>Ga0335395_10002919_pt1 | contig 10625 bp, 7 predicted proteins | sample MAT02_FD_205744 | JGI IMG/M metagenome (GOLD analysis project Ga0335395, IMG submission 205744) | Freshwater microbial communities from Lake Fryxell liftoff mats and glacier meltwater in Antarctica - MAT-02 (spades assembly) (version 2) ...
GACCGTGCTGAGAACGAGATCGATGTCATGAATCATCAAATCCATCACAATTCCGATATCAATGCTGCGACCGGTGTAAGTTCCCTCACGCGATGCCTCGATGTAGCGAATTGAGTTTCTCGAAAACTGTGCTGTCGCCAATTTCCAAGCTGGGTTGAAGCGTTCGACGTGACCAACTTGCAGGGTACGATGGTTGGATTTGGCGGCGGCGACAAGCTGGTTGGCTTCAATAAGCGTGCTGGAAATGGGCTTTTCCATCAACACATGAATGCCGTGATTCAGGCACCAAAGTCCGATTTCATGATGGAGAAACGTTGGTGCAGCCACGATGACACCGTCGATCGTTCCTAACAAGTCACGGTAATCGGTGATGGCTGTGAGGTTCAGTTGCCCCTGGACAAATTGACGAGACTCGCTACACGGGTCGGCAACCCCTACGAAATTGCACGCGGAGTTGGAGGCTGCAAGTTTGGCGTGAATTCTCCCGAGATGGCCACCTCCGATCACTCCAATTCTTGGTTTCGGTCCCACGAAAACGTTCGGATTGTGGCTCATAGTTTTTGCCTTGATGGTTTATGCGGCAGCAGCCGAGGAAGAGGAGGAGCGTCGATCGCGGCCGCGACCATGTCGCCCTAATTGTGAGTCATCAATGAACGCGAAAAGGATTTCTAATTCAGGCGATAGAACACCATTGACTTGCAGAATCTCTCGCGCATGCTTGACACCAACTTTGGATCGGTACAAAAGTTTATGGGCCTCGCCAATGGTGCGAATGGCTGCTGTGGTGAAGTTCTTTCGTTTGAGAGCAACAACGTTCACGCATCGTGGCCGCGCTGGGAACCCCTCGGCTAACATGAACGGTGGAATATCTTGGAGAACTCGCGAGAGTCCGCTCACGAAACTGTAGCATCCAATCGACGCAAAGTGATGAACCGCAACGCCACCGCTCAAGGTTGCATCGTGCTCGACACGCACGTGACCACCAAGCATAACGGTATTGGCCATAATGACTCTGTCCTCAACGACACAATCGTGAGCCACGTGTGAATTGGCCATGAAATAGCAGTCGTTACCAATCGACGTAATACCGTCGTCTTTTTCGGTTCCCCGATTTACAGTAACACATTCTCGAAAGACATTGGAATCGCCGATCAAGACCTGGGTCGGAGACCCCTGGTAGGACAGATCTTGAGGTTCACCACCAATAACGCATCCTGGGAAGAACCGGTTGTCTCGTCCAATGCTCGTATGACCAGTCAACGTGACGCTGTTTTCCAAGCGAGTTCCACGGCCAATCTTAATGTTTGCTCCAATTACACAATGGTGACCGATGCGAACGTCTTCATCGAGTTCAGCGCGAGGGTCGACCACTGCTGTATGGGCGATTATAGTTGGCATGAAAAGGTTCCTGAACGTGTCAGATTGGTTGGTTGGTTTGTGTTTCGTGCAATCATGCTGCATACCGACTGTGCACTGGCACCTGCGAGTCTTTAAGCTTCTGAACGGCTTCTGCAAGGTATCCGTTCAAAATATGCCCGCTCCGATGAGCGATGATTTTTCCTTGAACTCGCAATCCGCATAGAGACAAGTCGCCGATGAGATCGAGCAGTTTGTGTCGCGAGCATTCGTCATCGTATCGAGGGGAGTTGTCGATTGGACCGTTTGGGCCAAAGATGACTAAGTCACGATAGGTAACGTGGCTTGCGACACCTTGAGATTGAAGGCTCCGGGCTTCACTCTCGGTCAAAAAAGTTCTCGCCGGAGCAACATGCTGGGAGAAGGAATCTCGGTCGAGTCTGTAGGTCGTGGTCGTTGCAGGTATGGGGCTAGCTGGACCGTAGTCGAGCTGATACTGGATCGTCAAACCTGGGTCCGCCGATGGAATCGCCATGATCCATTGGTTTTCGTTGCCGACTCTTAGCGGCATCGTCAATTCGACCTCGAGTGAGGTGGCTGGTTGCTTTCGTAGGCCCGCTCGTTCTAAAGCAACAGCGAATGCCAATGCGCTACCGTCCATGCCAGGCATCTCAGGCGCATCGCATTCGATAACGCAATTGTCGATGTCCATCGCATAAAGTGCTGCAGCCACGTGCTCAACCATTTCGACATGGCAAGCGTTGCTAACAAGCGTAGTTCGTAGACTCGTGTCGCGTCGATTTGAGGCAACGCACTTGATTTCTGGTCGACCGGGTAGATCGACTCTTCGGAAGACGATTCCTGCGTTGGGAGAGCCTGGCAAAAACGTCAACGTGATAGGACGACCGGACCAATAGCCGCGACCGCTCACATGCGCCATGTGCTCTATCGTATTTTGGAATCGAATCTGTTGCATGCGTGACGCCGAAATCCGTTTCGTGTCCGTGGATATAATATTCGTTGAGGATGGTTTTCGCTTCGAGCATCACGTAGGACGCAGAATCGATACTGTGTCAAATACTTGGGCTAGAAGCCTACTGCAAGATCAGTTCCCAGGCCCCGCCTGGGAACGATCGCGTCTTAAGTCGAACGGAAGCATGAAAAATACCGTAGGATGAGACCATTTTCACGTCAGTTGACTCGTTCGGGACAATGGTCCCAAACTGCAACTAGTATCTTAATGCCTGCCGCCGACCTTAGCGCCATTACTGTCTTCGAACGCCGGGCTGTTGCGGACCATTGGCCGTTCGTGGTGGTTGAACTGGAGCTGTCGAAGTCGCAGCCGGGGCGGTCAGCTTTGGCTCGTCTCGGTTGAGCACACCAAGAACGATTTCCGTGACATCGATACCTGGGTTGTGAAACAGGACATCTCGCTGAACGCCAAAGTTGACCGACTGCGGTTTCTTCGGGTCCATTTCGTTTTGCTCTTTGCTATAGCGAAGAACAATATCGTACTGATAGTGCTTCGCGACGGCTTCGATTGCCCGATTGATGGACTGGTAGGATTTGAAAATGACAGTAGCCTGCTTCTCAGCAAACTCTTTTTCCTTGCCCATGAAGTCAACCCGGAGCTTGCTTTCAGAGCTGATCAGGCTCTCTTGTTTTTGTTTGAACTGAGTCGAGTCTGGCTCAAACATTTTCCCAATCGACTCTTGGTCTTTTAGAAGTGCGGTACGACGTGATTCGATGTCTTCTTGCGCCGCAGTCATTTCGGCCTTGATCGCCTCCATGTTGGCGTTCATGTTCGGGTGATTTTTGAGAATGTACCCGACGTCAACTAGGGCAATGCTAGATTTAGGCGCTGCGGCTCCGCCAGCTGCTGGAGCTTGGCCGAAAACGGTTGGGGCTGTACAGAAGCCCATGAGAGCGATTGTCGCTAAGGAAATTCGAAAATGCACTTGTCAGCACTCCTTGCTAAGTGAATTGTGGGCGGTCGAGTTTGACCTCAACGGCGATTTGCGGAAAACAATCCGTGTTTTCCATTTAAGTAATGCCGACCAAATAAGTCGCCACACTGTTTCATCCACGATTCTGACGAATACGGTATGGCGAGTAAATAGCGATCTGGCTGGTTCTAATCGGTAAGCTCAACTTTTAGTTCGATTTTTTCCTCACCTCGCTCGACCAGAATCTTGACCATATCACCCTTCTTCAGTTTTTGAAGGATGCGGTCAAGTTCAGCTCGACTTGTTGTTTCGTCCTCGTTGACTTTCAAAATCTTATCCCCGGGTTGTATTCCTGCTTTTACAGCTAAGCCGCTCGTAAGCAGTCGGTCTACCACAACTCCAGGAACATCCAGTTTTAATCGAGCACCCAATCTTACTCGCCGAGGTGAGTTCGCCTGTGGGTTCGCTCGTCCCTTCACCTTTACAAACGTTAGTTTCTCAGGTTGGGAAACGAGCTTGTTTGCTATCCCTGTGACCATATCGGTTATACGTTCAATTCCGCTTAGATTGATTTTGTCGAAATCGTCGCTTGGTCGATGATAATCATTGTGGAGACCCGTAAAGAAATGGAGAACAGGTATATTCTTTTGGAAAAACGACTGGTGGTCGCTCGGCCCCATCCCCTCGGGAAGTTTGTTGAGTGCGAATGCTAGCGAATCATTTGCTTTCGTTAGCATGGCATCGAATTCGGTGGCTGTGCCAGTACCGTAAACTGTCAGACTGTTGTCGGTGAGTCGTCCGACCATGTCCATGTTGATCATGGCGACTGTATTCTCGAGTTCGAATCGCGGATGCTTGACGTAGTAATCACTACCCAGCAGACCGAGTTCTTCTCCCGAGAATGCGATGAAGACCAGCGTACGGCGTGGCGTCTCGGGTGTATCTTTCCTGGCCAAGAGAGACAAGTGCCGAGCTGCTTCGAGCAAACAGACCGTACCGGATCCATTGTCATCGGCTCCGTTATGCACCTCGATGATCCCTGGTGCAAGCGAGGCCATCCCTCCCATGCCGACATGGTCAAAGTGGGCACCGATGACTATGTATTCGTTTGCTAGTGCGCCTTGGCCAGGAAGCACTCCGAGAACGTTCATGGATTGCAGTTTTTTTAGTTCGACACTTCCCTCGGCTTTCCAGCCGGTCAGCTCAAATGAACGAGGTTTGAGATCAAGGTCAATTTCCGATTCCATTTCGGACAACGACTTGCCTGCATCCTTTAGCCAGCTTTCGACTTCGCTTCGTTTAACGAATAGCGTTGGAACTTGGTCTCTGGAAGCAGCGGTACCGCTACCTGAAATAGGCATTACCATGTCTGGTGTAGATTGGTCCGTTTGCTGGTCGTTTACCATGATCATGGCCGCTACACCGTGCAATGCTGCATTCTTTTGCTTCGCGGTAAACAAGGCATATTGGCTTGGACTTGCACCATCGAAGGGGCTTGAGGGATCGTTCGCTTGAGGTTCCTTTCGAACCACGATGACAATTTTGCCTTGGACGTCGATGCCAGCAAAATCATCGTACTTGAGGTTCTCTTCAGCGGCGGTAATTCCATAGCCGACAAATACGAGGCCGCCATCAAACGCACCACTTTTACCCAGCGATTGGGGATTGAATTGCTTAGCTAAAACCAGCTCAATCTTTTCGCCCGAGGGCTTGGTGATCGCGAGCTTGTTAACGTCGGGTTCGGCAAAGAGACTGGTACCAGGCAATTGAAATTCCTGGAATGGTTTGCCATCGAAAAGATCCGTCTTTAGACCAAGCTCTTGCCAGCGGTTGGCGATGAACTTGGCAGCCATTTTGAGGCCTGGCGTTTCCGCCGCTCGACCTTGCATTTCATCTGAGGACAGATACTTGATATCGGCCAGGAGTCTTTCTTGTACTTCGCTTGTCGGACCTATAATTGGGTTGTCATCTGCCTTTGCGAACGAATCCGCAGAAGCGAGGACGGCTATCGCAAGTCCAAGAACAAAGGCAATCGATTGAGAAGCTCGCAAGCAGTCGGCCACAAACCAAGAAGAATGAAATCTCACAACAGATGCCCTGATAGAAATGGAATCGAATTTGCTGAACTTTGACCTTGCGTTGAAATATAGCGGAAGTCGCTGATACTTTCGACGATTTTCGTCGCATGTCGATGACTTATTTTAGTCATCTTGGGCTGCTTGCAGGTGCAGGGGAGTGGCAGAAGTGGCCAGTGGCGAAACCATTGCGTTTTTCTCCCCCTCGCCCTTTTAGTGGCGAGGGGAGCAAGCACAAAACATGAGGGCTTCGCCTCAGGAACTGGGACTCAGGGGCCTTTGTCTAGCAGAAAAGTTCAACTGTCGTAACTTAAAAACGCACTCATCGGGTCAAAAAAACGAAGGGTATCTCAAAGCCTGCCGATCACTTTAATCGCGTTGCGAATTAAACATTCTATCGCCCGCGTCACCCAGTCCCGGCACGATGAACTTTTGAGCGTTTAGTTCGGGATCGATCCCAGCCACAAAAACCTTAACCTCAGGGAAGTCTTGATGAAACAGCTCGACCCCTTGTTTTGCTGCCAAGACGCTGAGCACACGAATGTCTTGGACTCCCCATCGTTTTAAGGCCAGGACTGCGGCACGAATCGATCCGCCAGTTGCTAGCATTGGGTCCAAGACGAGCCCAACATCCACCGCGTTGCCGGCAGGTAGCTTGCAGTAATACTCAACTGGCTGAGCGGTCGCTTCGTCGCGGTACATGCCGAGGTGCCAAACCGCCGCGTCAGGGATCAATTGAAGGACGGGTTCGACGAGTCCTAGACCGGCTCGTAGGATCGGGACGATGCCGATTCGTTGTGCTAAGCGGTTGCCACTCATTTGAGTCAGCGGAGTTTGCACTGTGGATGGTTCAAGCCTGAGATCGTCGGTCGCCCGGACGGCAAGAAGCATTGCTAGAAGATGTATTTGAGTGCGGAACTGAGCCGGCGTGGTGCTCACATCACGCAGAATCGATAGGTGATGAGCGGCCAACGGATGCGTTAGCTCGAATACGTTTTGCATGGCTATGGGTTTGGAGGTTGGTTGATGGTCGTAACGTCGATGTACTTGTAGGTGCCACGATTCATTTCCGCCAATTTTCGAATCCAGCTTCCATCGTTAGCCGCGGGGCCAAGGTTGAATTGTACCGTATGGATGGTCGTTCTGGAGATCTCCGTGCGTCTTTGAATATCGAGCAATTGCGGCATGTCCAAACTCGGGTTGTCGGCATCGGTTAGGAAAAACAGGACCTCGGGTGACATCGACAACGCTTGTCGCAATGCAGGCAAGTGGGCCGTCCCGCCGTCGCCTGGCATATTTCGAACGAAATTCACCGCCCGAGCTTTGTTGCTGTCCGTGGCAAACAGGATGGAGCCAGACATAGGGGAAAGCGAATCGTTGTAGAAAACCACTTGGAATTGGTTGTATTCATTGAGGGACTGAAGACTTTTAATCAGTTCGCGTTTGGCGTACCTAAGGGGTGCACCTTCGTAAGAATTCATCGAGTCGGAGCGATCCATGACATAGGCAAAGGACGAACCGGAACCGACCAGGCCGAAGAAGTCCGCTTTGGATTTATTTCCTTTGCCCGGGCCGCGTCCGGTGCTGTTTGCAGAACCACCCTCGCCCGAAAGCCCACTTCCTTGGGAACCGTCAAGCCCAGTCACATTCTCGGCGGCTCCCGTTTGATTGCCGACCAACGCCGACACGATACTATCGATCGATATTGGGGGGCCAGCATCATTTTCGTTGGTCAGTGGAACGGATTGGGGAGAGGCCGCGCTCGAACTGCCCGCTCCGCTCGAACCTCCCTCGAGAGAGAATTCGGTGCCATCGTTGGTTTGATGGGCGACAGCGATCCCGACCGGCCGGTCCCTGTCAGCACCCGTTCCGTGTGTGCCAGGCTGCCACATCAGAACCAGGAGAACCATGAGAAAGGTGTGAAAAGCACAACTAACCGACCAAGCCCGAAAATCAGACCAAGACCTTTGCTCAAAAACGAAGACGCTGCGGTCTCGCCTTTTCAGCAAATCAAGATTCGGGGGAATTGGGTTGTTTGTCGGTGGTGCCAAGCTATCGCCGCCAATGGGTGGATTTCGAGTCAATCCCTACGAATCAAAAAATTGTTCAGAAAATTAGTCTTGTCGACTATTGCTTCAATTTTCGGTTGCTTTGGCCAAAAAAGCAACCATTAATCGAATTCAAGACAGTTTGGGTTCTACCGATATTACCAAAAGCTCTGGGGAATCGGAACTTTGACCGGTTTTAGTGCATCGTACTCGTGGTTCGTTTTGTTGACAGTGAATGGCCTCCAACTACCATAGAATTTCGACTGCCGTGGTGGCATCCCCAAATTGAGTGGGGAGCAAGTTACCGAGGCAACGAAAAACACTGCATTTCTTTTCTGTCCGTTCGTCACTTGGGGATCCCATGGTGAATTCACGTAAGCCTGTTCTTGGTTCAATGAAATCCCAATCGTCAAATAAGGCAAAGAGCCGCAAACTCGCCAAACGGACTCGGCAGTTCGAAACCTTGGAGCGTCGTCAACTGATGGCGATGGATTTTTCCCCCTCGGTTCAAGCGGCTCTCGGAACGATGCTGTTTACCGATCAGGCATCCTACAATGCGGTCGGGCAGCAATTGCAGGCTAAGTTCGGTCGACAGACCAGTAGCTCGCAAGGCGGAGGTGAAGATGGAGCACCATTTAATACAGTCGAAATTGAGCCAAACAATACACAAGCAACGGCAAGTCATCTGCCGTTGGGGAATATTTCCGGCAAAAACCCAGTCGTGAACGTTTCAGGTCAGATGCAAAATATTTTTGACATCGATTATTACGCTTTCGATTTAAGGAAGGGGGACATCCTCGACCTTCGCTCGCAAGTTGGCACCGGTCGAAGTCTTACTGGTTTGACCCTCTTCAATGCCGCCGGCTTGGAACTGCTTTACAGCAAGTCGCCTTTTTATACAATCCCAGCTGGCCGTCCCACAGCGGGAAAATCTCCTCGCTTTCAAACGGCAGACGCGTCACTCACGTACACGATTGACACAGACGGTCGTTACTTCCTTAGCGTGAGTGACGGAATCGGAGCGTACACGCTCAATCTTCGTACCTATCGCCCTACGTTTGAAGCAGAACCAATCGGAACGAAACAGATTCTCTATCTTGATTTCGATGGGTCCTTTATTCGAAACGATCTTTTCAGCTTGGATGTTATTTCGGGGACTCCCGCAAGAACTCAACGGGTTCCTTCCATGGACAGAATTCTTCCGACCATCGGACTCACAACTGCAGATGGTCCGGCATTGGTTCGCGATATCTCACGACGGGTCGAACAGAAGCTCCGAACTCAACTGGCCAGAGATACTAACAATGGTTTCTATGCACAGACTGGGAATCCCGGGGATTTCGACATCCAGATTATCAATAGTGCTGACAGCCCAGATATCTTCGGCCAACCGAATGTCTCCAGGATAGTAATCGGAGGTGGGAACGCAGATTTTGGTGTGCCGCCAGCTATTGGCCTTTTGGGTATCGCACAGGAAGTGGACATCGGGAATTTTGATCACGAAGATACTGGCCTTGTGATGGTTGATATTCTCGCCCAGCTTGCTCGCGTTTTCCCACTTGCTGGAAATTTTTCAATAGCTAATGCGTTTGCGGAGTTCACTGCCTTCGTTATTGCTCACGAGGCGGGACACAATTTAGGTGGCATTCACCAAGACCCCTCTAGCCCGATTAACACGATCATGGACGCGTTTTTTGATCCGACGGTCTCGGCTGGTCGCGACGGTCTGATTGGAAACGCTGACGATGAGCCACTTCGGTTCATTAACGATGATTTTCGACCGGGTGAGACAGACTTTGGCGGCGGAGTCAATAACTCTGGGCAGGCACTTGCATTTGGAATGTCAACCGGAAAAGTAGGGCTTTCCATCATTGGAAATGCATATAATGACGTTAACCGTAACGCCATTAAAGATACTGGAGATGCGGGGATTGGCGGGTGGGAAATTTTCGCGGATATCAACAACAATGGAGCCCGCGAACAAGGTGAACCGCGAACGACAACGGATAACGCAGGAAACTATAATCTGCGTGTTGCTCCCGGCACCTACACCGTCCGAATCATTCGCCCCGCTCCATGGATAGCGTCTAGGAGTTCAGAAGAAGCGAAAACCGTTTCTGTCCTCGGTAGTTCTACAGCCATTGCCAATTTCGGCTCGGTCATTCCCTCTGATGTCGCGACTGGTTTCAAATGGTTGGATTTGAACGCCGACGGTATCCGAGACGCAAGTGAACCGGCCTTGGCTGGAGTTTATATTTACCTGGACTTAGATGGGGACGACCGACCTGACATTGGCGAGCCAGCTAGCATCAGCAAGGCAGATGGTTCGTACAATCTAGTTCCTCCTGGACCAGGTACTTATGCAATCCGCGAAGTCGTGGCAGCAGGGTTTGTTCAAACGTTCCCAGCATCTGGCGAGCATACCGTCACTTACGACGGACGCAATCCTCTTCGCGGATACAACTTCGGGAACAATGAATCGTCCGACTGGGGTGACGCTCCCGCTCCGTATCCAACCACACGAGCCCAAAACGGTGCGTCCAACGGAACCACCCCAGGACTACGACTTGGCGATGCCTTTGACGCTGACCAAGACGGACGTCCATCCGCTAACGCAGATGGTGACGATGTTAATGGCCTTCTAAGCGGCGCCGGAACCGTTATCGACGACGAAGATGGTGTAGGACTACTCACTCCAATCGTTCGAGGTGATCGATCCAATATCATTCGAGTCAATGTTACCAATACCGCTGGCTCTCCCGCCTACCTCCAAGGCTGGATCGACTTCAATGGTAACGGTAGCTGGTCCGATCCAGGCGAGCAGATTGCGACCAATGTCGTCTTCACAGCGAGCGGTGCAAGCAATCTCACTTTCACGACTCCATCCAACGCCGTCGGTCGTACCTTCGCTCGATTCCGACTTTCTCAGGACCAAAACCTCCTGCCCACCGGTCGTTCCACGACAGGTGAAGTTGAAGACTACGTATACAACATCGTTGACGGACCACGTGTCCTGCTCCAGCCAGATTCTTTTACCGTCGCTCGAAACAGCCAAAGCAATGTTTTGGATGTCTTGGCGAACGACTTCAAGTTGCCAAACGACACCTTTAGGCTCAGCACCGTTAGCTCCGGCTCGCAAGGTGGACGAACTACAATAGACCAAGCCACTCAAACGGTTAGGTACACACCCCAACTCAGCT
>Ga0335395_10002921_pt1 | contig 10623 bp, 7 predicted proteins | sample MAT02_FD_205744 | JGI IMG/M metagenome (GOLD analysis project Ga0335395, IMG submission 205744) | Freshwater microbial communities from Lake Fryxell liftoff mats and glacier meltwater in Antarctica - MAT-02 (spades assembly) (version 2) ...
TGATGCGCCGCTGGCGTAGCACCTCCGATTCCTTGCGGCGGCGGCCTAGTTCCAGCGCGGCCATGATGGTGATGGCCTTGGCTTCGCCGATGCCCTTGACTTTCATCAAATCCTTCATGCTCAGCTTAGCCAGTTCGTTCAGGTTGCCCTTCGCGATTTCCAGTACCATTTTGCCCACATCCACCGCCGAATAATCCACCGTACCCATACCAATGAGGATGGCAAGTAGTTCGGCGTCGGTCAGGGCGGCCTTGCCGCGCTGCATCAGCTTCTCGCGAGGCCGGTCTTCCTCCGCCCAGCTTAGTATCTTTCGGGGGTTGTAGTCCAATTCTGAATGAGTGAATGATAGAATGATAGAATAAAAGTAAGGGTTTCAGGCAACATTTTAATGTTTACCACATGACCACCTTTATTCTATCATTCACTCATTCTATCACTCTATCATTAAAAATACCTCACATTGAACTCAACGCCGCCCTTGCCTTATTGTCGATGCTATTTTTGTATTCGTGTTTTTTGTACGACATCGCTTTTTTGAAGTACAGAATCGCCTGGGGCTTGTTTCTTAATTCTTTATAGATATATCCCATTTGCAGGGCGGAAGATGGGCCGAAATACAGGCCGCTGCTTTGGGTCAGTTTTATGGCTCGGTCGAAATAGGTGATGGCTTCGCTGTTTTTCCCCATTTTTTGCAGAATCCGGCCTTGGCGGTAGTTGAACTCGGCTTCGTTGGCGGCTTCGGTGAAGGAATTTTCGGTGTAGCCGTCGAGCTGTCCCAAGGCTTCCCGCAGGTAGCCGCCATCGCTGGCGTAGCGGGCCCCGAACAGCACCTTTTGCTCGTCCTTTACCTTGCCGTCGCGGTAGCTCTCCGCGAATTTTTCGGCGTAGCCGTCCGACTCGGTGATAGTCTTGCCCACGTTGGGCACCCGTGCGATGAGCAGCTTAGCTTCGGCGTCACGGCCCGTGAGCCAGCGGCAGAGGAATTGCTTGAAGTGACTGTCTTTCAAGAAATTGAACCCTTTGAAATCTCGCTGGAATTTATCGTAAAATCCGTAGGCGGTATCGTATTGCCCTTTTTGCAGCAGAATTTCGGCCCGCATGTAATCTAGGAACGGGAAAGGAATATAGGCCGCGCCGCGCGGGGCTTTGTTCAGAACACCCAATGCTTCCTCACTCCTCCCCTCCTTCATTAGCACAGAGGTCGCAAAAAAATGGAGTAGCAGATTGTCCGGCTGTTGGGCGGGCATGCTTTTCAGTTCGCGAAATTGGGAATCACTCAATTGCAGCGTGAAGGCATGAAGAAGCAGGTTGATGAGTTGGGCCTCCTGACTGAAAAGCGTTTCGGCGTTTCCCACTTTTTGGAGCTCCCGCAAGCCGCCCGGAATGTCGCCCGACAGCCCCAGTGTTCGCGTGACCCAGGTGTATTGTTCCGGCACCGAGCCGATGAGGACGTGCAGTAGCCCGAGGGATTTGAGCGTCGGCACGAAGGTTGGGAATTTCCTCCGGTTTTCTTCCAGCAGTTTGTAGGCTTTGATAATGTCCCAGCAGCCGCTGATTTCGTTGCCGAATTTCAGCTTGGCGAACGCCCAGTGCAGCCTCACTTCTGCCTGCAATAGCCGCCGATAGGGCGAGTTGTCGGGCAAGGTCGCCAGCGCGGCGAGCCGCTCATCTTCTTTTTTGGAGAGTTCGTTGTAGGCCGCCCGGTCTTCCGAAATGAGAAGGTAGTACATGTCGGCGTAGTTCTCCACGTAAATCAACGCCCCGTTGCCGGGATTCTCCTGCCGCTCTTGCGCTATTAGGGTGCGTGCCTTGTCGAGCCGCAGCTTTTGCACCTCAAAATACGCCAGTTGCACCCCCGGGCTAAAATCCAGCCGGGCCGCCGGATCTTCGGCTTTGGCTGAGAAAGAAAGTGTTAGCAGCAATCCGGCGAACCAAAGGCGACTGGCTTTTTTTACAAAATTCATACCCGAAATTTCTTGGCTAAAAGCAACCTACGCAACCATCGTCGTAACGGATGATAACGCCACAACCTGATATCTTCATGCAACAGATAGCCCATAAAAGAAAAGTGGCTACCCAATGGCAGCCACTTTTCCTTAACCCCTGCCTAAACCGAATTTATTTCTTTTTCCCTTCCACTAGTTCGGGCGTATCGACGCCGCCGAAAATCCGGCCGCAGTGTTCGCAGACGATGATCTTCTTGTGCTCGCGGATGTCGGCTTGCCGCTGCGGCGGCACCACGTTGAAGCAGCCTCCGCAAGCGCCGCGTTGCACCATCACGACCGCCAGGCCGTTCAGGGAGTTGTTTCTGATTTTCTGGTACGATTTCAGCAACCGGGCTTCAATTTTGTCGGCCTGCTTCTCGCGATCCTTCAACAGGGCCTTTTCTTCCTCTTGGCTCTCGCCCGTAATGACGTCCAGCTCCGACTTCTTGGTTTTCAGGTCCTCCTTCCTGCCGTCCAGAATGCCCTGCGTGTTACCAAGGTCGTCTTCTACCAGGCGGGTGCGGGCTTTGGCTTCGCTGATGCGCTTGTCGGCCAGTTGCATTTCCAGTTCCTGCAACTCGATTTCCTTGGTGATCGCCTCGAACTCGCGATTATTGCGGACATTCATCTGCTGCTCTTTGTACTTCACAATCAGCTTTTCGGAGTCCTTCTGCCCGTTCTTCAGCGAATCGACCGTGCCATTCAGGCTGTTGATTTCGCCCTTGAACTTGGCGGTGCGGGTCTCGAAGCCCACGATTTCGTCTTCCAGGTCGCTGACCTCTTCGGGCAAATCACCCCGGATTTTTAGAATATTATCTAACTGAGAATCAATCTCCTGCAATTTCAAGAGGGCCTCCAGCTTTTGCGCAATCGTGTTTTCCATGGGGTCAATTTTGAATGATAGAATGAGTGAATGATAGAATAGGCATTTCCCTTTTATTCTATCATTCACTCATTCTATCATTCTATCATTAATAGTAATATGCTACCGGGTTGGTGTTTGTTTCTGATAAATGAAGCGCGAAATTACCGAATATTTTTGACAAATAGTCGTGCAGAAGCTGTTTCGTATGGACTTCGCTTTCGTAATGGCCGATGTCGCAAATCACGATTCGGTTCTCAGCGTCGAAAAACTCGTGGTACTTAAAATCGGCGGTCACGAAGGCATCGGCCTGGGCGGCCAGGGCGTTGGGCAGCAAAAAACTCCCCGACCCGCCGCACACGGCCACGCGCTGGACGAGCGGCTTGGCGGAGGCGGTGTGCTTGATGAACGACACCGCCATGCTTTTTTTCAAATGCGCCAGGAAATCGGCCACCGGCATGGGTTCGGGCAATTCACCGATGGCCCCCGCGCCGACTTCCTGGTTTTCGTTTTCCAGGGATTGCAGGTAGTAGGCCACTTCTTCGTAGGGGTGGCTCTGCCGCAGGGCTTGCATTATGTTTTTTTCCAAGTGCGCCGGGAACATGAGTTCCACGCGCTGTTCGGCGGCCCGCTCCGGTTCGCCCACTTTCCCGGCGTAGGGCCTTGCCCCCTCCAGCGGACGGAAAGTCCCCTCGCCGCTCGTCTGAAAACTACACTCGTCGTAGTGGCCGATCTTGCCGGCACCCGCCGCATGGAGCGCATCAAGGACGTTGGCGACCTCGGCGGCAGGGACGAAAAAGGTCAGTTTCAGCAGCGTTTGCCGTTTGGGGGCCAAAATCTTCACATTCAGCAGCCCGAGCCGGGCGGCTATCATGCTGTTGACGCCATTGGGGACGTGATCGAGGTTCGTGTGGATGGCGTAAATGGCCACCTCATTTTGGATGGCTTTGACTATGGTGCGTTCTACGTAACTCTTGCCATTCAACTTTTTCAAACCCTTGAAAACAATGGGGTGGTGAGCCACGACCAGATTGCAGCCCTTCCGAATGGCTTCTTCGATGACCGCCTCGGTGCAGTCCAGTGCCAGAATCACGCCCGTGAGGTCGGTTGCTGGGTCGCCCACGAGCAGGCCTGCGTTGTCGTAGCCCTCCTGGTAAGCGGGCGGAGCCAGGGCTTCCAGACTATCAATCAGCGCTTTTATTTTGGGCATGAGAAATAATTTTTTTGAAAAATAGCGACTATACGTATATTTATGCCCATTAATTAGCACCCTCCTTTAAATAACACTATGGACATCACTTCTTCTGTTCTTAAAAGCCCTAGTAACAAACTGCCCCGCTGGATGGTTGCCAGCGTCCCCAATGTCAAGAGCAAGTCCGCTTTTGTGTTGAAAGGCACCTACCCCGCTTATCTATTCGAGATATTGCCGCCTTCCGACCAAGCGGACTGCGTCAAGGTCGATTACAAGAAAAAAACGTACGGCGTGGCCGTGAAGCTCGACATCGACGAGGCGGGCGAACCGCCCCACAGCTACTTCGTCGAGATGCTGGGCTGGTACGCCAGCCAGAAGGTGAAGCCCTTTTTGGCAAAAATATTGGCCTCTTCGGACGAGGAGTGAGATCTTTCCCATAGCAGTAAAAAGAGAGACACCTCGTTCGGGGTGCCTCTCTTTGGTCTCGCTCCTATTTACCGGGTAATCGCCAATCTAAAGTTTATTCCTCGCCTAATGTGGCTTAGTGGACATCTAAAGCAAAAGGCATCCGAGCCTGCAAGCCCTTCATTTCGGTGAGCTTCTGGTAAATTTTGAACTGCGGAGCCAGTTGGCCGAGTTTCTTGGTCAACATCTTTTCGTCCGACTGGCCCGACATCTTCTTGATCAGGTCCTCAAAAGGGTTGATCTTCTCGGGGTAATACCGCACCCGGTAGTCGCCCTCGCCCAGTTTGGCGGCTTTGGCGGCGATTTTGATGGCTTCGTCCAGCCCGCCCAGCACGTCCACCAGGCCGTTGGCCTTGGCTTCCACGCCCGACCAAACCCGGCCCGAGGCCACGCTGCGCAGTTTCTCGACGGGCATCCCGCGCCCTTCGGCGGCCTTGCGGGTGAAGGTGGCGTAGCCTTCCTCCACGCTCCGCTGGATTTTCATTTTCTCAAAATCCGTCATCTCGCGCGTCAGCGTGGGCCAGTCGGCGTGGGGGTTGGTTTTCACGCCGTCGAAGGTAACGCCGAGCTTATTGTCGAAGAAATTCTCCAAGTTGAACAGCATGGCGAAAATACCAATGGAGCCCGTGATCGTGTTGGGCTGGGCGACAATGGTGTCGCAGGCCATGGCCATGTAGTATCCGCCCGAAGCCGCCACGTCCGACATCGACGCGATGACGGGCTTCTTCTTGCGGGTCAGCTCGATTTCGCGCCACATCACGTCCGAGGCCAAGGCGCTCCCGCCGGGCGAGTTGATGCGCAGCACCACGGCCTTGATCTTATCGTTCTCGCGGATTTTGCGCAGCTCCTTCACGAAACTATCCGACCCGATGTTGTCCTCGTCGCCCTCGCCCGAGATGATGGTTCCCTCGGCGATGACCACGGCCACCCGCTTGTTGAAGTCCCCCTCTTCGCCCGGACGATCACCTGTAAGGTATTTGCCCAGGCTCACAAACTCAATGTCTTTCTTTTCGTCCAGTTTAAGTTCTTTTTTCAGCGCAGCGGTCACCTCGTCGGCATAACCGAGGTGCGTGACCAGCTTATAGCGGGCCGCCGATTCGGCGTTTGTAATGGCCAGCGAGTCGGCCAGGCCGCGCAGTTGACTGGCTGGGATTTGGCGGGATTTGGAAATATTGGCAATGTAGTGGCCGTATAAAGCATTGAGCAGCTCGACCGACTGCCGCTTGCTGGCCTCGCTCATGTCCGTGCGCGTGAAGGTCTCGACCGCGCTCTTGAACTCACCCACCCTAAACACCAAAGGCTTGACGTCCAGCTTGTCGAAGGTGCCTTTGTAAAACTCGTAGTCGGCCGACAGCCCGTTCCATTCCAGCAGTCCGGCGGGATTGAGGTAGATCTTGTCGGCCAGCGACGCCAGGTAGTAGCCTTTCTCGGAATAAGCCTCCGCGTAGGCATACACGAACTTCTTGGATTTCTTGAACTCCGTGAGTTCATCGCGGATTTCCTCCAGCGTGGCCCAGCCCGCGCCGGGACTTTCGGCTTTGAGATAAATACCCTTGATTTTATCATCTTGGGCAGCGTAGGCGATGGCCTCGCGGATGTCTTTCAGGCCGATCGTTTCATCGTCGTTGCCAAAAAGGCCCAACTCGGCGAAGGGATTCTCCACGCCCACCTCCCTGATCGGCCTGTCCAGGTCGAGCCTCAGGACGGAGTTGTCCTTGATAATGGCTTTGTCCTCGCTGGAAAAGGCGGCACCGATGCCCGCGAGAACGAAAAAGGAGAGGAGAAAAAACAAAAACAGCCCGACTAGGGTAGCCAGGACAAATTTCAGAAACTGTAACATAAGGATTGTGACTTGCGGTAAATGGTCGTTTGAGATTTCTATCAGAACAAAACTAATTAAATTAAACCCCTGCCCGTGTCACGAAGTTGGGGCAGTGGCGCATACCACCGCCCAGCGGTCAAATGATGGTTTATAAATCTTCCTTAAAAACGCAACCGTAGGCGATTTGTTCTATTTTTGCAAAAACAGAAAACCTCCCTTCTATGAAAAAAACGCTGCTCCTGCTCCGCCACGCCACCGCCGAAGACCAATCGCAGATGTTCAAGGACTTCGACCGCGAACTCACCAGCCGGGGCATCATGGACGCCGCCCGGATGGGCCATTACCTCAAACAGCACGGCACGGCCGTCGAAAGCATTAAGTCCAGCGGCGCGGCGCGCACCTACCAGACCGCCAAGATCGTCGCCGAGCAGATGAAGTTCGAGGTCGAGGACATCGAAACCGTGGAAAAACTGTACAGCGGCGGGCCGCAGGCGTATTTGGCAGCCATCAGCGCCACGCCCGACACGGTGCGGACGCTTTTGATCTGCGGCCATAATCCCGACATCAGTTACTTTTCCGAGTACCTGACCGGGGCTAACACCGGTTCCATGCAGAAGTGCAGCCTGGCGGTGATCGATTTTGAAGGCCAAAGCTGGGCGGAGGTTTCCGGAAAGACGGGCGAACTGGTCAAGCTGTTAACGCCGGACGATATAAAACAATCGCCCGCCTGAGCGGTTTATCCACCCAAAACCCTTTACTTCCCTTGACTTTTGCAGTAACTATTCTCGGGGCGGGTTCGGCCACGCCCACGCTTACCTCCCACGCTTCGGCGCAGGTGGTGCAGCTTGGCAGCGACTACTACCTGATCGATTGCGGAGAGGGTACGCAGTACCGCTTGATCGAACAAAAGATCCGGCCCGGTCGCCTGAAGGGCATTTTCATCACCCACCTGCACGGCGACCACTACTTTGGTCTTTTCGGCCTGCTCACCAGCCTGAGCCTGGGCAATCGCCAGGAAGATTTGCTGCTCTTCGGCCCCAAAGGTTTGAGCGATATCCTCACGGAGGTTTTCCGGCAGTCCGACACCCGCCTTTCCTATTATCTGGATTTTCGGGAAACCGACGCGGAGCGCATCGGTCTGGTTTACGATGCGCCTTCGTTTGGCGTCAGCACCCTGCCGCTGCGGCACCGCATTCCCTGCACGGGTTTTTTGTTTCGGGAGAAGATGGGGGGAAGGAATTTGATTAAGGAGAAACTCTTGCCGGAAATGAGCCACGAAGCCTTGCGGACGCTCAAGGGCGGGCAGGACGTGGTGGACGAAAACGGAGATGCGCTTTACGCTTTCGAGGATTTCACAACGCCCCCACCCCCGGCCCGCGCCTACGCCTACTGCTCCGACACGATTTTCCGACCCGAGTTGTCCCCCTATCTCACGGCTGTCGATTGCCTGTACCACGAGGCCACATTCAGGGAGGAGGAAATGCCAAGAGCCACCAAAACGCACCATTCCACAGCCCGACAAGCGGCAACGCTGGCCAGGGAAGCCGGGGTGGGCAAGCTATTGATCGGCCACTTTTCCTCCCGCTACGCCGAGGCCGCGCCTTCACTAGCCGAAGCGCGGGCAGTTTTCGCAGAAACGTATTTGGCGGAGGAGGGCGAAACTTATGTTCTCTGAATTCGTTATCCCTTTTCCGCTATTTCGGTCGGACACAGTAGCCTGCAATTTTACAGATTTGCAGCGATTCTTGCCTTTTACTGTGAGTTTTTAACCCTTTTTGGATATAGTGGAGATTAATTATTAACATTATATTACGTTCATGATATTTTGTTTTTTGGGTCCTCGACCGAATATTTTTTATCCTTATATTGCGTGAGTTTGTGGCAAAAGCGCTTTGTCGGCCACTCGACACCATTTTTTACCCACTATTTTATTGCCGTCATATTGCCATTTTTACAATCCCTATCCTCTTCCAAATAAATGACCCCTATTTCCGAAGAAATCACCGACCAGCCTGGACTGTACCGTTCTGAATTCGAGCATGACGCCTGCGGAATCGGTTTCCGGGCGCACATGAAAGGACGCCGCTCACACCAGATCGTGGCTGACGCCATCCACATGCTGGAGCGCATGGACCACCGTGGGGCCTGCGGCTGCGACCCCAACACGGGCGACGGGGCCGGGCTTCTGCTCCAAATCCCCCACGAGTTTTTTGCGGAAGAATGCCTGGATATGGGCTTCCAGCTACCCGGCAGCGGCGAGTACGGCGTGGGGATGATTTTCTTCCCGCAGGATAAGGAGCTGCGCGAAGAATGCCGGGATATTCTTAACCGCAGAATCAAGAGGCTGGGAATGACCCTGATCTGCTACCGCAAGGTACCCACGCGAAACGACACCTTGGGCGATGGCTCGCTGTCGGTGGAGCCGCACGTGGAGCAACTCTTCGTAAAGCGTCCCGATTTGATTGAGGACAACATGGCCTTTGAACGTAAGCTGTTTATCCTGAGGCAGGTGGTAACCAAGCTGATTACTTCAATCAAGAAGGCGCGGGGGCAGTTTTATTTTTCGTCCCTTTCCAGCCGCACGATTTCCTATAAAGGGCAGCTCACCACCAACCAGCTCGAATACTATTTCCCCGACCTGCACAACGAGTCGGTGGTGTCGGCTTTCGCGGTGGTACACTCGCGTTTTTCCACTAACACTTTTCCTTCCTGGAAGCTGGCGCAGCCCTTCCGCTACATTGCCCACAATGGCGAGATCAACACCGTGAAGGGGAACGTGAACTGGATTCGGGCTGGCGAGAAATCGCTGGAATCGGAATATTTCACCAAGGAGGAAATGGAGATGATCCTGCCGATTTGCGACATCAAGCAGTCGGACTCGGCCAACCTCGACAACGCCATCGAACTCCTCTACCTCACGGGCCGCTCGCTGCCGCACGTGATGATGATGCTCATTCCCGAAGCCTGGGCCGATAACGAGCAAATGGATCCCGTCCGCAAGGCTTTTTACGAATATCACGCCGCCATCATGGAGCCGTGGGACGGCCCGGCCTCCATTTCGTTCACCGACGGTAAAATCGTGGGCGCCACGCTCGACCGCAACGGCTTGCGGCCTTCGCGTTACTGGGTGCTGGACGACGACACGGTCATCATGGCTTCCGAAGCCGGGGTGCTGGAAGTGGACCAGGCCAGGGTCGTTAAGAAAGGCCGTCTGCAGCCGGGCCGAATGTTTGTCGTGGACATGGAGGAAGGTCGCATCATTCCCGACGAGGAGCTTAAAGCCGAAATCTGCGCCCGCCAGCCCTACCAGACGTGGCTCGACGAATATAAACTGCACGTGGACGACCTCGACCAGCCGATCAGGTCGTACCGTCAATACGACGATGCCGCCCTGACCAAGCGGCAGATGGCTTTCGGCTTTTCGTCTGAAGACCTGCGGATGATTCTGGCCCCGATGGCGCAACTGGGCAAGGAAGCCATCGGCTCCATGGGAACCGACGTGCCGCTGGCCGTGCTGTCGGAGCAGAGCCAGCATTTATCCAATTACTTTAAGCAGCTTTTCGCGCAGGTCACCAACCCGCCCATCGACTCGATTCGGGAGCGCTCGATTATGTCGTTGATTGGCTTCGTGGGGGCCAACGAGAATATCCTGACCGAAACGCCGGATCACTGCCGCCAAATCGAGCTGCCGCACCCCGTGCTGACCGTGCCTGAGTTTGACAAGCTGCGCTTTGTGGACAAAAACCACTTTCAGGCCAAAACCATCAACACCTATTTCTTTGTGGACAAAGGCGGAGCCGGCATGGCACGGGCTTTGGAGCGCATCTGCCAATACGCCGAGGACGCCATCGAGGACGGTTTCGAGATCATAATCCTCTCCGACCGCGCCATCGACTCCGACCACGCCCCCGTGCCGTCACTGCTGGTGACGGCAGCAGTACACCACCACCTGATTCGTAAAGGTTTACGGGGCGCGGTGGGGATTCTGGTCGAAGCCGGGGATATTTGGGAAACCCACCACTTCGCCACGTTGATCGGCTACGGTGCGGCGGGAATTTGTCCCTACATGGCCTTTGAGTCGCTGGCCTTTATGAACCGGAACGGGCGCATCGACGGCGATTTCACCGACGAAGTGTTGTTTGCCAATTACATTAAAGCGGTGAATAAGGAGTTGCTCAAGATTTTTTCCAAAATGGGCATTTCCACTTTGCAATCGTACCAAGGCGCGCAGATTTTCGAGTGCCTGGGCTTGAACAAAGAGGTGATCGATCAGTATTTCACGGGCACCATTTCCCGC
>Ga0335395_10002923_pt1 | contig 10617 bp, 6 predicted proteins | sample MAT02_FD_205744 | JGI IMG/M metagenome (GOLD analysis project Ga0335395, IMG submission 205744) | Freshwater microbial communities from Lake Fryxell liftoff mats and glacier meltwater in Antarctica - MAT-02 (spades assembly) (version 2) ...
CTCGCTCGGCTTGCGAGTGGCCAACAGGAGGGCGACGCTCGAGAGCCTCGATGGTGCCCCTGTCGCGCTGCCGGACGACCACTGCGTCGTCGACGTCGTGTCCATGCTCCGCTTCGGCGAGAGCGATACGATCACCGGCGTGGTGGGCGTGAAACTGCCCCCCGATGCCGTGAGGGAGGGTCAGCCCAAGGGATGACCATATCCTCGGTCTCGCGTGATTGCTGTTCGCGCCGTCGGACCGCCCGGTGACAGCGGCCACACCGGCGGGCGACTGGGCGGGCGGTACCCCTTGTTTCGGGTCGGAGTGAGCGCGGAGGTTGACCACCTGGGAGGAGATCGGCGGCGAGCGGCGAGGCTGACGAATGCCTCGCCCCACGGACCCGGAGTCTCGACGCTGCCGCGGCGGATCAACGCGTGAGCGCAGCGCATCGCGGCGATGTCGAGGCAGGCCCGGCCCTCACCTACGCGGGCGAGTCGCGCGGGAGTATGATGCCCCAGCCATGGCCGACCACGTCGACGTACTCGTGCTGACAGCGCTCAAGGAGGAGCTCGACGCGCTGCTCCTCGTCAGGGCATCGGTGTCGAAGAAGTGGACGGCCAGCGGCGGCGAGTTGCCGGTCTACCGGGCAGTCCTGGACGGCCGCGCCGGGCCGCTGCAGGTCGCGGCCGCACGGCTGACCAAGATGGGTGGTGTGGCGACGGCGAGTCTCGCAACGCGGCTGATCGAGCTCGTGAAACCGCGGTGCATCGCCATGTGCGGCGTGTGTGCAGGTCACCCGGACGACACCGACCTGGGCGATGTGGTCATCGCCGACCGGCTATTTCAAGGCGACGAGGGCAAGATCCGGCATGATGGCTTTCAGGGAGATCTCCGGGTCGATGCGCTGCGCGACGATTGGCTGCGCGTCGCCCAGGACATGGCCGGACCGGGTGCGGGGCTCGAACTTTACGCAGTTCCGGCCGGTGACGACTGGAAGTGGTGGTTCCTCGATCGCCTGGCCGCGGGGCGCGACCCGCTGCAGTCCGGTGCGTTGCGGCGCTACATCCCGGACAATCGCCGGCAAGAGTACCTCCAGTCGCTGCTAACGGGGCACCTGGTCACGCTCAAGGGCACGCAATTCTCGTTGACGAAGGCTGGCAAGGCCGCGGCCGACGAGCACCGGGTCCTGAATGGCACGTTGATCACCGCGCATCCCTTCCATATTCACGTCGGCCCGATCGGCAGCGGCAACGCCGTGGAGGCCAGCGGTGCGATCTGGGACCGGCTCGCTGCGGGAGGGATGCGAAAGGTGCTCGCGGTTGAGATGGAGGCGGCAGCGATCGGCCGCGTAGCGACTGATGATCGGCTACCCTTCGCGGTCGTGAAAGGGGTGATGGACCACGCCGATCGACACAAGTCCGACCGCTTCAAGGGCTTCGCGGCGCGGGCGGCGGCGGAGGTGCTCTGCAAGCTGCTGCGGGAGGTCGTGACGCCCATTGTCACCGCGCCGGTGGCGTCCTCAAAGTCGACGCTTGATCTTCCTGGGGACCAAGGACCTAACCGGGTGCGGATCGATGGCGATCGAGAGGTCACCCAGGGGGCGCCCTGGGTCTTCATCAGTTATAGCCACGAGTCCGTGGAGCACACCGCGAGGGTCACGGCGTTCGCGGATAAGCTGTGCCGGCAGGGTGTGAACGCCTGGATCGATCGCTACGTTGCTGCGCCTCCGGAAGGTTGGCCGCGGTGGATGGGGAAGCAGATCGTCCACGCCGATGCGGTGCTGATCGTGTGTACCGAGACATATCGGCGCCGCTACGAGGGTGATGACGAACTGGACCTCGCGGCGCCGGGAAAGGGGGTCGGGTGGGAGGGTTTCATCGCGTCCGCGCTGCTCTACGGCGACCGCTCGCGCAACCATCGCTTTATCCCGATCCTCTTCGAAGGGGCGACGACCGACGACATCCCTGTGGATCTGCGCTCGACGACGTCGTATCGGATCCCCGCCGATCTGGGGGACCTCATGGGGCGCCTCGCCGGACGCGCGCCCGTCGAGCGGCCGCAGATAGCCCCGTCGGGAGCGAGGCGCGCAGGAACAGGAAAGGACACGAACGTGCATTCGTCCCCGCGGTCTTCGATAGCTCGGAGCATCCAGTCCGAGGGGGTGCCCATGACGATCGCCATGCCGAGCCCAAACCCGGTGCTCAACCATCGGGACCCGCCCGCCGCGATGCGGTCGCTCAAGGACTTCCTGATCGAGTGCTTCACCGAGGGCGAGATCCGACAGCTCGCGTTCTTCCACGGAGGCCCCGACGTGGCAGCGCAGTTGCCCGGCGCGGCAGCGTCGACGGACGTGCTAGCGTGGGCGTTGGTGGAGGCGCTCTCGCATCGGGCGCTCATCGACGAGGCGTTCTTCATGGAGCTCGAGCGGCAACGCGAACGCTTGGTGGAGCGCATCCGGGCGCTGAAATTGGGCTTCGCCAGTGACGGTAATTCGCCATCGGGTGCGGCCGGCGGCACGCATCTGGGCAAGGCCAGGACGCGACGGGCCGCAGCGGCGCCGGTGGTGCCCGGAGCCGGGTCAGCGCCAGCGGCTGAGCCTGTGCCGGCGCCCGGGTCGGCGCCCGCGGGCAAGTCGAAGGTTCGCGCGAGGAAGAGCGCCGCGGCGACGTCGGAGGTCCAGCCGGCATCGCCGCCGGTGAGCAAAGCCGATCCCGGTCACTGGAACGCCGGGGAGATGGAGGCGCGGCTGGCGAAGGTGCTCGCGCAGTCAGAGAGGCTTTGCAAGAGCCTCGAAGCGCGGCTGGCGAGCGGCAAGACCAAAGGCAGGGCGAAGAAGGTGGCCCCGCCCGCGCTGCACGAGCGTGTGGCGCGGCAGATCGTCGAGCTCGGTACGGGCCTCAAAAAAGCCTTCAAGCTGGTGGAGGTCTGCTTCGACGCTGTGCTGGGCATGAATGCCGACGCCCGGGGCGAGGGGCGGGTCGCGCGGGAGCTGCTGTGCGAGTGGCTCCCCTACGGCTACCCCGAGGTCGCGCAGGTCGTGATCCTCCGAATCGACGGACATACCGACGATCCGCGCAACCTGGAGAGCCGGACCAAGTACGAGCATTTCGTCGAGATCCACATGGCGCGACTTGACGGCCGCACGTGCAAGTTCACCAACACGAGGGTCGACAATCTGGAGGGCACGAGCTTCGCGGAGAGCATGTTCCCTTTGCCTCCAGGGTCCTCGCAGCGCCGGAGCACCGACCAGGTCGTGGACCTCATCGTGCAGGCCGTCGGCGCGCGATTCCCGCGCGTCAAGCGGGTGGTCGACGCGCAGTCCGAGCTCACGGTCTGGGCGAAGATGGGGGCCGCGCCTTATGTCGTGGTGCCCGCGACCCAGCGCCCGGGCGGGTTCCCCGACAGGGCGATTCGCAAGCTCAACATCTTCTTCCCGGAGCTCCATATCGTGGTCTTGACAGACTCCACAAGTCCCGACCCGACCAAGGATGAGAGCATGATCTGGACGATGTTCCTCAAACTCCTCGCGGACGGGGTATAGGAGTCTTGATGGCAAGCAAGCGCACCTTCCCGATCAACGTCAAGAAGCACGCCGAGACCGATCAGCAGTTGCAGGACCGCGGCGGGTTGCCCGCGGTGAGTCATCGCTTCGACGCGACCAGCCTCCATGCCGTCAACGCGGCGCTTGCGGCGGAGCGGCCGTTGCTTCTCCGCGGGGAGCCGGGGACCGGGAAGAGTCAGCTCGCGCGGGCGGCGGCCGACCTGTTGAACCGGCGGTTCCGCTGGAAGGTGGTCGACGCGCACACCGAGGTGGCGGACCTGTTCTACTCGTTCGACGCGGTGGCTCGACTGGCGTACGCGCAGATCATCGGCAGCCTCGGGGTGTCGAGCGACCCGAGCTTGCAAGCCAAGATCCTCGATGACCTCGCCGTGCGTCACTTCGTGCGCCCGGGGCCGCTGTGGTGGGCGTTCGATGAGGCGACGGCGCGCAAGCAAGAGCAGTTGTTCCGGAGCCGCTGCGGCGTAGACGAAGCCGCGCCGTCTGATGCGCCCGAGGAGGACGACCGCCGCGGGTGGGTGGTGCTCATCGACGAGATCGACAAAGCCGACCCCTCGGTGCCGAACGGGCTCCTGGAGGCCCTGGGGCAGGGGACCTTCGAGGTCCTCGGCGGGCGCACGATCTCGCTGCACGGGAAGCAGGCACAGGCGCCGCTGGTGGTGATCACGACCAATGAGGAGCGCGAACTGCCGAGTGCGTTCGTCCGCCGGTGCATGGTCTGGAAGATCAAGCTCCCCGTCGACGAGGGCGAGCTTCGCACCTGGCTCATGCGGCGGGGGCGAACGAATTTTGCAGCCGCTTCGGAGACGGTGCTGGCGGAGGTGGCGACGATGGTGATCGAGGATCGTCTCGCGGCGGAAGAGCTCGGCCTGCCCGCCCCAGGCCAGGCCGAGTACCTCGATCTGGTGCGGGCGGTGATGAAGCTGGGAAGGAATGAGCGCGAGCGCCTGCGGATCCTCAAGGACATCAGCATCTTCGCGCTCAAGAAGCACCCCGATCAGTCCGACGCGGTGAGGGGGCGGTGAGGCCCCTCTTCTCGCGCGCCGATCTGGTCCGGATCTCGGCCTCGCTCGGCGCCGAGGGGCTCGACGTGGTGGCCCGGGCCCACGGTTATGAGGAGAAGCCGGCGGCGCCGCCGGTGAAGCGCGAGGCGTCGTCGACGCGGCCGAACTCTGGCTCGACGCTGAACGAGACGGCCCCCGCGGGTCCGCTGGCGCCGACGCCCTTCTGGCAGCCGCGTTCGATCCAGTTTCACGACGAGGAAGAGGCCAACGCACGGGTGAAAAAGGCGGCGGAGGCGGCGGAGGCGGCGGAGGTGGCGGAGGTCTGGCGCCAGGGTACGGCGGCGGCGCCACCGGGTCCCCCGCTCTCACCGTGGCGGCGCCTCGGGCCGCTGTTGCAGCGGGCACTGACCGTCGATCGCTGTGGGCGTCGGCTCGATCTGCGGCGGCTGGTGCGGACGATCGCGAGCGGTCGACAGGTCGCGCGCCTGCCTCGACTTCGGCGCCGCGGCTGGGTACCGGTGGAGGTGGTCCTCGATCGACCGCTTCGCCTCGCGCCCTTCTGGTCGGATCAGATGGCCGTGGTGCATGCGCTCGAGCGGGTGCTCGGGCGGCAAGGGGTCGCCGTACGCATGCTCGTCAACGGGCCAGGGAGCGCGGCAGACGACACGGTGGTTTATCGTCGGCGCTCGGCGCTGGCCGGCGTGCCCGTGCTGGTGTTGTCAGACCTCGGCTGGTACGCAGGCGCGGACGAGCGTGCCGCCTGGTTGCGGATGGCGCGGACCCTCCAGGCGGCGGGTGAGAAGGTCGTCGCGCTCGTGCCAGTGCCGCGGTCGAGGTGGACGCCGGAGCTGGCGCGCGCCTGGGGCGTCATCCCCTGGGAGCGACCTGCGGCCAGCGCAGGCGACGACGGGCGGACTCGCGCCCAGCGGGCGGAGCGACTGCTGGTACACCTCGCGCCGGCGATGCGGATCGAGCGGGGCCTGCTCCGGACGATCCGGTGGCTCCTCCCGCGGGCCGAGGCTGACGTCGGGGTCGAAGCCGATGTCTGGGCCCAACGTGTCCTCGGGGACATGTTCCCCGAGTACCGGGTAATCGACCCCGAGGCGGTCGCCGAGCTGCGGCGCCGGTTCGCAGCCGAGGTCCCAGTCGCAGACCAAGCGCGGGTGATCGAGGCGCTGCGCGCGTGGCATTGGACCCGCGAGCTGTTGCCCGAGGCGTGGCACCTGGAGGTGCTGGCACTCGAGAGCACGCTCTCGCCCACGGTCGCCCGGGGCGCAGGGCTCGCGGCGGCGGAGGTGGAGCAGGCCGAGAAGTTTATGAGCTGGCTGTTTCGCGACGTGGAGCTCGGAGCAGACGACGAGGACGTCGCGGATACGCTGCGCCGCTGGTGTAACTTTGTCGTCGAGCAGGCGCCGCGATCGATGTGGAATCCGTCGACGCCAGTCGGCGAGGCGCTGCAAAAGATCAGCTTCCGGGTCGGCGGGGTCGAGGTGCCCGACGCGGATCCGAAGCTCAAGGGGCGGATTGATAGGGTCAGGCCCGAGCCGCGCGAGTACCGTCTCACGCAGATCGGGTGCGGCTTCGCGGTCGCGGCCACGTCGCCGGACACGGGGTCGGGAGGCCCTCCCGGCGACGGCAGTCCGCTGGCTGCTGTTATCGCGGAACAGTCGGCGCTGACGCTGGTGAGCGCCTCGGTCCACGAGGGGGCGCTGACGCTCGGTCGACCGGGTGAGCGGCTCATGGCGCCGCCGGGCGGGGCGATCGAGCTGCGGACGGACCGGACCACGCTGCGGATGGCGCCGCTGATGCGGCCGGACTGGGCACGCGCCATTGGGCGCGACGGCTTCGGTCTCTGGGCCGAGCTCGTCTTCGAGGGGGTCTCGTACCGAATGCGCTGGATCCCGCCGGGGCGCTTCGTGATGGGCTCACCCGAGGGCGAGCCGGGGCACCAAGAGAACGAAGAGCAGCACGTGGTGACGATCACATGCGGTTACTGGCTGGGAGAGACGCCGGTGACGCAGGCGCTCTGGCAGGCGGTGACCGGCCAGAACCCGAGCCGCTTCAAGACGCCGGAGCGGCCCGTGGAGCGGGTGAGCTGGGACGACTGCCATGAGGCGCTGATCGCCCGGCTCAACGAGGTGATCCCGCCCGAGCGGGGCGAATTCTTCCGGCTGCCGACCGAGGCCGAGTGGGAGTACGCCTGTCGGGCCGGGACGACCGGGGCGACCTACGCCGGGCCGATCGAGATCCTCGGCGCCAACAACGCGCCGGTGCTCGACGCCATCGGCTGGTACGGAGGCAACAGCGGGGTGGACTACGACCTCGCCGAGGGCCACGACAGCTCGAGGTGGCCGGACAAGCAGCACGAACACAGCAAGGCCGGCACGCGGCGTGTCGGCCAGAAGCACAGGAACCAGTGGGGTCTGCATGACATGCTGGGCAACGTCTGGGAGTGGTGCAGCGACTGGTACAGCAGCAACAGCAGCGCTGCACAGCAGGATCCAGCAGGCCCTGCAGCGGGCGAGGACCGGGTCGTACGCGGCGGGTCCTGGGACTACGTCGCCAGGCGCGTGCGTGCAGCGGACCGCAGCAGGTACGTCCCCGGCGTCCGGATCGACTCCCTGGGGCTCCGCCTGGTCCGAGGTCAGGGGGTCCGGCAGGACCCAGGGAGCCCGGAGGGCCAGTGAGCGGGCGGGGTGCGCGGCGGGCGAAGTGCGCGGAGCGCCGCCTGCCGTGCTCCACGCCCGCGGCTCGCGCAGGCGCGAGAATGCGCCTAAGATACCTCGCGCATGCGTCTGCACTTCGTCACGATCCCGGTCTTCGAGAGCGCCGCCGCCGAGGCTGAGCTCAACCGCTTCCTCGCTTGTCAGAGGGTCCTCGCCGTCGATCGCCAGCTCGTCGCCGATGGCACGCGCAGCGCCTGGGCTGTGTGCGTGAGCTACGTCGATCGCCCGAGTGTGGCGAGTTCGCCAGCGCTGCTGGCTGGGCAGGGCGCAGGCGCCTCAGGGGGCGCCAGCCGGGGGGTGGTCGACTATCGGCAGACCCTCACGCCGGCCGACTTCGACGTATTTGCCCGTCTGCGCTCGCTCCGCAAGGGCATCGCCGAGCGTGACGGCATCCCCGCCTACGCCATCTTCACCAACGAACAGCTCGCGGCGATCGCCTGCGGGCGGCCGCGCAGCGCCGCGGATCTGGGCCGGATACCGGGAGTCGGCAAGGCGCGCGTGGACAAGTACGGCGGCGCCTTCCTCGTCGAGGTCGTCGGGCCAGCGGCGAGCGCAGGGCCGTCCGATCCGGGCGACGACAAGGGTGCAACGGTCGACAATGAGGACGCCGGGGATGCGGCGTAGCCGGGCCACCCTCGCCGAGGTCGCCGACCTCGCGACCCTCGCCCGCGCCTTCTGGCGGGCCGCCCGGGGCAAGCGCACGTGCCCCGAGGTCATCGATTTCGCCGATCACCTCGACCGCCGACTCGCCGAGCTCGGCCGGTCGATCCTCGACGGCACCGTCGCGGTGGGCGAGATGCGCTCCTTCGAGATCCGTGATCCCAAGCAGAGGACGATCCATGCCCCCTGTTTCCGCGAGCGCGTCCTGCACCACGCTTTGATCGAGAAGATCGGCCCGCCCCTCGACCTCGCGCTCGTCGACGACAGCTTCGCCTGCCGCGCCGGCAAAGGGACGCTGGCGGCGGTCCTTCGGGCGCAGCGGCACATCCGGCGCTTCCCCTGGTACCTCAAGATCGACGTCCGCGCCTACTTTGCCAGCGTCGACCACGAGGTGCTGCGGGCGGCCTTGCGGCGCAAGCTCCGGGATCGCGGTGTTCTCCGCCTCTGCGATCGTATCATCGCGTCCCACGCGGCGAGCCCCGGACGTGGCCTGCCGATCGGGGCCCTGACCTCGCAGCACTTCGCCAACTACTACCTGGCGCCGCTCGACCGGTTAATCCTCGAGGGGCTGCGGGCGCCAGCGATGGTGCGGTACATGGATGACGTGGTCGTATGGTGCCACAGCGGCGCCGAGGCACGGGCCCTCCTGCGAGCGCTCGACGCATTCACCGCCGACGCGCTGCGCCTGACGTTGAAGCCGGCGCAGATCCAGCGGAGCGAGCGCGGGGTCTCATTCCTCGGCTTTCGTGTGCTCCCGGGGGCGCTGCGGCTCTCAAGGCGCCGCCGTCGGCGCTATGCGGCCGCCCGGAGGCGGCTGGAGCGCGACCGCGCGACCGGCGCGATCGACGGGGCGGCGCTCCAGGCGGGCATCGACGCGGCCCTTGCGATCACCGCCCACGCGGACGCCCGGGGTTGGCGGCGGGCCGAGCTGCGGCGCCGCCCGGCGATGGACGCCTGAGCGCGTCGCGGATAGGATGGCCGGCGGTGCGGGGCAAACGGGCGAGAACCGGGTCATACGCGGCGGGTCCTGGGACAACGACGCCAGGAACGTGCGTGCAGCGGACCGCAACAGGAACGACCCCGGCGACCGGAACGACAACCTGGGGCTCCGCCTGGTCCGAGCGCAGGCGCAGGCTGGATGGCCTGCCCCTGATCCGCCCCGGCACCTGTCCGTGCGGCTGCGGCCGGGCGGCGAACACGAAAGAGGCACCGGCGTGCTCGTAGCCCGGGTGGACGCCCGGGGGAGCGCTCGCCGGTGCCTCGCTTTTCGGCGGGTGGATGCCCGTGGAGGCGCGGCAGGAGCCGCGAGGTAACGAATGGCCGCGGACGGAGGTCGGCACCCGCTCGTCGAAGGCTGTCCCCCCGAGTGGGCGAGCGGCTGGGGCGAGGATGTGTTCGGGGTGTTCGTGGAGTTCCGGGTCGGCGCGGTCGAACAGCGGATGCGCTGGATTCGCCCCGGGCAGTTCATAAGGCAGCACCCAGTGACCTTGACCCGTGGCTACTGGCTGGCCGACACACCGGTGACCCAGGCGCTCTGGGAGGCGGTGCTGGGTGAGAACCCCAGCAAGTTTCAGGGCGATACACAGCGACCCGTGGAGCAGGTGAGCTGGCACGACTGTCAGCGCCTCTGCGTGCGGCTCGGTGAGCGGGTCGCCGGGCCAGCATTCCGGCTGCCGACCGAGGCCGAGTGGGAGTACGCGTGCCGGGCCGGGACCACGGAGGCGACCTATGCCGAGGCGCTGAAACAGAAACTCGATGATATCGCCTGGTATAGCGACAACAGCCAGATGAAGACGCATGCGGTCAAAGCTAAGCTCGCTAACCAGTGGGGGCTGCATGACATGCTGGGCAACGTCTGGGAATGGTGTAGCGACTGGTACAGCAGCGACAGCAGCGCTGCACAGCAGGATCCAGCAGGCCCTGCTACGGGCGGGTCCCGGGTCGTACGCGGCGGGTCCTGGGGCGCCGACGCCGGGTACGTGCGTGCAGCGTCCCGCGGCAGGCTCGCCCCCGGCGACCGGTACGGCGACCTGGGGCTCCGCCTGGTCCGAGATCAGTAGCGGAGCTAGCGGAGCCAGGAAGAGGAGGCGTGCGGCGGCTGCGGCGGGCAGCGAGCACGGAGTGCCGCCCCGCAGCAGCCGCCGCTCGACTCCGGCGCCTGCCCCCCATCTGCGGCGGCACCGCCATCTCGCCAGTCTACCTCTCGCTGTCGAGCTGCGTCGCGCCTGGCACCTCGCGCCAGGTCCAGGTGCAGTCGCTGGAGATGAGCACGCGGATCGTGCCCTGCGCGGGGGGACTGGGCGGCATCAGCAGCGCGCCGCGACAGTCCTCGGGTGTTTGGATGCTCAGGAGTTTTCTCGGGTCTCATGGATCGGGTGCTCCTCATGGATCGACGACGTTGGGTGGCCTACGCGGCCTTCTCCTGATGCTCGGCAGGTGGCTGGCGCGAGTCCCCGCGGGTGGGTCCGGCTTTCGCGTCGCGCTCGCCCACCTCGTGGCCGCCATCCGCACCGAGGCCGCAGGTCCGCGCCGTTGACGACGACCTCGACCTCGACGTTGCTCTGGCCGCGTCCAGCTCTCGCTCGCCGGCCCTTGCGTCCAGCGGGCTGGCCGGGGTGGCCCGCCCGCTGGCCGCCAGGGCGAGCGCCTTCAGCGGTGGGCGTAACAATCTCGCCGACTTGGTGACCG
>Ga0335395_10002924_pt1 | contig 10616 bp, 7 predicted proteins | sample MAT02_FD_205744 | JGI IMG/M metagenome (GOLD analysis project Ga0335395, IMG submission 205744) | Freshwater microbial communities from Lake Fryxell liftoff mats and glacier meltwater in Antarctica - MAT-02 (spades assembly) (version 2) ...
AGGTCGCGGGCAAGCTCAAGCAGGACGCTGGACTCGAGGGCAGGGTGCTCGCGCGGGTCGGGCCCGACGAGGTCGCCGAGGTGTTGCTGCTGCAAAAGCCGGACGCCCTGGCCCAGGCGGTCGCGGGGCTCCCGAAGGATCTGAAGGTGGCCGACGTGCTGGAGGGCGGCTTGCCGGCGTGGTTCGGCGCGCTCGAGCAGCAGATCCAGGCCGGGCTCGATGGCGAGGCTCCGGCGCAAGCTCCGGCGCAGGCCGCCGAGGGCCTGCGCGGGCTCGCGGGCGTCGCCGCCACCTTCGACGCCTACCTCGCTGGCGAGGACGTTATGGATCGCATGGCCGCCAGCGGGCCGGCCACGCCCGGTCGCGACGCGCGCGGCTACCTGACGACGGTCGACGGGCAGCACCACGTCGTCACGATGTTCCCGCGGCTCGCGGGCGACGAGGTGACCGACGTCGCCCCGCTGGTGGCCCGGCTCGAGGCGATCAAGGCCGAGGCGATGGCGGACGCGCCGGCCGGCATGACGCTCAAGATCACGGGCCTACCGGCGATGATCGTCGACGAGCAGAAGATCATCCAGCGCGGCACGCTGCGCTCGAGCATCGCCTCGGGCGTGGCGATCCTCTTGCTGTGTCTGTTGATGCTGCGATCGATCCGCCAGACGATCATCGTCCTGGTGCCGCTGCTGTACGGCGTGGCGCTGACGCTGGCGTATGTGCGCCTCGGCTACGGGACCTTGAACCTGATCACCTCGAGCTTCGTCGCGGTGCTGCTCGGCCTCGGCATCGACTTCGCGGTGCACGTGATCTACCGCTTCAACGAGGAGCGACGCGCCGGCGCGAACATCGACGCCGCGATCAAGGCCTCGGTCGTGCAGACCGGACCGGCGATCGTGCTCGGCGCGGTCGTCACGGCGATCGCCTTCCTGACCACGCTGATGACGGAGTTCACCGCCTACGGGGAGCTCGGCCTGATCACGGCGTTCGGCCTGGTGTTCATGGTGCTGACCTCGTTGCTCGTGCTGCCGGCGCTGCTGCTGCGCCGCGGCGGCGCGGGCATCGGCGCGACGCCGCCGATCCCCGGAGACGACGGTGCATCGGCGGTCGTGCCCTCGGCGACGGCGGTGCCGGTCGCCAAGGAGCCGCCGGGGCTTCGCACCTTGACGAAGCTGGTGTATCGGTTTCGCCTCCCGCTCGTGATCCTCGGGTTCGCGGGTGGCATCGCCGGGGCGATCGCGCTGCCGCGGATCGGCTTCAACTCGCGCTACTTCGACTTCCTGCCGGCGAACACGGAGAGCGCCCAGGCGCTCGATGTGCTCGAGATGGACCCGCTGATGAGCCCCGTCTACGCCAGCGTGTCGGCGCCAGACGTCGAGCGCGCCACGGTGATGGCCGCCCAGTTGCGCGCGCTGCCCGAAGTCGGCGGCGTGCAGACGGCGACCGACCTGCTGCCCCCGCTGGGCCCGACCGAGCTCAAGGCGCTGCAGGGCGGCCTGGCTGCGCTCGGTCGGGTCCCCGACTACGCGAAGCTGGCCGCGCAAAAGACCACGCCGGAGCTGCTGATCCCGAAGGTCGGGGCGGTCGCCGACGGCCTCGACGAGGTCCGCTTCGGGCTCGCGCAGGCCGGGCAAAGCACGGCCGAGGTCGACGCGGCGATCGCCGCGTTCCGGGCGCTCAAGACGCGGCTGGAGGGCCTCGACGAGCCCGGCAAGCGGCGCCTCGCGGAGGTCGAGCCGAGGCTGGCCGAGCTGCTGCGCCGCGCCGTCACGACCGCCAGCGCGGTCGCCGAGCGCGGGCACTACCTCGCCACCGACCTCCCGCTGTTGTTTCGCGAGCGCTTCGTGGCGCGCGCGGGCCAGGGCGAGGGGGTCGCGCTCTACGTCATCCCGTCCGGCTCGGCGTGGGAGTCGGAGACGGCGGGGGCGTTTCGCACGGCGGTCGCCGGGGTCGACCCGGACGTCTCGGGCCTCGCGGTCAACATCAACCTGCACGAGACGATGATCATCACGGGCTTTCGTCGCGCGGCCGCGCTGGCGGCGGTGCTGATCTTCATCGTCATCGTCATTCAGCTCCGCAGCCTGCGTGACGCGGCCCTGGCCCTGGTCCCGACTGGTTTGGGTTGGCTGTGGATGCTCGGCGTGATGGCGGTCATCGACCTGCACTTCAACGTCGCCAACATCGTCGCGCTGCCGCTGGTGATCGGCATCGGCACGGCGTTCGGGGTCCACCTGATGCACCGCTACCAGGAGAGCGCGCGGCTGCACGGCGGGGTCGCCAAGCTCGATGACCTGGTGCGCAGCACCGGCGGCGCGGTGGTGCTCTCGGCGATGACGACGGTCGCCAGCTTCGCGGCGCTGATGCTCGGCGACTACGGCGGCATGAGCACGCTCGGCCTGGCGATGGTCCTCGGGATCACGTCATGCCTGGTCGCCAGCTTGATCATGCTGCCCGCGCTGCTCGCCCTGCTCGGCCGCGCCGACTGAGGCCGAGATCAGGCCGAGATCAGGCCGAGATCAGGCCGAGATCAGGCCGAGATCAGGCCGAGAAGGGCAGCCCGAGGGCCATGGCTCGGGTGGCGGCGACGATGATCTCGATGCTGCCCGCGAGCTGGTGCTCGTCGTCGACGAGCACCAACTGGACGTCCGGGTGCGCGGACGCGAAGCCCTGACTGACGGCGGCGGGGACGACGGCGTCGCGGATCCCGTGGATGATGATCGTCGGCGCGGGCGGTCGCAGGAGCATGGCGTCGGCCGGTGGTTCGCTGTGGGCCAGCGCCGGGGCGCACAGCACCATGCCGCGCAGGGTGCCGCCCGCGGCGACGAAGCGGATCGCGGCGCACAGGGCCGTGATGCCGCCGTAGCTCGAGCCGACCAGCACGGGGTCCGCGGTCGCGCGTAGCACGGGCTCCAGGGTGGCGACGCGGGCGGCCAGGTTTTGGCCCTGAAAGTCCGGCGAGACGACGTCGAGCCCGGCGGCGACGAGCGCCTGGTACTTGCGGCCGTGCGGCGTGCTCTCGAGGCCGTGGCAAAAGATGACGGTCATGCGCGCGATGTTAACGCGTACACCCGGCCGCGACCACCCAGCTTCCGGGATGATAGGCTCGCCGACATGATCTGGTCCGCTCTGGTGTTCGCCGCGACGATCGACCTGACCCCGCAAGACGACCCGTGGGGCAAGCTGCAGGCCGCCAAGGCCGGCGATGAGTTCGTGCTGCACGCGGGCACCTACAAGGTCCCGGGCTACGTGAACCTGGTGCTCGCCGGGACCGAGGCGCTGCCGATCGTGATCCGCGGCGGCGCGGGCGAGGCGGTGATCATTGAGGGCATCCCGGAGCAGAACGCGATCAACGTCGAGGGCAGTTGGTACACGCTGCGCGACCTCGAGATCAGCGGCGGATCGCACGGGGTGCGGGTCGGGACCTCGGCGCACGCGGTGTTCGAGGACCTGCACATTCACCACGTCGGTGATGTCGGGGTGTCGTGCAACCGGCCCGACAACAGCTACGAGGCGATCACGATCCGCAAGGTGCACATCCACGACACCGGCATGGGCGGCGGGCCCGGCGAGTGCATGTACCTCGGCTGCAACGAGGGCGCGTGCAAGGTGTGGGACTCGCTGGTCGAGTTCAATTGGTGTCACGACACGCTGGCGGGCGAGCAAGGCGACGGCATCGAGTTCAAGACCGGGTCGTACGGCACGACCGTGCGCCACAACGTGATCCACGACGTGAAGTACCCGGGCATCACGATGTACGGCACGCAGGGTATGCCGGGCAACATCGTCGAGGGCAACGTGGTGTGGAACGTGATCGACAACGGGATCCAGACGGTCGGCGACGTCATCGTGCGCAACAACATCGTCGCCAACACCGGCGCGTCGGGGATCGCGGCCAAGGCCTCGCAGGGCGAGCTCGTGAAGGACCTGACGATCATCCACAACACGGTCACCGGGGCCGGCGACGCGTGCCTGCGCGGCAACGACTTCCCCGCCGGCATGAACATCGTCATCGCCAACAACGCGTTTTATTGCGAGGGCGGGACGGCGATCAAGCTGGCGCAGGGGGCCGGTACGGCGGTCCTGGCGGCCAACGCGGTGATCGGCGGGATCGAGGGCGTCGACACCGGCACGCTCGACGGCGGTCCGCTGGCGACGGCGTTTAGTGACCCGGCGGCGCTGCAATTTTATCTGCCGCTCGGCTCGCCGCTGATCGACACCGCGGAGCCGAAGTACTACGCCATCGACGACTTCAACTGTCTCCTGCGCCACCAGGGCCCGCCCGACATCGGCGTGTACGAGGCGAGCACGCCCGAGAACCCGGGCTGGCTGGTCGCGCCAGGCTTCAAGGAGTGCGCGGTCGAGGGCGGCAGCGACAGCGCGGGTGAGACCGGCAGCGAGTCCGGCGCGACCAGTGGCGGCACGGGTGACGAGGCCGGGGCCACGAACGCCAGCACCGGCGACGCGACGGGTGGGCCCGAGGGGTCCGAGGGGTCCGACGACGGTGACGCGCCGACCGGTGATCCCGGCGGGTCGGACTCCGGTGCCACCGGCGGGTCGACCGGGACTTCAGGAAATGCCGACGGCGGCGGCCAGGATGAGGCCGGGGGTTGCGGATGCACGGAGGCGCGCGCGCGCGCGCCGGGGCTGCTGATCGGGCTGCTGGCGCTGCTGCGTCGCCGCCGACGCTGAGCGCCCGGAGCGGCGCGAGAGTTGTTAGTGTGGGCGCCGCGATGGACCCCTCCGAGCCCACGCCCGAGGCCGCCGCGAGCGCCCCGACGGGCACGTCGACGAGCGCCACGGCGGTGCGCGTGACCGGCACGACGGCTGCGTCCCCGGCCGCCGCGTCGTCAAGGTCGGCGCCGCGGATCGAGGTCGATGTGCAGGCGACCGGGTTCTTCCAGGCGTTGCCGAGCGGCAGGCGCCTGGCGGGCTTGTGGTCGGCGCTCGGGCTGTTGCTGGGGCGTCAGCTCGCGGTGGTGATCCGCGACGATCACGTGTTCCTGATCCTGATGGCGGCGCTGGTCGGCGTGACCAGCGGGGCGGCGGCGGGCGCCTTGCTGGCGTGGATCGACTACGCGATCGAGCTGTTCCCCCGCGGCGACGGCGGCGACTCGCTGCTGCGCTGGGTGGTCGTGCTCGGGGTGCCGGTGCTCGGCGGTCTGCTGGCGGGCGGGCTGCACCTGGTGCTCGGGCGGGTGCTCGCGCAGCCGCCGGTGGCCGGGATCCCGGCGGTCATCGAGTCGGTCGCGCGCGGCGGCGGGCGGATCGGCGGGCGGCAGGCGGTGCTCGTCGGGCTCGGCACGGGGATCACGATCGGCAGCGGCGGGTCGTGCGGACACGAGGGGCCGTCGGTGGCGATCGGGGCCGCGGTCGGCAGCGTGGTCTCGCGCTTCTTCGGCCTGCGCATGCGCTGGCACCTGTCGATGGTCGGGGCCGGCTGCGCGGGCGGCCTCGCGGCGGCCTTCAACGCGCCGCTGGCGGGGGTCATCTTTACGGTCGAGATCGTGTTCGGCGGGGCGATCGGCGGCAACGTCGGGACGATGTCGGTGTTCGTGCCGTTGATCGTGGCGGCGGTCGCGGGGACGCTGACCTCGCACGCTATCCGTGGCGAGCACCTGACCTTTCAGACAGTCTCGCACGGCGAGGGGATGCTGATCGAGATGCTGTTCTTCCTGGCCCTGGCGGCCCTGGCGGGGCTGGTCGGCACGGGCTTCGGGCGCGGCATGATCGCGGTGACGCGGTGGTTCGACCGGCTGCGCGTGGCGACGTGGGTAAAGCCGGCGATCGGCGCGCTCGGGGTCGGCTTGCTGGCGGCGCTGGTGTCCAACGAGCTGCTCGGTCCGGGTCACTCGACGCTGGCGCGGGCGCTGGACGGCAGCCTCGGCTGGAAGATGGCGCTCGCGCTGGGGGCCCTGAAGATGGTGGCGACGGCGTTGACGGTCGGCAGCGGGGGCTTTGGCGGGGTGTTCATGCCGTCGCTCTACGTCGGGGCGTGCCTGGGGACGGTGGTCGGTGTGTTCGCCAGTTGGGCGCTGGGGCCCGGCACGGAGAGCCTGGGCTCGTACGCGCTGGTCGGCATGGGGGCGATCTTCGCGGCGACGATGCACGCGCCGCTGACCCCGATCGTCATCATCTTCGAGCTGACACACGATTACTCGATCATCTTGCCGCTGATGCTGGGCTGCATCATGTCGGTGTTCGTGGCCCGGCGCGTGTACCCGCTGAGCTACTTCAAGGAGCAACTGCGGCTGCGCGGGGTGATGCTCGGGCGCGAGGCCGAGGTCGAGGTGATGAAGCGCGGCCACGTGAACGAGCTGATGCAGCCACCCACGGGGGTGTTGCCGCCGACCGCCGACCTCGAGACGATCCGCAAGGCGACCCTCGACGCCGACCTGCGCGCGACCTTCATCGTCGACGAGACCGGCGCGGTGGTCGGCTTCATCAACGGTAATCAGTTGGCGCGGCGCATGTTGAACGGGGAGATCCACGCGGCCTCGACCGCGGCCGATCTGATGGGCACGGCGGGGCTGCCGTTCCTGTATCCGGGCGACACGCTCGCGGGGGCGATGCTGGCGTCGGCGCGCTCGGGGATGGAATTCTTGCCGGTGGTCGACGACGAACGGCGGCTGCTCGGCGTCATCCGGCGCGGGGACCTGCTGGCCCACTACAGTGACAAGGTGCTCGGCGAGCAAGAGGAGGAGTTGCATCTGCACGGGGACAGCTCGGCGGGGCACGAGGTCGGGCTCGGCAAGGGGATCATCCTCGAGCACGTGGTGGTCAGCCGGCGCTGGGCGGGGCGCAGCCTCGCGGCGCTCGAGCTGCGCAGCAAGACCGGGTTGATGGCGCTCGAGTGGGCGCGCGCGGGCGTGGTGCTGCCGGTGGACCCGGGCGCGCCGCTGGCTGCAGGCGACGTGCTCGCGGCCGTGGGTACGCGCGAGCAGTTCCTCAAAGCGAGGCTGCTGCGCTGAGCGAGGGCGTCGGCGCGGACTCGCAGAGGCGTGAGGCGCAAAACTTCGTGATAGCGTGCGCGGCGCATGACACAAATCTCGGTTTCCTGGATCGGTTCGATGGCGCTGGTGGGACTGCTCGCGGGGGCGTGCGACGCCGGCGGGGACAAGAAGGGCGAGGCCGCGGTGCAGGTCGGCGCGGACGGCAAGACCGTCAAGCCCGTCATGGCGACGCCGGGCGCGATGCAGGTCGGGGACGCCAAGAGGGGCGCGGACGGTTCGATGCAGGCCGGCGGGGCGAAGATCAACGCGGACGGCTCGATGCAGGCCGGCGGGGCGAAGATCAACGCGGACGGCCCGATGCAGGCCGGTGACGCGAAGATCGACGCGAACGGCATGAAGGCCGGCGGCGCCGAAGTGGCCGCGGATGGCAGCGGCAAGGCCGGCGGTAACGAGATCGGCGCGGACGGGTCGCTCAAGGCCGCGGGCGGGGCCGTGATCAACGCGGACGGCGGCTGCACCTGATCGTCGTGGTCGGGATCAGGGCGCGCGGGTGATGCCGACGAGGCCCGGGCGCACGACGATCGGCAGGTCCAGGCGCACGCGCGTGAGCGCGGAGACCTCGAAGCCGGTCGCGAGCAACGCAGGACGCGGATCGCGGGTCGGATCGCAGCCGCCGAGGCATGCCTTCCACGCCGGTCGCAGCGCGCGTTGCACGGTGCGCAGCGCGGCGTGCTCGGCGACGATGTGCTCGGCGAGCAAGAGCGGAGCGCCGGGCTTCATCAGACGTCGCGTCTCGGTGAGCAGCGCGGCGACGTGGCGCGCCGAACACAGCACGAAGGTGATCACGGCGCAGTCGAACGACGCGTCCGCGAGCGGCAGCGGGCGCGAGGCGGACAGCTCGAGCACCTCGAAGGGCCGACCCCAGCGGGCCAGGCGGGCCCGGGCATGCGCGGCCAGACCGGCGCTCGGCTCGACGGCGACTAGCGAGGTGACGGCGTCGCCGTAGAACGGCAAGTTGGCGCCGGTGCCGAAGCCGACCTCGAGCACACGCCCGTGCGCGCTGGCCAGCAGCGGGCCGCGCAGCGGGTCGACGCCTCGCATACCTCGGTCGAGGATGCGGGCCAGGACCTCACGGTCGTACCAATTGCCGAGACGACCCCTGGACATCGCGGGAGCGTAGCCTCAGGGGCGCAGGAGATACAGGGCCGCGCCGCGCAGGCCAGCGGCGAGCAGCACGAGACCGAGGCCGACGATGATCCAGTCGAGGCCGGAGGCGGTGCCGATCAGGCGCGGGGCGAAGGCGGTCAGCGCGAGCGCGCCGCCGACGGTGGCCGCGATGTACACGAGGCCGTCGCTGGTGCGGGGCAGGCGGGTGGAGGGCAGGGCGCCGAAGCGACGGCGTCGCAGCAGACGCAGCGAGGCGACGGCGCCGGCGATCGTGGCGCATTGACCGAAGAACCACAGCCCGACGTGCAGGTGCACGGTCCGCGGGGTGGCGGTCGCGCTGGCGCCGATCAGCGCGGACAAACCGATCAGCAGCACGAGGCCGAGCACGAGTCGGAGGCTGCGCAGGCGGTCGCGCACGCGCGCGTGGGTGGCGACGGGCCTGGCCTTTGGGTCAGGTTCCAAGGCCGGCCTCGATCACGCGAAACGACATGCCGGCGGCCTGCAGCCGCGCGAGCAGGAGCTCACCCATGGCGGTCGCGGTGGTCTGGATGCCGGATCTCTCGCGGAGCTGGTCGCGCTGGAGCGCGAGGCACAGCGCGGACTCGGCGGCCATGCGTGCGGTCTCGTCGTAGCCGGGGTCGCCGCCCGCGACCTCGGTGACGACGCGGGTGTCGCCGGCGCGGCCGAAGAAGGTGAAGCGAAACCAACTCTTGCCGCGGGTGGCCTCGTCGGGGCCGGTGCCGGAGGGGCGCAGGCGCAGCAGCAGGTCGCGGACCGGTCTGGCGCGCGCGAGCAGGGCCAAGGTGCCGAGGCCGGCGGCGGTGCCTGCGAGCGCCGACAACGAGCGCAGGGCCATGTAGTGCCCGTAGCGAAACTCGGGGCCGTAGTCGGCGCGGGCCCGGGCGCTGCGCAGGGCGATCTGCGGGTCGATCGTCGGCAGCGGCAGGGCCCAGCGGCGCAGGGCCCTTTGATAGTGCGGGCGCTCGCGCTGGCGCTTGATGATCCGGACGATGTGGTCGCTCGCAAGTGCGGCGGGTCGCGGTCCGCGTGGCTTGCGAGGCTCGGCGAGGGCGCCGAGCGCCGAGGCGAAGGTGCCGCCGGAGAACCCGGCCTTGCCCTCGAAGTAGCCGTCGATCGTGATCGGGAGGCCGGCGGGGAGCTGCTTGATCGTGAAGAGCACGCCGAGGTCGGTGGGGATGCTGTCGAAGCCGCAGCAGTGGATCACCAGCGCGCCGCTGGCGTGGGCGGCGGCCTCGTAGTTGGCGCGGATGCGATCGACGAAGCTCGGCTCGCCGGTGAGGTCGAGGTAGTCGGTGCCCTCGGCGACGCAGGCGGCGACCACCGGCTCGCCGAGCCGCGCGTACGGGCCGACGGTGGTCAACACGACGCGGGCGCTGGCCGCCATGGCGCGCAGCGAGGCGGGGTCGTCGACGCTGGCGACGAGCTTGCCGAACGGGCGGTCGAGGGCGGCGGCGATGTCGGTCAGCTTGTTTCGATCTCGACCCGCGATCGCGAGGCGCAGGTGCTTCGGCGCGTGCTGGTCGAGGTAGCCGGCGATCAGGCGCCCGGCGAAGCCAGTCGCGCCGAACACGACGATGTCCCACGTACGCTGGGGGGCCGTCGTGGCGAGATCTTCGGACTTCGTGTCGGGGTCGGTCACGGCGCGGAGGATAGCGCCAGGCCCGGGTCCACGCGCCGCGCTCGGTGTCTGGCCCGCGTGACGGATCGCGGGTGGCCAAGGGGGCGTGCGAGTGGTAGAAGGCGCGGTCGTGAGCATACCCGCAAAGCCCCAGGGCGGTCCCGGCAGCGTCTTCCTGATCGACGGCAGCAACTTCATGTTCCGGGCGTTTCACGCCCTGCCGTCGATGACCTCGCCCACCGGCGTGCCGGTCAACGCCCTGCACGGGTTTGTCCGCATGATCCAGGCGCTGCGCAAGGAGTTCGCGCCGGAGGTGTTCGTCGCGGTGTTCGACGCCGCCGGACCGACCTTTCGCAACGCGCTGTACGCCGGCTACAAGGCCCAGCGTCCGCCGCCGCCGGAGGACCTGATCCCACAGATCCCGCTGATCCGCGCGGCGACCACGGCGCTCGGGCTGCCGGCGATCGAGGCCTCCGGGGTCGAGGCCGACGACATCATCGCGACGTACACGATGCAGGCGCAGCGCGACGGCCGGCGGGTGATCATCGTGTCGTCCGACAAGGACCTCATGCAGTTGGTCGACGAGGGCGACGAGACGCGCCCCGCGGTGCTGCTCTACGACACGATGAAGAACAAGCTGCTCGGGCCGGCCCAGGTGCTCGAGAAGTTCGGCGTGCTGCCGCCGCGGCTCGGCGACCTGCTGGCGCTGACGGGCGACAGCTCGGACAACATCCCTGGTGTCCCGGGCATCGGGCCCAAGACGGCGGCGACGCTGCTCGAGGAGTTCGGCAGCCTCGAGGGCCTGCTGGCGGGCACGGCGACGATCAAGCAGGCCAAGCGCCGCGAGGTGCTCGAGGCCAACGCCG
>Ga0335395_10002925_pt1 | contig 10616 bp, 8 predicted proteins | sample MAT02_FD_205744 | JGI IMG/M metagenome (GOLD analysis project Ga0335395, IMG submission 205744) | Freshwater microbial communities from Lake Fryxell liftoff mats and glacier meltwater in Antarctica - MAT-02 (spades assembly) (version 2) ...
TCTCGGACGAGGATTGGTCGAGTTTCCTGAGATAATGGCTACTCTCGAGGAGCAACGCTACCGCGGTAGCTACGTCGTACAGCGAGACGGCCAAAGCAATGTTCGCCAAGAGATTGCGCTCGCCATCCAATTTCTGAAAAACATCTAGTAGTTATCGAAAAGCCGTATGAGCGAACCCATAGACACATCGCTTGAGGACAAGATTAGAAAGTCCGTCGCTGCTATTCGCGATAATTCTATTATCAGGCCCCGCGTCGGAATTATTCTCGGTAGTGGTCTCGGGGATTTTGCAAAGCATATTCTTCATCAGAAGGCTATCCCATACAACGAAATACCTTACTTTCCCAAGCTTTCGGCTGCTGGCCATGCCGGGGAGCTAATCGTTGGATACTTCGGTCAACTTCCTGTCGTCGCTATGAGAGGTCGAGCCCACTTTTACGAAGGTCTCGATCCTCTATGGGCAACCTATGGTATCCGTGTTATGCAAGCCCTAGGGGCTGAAGTGCTCGTCGTCTCAAATGCTGCGGGAGGAGTGAATCCAAGGTTTTCCGTTGGTGACATTGTTTTGATTGATAGCCATATCGATTTAATGTTTCACACTGCAGTTCGTCCAAAAGACAATTCAAATGAAGCTGCCGCTCTTGGAGTAGTACATCGATCTGATTATATCTATGACGAATCCCTCCTGCTTCAAGCGATGGAGGCTGCGAGGCAATCCAAGCAGTTGTTGTCTCGTGGAACCTATCTTGCAACGCTTGGACCTACCTATGAAACGCGTGCGGAATACCGAGCATTTCGCATGATGGGAGCCGATATGGTCGGAATGAGTACTGTTCCTGAAACGATCCTGGCCAAAGCGATTGGCCTTCAAGTTCTGGCGTTTTCTGTCATTACGAATGTTGCTGCCCCAGACGCAACTACAGCTACTTCGCATGACGAAGTCCTTAAGGGGGCTTCGACGGCTCAAATCAAGCTAGTCGCCTTGCTGCGACAGCTTTTTGACCAATGGTCGGGCCCGCCAGATTAAGGCGAAATATCCTAGAAAACTCTCGGTCAATGCCCTCCCGAGAGTTCCAATATTGTCGTACAATTTGATCTCTGTATGCCGAATCGAACCTTGGGGGTTGTCGCACTGACAAGGCTGCTAGGGTCGGCTGGCTTGATTTCTCGCCAAATAGAAGAACTCACACTAACTTCATTTGAAAAGGCCCACTGATGCGATCCCACCGATCAACGTGGATTCTTGTCGCTGCGACGCTGTTCGCAATTCATTCCACGACCCTAGTTGCACAGGAAACACTGTTGACACCAGAAGCCATCGCCGCAAAAAACTCGGACAATCCATCCTACCTCATCGGATTCCAAATGGGCTCTCAGCTCAGTGGAAGCGGATTTGTTGAGAAAGATATTAAGCTCGAGGTGCTCCTCAAGGGTATGGCCGACGCCCTCGCTAAGAAGGAACCTGCTCTCACTCCAGCCGAAATGCAAACAGCTAATGAGCAGCTCGAGGCTCTCTTCGCTGCCAAGCAATCGGAAGCGAAATCTAAAATTCAAGGAATGGCTAAAGCCAATCTTGAGAAGTCGAAAGCCTTTCTCGAAGAAAATGCAAAGAAAGATGGTGTTCAAACACTCAAGTCGGGGCTCCAATACTCGGTAATCAAAAAAGGAAGTGGCAAATCCCCGACGCTGACAAGCGAAGTCAAAGTTCACTATGAAGGGACGTTGATTAGCGGAAAAGTCTTCGACAGTTCGATTAAGCGAAATGAACCAGCCGAATTTCCGGTGAATGGCGTCATTCCTGGTTGGACAGAGGCTCTCCAGCGGATGGTCGTTGGTGATAAGTGGAAGTTGTTTATTCCATCCGAGTTGGCTTATGGTCCAAGCGGAAGCCAAGGGGCTATCGGCCCTAACGAAGCGCTAATTTTCGAAGTCGAATTGCTTGACATACTGAAATAGAACTTTCAAAAGAGTTCTTTAAACATTTCATGAAGTCAAAACAACCGTCGAAGAAATCTTATTCAAGCCGGTTGATCGAGCTAGCAAAACAGCTAAGTCTTGAACTCCAAGCAATTGATTTTTCATCTGTTGCTTTTTGCGTCTACAATCCGCTTGAGTATGCCTTTGATTGTCACGCCGAATACTTGACGAAGTATGTGCATGGCCCGATTCGAGTTCTCTATCTTGGGATGAATCCCGGTCCCTGGGGGATGGTTCAAACGGGAATACCCTTTGGCGAAGTAGCCTCGGTCCGTGACTGGCTACTCATTAAGGCACAAGCTGGTCAACCGTCGTATGTGCATCCGAAACGACCTATCAAAGGTTTGAACTGCACTCGATCAGAAGTGTCTGGCAAAAGGCTTTGGGGGCTTTTTCGAGAACGTTTTGGAGAACCAAGTCGCTTTTTCGAGGACCAATTTGTGGCGAACTACTGCCCCTTGGCCTTTATGGATGAGCAGGCTAGAAATCTAACGCCGGATAAGTTTCCGGCTCTTGTTCGTAGTCAGTTGGAGTCGATCTGTGATGCACATCTTAGAGAGGTCATTGAGATTTTGCGGCCACACTTTTTTGTCGGAGTCGGTGGGTTTGCGGAAGCATGCGGCCATCGCTGCATTTCAGGCGGCAATAAACAAGTCACGAAGGTTTCGAGAATTCTCCATCCTAGCCCTGCGTCTCCAGCCGCTAATCGGGATTGGGCGGGGACTGTTACGCGAACACTCGTAGACAACGGCGTATGGTGATTTCCGCTGTATAGGACTAAGCCTAGCGAGGCACTGCGACCAACACGGTGAAATCTGTAGTAGTTTCAGCGTTGGGTGCGGTCGTCGGCTCAGCGGCTCCAATCAACATATATACGCTGTTCACCTTGCCGGATATCTGGGTGGATTTTGGTACTTGGATCCGTGTAGATTTCCAGAGCTTTCCACTTGATCCAGCTGGAATCCATACCTGCCCGTCCTCATTTTCAATGATATCGCCGATGGCGATCAGATTGAATCCACTCTCGAGTGCGAGTTCAGACGCTAACCTACTGGCAGTTAGCTTGTCGATGGATACTTGAGTTAGTTCTCGTAAGGACTTGAGCAGTCCGCTATCTTTCACAATAGGCGTAGCTGCTTTGTTGACAGCCTGTTGCCAGATTTTGAAAGTTGGCGAATCTTGTTGATGAAGGGCCAAGAGATCCTCAGCGATAGGCTTCATCGCATCAAAAATCTCTTGGGGATAATCGCTAGCCGTTGCGTCGGATTGTATCGCTATTTGGAGTCTTGCGATGGACTCCGAAGGAGCAGCGGATGTTGTCTGCTCACTTGTGTTCAGATCTAGCTCCTTCGAATCTAACTCGTCGTCGATCTTCGTATCGTTTACCGAGTCAGCCAACGGTTTCCCCTCTGGGTCGCCGGAGGAACTGAGAGGCTTGAAGTTTGGCATGGGTTCCGATTTAAGTATCGCCGCCGTTTCGTTTACCTGCACTGTCGGGAGTGTCCGAGACTTCTCGTTGGTTGCCGAGGCGTTGATTCCGGCGGGAGCAGGTCCGCTAGCAAACTCGGAAGGTACGATCCACGGAACGAAATTAGCAACCGCAGGGCCGGCTTTCAGCGGGTCTTTTTTAAGAACATACCACATCAGTAGGATTGCAACGGGGACAGACGCGAAGCCACCACCGATCACCTGAATAAGCATCCGTTTCGAGGATTCGCGTCGCCTTGTGGGGCGATCGCGGTAAACCCATTGGCCCTTTCTTCGTTCTTGATTTGGCTTGCTTTCCAGCGGAGCTAACGCAAAGGGTCGGTCGTCTTTTTCCTGAGTCGCGTCCTCGTCTAGTAACCTAGAAGTTGCGGCTGCATCTTCATCGATGAACGCAGTGTCATGAACCGAGTCTAGCGCAGTCTCTGAACCATCTACCTCTTCATTCGTTTCATGGACGATCGAGTCTTCCTCGAACATCAATTCTATCTCATCCTCTTCGACTTCTGACAGCAATGAGTTGTCGTCCCGAAACTGTACTTCCTCTTCTCCAGTTTCGTTAACAATCTCTTCTAGTACAGACTCGTTTACTACGGACTCCTCTGCCACAGAATTCTGCGAATCGAGACTTGCCGACTGAGTTTCCCATTCGTTCGAGAGGGGGACATTCAGTCCAGTTGTTGTCGGCAGGTCCCCTAGTCGCTGGTCAGTAGGAAGCAACTCTTCAACGATCTGGCTGTTTGCGAGAAATCCGTGGTCCTCATCAATAGACGAATAGTTGTCCTCGGCTAGGACGCCAGGGAAGTTCTCCTCGACACGTTCACCTTGGTCTTCGCCACGTAGCGATTCGTGATCTGGCTGGATAATCAACATATTGTCAACGCTATTCAAACCGGGCTCGGCTACTGTCAACCAAGTCGATGCATTGGGTGCAATTTCAATGAACAACGAATCGGCATTTGATTGGTAGCCGCAGCCTGGGCACTGGAGCATGGCTCCATCGATCAACGAAGGAGGAGGCAAAAAAAATTGATTGCATTTTGGACAAGGTAATAAGGTTTTCATGAAGGTATACGATCGGAGCGACGGAAAGAGTTCAGAGCTCGTTAGATGCGATCAAAAGTATTTGAAAAATATCATCCCAGTGAAGAAGCGTTGTACGAGTATATTCACACCGTTGCCATCGGCATACCATTTGGGCGATTTTCCCGAGTCATTTTAGGATCGATCGCTCCTAAACCACGGTTAGAGAGAAAGCGACAACGAAGAAAACCAATTTGGCTAAGCCTAGAGCGTTCCCGGATGGTTTGGTAAATTATGTAAATGAATCAAACTATTGCAGACAAACTTCGTGCTGACTCAAGAGTTTCCCAGGCCAAGCAAATGCTTGAGTCGGTGGCAAGCGAGTATCGAAACCAAATCACCGGGATACGCCCGCCAAGTCCAGATTTGGTACTCCCCTACAAGGCCCTATTGGATCGGTTAGCAGTCGCCAGAGGCGGAGCTCCCTATTTTCCATTTATCGGAAGCGGGCTTGGGAATGGGCCGTTCGTGGAACTCGCCGACGGGAGTGTGAAACTCGACTTTATCGTAGGGATTGGGGTGCATGGTATGGGACACAGCCATCCCGCTATGTTAGCTTCGACCATTGATGCGGCGATGGAAGACACGATCATGCAAGGTAATTTGCAGCAAAACGCCCCGTCATTGACGATGGCTGAGCGACTGATTGAACTCGGCAACCGACACGGAGCTGAATTGGCTCACTGCTTACTGAGCACTAGCGGAGCAATGGCGAATGAGAACTCGTTGAAAATTGCCTTTCACAATCGATTTCCCGCGTCAAGAGTCATCTGCCTCGATAATTGTTTTGCTGGAAGGTCGTTGGCATTGGCTCAGTTAACCGACCGACCTGCCTATCGATCCGGACTTCCAAAGACTCTCGATGTCGATTTCGTTCCGATGTTTCATCCGTCTGATCCTGTTGGAACAACCGCAAGTGCGATGAGTACCTTGAGAAAACTTTTGGATCGGCATCCGGGTGAGTATGCATGCTTATGGTTGGAATTGGTAGCTGGGGAAGGTGGTTACTATCCGGGTACGCATGAGTACTTTGAAGGGCTGTGCAAACTCTGTCACGAGAATAAAGTGCTGATCATTTTTGACGAAGTGCAAACCTTTACAAGACTCAGTCAACCATACGCATTTCAGCACTTTGGGTTGGACGCATACGCTGATATTGTCACCATTGGAAAGATTACGCAGGTCTGTGCAACGCTCTACCGTGAAGAACTCAAACCCAAAGGACCAATCCTTTCGCAAACCTTCACAGGAGCGACTGCTTCAATTCTTGCCGGCTTAGCCGTTCTTGAAGAACTCGAAGCAAAGCAATGTTTCGGCAATCATGGTTGGAATATGGAGCGAGCGAGTTACTTCAAAGGCAGAATGGAAAAGCTCGCCCAGAAATATCCAACAAAGATCGCCGGGCCCTATGGCGAAGGTATGATGATGGCCTTTCAAGCAGGTACCGGCGACGGCGATGAAGCTAAAAAGGCTGTTTTCGATTTGTATGAAGCGGGTCTGATGGGCTTTGTCGCGGGAAGTCATCCAACAAGGATCCGCTTCTTGCCCTCACCAGCCGTCGTAACTGACGAGCACCTATCATTAGCTTGCGACATTATCGAAGAGGTCATCTGCAAGCGATAAGGCGATCGGCAGAATGAAAAGTACCGTAGGATGGTACCAGTGTCCCGTCCGTTGATTCGTTCGGGACAATCGTCCCAAACTACGACTGGTATAACACAGCCTGCCGCTCGCCTAAAAGCAGTGTTTGCCGCTCTTAGCAGAAGTCGTACGAACTCGGAACACCTCGGCTTTCGTTGGCGTTTTTTCCGTCATCCGAATTTCTAAGAACTCCGCTAACAAAATTAGTCCTGACAAGGCACTAGTCCTATTTCACCAACGATGCTCGCTTCTCGGCAATCTTAGCAATCAGTTGCTTCTGTGGAGTTGCGAACTTTGAAAGGCCTTCGTCCATCAGAAACTCTTCCATCTTGGCTACGCTTACGGCAGCGTCGAGTTCCGCCAGCAGCGCTGCCGATGGCATCAAATCCACTTGTCGAGTAAAAGTCTGACTACTCTTGGCTACCGCATCGTTGGTGGTTGGTGGATTAGTTTGTATATCACTACCGGCAAGGGCGGCAACGTACTTCCACGCTGGATCGGATGGATTCTTGGTTCCAGTACTTGCGAAGATGATTTCTTGCTTGAGTGGCGTCTTGTTCAGAGACCAGAATGCCTGATTTGCCATCCAAAGACGTTTTGCGTTGACAATTCCGTAAAGACCTTGAGCTTCTGGCGACAACTGCGGAGCAAACTTTGCCGTGAACTGATCGATACGAGAAACGAATATGCTGTAAACGCTCTTGAACTTATCAAGCGACTTACGACGCTTCGCTCCTGACCATACATTGTCCCGGGCGATCTTGTACTGGCGATTCGAGAAAATAAGTGTCACGTTTAGTGTAACGCCATCCGCAGCAAGTGTCTCCACGGCTTCAAGCCCGGCTGGTGTGGCGGGAACTTTAATCATGCGATTGTCATGGCCCGCAGACCACTTTCGGCCTAGGTCAATGTACTGCTCAACACGATCATTGTGAGGCAGATTACGCTCAGTGTCCTCCAGCAGCGGATCCAGTTCAAAACTCACCCATCCATCATCACCCCCCGATTTTTTCCAAGTCGAATGAAATGCATTTTGAGCATCTTGCACAATCTGATCCGTCACAGCCCAGGCCACTGTCGAATCGTCGTGACCTTGGTCCATCAGCTTGATAATCGCGTCATCAAAGCGTCCGGTATCCAACAGCCCAGCTACGATAATCGGATTGCTAGTCGCCCCAACGGCCCCCCATTCAATGTTTTGTGCAACGAGAACGGGATCAATCGAGTCCAAATAGAGCTTGGTTCCCGTAGCGATAAGCGATTGTAGCGGAGCGTTCATGATCATCTATCTCATTTAAAATTGTTTCCAAAGCCTGTCACCGTATTATCTTATCAACTCCCGTTCACTTTGTGCCTCACCGTCCCATGAATTTTTGATTTGCATCCCCTGCTCATTCAAAAACAAAGTCGCCTGTCGCTCCGCAACGTGAGCGAGAGTCTCCGTCGACGGTGCGGCACAATCGCGAGCGACTAGGAATACTTTTTAATGTATTGCTTAACGTGAAACTTACTGCGAGTTGACTCGCTGGTCATATATCGGATCTTGCCGAAGATCGGTCTTTCCGGGCCCCATGCACGATCATACCGCCCAAGTACCCAAAAAATCCCGCTATAGGAGTTTGGGTCTCGGCCGTCGAGTGCGTACTTGTTATTGAGGTGAATCATAATTTTTAGCGCATCCCGAGGTGAAGCAGTCCAGTGTAAGATCTTTTTTCCCCACAGCATTCGAAGATAGTTGTGAATACGACCCTCGCGAACAAGCTGTTTTTGAGCAGCATTCCATAACTCGTCATGCGTCTGGGCTCGATCGAATTGGTCTTGCGAGTAGACAAACTCGCGCCGATCTTTTGCGTGCTCGTCTAACGTTGTCTGAGCCCAAAGCGGCAGCGACTCGTAACGATCGAAGTTACTTTCATGTGAGCACATATTGAACCCGATCTCACGCCATGTGAGCAACTGATCGACAAAGGCTTCTGCATAATCGCCCATGTTCCAGTAGCCAGTCATCTTTCCATTGGGTTTCGCAATGCGATCGGAATCCCATCCGATCTTTTCGGTGAGTTTCTGAAACACTTCATGCGAACTGATCGAACCAAAGTGCAAATGAGGCGATAGCCAACTCGATCCTTCTTGCTCGGGCTCGTTACGTGCCTCGTCATACTCCGCCAACCGTCGAGTCAGAAATCGATCGAGGACTTTCCCTGCCTCCAATTGCCCGCCTCGCTCTTGAGTTGGTCCGACGGAATGATCAATCGGTAACGCTGACAAATCAATACGGAGGAGTTCCTTACAGGGTAGGTCGTTCCTACCGATAAGTGGCCACGACATAGGGATGCTATCCGGAAGACTCTTCAGTTTAGTTATAGTTAACTCCCCAAGCGGATCTTCTAGTGGGAACTCACTTAAGTGCTTGGGGATCTCCTTCTGCATGAATCGTCGATAAGAATGAGCTACTGTAAAAGTGCGGTCCGTAGCTCGCATCGGCATCAATCCATTGCTATCGACCAATTCAAACGAAGTCGGCCATTTCCTAGCAATCCGATCGTACATCGCTGGGTGAAAGAAACATGGATAGTCGTCGCTAACAATCAAACAAGCATACTGGCCGAGAGTTTTTACTAGATCCGAACCTTCGCCGGGACGTTTTTCGATATAGGCAACGTAGCGTGCGTTCGAATCTTCGATTGCCTTCGAATTGTCAACCATTCCATCGACGATGAACTGGTGGAATCGGTCGCAGGCCCAGCGGTAGTTGGTGCGCAGGGCCTCCAAGACAACTAAAGGCTTGCCTAGATTTTGAGACCAATAGACGGCGTGTTGAAGTGCAAAATTGTATCGCGTTCGCCGAAAGGCAGTCATCCAATAAAGCACGAATTGGCTGTCGGAGCGTACTGGAAACTCGTTGAGAGCGCGAATTCGAACAGCAGGGACTTCGGTTGACATGGACGGTAACTCCAAAAACCATTGAAATAGATTATGATGGAATCGAGAATAGCAGAAAGTGGACGTCCATCGCATCCTGATCGGCTTCTCTCTACTTTAGCCTTCGATCAAGCGACTTATGCCAGAAACAGTTCCCGACGAGAATCCATCGACGTTGTCAGATATCGCTGATCGCGAACGCGTGGTACTGAATGCTCCATTGCCGGCCGCTCCAATACCCGGCGAGCCACTCCCTCATTGGGCTCGGTTGACTAGAAGAATGTTGGTCCGCCGAATTCGTTGGTGGGCGTGGGTCTATCTTTGGGTTGCGGTTGGGTTGATTGTGCTTTCTACGGCAATCGTGAGTTTAGGCACGCTGTCGTTCCTTCGCGAAGGTAGAGATTTAACTTCGTCGCTGGTTCTTAACGATTTTCTGATTTGCCGAGGCTTCGAATGGCTCCTGGGAATATGGGTCTTCATTGTTGGATGCTGTATAGCCAGTTTCCTTAATGTCGTCGCATATCGACTTCCGGCTGGGCTTCCAGTAACCGGTCATTCGTTTTGTCCACATTGCAAAGTTGCGATCGAGAAACGTGATAACGTCCCGATCCTTGGTTGGCTAAATCTTCAAGGCAGATGTCGCTCCTGTAAAATTCGGATTTCGCCACGCTATCCGGTCTTTGAAGCAATAGGTGGGTTGCTATTACTCTCTATTTTTCTTACGACGATCTTGAGCCATGGAGCGAATCTACCTTCGGTAAACCAGCAAGTCATGCCCTACGGGTTGCCGGTCAATTTGCGACTCATAGAGCCGGTCGTCTTTGCGTTTGCTTTCCTTCACGGCTGGCTATTACTACTGCTTTTTACTGCGGCTCTTACCCATTTTGGTCACGGAAGGCTTCCAATATGGGTATGGATTTTAGGGATCGCTGTTTCGTTGACGACCATCGCATTGAATCCCGAGCTAGTCGTTTTACCCATCGCAAGACCGACAGATGGGGTGCACGTTCACAACACTGATTTCGACTATGAAGGGCACCGGCTGATATCCCCATCGATTGCAGCCATGTCGGTCAGTATTGGGTTGCTGGTAGGTGTTTTGGTTGGATACACTTCGCAACCACAACACCGTGGTTCATCGATCGAAGCTACGGCCGTTCTCTCGAGGAGCATGTGGATCGGCTCATGTTCAATGATTGGATGCGTTCTAGGCTACGAAGCCGTAATAGGAATCGTGGTCCTAAACGTAATCCTGCGATTTGCAATACATTCGGCTTGCTCCTTCGCTACCACGGCAAACATCCCAAATCTTTCGCTCCAGAAGCTACTGGCCTTTGGTCCGCTCGCGACGCTTTGGTTTAGTACTACCTTCTGGCTAGCAGCGTGGATTTATTTGCATCGAACATTAGTGTTTCTCGCAAAAAATATGGCACTTCTAGCGGAACGCCATTAACACGACGCGTCAGTTAGTTGCGTTGGCAATGAAATGCAAGCTTTCTAGCGTACAA
>Ga0335395_10002926_pt1 | contig 10608 bp, 9 predicted proteins | sample MAT02_FD_205744 | JGI IMG/M metagenome (GOLD analysis project Ga0335395, IMG submission 205744) | Freshwater microbial communities from Lake Fryxell liftoff mats and glacier meltwater in Antarctica - MAT-02 (spades assembly) (version 2) ...
GACCATAATGCAGCGATCAATATCAAAAACAGGGCGGTGGGTCAACCCGTTCTTAAAGCCAAGAGCCTCCTCAGCAGTAGCCGGATTGTCTTGGAAGCCCACACTATAATCGTTTCGATTTAGTGCTGGGAGTTGTCACGGTCGTGCCAAATTTCGCCAGCGTCCACCGCCTCGGTCGATTTTAGATGTTAGATTCTTCGACTTCGCTCAGAACAAGTTTTAGATTTTAGATTTACTTGCAGACGAGTGAATCTAAGGAGCCGGAACTAAAGTTTAAAGTTTTGGGCTGCTGGCGACAGGAGTCTTCAAGCAAGTATCTGTTGTGTTAATTATTTGCCTGTATTTTTCGGATCGTGCCAAATTTCGCCAGCATCCACCGCCGCCCAACGGCTTTTTTCATCCCAATTTTTTTGATGAAAGCCGATCGCGCATTTAAACCTCAGCCGCCAAAATTGTTGATTGCTTAGAATAGATAGAATGCAAATTGATTCCTTTGGGGATGGATGGCTTTAATGACTGTAGCTGGCGATCGCTTGACAAATTTTCCTGACTCCTCACCGGCGGCCGGAGCTACTTCGGGGATCGGTTGGGAGTGGCAGAACTCCCAAGGTTTGCCTTATCTGACTTGTAGCTTGCTCTCTCGATGGTCTCACGGCTTTTTTACTCGCGATTTCTCGCCCCAAGGCCCGATCGAGCTGACGGAAATTCTCGAACCAGGAGCCAAGGTTTACCGCCTTCAGCAGGTACACGGCAATGCGGTACTCAAAACCGGTCAGTTGTCCCCGGTTGTGCCTCCGGTTTCGGAAACCGCAGCTCAAAGCTATGTTGAGGCTGATGGGTTGGTGGCAGAGCTCGATGGTGAGGCGCTTTGGGTTTGCTCGGCCGACTGCGTACCAGTGCTGATTGCTGACGATCGCACCGGACTGGTTGCGGCCGTTCACGCCGGTTGGCGCGGCACTGCTGCTAAGATATTACCAGAGGCGATCGATCGACTTGTGGCCGTCGGCAGTCAACTAGAAAATCTCAAGATTGCTATGGGGCCGGCGATCTCTGGAGAGGTTTACCAGGTATCTGTGGAAGTTGCCGCGTCTCTGTTAGCCGCGATTTCTCCCCAGAGTGCTTTTACTGCGACAGCAGACGGCATTCTAGAGTTTTTGCACCAACTGCCAGAATCTCCTGTACTAGCAGATCCAGAACCGGGAAAAGTACGCTTGGATGTTCGCCTCTGCAATGTTCTGCAATTGCAGAAATTGGGAATCGATCTTTCTCAAGTGGCGATCGCTCCTTTCTGTACTTATTCTGACTCGGCTCGCTTTTTTTCCTACCGCCGCGATCGACTAAAAAAAATCCAGTGGTCGGGAATTGTCAGCGCCTGCGGGACAAATCCCCGTTGAAAGCCTTCGGCAACAGGTAAAATTGTAGACGGCTAAGCTAAGGTAAAAACAAAAATCTTTAGGTTCATAATTTTTTATTTCCTGTTGCCCAATGCCTTCTACCTTCCTAATGTTTGCTGGTTTCTGTCTCAAAGCACTAAAAACTACCAGCAAAACTTTTGGGAAAGCGGCGCGGCTTTCCTCTCTTGTTAAAATTTCACTATTAACGAGAGCCTTCAGCGGGTTATTAAATAAATTTAATGACCGAGCACTGGTGGATAAAAAATGCTTAGCGACCGCAAGGTTAACCATCATTGGTGTCAACAACCAAGTCAAGTGCAGTACAGTACAGATCTACTATCTGAAGATTAAAACCTAGAACCTCCCCTGGCCCCCGACTATTCGGGAGGACAAGAAGCGCTCTTGCATCAACCGCTACTCCCATTCTTAATGGGGATGAGCAGGGGATCGAGACTCCGCTATAAACGAGAGAAACAAAGGTTTTTAAACTTAAATTGACACCAATGGTTTACGATATCATCCTACACTTTCAAACCACGGCGGTTAACACCGCCCGCTCGCATCCCTCTCAGGTCTAAAGACGCTGAGTTTTCCGCATACTAACAAGTTTTATGAGTGAGCCAACTCCCTATCAACTGCTTGAAGTCGATGAAGATGCTTCCTTTGATGAAGTGCAAGAGGCCCGCACCCGTCAAGCCGAGCAGCACAGCGGCGACAAGAAACGTTTGGAATCGATCGAAGTTGCTTATGACGCGATTCTCATGGATCGCTTGCGACAGCGACAGGAAGGTAAAATTAAAGTGCCCGAAGGCATCCGCTTTCCCGATCGGCTGACTCCCAAACCAGCCAGCTTTACTCCGTCTACTCCGTCGGGAAGTCCTGCTTGGTTGCAGCGGCTAATCGATACTCCTAGTCGATCGGACATTTTGTTGCCGGCTGGCGTGTACGTAGCGTTGGGCGGACTGAGTATTTATCCGGCGGCTAATGATTCTTTACTACAGTTGACTCTGGCTCTTGGAGTCGGCTCTTGTCTTTATTTTATTAATCGCAAGGAACAAAAATTTGGTCGGGCCGTGCTGCTGACTGTGGTTGGCTTGGTTGTAGGCTTGGTGCTGGGAGGTATTTTAGGCCCTTTGCTCAGTACAGCATTTATCTCAACAGAGAAACTTATTGCTTTGTTTACTTTTTTAAGTCTGTGGCTCGTCAGCAGTTTTTTGCGATAGTCAACAGTCAGCAGTCCTTGGTCATTAGTCAGCAGTCAGCAGTCATTAGTCATTAGTCAACTAATAACTGTGGAATTAAAACCTCGCAAAAATAACGTCAGCTAACAATTAATGACTAATAACTAATGACCAATGACTAATGACTAATTTTTGCTACCTAAAATCATCTCAACTGCTTCGCTCAAATTATTAGCAATAAAATCGGGTTGGTGCATTTCTAATTGGGTGCGATCGCGAATTCCGCACAAAACACCAATTACCTTGACACCGTGCGTTTTTGCTGCTACAATATCCGCCTCGGTATCCCCCACCATCCAAAAATCAGAAGCCGGTGGCAGTTCGGCCAGAGCTCTGGCCATCAGCAGGGGCTTATCTTTCACATCCCCGGTTTTGACGTAATCGTTGGGGAGGCAATAGCGGCGGTTTTCTGGGAAAAAATGCCCTAAATTGCAGCGGGTGAAGGCTTCGTCTAGTTCCCTGACGCGGCGCATGGTCATCACAGTTAAGTCTACTCCAGCGCGCTGCAACTTCTCTAAGGTTTCTACGGCACCCCGAGCGGGTCGATCGTACATCAGGAAAGGGAGAGTGTGGACAGTTTGACGGCGTTTCAGGGCAAAATCGACAGCTTGATCTGCGTCTAATCCTGAGAGGAGGGCGATTTCGGTTTCAGGAACCCGCGCCCGTTTCATGTCCCAAAACTCCGCTTTCGGGAGTTCGCGCACTGCTTGACCCTCACGCTGAGTCTCGGCCAGACACTGCTGGTAAACTCGGTAATAGCGATCGGACACGTCCATAATCGGCCCGTCAAAGTCAGTAATAAGTCTCAGCATTTAGCAGAATATTTTCCAGTTTTTATACAAATTGTTCGATATTATATCACTTCAAGGTAACAGGTTATTTACAAAACTTGACACCAATACCCAGGGGAGGTAAAGTGTAGAATAATGGCGCTAATTAAAGGCAACAGTTGAATTAAACTGTACCCATTCTCAACTCTAACGGTTGTTAGCAATATCGGGAAATTTACAATTAAAAAGTGCAGCACAAATAATGCCAACCGCTTATTTAATTAATCAATCTAGCCCTTAACCGCTTAATTCAGGCTGAGCTTAAATGCTTGTGCAAAACATTTGCTATAACTCATATTCGGCTAGCGTTGTCAAAAAGAAAAAAGTTGTTAAAAATGACAATTAAATAACTGTTGCTCGTCTGCTGTCAAAAGTTAAAACTCGCATATAAATAGCTTCCGGCTTAGATCCTGTCCGGTCAATTCACAACAATAAGATTTGGTTCGTAGTGCGGACTTTAGTCCGCAACCCAAGAGCGGACTGAAGTCCGCACTACGAACCTTTTTTGTTATGGTAATCGATCGGGCATAATATTACGCATCCAGCGCGTATTTATCGATCGTTGCGAGGGAAAGCAAAGTAAGTCTTGGACGCACGGGTAGTGAGAAACCGGGTTTTTTTACAAAAATATTTCCTTCCGGCCCGCAGTAACGTTAAAAAACCAGGTTTCTTTGGCTGTGATACGTCCAGCACTAAAAGCTTTCACAAACCTCAGACATCTCCAATAATTCTTGTGCAATAGGCTAAGAGCCTGCTCGCTTACAGACTGTGAAAAAAAATCTATTGATTTATCCTAACAGTTGCATCAGCCAAAAAGCCGTCAAACAAAAACTAACTTTACCTACTAACCTTTGACCTTAATGTTATACAAAAAGAAAATCCTGCCACCATTAACTTTAGAGATATGCCCCAGAAGTATTAACAATCTTCTAGACAAACTGTTATCCTTGCGTCGCATTGAATTCCTCGCAGTCGATCGAGAACTGAAAATTCAAGAAACATCCTTAAACGTGCAAGAGTTTGCCGACATTCCTCATGGAGTCGAAAAAGGCAAAGATGTGCGCGACAGTTTTCCCGAACTGATCGGAATTGAAGAATTGCTAGACGATATTCTAGAACAACGACAGCCAAGTTTCCAATTAAAATCAGTAACCAGAGTTTTAAAAAATGGATCTTGTTTGCATCTAGATTTGTATGTTTTTGGTCATAAAGAACAGCTTAAGCCTGAGAGATTAATTATTTTTTGCGAAGACGTAACAGACAATGCCTCTATTCAGCAAAGTATGGTTAAAGCAGCCAACGAAAACAGTATTAAAGTCGATTACTTGGCTACCGCTCGCGATTATATTGATAAAATCCTTAACTCGCTCAACGATATTTTATTGGTGACAACGGGGTCGGAAAAAATTAAAAAAGTAAATAAAGCTACCGAAATATTATTTGGATATACCGAATCAGAATTAATCGGTAAACCGATCTCGATGATTACCGATGATGGGGAATTATTGCGTCAAATTAGCCAGCTACCTCCTGAACTGAAAACAGAATCTTGGCATCAAGTAAAAGTAGCTTGTACAACTAAAAACAGTTCAAAGCTGACAGTTGCTTTTTCCTGCTCTACTATCGAGACAAGCATAGACAGCAAGCACTATGACAACAAAACTATACAAGATTTTGTCTGTGTGGGCAGGGATATCACCGAAGAACAGCGGATAAAAAAACGTCAAGCAGCACAGTATGCAGTAGCTCGAATCATGTCAGAATCTGGTTCTTTAGAGAGCGCCACTCCGAAAATTTTGCAAGCTATTTGTGAAAGTTTGGGATGGGATGTCGGCGAGCTTTGGACGCCTGTGGATGAAAAAGAGATTAAATTTGATGCGGAAAATAGTCGCGACCAAATACCTTTTTTGTTCGCTGCACCAGATAATATTATTGAAGATATCCCTTTTTTATTGCGAGTGGGAGTTTGGCGCAGGGGGACTGAAGTTGGGGAGTTTGTGGAAAATTGCCAGCAGATTAACCTAGAGCCTGGTGCGGGTTTACCGGGAATAGTTTGGAACACTGGTTTTCCGCAATGGATTACGGATATTCTCAAAGATCGCAATTTCGTGCGATCGCACTTAGCAGCCAAAGCAGGATTGCAATCGGCTTTCGGTTTCCCGATTCGCGCCAGCGGTCAAGTGGTAGGGGTAATGACTTTTTTCTGCCGGGAAAAACAGCCTCCAGATGAAGATTTGCTTCAGATGATGGCTGCTGTCGGTTCTCAATTAGGGCAGTTTGTCAAGCGCAAATATGCGGAGAAAGAACTGCAAGAAGCTGAAGCTTCAATCCGATTTTTGTACGAGCAAGAAAAGCGGCAAAGCGAAGAATTAGCTCAGCAAAACTTAGCATTAGAACAGGCGAAATTAGAGTTAGAAGCTGCTAACCAAACATTGCAGGAACTCGCATCTCTGGACGGTTTGACTCAGATTGCTAACCGCCGCAGTTTTGACAAAGCATTACAATCGGAGTGGCAGCGGATGGCTAGAGAGAAAGCGCCACTGTCTTTGATTTTGCTGGATATCGATTTTTTCAAACTTTACAACGATCGCTACGGGCATCAAAGAGGCGACGAATGTCTCAAAAAAGTGGCTGAAATTTTAGACAAAAATGCTCACCGGGGAGGCGATTTAGCAGCCCGCTACGGTGGCGAAGAATTTGCGGTAATTTTGTCCGGGACTGATGTCAGGGGAGCCCTGCGGGTAGCTGAATTAATTCGCAGGGATTTGAATGCTATGGCAATTCCCCACGAAGCTTCAAAGGTAAGTAAGTTTGTGACTATCAGTATCGGAGTCACTAATGTTGTGCCTGCTGTCGGTCGATCGATTGAGGGGTTAATTGGAGAAGCCGATCGCGCGCTCTATCAAGCTAAACTAGAAGGGCGCGATCGTATAGTTTGCTTAGAATACAATCAAGAATTTCAGAGCGGGAAAGGAGTATTTTCTGATGATTGTGAGAGAAGCTAAAATCGCTGACGCACCTGCAATTGCCCGAGTTAATCTAGACACTTGGCGCACAGCTTACCGAAAATTTTTACCAGCAGATTACCTAGCGCAACTGTCATATCAAAAACGAGAAAGCAATTGGCAAGAAATCCTGTCAAACGTCAAAAAAACTGGGGATTTTGTCTGCGTTGCTGAGAATGAATCGGGACAAATTGTGGGTTTTGCTGCCGGCGGTTGCGAACGTACTGGCAAATATGCTTATCAAGGAGAATTATTTGCTATCTATATTTTGGAGGAATATCAGCGTCAGGGAATCGGACAGCAACTTGTGAGAAAAGTTGCCACAAAATTGGCAGAATTAAATTTAAATTCGATGTTGGTTTGGGTACTGGGAGACAATTCTGCCTGGAAGTTTTATGAATTTTTGGGAGGTCAAAAAGTGGACGAACACCAAACACATAAAGCAGGAGTTGCTGTCAAGGAAATTGCCTACGGGTGGAATGATATCGCAGTGCTGACAAACAAGCCTGCATGACCCCAAAATTGGCATTTTGATCAATCATCAATTAAACTTCCCCTCTTCATTTGTTCCCGTTCAATTGCCTCAAACAAAGCTCGAAAATTCCCAGCCCCAAAACCTCCTGCTTGTACCTGTTTTCCGTTAACTAAAGAAACTCGGCGCTCAATAATCTCGAAAAAGAAAGTCGGTTCGTCAAAAATTGGCTGGGTAAAGATTTGCAGCAGCATCGCTGCGGGAGTCTCTTCTTGCCAATCTGCCAAAACTTGAGAAGCTGCAATTGCTCGCCAATCAGGGGGCTGATAGTTTTGCCGCTGTTGCAATTCGGAGTAATATGTTGAAGGAACTGGCAGAAAAGGCAAACCGCGCGATCGCAAATCGGTAACAACCCCTACAATATCAGCAGTTTGCAAAGCCATGTGCTGAATTCCCGGCCCCCGATTTGCACTCAAAAACTCTTGAATTTGAGAATTAGCTGATGCCGATTCATTAATCGGGAATTGCACCCCACCTTCAGCGTGCACCATAACTTGACTGCGTAAAGCCGACTTCTCAGTCTGAATGTCAAAATTTTGCTGAGGATCAAAACCTAATATTTTTTGATACCAACTAACAGCACTTGACAAATCGCCCACTTCAACATTTAACACTACATGATCGATCGAAGTAAACAGCGACAGCTTACCAGAAGCTAGCACTAAATTTTCTCCAACTCGCTCAACCAGCGTGTGACTTAAATCTCCCCAGCCAGCGATTTTTGCCCGCTTAAAACGGCCCGTTGCTGTTATGTCTTTTTCAATCGGTTCCAGAATTTTAGCGCCCGCAGCCTGCGCTCTAGCTACTGCTAATTCGATATTTTTTACCCTAAAACCGACATCGGCAATGCCGGGAGGATGAAACTTCAACCAACTAGCAGCGGGACTAGCGGGTGTCAGGGGCGAAGATAAAATAAAACAGACATTACCGCTGCTGACAGCTTCAGTGCGAGTGTGGCTGTTGGAATAACCTGCTATTGATTGAAAGCCCAAGTGGCTGACAAACCAGTCGCGGGATACTTTAGCATTTTCAACGTAAAACAGAATGCGATCGAATTCCATAATCAATAATTGAAAATGGAAAGTGAAAAATGAAAAATCGGCTGATTTTCAGTGGAAAACTGCAAGATAGGGACAGAGGAATAGATATTTTTCATGTTTTTCTCGTGCGCGCAATTAATAATAACCTCAAGATTGAATATTATAACTCCCTCTCAAGGTATAAATACCTCGGCACTTAAAAAAATCGGGAGCATCTCAGTTTTGCATTTAAGTGCTGTCCCCGCTCGCGAGTTTGCGACAGCTCGCGAGCGGGGACGCTCGCACTGTAAAAAAATGCTTTTTTGCAAAACTGAGATGCTCCCAAAAACTCGGTGTCTGGGGTAACTTGAGTTTGGCTGCGATGCCTTCGCCAAGTAGATTTTAGATGTTAGATACTTCGGCTTCGCGAGCGTACAAGTTTTAGATGTTAAGTAGGTAGGCGGGATAAAACCGAACCATGTAACAGTATGTAAACAGGGCCCCCTACTGCTGCTTTCTGGGGCATTTGGATACTTTACGATCGTTTACATAGTTGTGTTTTATAGCGCCGACCTACTTAGATTCTTCGACTTCGCGAGCGTACAAGTTTTAGATTTTAGCTTTACTCCACAGATGAATCTGGAAGATTGAAATTTTGTCTAAAATGTTGGAAGAATTTATGAATTAAGGCTGGGCTTGTATCTATTTTGGGGTGGGTCAATCGGTGCAATAAGAACACCAGACCTCTTGCAAAAATCCGAAAATACCCTGAAACCATCTGCGTCAATCGGTGTTTATCTGCCCGATATCTGCGGTTGCTCTATGACTCGAAGATTTTTGCAAGAGGTCTACCATACACACTGAATCGGTGCGCCGAGGCGCACTCTACAAACTATTAGAAAAACAAATGACTTTCCGGCTGAATATTAATTTCCAGCGGCACAGCTTGCGGGTCAGACGAAAGAGCAAACATAATCGCATTTGCAGCGGTTTCGGTACTCAGCATTTTTGAGCGGTCTACCTTCAAACTCACATTATCCCAAAACGGAGAATCCACCCCGCCAAAATAGAATAGCGTAAACTTAACACCGTAGCGACGCAACTCATCTGCCATACACTTGCTGAAACCAACTACCCCAAACTTTGAAGCGCAATAAGCAGTTCCCATCGCCATCGAATGCTTACCCAAAATCCCGATGACATTGCAAATGTGGCCGGATTTGCGCTCTTTCATCACATTCGCGGCGGCTTGAGATGTGTAAAAACTGCCTTTCAAGTTCAAGTCAAGCATCGCATCTAAATCAGCGGGTTCTAACTTGTTCCACTGCTTGAGAATTCCGGCACCGGCGGCGTTTATGAGGGCATCAATTTGTCCGAAATGTTCGACAGTTTTTTGCATCAGCGTCTCGACTTGCGACAAATCGGTGATGTCTGTAGGTACGCACAGTACCTCTGTTGTTGAAAGTTCGCCTGCTAAAGTGTTTAACTTACTGCTGTCTCTGGCGGCGAGCACTAGCGTCGCACCCGCATCGGCGAGTTTGCGGGCTACTGCTGAACCGATGCCGCCAGTCGCACCCACCACAACCACAACTTTGTCCTGCATATGCCTTTACATTTCTTTACGTTCAGATTTTATGATAACTCATGTTATTGGGAATGGGGCATGGGGCATGGGGCATGGGGCATGGGGCATGGGCCAAACAGGGCTAGATACTGTAACGCGATTCTTGGACAGAGTTACCCATTAATAGACTTTTTGGGTAACTCTCTAGCGAGTCTTTCAATAACATCACTAAGACTGCTTGCGGTAAGTTGAACTCGCTGTTCCTCTAACCAATTAGTAGCAGTCTCGGTCAGACTTAGATTAACTTTACGCTTAGGCTCATTATAAATCTTTTTTCTAGGCATCCTGTTATTCCGTATTAATTCCGTATATAATGATATTAAGGCAAAAACGAGGTAAAAACAAGGTAAAAACAAGGTAAAAACAAATGTTGCTAAGCTTTAAGACGGAACTGAAACCAAACAATAAACAGGTGTCACTATTCCGTCAACATTGCGGAGTAGCAAGACACGCTTACAACTGGGCTAACGCAATTATCCTTGAAACATTGAAAGTTAGGGAGACAGACAAACTGGTCAAAATCCCTTCTGCTATCGATCTTCACAAGCGATTGGTAGCAGAAGTTAAGCCTTTATACCCTTGGTATTATAAGTCTTCAAAAGCAAGTCCACAACAGGCTTTAGCTGAATTGAGGACAGCTTGGGATAGATGCTTTAAAAAAGTTTCCAAACAACCTAGATTCAAGAAAAAAGGTGTATCGGGTGACTCTTTTTACTTAGAACAAGGAACAAAAACAAAACCAGGGATAAGTAACGATGGTAAGCGTGTTAAGTTGCCTAAGATTGGTTGGGTTAGACTGCACGAAGCACTGCCAATTACAGCCTTTCACAACTGCGTAAGTAGATCGGCGCAAAAAAACCGAACTATGTTAAAATAAGTAAACAAAGAGAATACATCTACTAAGGTAACTCAATATATGGGCGCTAGATTAAGGGTATTCCTGACTCAACAACAAGACAAAAC
>Ga0335395_10002927_pt1 | contig 10605 bp, 5 predicted proteins | sample MAT02_FD_205744 | JGI IMG/M metagenome (GOLD analysis project Ga0335395, IMG submission 205744) | Freshwater microbial communities from Lake Fryxell liftoff mats and glacier meltwater in Antarctica - MAT-02 (spades assembly) (version 2) ...
GCAGCTGCGCACCTACGACTACGTGGTGGCCAACCCGCCGTTTTCGGTCAAGACCTGGAGCACCGGCCTCACGCCGGCCAACGACCCCTGGCAGCGCTTCGCCTGGGGCGAGCCGCCGGCCAAGCAAGGCGATTACGCCTTTCTGCTGCACATCATTCGCTCGATGAAGGGCACTGGCCGCAGCGCCTGCATCCTGCCGCACGGCGTGCTGTTTCGCGGCAATGCGGAAGGCGTCATCCGCAGGCAGTTGGTGGGCTCGGGCATGTTGAAGGGCATCATCGGGCTGCCGGCGAACTTGTTTTACGGCACCGGAATTCCCGCGTGCATTCTGGTGCTGGACAAAGCCGGCGCTGCGGCGCGCAAGGCGCAGGGCACCGGCATCTTCATGGTCGACGCCAGCAAGGACTTCATCAAAGACGGCAACAAAAACCGCCTGCGCGAGCAGGATATTCACCGCATCGTGGACACCTTCAGCAAGCAGGCCGATGTGCCCCGCTACGCCCGGCTGGTGCCGCTGGCCGAGATCGCACACGCCAAGAATGACTGCAACCTCAACCTGCCGCGCTACATCGACAGCAGCGAGCCCGAAGACCTGCACGACATCACCGGCCACATGCGCGGCGGCATCCCCTTGCGCGACCTGGACGACCCCGCCAGCCCGCTGGCCGCCTACTGGCAGGTGCTGCCGGGCGTGCGCAAAGGCCTGTTTGAACCCGCGGGCCACGCCGGCTACGTCATCCTGAATTTGCCGCTGGCCCAGCTGAAGCCCGCCATCTGGGGCCACACTGAGTTCGGCGCCTTTCAGCAGCAGGCCACGCAGCGCTTCACCGGGTGGCGCACCGCCGCCACGCAGCGCGTGCAAGCCTACGGCGAAAGTGAGCACCCCAAGGCCTTGATCCACGATCTGAGCGAGGCGCTGCTGGCCGCCTTCAAAAACGCGCCGCTGCTGGACGCCTACGACATCTACCAGCACCTGATGGACTACTGGGCGGCCACGATGCAGGACGACGCCTACCTGATCAGCGCCGACGGCTGGGTGGCGGCGCCGGCGCGCATCGTAGAAACCGACAAGAAGGGCAAGCGCAAGGACAAGGGCTGGGCCTGCGATCTGATTCCCAAGGCGCTGATCGTGGCGCGCTACTTTGCCCCGCAGCAGGCCGCCATCGACACGCTGCAGGCCGAGCTGGACGCCACCACCGCAAGCCAGGCCGAGCTGGAGGAAGAACACAGCGGTGAGGACGACGCCTTCGCTGGCTTCGACAGCATCAGCGCCGCCACCGTGAAAGACCGCATTCGCGAAATCGGCCGCGACGCCGACGGCGCCGAAGAGCGGACGCTGCTGCAGCAGTGGATAGACCTGAGCGCCGGCATCACCGCGCTGAAAAAGCAGATCAAGGACGCCGACGCGACGCTGGACGCGCTGGCCTATGTGCAGTACCCGAAGCTGAGCCAAAACGAGATCCAGAGGCTGGTCATCGACGACAAGTGGATGACGACCTTGGCCGCCAGCGTGCAGGCCGAACTGGACCGGGTGTCGAAGACGCTGACCGGGCGGATTCGCGAGTTGGCGGAGCGTTATGCGACGCCGTTGCCGCAGCTTACTGACGCAGTAGTGGCGTTGAACGCAAAGGTGGAATCGCACCTCGAGGCGATGGGGGTCGCATGGACATGAGATCTCAATACAAGAACACAGAGATCGGCTTGCTGCCCGAGGACTGGGCGGTGAAGACCCTAGGCCAACTCTTCGCCTTTAAGAACGGGGTAAACGCCGACAAGCATGCGTATGGAGCGGGCGTCCGTTTCGTCAACGTTCTTGAGACGATCACACATTCGCACCTGAAGTGCGACGACATTGCGGGAAGGGTAACGTTGCCGGCTTCCACGCATCGTTCCTATGCGCTCATGCGCGGCGATGTGCTCTTCAATCGAACATCTGAGACCGACTCAGAGCTGGCTTTGGCCGCCACGTATGTCGATTCGGAAGAGGTAGTGTTCGGCGGCTTTGTCATCCGCGGCCGCCCGACGTCTGATGACCTCGACCCTGACTACAGCGGCTACGCGCTTCGGGCGCGAGCGCTTCGAGCGCAGATCATTCCCTTGGGCCAAGGGGCAGTGCGCGCGAACATCGGACAAGAGAACTTGGGCCGAGTGTTGGCTCCTGTCCCGACAGTGGCAGAACAACGCGCGATCGCTGCGGCACTGCGCGACGTAGACGCACTGCTGGCCGGGCTGGACCGCCTCATCGCCAAGAAGCGCGACCTCAAGCAGGCGGCCATGCAGCAGCTGCTCACTGGCCAGACCCGCCTGCCGGGGTTTCAGGGCGAGTGGGAGCTTAAGCGGCTGGGAGAACTTGCCGAAATGGGCAGCGGTGGAACCCCGCTCTCATCTGTTGCCGCGTACTACGCCGGCACCATCCCATGGGTATCTATCGCCGACATGACGAGAGCCGGCGGAGTGATCGAATCGACCGAGAATTCGCTCACTCCGCTCGGACTGGAAGAGTCTGCCGCGCAGATCTTTCCTGCCGGAACCATTTTGTATGCGATGTACGCCTCCTTGGGGGAGTGCAGTGTCGCGGGCATACCTCTGTGCACGAGCCAGGCCATTCTTGGAATCAGGCCGAGGCACCAGCTTGTCGGCGGCTATCTCTACTACTTCCTTGTGTCGCTAAAGGACAGTGTTCGAAGTTTGGGCCAGCACGGCACACAAGCGAACCTCAACAAGGGCATGGTCCAAGCCTTCCGAATCCCACTACCCTCGCGCGAGGAACAGAAGGCGATCGCCACCGTTCTCTCCGACATGGACGCCGAACTCACGGCTCTCGGTGCCCGTCGCGACAAAACCCGCGCGCTGAAGCAAGGGATGATGCAAGAGCTGCTCACCGGAAGGACTCGACTTGTATGAAGATCTCTACCGTTCTCGACCACATCGATAGCGGGCACATGGCGCTGCCGGAGTTCCAGCGCGGCTACGTGTGGAATCGCGAGCAGGTGCGTGGACTATTCGATTCTCTGTACCGACGCCATCCAGTGGGTGGCCTCTTGGTCTGGGCCACGGAATCAAAAACAGCGACGCATCGCGGCGACGGGCCATTGGCGGCGGGCGTAGTCAAGTTGCTGCTGGATGGGCAGCAGCGCATGACCTCACTCTACGGCGTGGTGCGCGGCAAGCCACCGCAGTTCTTCGATGGCAACCCTCAGGCGTTTACCGGGCTGCGCTTCCATCTGGAGTCCGAGAGTTTTGAGTTCTATCAACCGGTGAAGATGAAAGACGATTCTCTGTGGGTCGACGTCACCGAGTTGATGCAGCAAGGTACGTCGGGGATGACCGCCTTTGTGACCCGAGTGGCCGCACAGCCGCAGCTCGCGGCCAAGCTGGGCGATTACGTTGCCAAGCTCAGTCGGCTTCTAGGCATCGTCGACGTGGATCTGCATATCGAAGAGGTGACGGGTGCCGACAAGTCGCTTGATGTTGTGGTGGACATCTTCAATCGCGTAAACAGTGGTGGCACCAAGCTCTCCAAGGGCGATCTCGCGTTGGCGAAGATCTGCGCCGAGTGGCCTGAAGGCCGCGATACGATGAAGGCCAAGCTTAAGGAGTGGGCGAAGGCGGGCTATCAGTTCAATCTCGATTGGCTGTTGCGCTGCGTGAATACGGTGCTAACTGGCGAGGCCAGCTTCCAGTACTTGCACGAGAAGTCCGCCACCGAGGTTCAGGAGGCATTGGCCCGCACCACAAGACACATCGAGACCAGCCTCAATCTGATCGGTGGGCGCTTGGGCCTCGATCACGACCAGGTGTTTTTCGGCCGCTTCGGTGTGCCGGTGATGGCGCGTTACCTAGACCAGCGACAGACCAAGAGGCTCGGCCCCATGGGCGAGAAGGAGCGCGACAAGCTGCTGTTCTGGTTTGCGCAGGCAGCGATGTGGGGCCGTTTCTCGGGATCAACGGAGTCGTTCATCGACCAGGATCTCGGCGCGCTGGAAGGCCCGGACGGTGGTCTCGACAAGCTGCTGGAGCAGTTGCGACTTTGGCACGGCGGCTTGCGTGCGGAGCCGGGACACTTCACCGGCTGGAGTCTCGGCGCGCGTTTCTACCCGGTGCTTTACTTACTGACGCGAATGGGCGAATCCAGAGACTGGGGGCTCGGTGTGCCGCTGAAGTCCAACCTGCTGGGCAGGATGAGCCGGCTCGAGGTGCATCACATTTTCCCCAAGGCGCAGTTGTACAAGCGCAACTACAAGCGGCCGGAAGTAAACGCCTTGGCTAACTTCTGCTTCCTGACGAAAGACACCAACCTCCAAATCACGGATCGACTTCCAGAGGAGTACTTTCCAAAAGTCGAAGCCGCTCACCCTGGCGCGCTGGCGTCGCAATGGATTCCTGATGACCCGGCTTTGTGGAAGATCGAGCGGTTCCGAGATTTCTTGGAGGCACGAAAGGCGCTGTTGGCAGTAGAACTCAATCGACGCATGGAAGAGTTGTTGCACGATGACCTACGCTGGTTGGCCGGACCGCCATCGTCGATCCCGATGGCCAGCCCGGCCGTTGGTGGCATCGGCATCGAGGAAGAAGAGGCACATCTGGAGGCGTTAAATGACTGGGTGGAGTTGCAAGGTCTGCCGCGCGGTGCGATGGCCTTCGAGCTTGCCGACCCGCAAACGGGGGAACAAAAGGCCGTGCTGGACCTTGCGTGGCCCAACGGGCTTCAGGAGGCGCTGAGCCAGCCGGTGGCTTTGTTGATCAATGAGGACGCTGCCACGGTCACTCTGGCCAGCCAGACCGGATTCCGATGTTTCACTGATGCATCGGCGTTTCGTGACTACGTAAAGGTGGATGTTTTGGCGATCAATGAGCCATGACGGAGGCCGATCTGCGGCTATGGCTGCAACGCGGCGAAGACAGTCGCCAACAGTTCAAACGCGATGCCACCAATGCCGACAGTCTTGCCGCCGAGCTGGCCGCATTTGCTAACAGCGGCGGTGGGCGATTGCTGCTGGGAGTGTCCGATGACGGCACGATCAGCGGGCTGGATGCCGAAGCGGTGCGGCGCTTGAATCAGCTGCTCGGCAATGCGTCATCGCAGCATGTGCGCCCGCCTTTGCACCCGCTGACCGAGAATGTGTTGACGGCGCAGGGCATCGTGATGGTGGTGAACGTACCTGATGGCTTGGCGAAGCCCTACGTCGATCATCAGGGTCGCATCTGGGTGAAGCAGGGCGCAGACAAGCGCCATGTCACCTCGCGTGAAGAGCTACAGCGCATGTTTCAACGCGCCGGTTTGGTTTATGCCGACGTGGTGCCGGTGGAGGGCACATCGGCGGCGGATATCGATGAGAAGGCGTTCAGTGCCTATTTCAACCGCCGATACGGCCCGAGCGCCGAGTTTGCCGGCCAGCCCTTGGGGCAGGTGCTGCAAAATATTGGCCTAGCGGACGGGCGTGAGCTGAATCTGGCTGGGCTGATGCTGTTTGGCCATCGGCCGCAGCGCTACCGGCCTGCATTTGTGGTGAAGGCGGTGGCGTTTCCAGGCGTCGCACTGCAGGACTCGCGTTACTTGGACAGTGAGGACATCGATGGCACGTTGTTTGAGCAGTACCAGCGCAGCTTTGCCTTTATTCGCCGAAACCTGCGCCATGTGCAGGGTGAGCAAGGCTTCAACACGCTGGGGCAGCTTGAGATTCCGGAAGCGGCGCTGGAAGAGCTGCTGGTCAATGCATTGATCCATCGCGACTACTTCACCAGCGCCTCGATTCGCTTGATGGTGTTTGCTGACCGGGTCGAAATCATCAGCCCCGGCCACCTGCCCGACAGCCTGAATACCGACGCGATACGCCGCGGTGTGACCAATCGCCGCAACCCCACACTGACCGAGCACGCGGTGCATATCCTGCCCTACCGTGGCTTGGGAACGGGCATTCCGCGTGCCTTGCAGGGCTGGCCCGGGATCGATTTTGTCGACGACGTAGCCGGCAACCAGTTCCGGGTTGTGTTCCAGCGACCACAGGCTGACCGATCAGGCGCGAGTCTCTCCGACCCAGCCACCCCTGAAGTCACCGGGGAAGTCGCCGGGGGAGTCACCGGGGAAGTCGCCGGGGAAGTCACCGGGGAAGTGCAGCGGCTGCTGGCCGTTGTTGATGGTGAGATGAAACGAGCGGACCTGCAGGCGGCGCTCAGCCTGAAACACGAAGACCATTTTCGCGCAGCCTATCTGCGCCCGGCGTTGGACCGTGGATGGATTGAAATGACCATTCCCAACAAGCCCAACAGTCGCCTTCAAAAATATCGCCTGACCGCCGCCGGCCGCAAACGCCTGCAGGCACCAAACCCATCGGAGCCGAGCTGATGCCGCCGACCCTGCGCCCTGAGCGCGTCACCCAAAACCGCGTGGTGCAGGTCTTCACTGCGCCGGAAGCATCGGGTGGCCTGGGCTTTCGAAACCTGGGCGATTGGCACCAGCGCGAGGGCAACCGCTGTATCGAAACCGCCGTGCTGCGCGCCAATCTTGCCGCGCGCGGCTATACCGCGGCGCAGATCAGCGCGGCGCTGCAAAAGCTCGAAACGGCCGCCGACGCCACCGGCATCAGCCTGTATCAGGCCAGCCTGCGCACCTATCAGCTGCTGCGCTACGGCGTGCCAGTGCAGACCGCCGCGGGCCAAGCGCACGAGACGGTGCATCTGATCGACTGGGCCAACCCGGATGCCAACGACTTCGCGCTGGCCGAGGAAGTCACGATCAAGGGCGGCTACCAGCGCCGGCCGGACATCGTGCTGTATTTAAACGGCCTGGCCATCGCCGTGATGGAACTGAAGCGAAGCTCGGTGGAGCTTGCAGACGGAGTGCGGCAACTCATCACCAATCAGGAAGCCATCTTCAACAAGGGCTTCTTCAGCACCGTGCAGCTGGTGCTGGCGGGCAGCGACTCGCAAGGTCTTCGCTACGGCACCACCGGCACGCCAGAGCAGTTCTTTGTGCAGTGGAAGGACGAAGGCTCTGCGTCGACAGCCGCAGCCAGCGGTGTGCTGCTGGACCGCCCGCTGACGCAGCTGTGCAGCAAGGCGCGCCTGCTGGATTTGATCCGCCACTTCATCATCTTTGACGGCGGGCAGAAGAAGGTGCCGCGCCCGCACCAGTTCTTCGGCGTCAAGGCCGCTCAAGAGCGCATGGACCGCCACGAGGGCGGTGTGATCTGGCATACGCAGGGCAGCGGCAAAAGCATCCTGATGGTGCTGATTGCCAAGTGGCTGCTGGAGCACGACCCCGACGCGCGAATCCTGGTGATTACCGATCGCGATGAGCTGGACAAGCAGATCGAAGGCGTGATGCGCAACGCGGGCGTCATCGGAACCGATTCGGCTTCGCCGCGCATCACATCGCGCGCCGAGTTTGTGCAGAAGCTGGAGGCGGCTACGCCGCGGCTGCTGTGCGCGCTGCTGCACAAGTTCGAGCCTGATCTAAGCGGGTCGCCGCCGCGCGTGCAGGGGCGCTTCTACGTCTTCGTAGACGAATGCCACCGCACTCAAGGCGGCGACATGAACAAGCAGATGAAGCGCTGGCTGGGAGATGCGGTGTTCATCGGCTTTACCGGCACGCCGCTTCTGAAACGCGACAAGCAGATGACGCGCGATGTTTTCGGCACCTACATCCACACCTATAAGTTCCATCAGGCGGTGGCCGACAAGGTGGTGCTGGACCTGAAGTACGAGGCGCGCGATGTGCCGCAGCAGCTGCTGTCGCCGGAGAGGATCGACGCGTGGTTTGAGCAGAAGACTCGGAATCTAAATCGCTATCAGAAGTCGGTGCTGCGTGGCCGCTGGGCCACGCTGGAAAAACTGATGAGCGCGGGCGAACGCAAGCAGCGCATCATCGCCAGCATCATTGAGGACTTCAGCCTAAAGCCGCGGCTGAGCAACGACCGCGGCACGGCCATCCTGGTGGCCGCGTCCATCTACGACGCCTGCCACTACTTCCGGCTGTTCCAGAACACGAGTTTCGGCCCTTACTGCGGAGTCATCACCTCGTACGAGCCGAACCACAATGCGATCTCGCGAGAGCCAGCGCAAAGCGACGAGCGCTACAAGTTCGACACCTATACCCAGCATGTTCTGGCGCCCGATCAGACGACCAAGCAGTACGAAGACGAGACCAAGCGCCGCTTCATTGAGGAGCCGGCGAATCTGAAGCTGCTGATCGTTGTGAGCAAGCTGCTGACCGGCTTCGATGCCCCGAGCTGTACCTACATCTACCTGGACAATGAGCTGCGTGATCACAACTTGTTCCAGGCCATCTGCCGCACTAACCGTCTGGACGGGGCCGACAAGGACTACGGCCACATCGTTGACTTCAAGGAACTTTTCGGGGATGTGCAGCAGGCGATCGCGGTGTACACCTCGGATGAACTGGATATCGACGGCAGCAGCGACTGCGGCCAAGAAGACGGCGGCAACAACGTCGATCTGAAGCACTGGCTGGTGGAGGGCAAGGCCCAGCTGGACGATGCGCGACAGGCCCTGGTCTACCTGTGCGAGCCGGTGCCCGCGCCGCGGGACGTCGAGCAGTTTTTGTACTACTTCTGCGGCGACGCCAGCAAGCCCGACGATCTTGATGCGACCGAGGCGCTGCGCATCTCGTTCTATAAGGCAGTCGCGCTGTTTACCCGCGCCTATGCCGATATCGCATCACACATGACCGAAGCCGGCTATGTCGACGCTGACGTTGCGACGATCCAGCGCGAAGTGGAGTTCTATGCCGGCATCCGCGCCTCGATCAAGAGGCACGCTTGCGAAGAGCTAGACGTCAAGCCCTTCGAAGCCGACATGCGTCATCTGCTCAACACCTATGTGCAGGCGGATGAAGCCACGAACCTTGGTGATCTGGGAACCCTTTCGCTGACCGAGCTGATCATCAAAACCGGCATCCACGATGCGATCGCCAAGAAGCTCAACACGCAAGGCAAGCTTTCGAACAAAGCGGTGGCTGAGGGCATCATCAACAATGTCCGCAAAACCATCATCCGCGAACAGCTGACGGACCCAAAGTTTTACGAGCAGATGTCCAAGCTGCTGGATGACCTGATCGCCCAGAGCCGGACCGACGCCGAGGCCTACGAGGAGTTCCTTCGCAAGGCGGAGGCTCTGGTGAAAGCGATAGCAGAGAAACAGCCGGGAGCGGGCGTTCCGGTCAGTCTGCAGGGTAATTCCGAGGCCACGGTGCTTTACAGCAACCTTGACGCCATCCCGACGAGCACCTTCCGCTACCCGACTGCTGCCGAAGACCGGGCGGCACTGGCGCTGAGAATCGACCGCACGGTGCGCGAGCGCGCACCGGCTGATTGGAGAGGTGACGAGACCCGCGAGCGAACAGTGCTGAACGCCATCCACCCGCTGTTAGACCGAGACGGTGAGGCGACCCTGGCGGTGTTCCAGATCGTCAAGAACCAGCCCGGTTACTGAGCCTGTCGCGCATGCCAGAGACCATCCAACTCGGCGATGTGCTCATTGCGCTGACTCGCAAAGACATCAAGCATGTCCACCTGACCGTGCACCCGCCACACGGGAACGTGACGCTCGTGGCGCCCAGACAGACGCGTCCCGAGGTGGCCAGGGCGTATGCGATTTCCAAGCTGGGTTGGATTCGCAACCAGCGCGCGAAACTAGCCGCGCAGGCGCGTGAAACGCCGCGCCAGTTTGTCGAGCGTGAAAGCCACCAACTCTGGGGACGTCGTTATCTACTTTCCGTGGTCGAAGCAGACGAAAAGCCTAGCGTAAAGCTGAGTCACCGTCGGATAACTCTGCAAGTGCGGCCCAGCTCATCGACAGAGAAGCGGGCGGAGGTGATGCACGATTGGCACAAGGCGCAGTTGCACGCGCTGCTGCCTCCACTGATCCGACGATGGGAGCTGACGCTCGGCGTCACGGTCGCGGGATACTTTCTGCAGCGCATGAAGACCAAGTGGGGAAGCTGCAACGCCGCCAAGCGTCACATCCGCCTGAACACCGAGCTGGTCAAGAAGCCCAAGGACCTGCTGGAGTACGTGGTGGTGCATGAAATGGTGCATCTGCTGGAGGCCAACCACAGCCCGCGCTTCGTCGCGCTTCTCGACCAACACTATCCGTCGTGGCGCGAGGCGCGGTTAGAGTTGAATGCCCTGCCGCTGGGGAGCTAAGGGCGACATCGAGAGGCGGCTACAAACGCAAGCGGCGCGATCAGTCCGCGCTGCTCGCCACATCAATCGGCGCGCTCATGCTTAGGTCACTTTCAAACGCATGTTCGACTCGGGCCGAAAACTTTGGGCACGGATTGGGCACGGGACGGGCACGGAGGCTTTTTCACCCACTTCGAGCAGGTCCCTCCAGACACAAAAAACCCCGCAAAATCGCGGGGTTAGGTGTGGTGGCTATAGGTGGACTCGAACCACCGACCTCGGCATTATGAGTGCCACGCTCTAACCAGCTGAGCTACATAGCCACGGGGCCGTGGATTCTCCGCCGTCGCTCAGGCTGCGTCAACCGCAGCGTGAAGACGTCTGCGCGGATGGCGGATAATCGTTGTCTTCCCCGCGCGATGAGGCCGACCCCGCCATGAACACCGCCCACCGCAAGCCT
>Ga0335395_10002929_pt1 | contig 10601 bp, 9 predicted proteins | sample MAT02_FD_205744 | JGI IMG/M metagenome (GOLD analysis project Ga0335395, IMG submission 205744) | Freshwater microbial communities from Lake Fryxell liftoff mats and glacier meltwater in Antarctica - MAT-02 (spades assembly) (version 2) ...
TGAGCTTCCAGCAGGTAATGAAGGCGTCGTTTTCGGCGATTCCCAGTTTGGCGTAGGCCACCACCGACTTCTCAAGCGTAGCGTTGGTTTCTTTCAAAAGCTGGGTCAGAATCCCGAAGGTGTGGCCCGTGGGCGTGCAGGTGGCGAAGGGGTCATCGGCCCAAAACTTAGCAATCTCGACCTGCTCGGGCGTTACGTTCTTGACCGTGTTGTAAACTTGCAGGGCGATTTTGTAAAACTCCGACTTCGGGTCGGTGGAGAAGGCGACGGGCTTGGGCGACACAGCGTAGGCCATGTTGGAGGCAAGCATCGGGCGGCACTTGTCCCAGTCGGGACAAAGTGGGCTTGGAAACTTACTGTTGGTAGGAACCCACTTGTCGGGGCCGACGGGTAATTTGTGGGTCTTCGAGAAAGGCGTGAGGTAGGCTTCGTGGCCGCCGTCGGTCTTGGAATACTCAAAAACCGCCGCCGCAATTTCCTTGCCAAGCTTTTGGGAAAGCTCCGCAACCGCTCTACTGGGAGCTTCTTTTCTGAACAGCTCGAAATTGGCTGCTTCCAATTTGTTCAGGGTGCCGAGGTTTTCTGCCGACAAGCTTTTGCCGAAGGAAAACCGCATGATTTCGGCCACTGCGGCATTCGTGACGATGCTCCAGTGGTACTGCACGCTCAGGGCGTCGGCAGGTGGCATGGGGTAGGAGCCAAATCCGTTCAATTGGCTGGTTAGAGAACGTGCGCCGGGAATACCCCGGTAGGCCGCTTCGTAAGCTGTGACGCCCGTAAGGCCGAAAACCCGCGCCGCCTGGGGCGGGAAAAAACCCGGTGTTTCCTTCACCAATAGGCATTCTAGGTTAATCCAGTCGTGCAGGAAGTCTGCCGAATAGTTGGCCGTGACGTTAGCCGCGGGTGAGGTGATGACGGGGTTAACCTGATCGGCGGGCGTACAACGCCAAACGATTGCGGTGAAAGCCAGAAGGTAAAAAACTTTTTTCATCGTCAGCATAGTGTTTGATTCACAATATTAACCTTTTCACACAGCAACAATAGTGCCAAATTTCCTGACAACCAAGATTTTTAGTGCAGCACCTCGTGCAGCACTTCCAGCGATTTTATTTCGCCCAGCGAATCGAGGTGAATTTTGTACAAAAAAACCAGCATATTCAAGAGCGAAATCCGCCGTGTTCGATCCAGCGGCACCACCGTGCCGAAGGGGGCCGACAGCCAGATTTGCAACGCGGCCTTCTGCGTGGCGTCGGGCGAGGCGGGGTAGTGGTTGTCACGAAGTTCGTTGGTCAGGTCGTCCGCCGTTTCCATACCGAAGCCCAGGAAAAACGCCAGTTGCGCCAGGAAGTGGATATGAAAATTCTCGTAGTGTTCGTCGGCGTTGTCGAGGTACAATACCGCATCTTCTAGGAACTCGAACAGCGGCACGTTCTCCTCCTCTTCCCTCAGTGATTTTATCAAAATCTCGGTCAAAAAAAGGCCCAAACTCGACTTCACCACCTCGAACGGCAAGCTGTGGAACGGAATTCGGCACTTGATTTCGGAAATGCGATGCAGGGTATCGGCTTTGTTTTTGTGATAAACCACCAAGTCCAACAACGTCAGCGGCTGGAACAGCGCGATGCGGTTGGACTTGGCGCGACTGCTCCGCACGCCATTCACGATATAGCTCTGAATGCCGAACATTTCGGTATAAACCTTCGCAATAATGGACGATTCGCGGTAACGGATATAGTTCAGCGCGATGCCTCGGGTTTTGTGCAGCATTTGATGGGCTTCGGGCTTCGGGCTTCGGCTCCGCTCAGCCTGACAGGGCTTTATGGCTTCGTCTTCGCTCAGCCTGACAGGGTTTTTAAATTCTGTTTTTGCAAAGATAAAAAAACCTCCCGCTAATACGGGGGGCCGACGTCGATAAAGATTACCCGAAAATCAGCGGTTAGCAGCAGCCATCCGGCCCACAGCAAGCACCTTCCGCCGAAACGACCACGGTGTTCAGCATTTCAAAAACGGGCTTTTTCGTGCCGCTTGGCTTGCCGGCGAATAGCGTGATGCTTTCCACGACCGGGCCACTATTGCGAAAATGGGCGAGTTCGGCGGCGGGCAGGTATTCACGCAAAATATCGTCGGGAATGAAAATGGCTTTCTGCTTCTGCACCGTCAGATTCTCGAATCCTGCTGCGGCGGCGAGGGCCAAGTACTCGTCTTTTTGAATGGCCCCCGTCACGCAGCCTGCGTACATTTCGGCGGCTTGTCGCAGGTTGTCGGGCAACTCACCGTTCAGCACGATGTCCGAAATACTGAAATGACCGCCGGGCTTCATCACCCGGAATATCTCAGCAAATACCTGCCGCTTGTTGGGCACGAGGTTGAGCACGCAGTTACTCACCACCACGTCGGCTACGCCGTCGCTCACGGGCATGGCCTCGATGTCGCCCTGCCGGAACTCGACGTTATGCAGACCGCGCGTTTCGGCGTTCTGCCGGGCGCGGGCGATCATTTCCTCCGTAAAGTCGATGCCGATGACCTTGCCCTCCGGCCCCGTTTCGTGCCGCGCCACGAAGCAATCGTTGCCCGCACCGGAACCGAGGTCGATGACCACGTCGCCTTTTTTGATTTGGGCAAATTGCGTGGGTAGCCCGCAGCCCAAACCGAGATCCGCCTCCGCCGTGTAGCCTTCCAAGGCGGTGTAGTCGTCTGTCATGATGTTATAAACTTCCTGCGACGTGGGCCCTGAGCCGCAGCAGGAGGCCGCATTTACACTTGGATCCTGCCGGGCAATTTCGGCGTATTTCTTGCGGACGATTTCTTTCAGTTCCAGTTCGGTCGTTTCCATGGTTTTTAGGTTTTTATAAAATAAAAAGTAGTTGTTGATTGTAATATTGCGATGATTAAGGGGAAATTTTTTTAACAGCAACTCAGCGTCCTAAATTCACCAAATAAAGCAGTAAAAGTATCGTGTGCTTCTTCCCACACCACTTCATCAATGCAGTAACACACGCGCGGCGGGTCGATTTCGCCCTTGATGATTCCGATGCGCTTCAATTCCTTCAAATGCTGCGACACCGTGGCTTGCGACAGCGGCAGTTCGTCCACCAAATCCCCGCAGACGCAGGCTTTGCGCTCCGCCAGCAGCCGCAGAATGGCTACCCGCGCCGGATGCGCGAACGCCTTAGCGAGTTCGGCGATGCGGTTTTCCTGTGCGTTGAATTCCTGCGTTTTGGTGAGGCCCATTGGGGTAGGGTTTGTGGTTGTTGACGGGGACAAAGGTAAAAAGAAATTTCATCAATCGCAATATTACGATTGATTTATTTGAGAAACCCCGGGAAGTTTGCGACCTCTGCCAAGACAAGGATACATTCACTTGTCCAAAAATTCAGCCGGAGACCAGGTTTCGATTCCGCGATAAGGATGAAGCACCAGCAAATCAAGATCGCCAGTAATAATAAACTGTGCAGAAGCGCTGAGAGCCAAATTCAAAAATTTATCGTCCCTGGGATCACGACAATCTTGAACGGAATGAGAAACCTCAACCATCAAAGACCGCTGTCGATAGATTTAAAAGAACCGGAGCCGGGTTTCAAGGTCGATGTATTTATCAAATTTTGATCGGTTGAGAACTTCAAAAAGTTCAGCCAATGTATCAAAAGATACGACAATCAGGCAGTCGGCGGCCGCTTTATCAAATGCCTGAGCGGGAACAGATTTGGGAAAAATCGCGGCGCTTACCAGCAGATTTGTATCGCAAACAGCAGCCAGCTTCATTCGCGTTCGTTGAGAATATCGTCCAAATTTTCGGGCGTCAATCCGTTCTCAGCCGCTTGCCGGGCCATCTCATCCATCGCCTCGCGCAACTCTAAATTATTCGAGTTTTGAATTTTAGCCAGATTTTCAAAATAGTACCTGTCCCTGGGAATTCCGTAGTCAGCGACGGGTAGAACTATTACCTCCACCTGCTTCTGGCGGTATTCTTCGGGAACCTGAATAGTGAGCTTGCCGTCGGGATCAGCAGTGGCGAAAGTACGTAAGGCGTTCATGGTCTTTTTTTAGCAAGATATGAATAAAAGCCCTACTTCACCTCCTCAACCCCCAATTCCTCCTCCATATACTCCTCCCACTCACCGGGCGTGGAAGGGATTTTTTCACTAGCAGATATCCCCCGGCGCGAAGGCCGCTTTTCGGGTGCCTTGATGGTCAGCGTCTGCTCGGTTTGGGTGCCGCCAGCCGTAGTCACAACCAACTTGTACTTGCCGGGGCGGATGTACAGCTTTTTATCCTCCGCCACTTCTAGCGTAATCTCCTTGTCCTCTTTCTTTTTGGTTTCGTTGAGGTACTTCGCGTAAGCGGCTGTGGCGTCAGGATTTAGGGTGTAGTCCCAAACGGCGTAGTTCAGGCCCGGTTCGCTGTTGTCGGTGAGTTGTGCTATGGTGAGACCCTTGTCGGTGTTGAGGTCGAGCGTGGTTTTTCCGGCGGTTTTGGCGTAGTACGGGATCTGGTATTGCAGCGGCTTCGGTTCGGCGTATTTGTTCACTTTTCCCCAGCGTTCGCTGTATGTGACGGGGTCGAGGGCGAAAGCGTACACATCTTTTTGCCGCAGCGTGTCGGCGAGTTGCTGCACTAGGCTCACGTCGGCTACGTAAATCGAGCGTCCGTGCGTGCCGACGACCAGCTCCTTGTCGCGCGGGTGCACCAGCAGATCGTGAACCGCCACGGCGGGCAAGTTGCCCGACATCCGCATGAAACTGGCCCCTTTATCCAGCGAAACGTAAACCCCGTGGTCGGTGCCGACGTAGAGAAGATTGGCGTTGACGGGATCTTCCTTCACGACGTTGATGGGTTCGGCGGGCAGGTCGGTGCCGATGGCTTTCCAGCTTTGGCCGTAGTCGGTGGAGGCGAAGAGGTAGGGCAGGAAATTGTCGTCGCGGTAGCCGTTGAGCGAAGCGTACACCGTGCCTTCGTCGTGGGCCGAAGCGGTCAGTCGGCTCACCCAGAGGTTTTGGGGCAGGGCATCGGAGATTTTCGTCCAGTTGTAGCCCGCGTCTTTCGATACCCAGGCCAGGCCATCGTCGGTACCGGCGTACAACAGGCCGAAGCGCTTGGGCGACTCGTCAATGGTGGTCAAAGTTCCAAAAGGGACATCGCCTTCCTTGCCGCCTTTGGTGAGATCTCCGGAAAGGTTTTCAAAAGTCTCCCCCTTGTCAAGACTGCGGTGGAATTTGTTGGAGCCGAAGTAAACGATGTCCTGATTGTGCCGCGAGAGGTGAATCGGGGCCTGCCAGTTGAAGCGCAGCTTGGGGTCGCCGATTTCGCGCGGCATGGCCAGCCGCTTCATGCTACCGAAGCCGGGCTTGTCCTTGTCGAGCCGGAAATAAGTGCCGAACTGGAAGCCCGTGTAGACCGTGCGGTTGTCGCGCCAGTCCACCTGCACCTGCATCCCGTCGCCGCCCATGATGGATTTCCAAGCGGGCAGTGGGCCAGCTTCGCTGGGCCGGGAAGTCCCCGTCCACACGCCGTTATCTTGCAAACCTCCATAGACGTTGTAAGGTTTTTCCATATCCACCGCGACGGTGTAAAACTGCCCGAGCGGCTCCGAATTGAGGTGCGACCAGTACTTGCCGCTGTCGTAGGTCACGTTCACGCCGCCGTCATTGCCGTCGATCATGTGGTCGGGATTGTTGGGATTGATCCACAACGCGTGGTGGTCGGCGTGGACATTTTCCTTACCCACGCTTTTCCAAGACTTGCCGCCATCGTCCGAGAGCAAAGCAGCTACGCCGAAAGTGACCACACGGTCGGGATTGCCGGGAGCCACGAAAATTTGCCCAAAATAATAGCCGAAGGAAAACACCAGGTCGAGGGGTTCATCGTGCGTTTTCCGCCACGACTTGCCGCCGTTGTCGGTTCGATAAACTTCCGCGCCCTTCACCGCCGCCGAAACTACGTCCTCCATCGCGCCACCCATAAAATCGTAGATGTCTTTGACTTTGAGTTTGCCGCCCGCCATGTCGGTTTTGATTTGCTTCGCCGAGTTTTTGGTGGGGAAATTCCCTTTGTCCAAAAACTCATTGATGACCAAATCCGACAATTCCATGAAATCCTTTTCGCCCATTGCCTTCAACTGCTTCACCGTTAAGCCTTCGTCGTCTTTCTTGTCCTCGGGCTTGCGCTTGTCCTGGTTGTCCACGAAGGCATACATCGTGTTGGGTTCTTTGGGGTAAATCGCCAGCCCGAAGCGGCCCACGCCCTCGCCCTGCGGCAGGCCGCTGCCCGCCGTGCTGAGGAGCTGCCAAGTGCTGCCGCCATCGCTGGATTGGTAAATTCCGGAGGTTTTGCCGCCTTCCACGAAGTTCCAAGCACTGCGCTCCTTGTGCCACATCGAGGCAAAAAGCACGTTTGGATTGGTGGGGTGAATGTCCAGGTCGATGGCCCCGGTATTGTCGTCGACGTACAGCGTTTTGGCCCAGGTTTTGCCGCCATCGGTGGTTTTAAACACCCCGCGCTCGGCGTTGGGGCCGTACAAATGCCCGAGTGCCGCCACCCACACCGTGTTGGGGTCGTTGGGGTGCAGTATCACTTTTCCAATGTGGTGCGTGTCTTGCAGGCCGACGCGCTGCCAGGTTTTGCCACCGTCGGTGCTTTTGTACATCCCATCGCCCGCGTAGGACGAGCGACTCGAATTATTCTCGCCCGTGCCGACCCAAATCGTCTGGCCGTTGGTCTTCCAGTCCACGGCGATGTCGCCAATGGTCATCGTGGATTCGTTGTCGAACAGCGGTTTGAAGCTCATGCCGTTGTTGTCGGTGCGCCACAGGCCGCCCGAAGCGTAGGCTACGTAAAACTGGGTAGGATTCGCGTCGTTGACGTCCAGATCCACCACGCGGCCGCTCATGTCGGTGGGGCCGATGGCGCGGAACTTCACGTTGTTCAGCAGGGAACTGGCCTCCAGCTTTTGGCGCTGCGCGTAGCCTTTGGTGCGGTCGGCGGCGGGGGTGGCCGTGATGGTTGTGGGTGGAATTAGCGCGGTAGTTTTCTTTTTCTTTTGGGCGAAAGTCGTGAGCGATGCGCTCAGCGAAAGCAGGATGAGGAATAGTATTTTTTTCATGGGAATTGAGTTGGGGTTACGTTCAAATTAGTATTCCTGAACCAGCACTTCCGCCGGGATATGGAGGGAAGCGTTAAGTTTTCGGATCATTTCCAGGTTGAGTTTACGCTTTTTGTTTAAAATCTCACTCACCCGGCTTTTGAAGCCCAGCACTTCGGCTAAGTCTTTCTGTTTCATTCCCATTTGCTCCATCCTGAATTTGATGGCCTCAATGGGATCGGGCAGTCCGATAGGGAAATGCTTCTTCTCGTACTGATCAACCAAAATGGAAAGAATCTCGAGGTGGTCGCCTTCCGGCGTTCCTCTTTTGGCGTCGAAGACCGTTTCAAGCGTTTCAAGCGCCTCCTGATAATCGCTTTCGTTTCTAATGGGAGTTAGTTGCATCTTAAATATGGTTAGCATCGATTTTGTCGTATTCGGCGTGGGTGCCGACAAACCTGATCCAGCCGATTTGGTATTCAAAACTGAATTTTACGATAAGCCGATAATTATTGCCTTTTATGTTGAAAACGATTCGGTTGTCTTTTAAAATACTCGCATTAGGATACTCAGCTTTCAGTTGGTTAATCGTAGTCCACTCTGCCCGCTCCGATTCCCGGTACCAGGCTTTCAATTGCTGTTCGCAATCGTTATGCTTTTCCCAAAATTCGCGCAGGGTTCGTTTGGCTATTATTCTCAAATCTGAGGGGTTTTTGCAAAGATAGTACTATTTGTTACCAATACGGGAACAAATAGTACTATCGTTTTTGAACGTCAGTAGATGTCCAAGTTACTTTACCGTAATTTCAGGGTAAATCATTTTCCGATCCGTCAATTCGCCGGGCAAATCCCCGCCCCAACTCGTCAAGCCCGCGATGGTGACGGACGTTTTACAAATCTCCCAGCCGTTGCAGCGGTAGTAGGTAGTCATCCGCCTACTTACTTCTTCAAAAAACGCTTGGTGAAACTCTGCCCGCCCGCCTGCACCTCGATGAGGTACGTCCCGGCGGGCAGGTGCTGCACGTCGAATTGGGTTCTGAGATAATCCCCGTCGGCAAGCAACGGTTGCGAATGCACCGAACGTCCCGCCGTAGTGAAAAGCGTGGCAAGGGGATTTGAAACGAAACCCTGAGACCGAACCGTAACGGTAACTGTCTCGTGCGAGGGATTGGGATAGAGAATCAGGAAATCGCCCGGGCTGAAAGCCGAGCTAAGGCCAGTCACCAAATAAGGCGATCCAACGCCGGAAGTGCCACCCAGCAGCGTGACGACCGCCGACTCGGCCATGCAGCCGCTGTTGCTGATCGCAACCTTATACTGCCCGCCTTCGGTGGCTGTCAGCAGCGGGGCGTCCTCAGCCACCAGCACACTGTCATCGTGAAACCAGACGTAGCGGTTGCCGATTTCGAAATTAGCCCGCAGGTCGAGGCTGCCGCCCTTGGGGATGAGCGTCGAAGCGGGCGGGGTAATAACGGCTTGCACGTTTACCTGCTGCACGATGACATCCGTCGATCGCACCCGACATTCGCCATTGCGGACTTCCACGGCGTAGCGGCCCGGCTTATCGGCCTGGTAAGCAAATCCCGTCGCGGTGGGGATTGGGGCATTATTGTAAAGCCAGGTGTAGGAGTAATCTTTATCCTGTGGGGCAGCAAGCCGAGCCGGAGAGTCATTGCAAATCACCGCGCTTGCAGCGGGGGTGAGGGCTGCTTTCACGGGCCGGATGTCCACTCGGGTGGCAGTAGAGGTGGCGGCGCAGCTTGCCTGGCCGATGCGCACCTGGTAGCTGCCGGAGGCCGTTGCCTGGTAGCGGGAGGCCGTTGCCCCGACGATTGGCTTTCCATCCAACAGCCATTGATAGCGGTAATTACTGCCCGTGTTGGCAAACAGCTCAGTCCCTCTGTCGTCGCACACCAATACGCTTCCCTTTTGGGCAATGTCAGCAAATAAATCGGAGCCCCGAATCTCTACGGATTTTGACGTGACCTCGCAGCTGGCCGAACTTACGCGCAGAGCGTAGCGGCCCGGCTTGTTCACTTCCAGCGTTCGTTCTGTCCCTTTCTTAACCGTGTTGCCATTCTGCAACCATTCGTAGGTGAAACCGATACCCGCGTTGGCCGACAAGGTAATCGACTGTCCCGGACAAAGAATAGTGTCGCTGCTCGGCTTGAAGTTGGAAGCCAGAATGCAGTCCGGCTTGTCCAAACCGCTAACGAGGAGGGCATAGGGTTGACGGCCGTTTTTGAGATTATTTTTGTGGGAAATAGTCAAGGTGTAGGTGCGGCCTTTCAGGGGGCTGGCGACGTAAATCTGCTCCACGTTATCCCGGAAGTTATCCCCGGTTTCAGCCTTATTAGCGGGAGTGGCGGGATTTAACACCCAAGGCTGGTAGCGGTTGAACCCTTCGGTCAATACTGCATCCAGATCGTTTACCAGTTTAGGGCTGCGGTTGTTCAGATTGCGGCTACTTACGGGTGTGGGGGCGGCTTCGGGATCAGTCCAGCAGATTGTCACAACCAGAGGACCGTTGCCAGAGGCTACGAAACTCCGGGTAGCTCTATCGCCCTGCGGCAGCACGGCTTCGGTCAAGAGATGTTCGCCTTGCTCATTCAAAATCACCTTGGCCGCCACCTCGGCATCGAGTATCCCCCAGCCGTACTCGTAGTTGGGGGCAGTATTGCCGTCGGGCTTGGCCGCCGTGTGCAGCGCCAGCCCTTTGAGCGTCGAAGCCAACATGAACATCCCCTTACGCTGCTGGTAAAGTTCCTGCAAAAGCAGCAGCGAACCCGATACATTGGCGCTTGCCATAGACGTGCCCGTTAGGGTTCCGTAGGCTTCGTTACCGGTACCTACGCTGGAAAGGACATTGGTGCCGAGGCCCAGCAGGTCAGGCTTGATGCGTCCGTCGTCGGTCGGCCCCCAGCCGCTGTACGGGCTTACCTGGTAGGCAGCTTCACGGAGTTCGGCGGAACCGACGGTCAGCACATTTTTGGCGTTGGATTCGCCGGGAAGCACGTCGTAGCCATCGTTACGGCTCCTCGTCAGGGTACTTTGATTGGCCGTATTTTTCAGATAATACTTTGTGCCTGCGGGCGGGCCGTTCTCCAGCCGCTTATTGTCGGCCGAGCGCACCATCAGAAAATAAGGAAAGTTGTAGGTGATGCGGTCTACTTCGCTTACTGCACCGTCGTAAAAGCCAAAGCGGAAGTCCTGCTGTTCGTCCACAGCGGGCGTTCCCCACCATTCCCACTTTTGGTCGTTGGTGTCGCCGGGGCGGCTGGGATCCAAAAACCAGCCCGCCACCGGGCCGTAGGCGTGATTAGAGATGAGCAAACCGGGAGCCTCCCGCGCCACCTCGCTCAGGTCGTTGTCGAAATCCCAAGCCTTCAACTCCCCCTCGAACGCCATACCCTGCGCTAATTTGTAAACACCCCTCCCCACCAGAATACCCGCCATGTGGGTGGCGTGATCGATGGAAACCCCGCCTTGGGCATCTGTCTGGCTGATTTTTCCGGCCAGTTCG
>Ga0335395_10002931_pt1 | contig 10596 bp, 9 predicted proteins | sample MAT02_FD_205744 | JGI IMG/M metagenome (GOLD analysis project Ga0335395, IMG submission 205744) | Freshwater microbial communities from Lake Fryxell liftoff mats and glacier meltwater in Antarctica - MAT-02 (spades assembly) (version 2) ...
TCCATTGGTTACACCATACATACCCGCGCCCGGCGTAATTACCCGTCCATCAGGGGCGACCCGAAAGCGGTCTTTTACGCCCTCTACCATGTTAAACACGCCGTCGAGGTTGGCTGTGCTGTACAGGTGACGTACCCACAACTGATTACCGTGTGAGCCGGAACCTACCACCGAGAAGTCCCAATTGCCGTAGCTTAGGTTGTTCGTAATGCCATAAACAAACTTCGGAAAGGGGTTGCCAATAATAGCGCGGTCGTCGCGGTCACCCCCGAAGGTAACCACACCATCAGCATTCACATCGCGGAGCTTGATGGTACCCACCGCCGAGCGACCCGGAATAATAGGCGAATTTTTCAACTCATCAGCATTCATGTAGAAGCCCTCTTTGACCATTCCGTAGAACTGCCCGAACGGTTGCCCTACCTGCGTAATGTGGAAGCTGCCATAAACCCGGTCGATACCCGGTGCCAGTGCTACTACCTGATTGCGATTAAACGAGAGGTTGGCGTTGGTACTCCACTTCAGTTTACCGGTGGTATTGCGGCTGTTAACCGAAAACTCGTGTCCCCAGAACTTAATCTCACCGATGTTGTCGTTGAAGTTGCCAAAACCGGCCTCCTGTGGTATCTGCACGGCAAAGAGCAAGTTGGTGGTCCGTTTGGTAAAGAAGTCGTAGGTAAACTGAATCCGATCGTTGAGCAGGCCCAAATCCAGCCCCAGGTCAAGCTGATTGGTGGTTTCCCAGCCCAAATTTGGGTTGGCCAATGACGTAACTGCCGCGCCCGTAGCCACCGTGTTGCCAAAAGCAGCGTTGACGGTGTTGTTCACTAAGGCATATTGGGTGTAATTACCGATGTTGTTGTTGCCGATGATGCCGTAGCTGGCCCGCAGTTTGGCGAACGAGACGGCAGGTATCGACTTCATGAAGTTTTCGTCAGACACCACCCAACCTGCCGAAACCGAAGGGAAGGTACCCCAGCGGTTATTGACCCCGAACCGGCTCGACCCATCGGTACGAATGGCTGCGGTGAAGAGGTACTTGCCTTTGTAGTTATACGTCAACCGCGACAGATATGAAGACAGTGCCCACTCGTTCACGCCATTAATTGTGCCCCCCCGGTTAATATTCAATGCCCCCTGAATAGTTGGTAGCCGGTCGTCGGCATAGGTATCGGCCTGAATACGTGAAAAATCCTGCCGGTAGTGTTGATTGGTGAAACCGGCCAGCACCTCAAAGTTGTGGTCGTTGATGCTGCGGTTATACGTTACGGTGTTTTCATTCAGCCACGATATGTCTTCCGTGGCCTGCCGAATAGACACGGCCAGCGTTGGAATCGGTACGTTAATGGCACTGGTGGCCGTTGAGGGGTTGAAGAAAAAGAACTTCGAGTTCAGGTACTCGACATTGATGGTCGATTTGAGCGTCAGGCCCTTAATGGGCTGATATTGAATGTAGGCGTTGCTGAGGAGGTTGGTGTTCCGGGTTTCATTGGTTAGTTCTTCGGCAGACCTTACCCAGTTCGGGTAGGCGAAGATGTTGCCCGTACTGCCCGGAAAGGTATTGAACTTGGTCAGTTCACCGGTGGCATTGCGGATGGGCATTACCGGCCACGTATGCAGGGCATTGAACAAAATACCCGTACCCCGGTCGCCATCGGTGCGGGGCGTATTGTCGAACACATAAGACGGTGCTACGTTGAACCCTACCGCTACTTTATCGGAGATGTTGTAGTTGGAGTTGAGCCGGAGCGAGAATCGCTTATACACGTTGTTCAGGGCAACCCCCTGCTGGTTGAAATACCCCGCCACCACGGAGGTGTTCGACCGCTCTTTGTTGGAGTTGATACTCAGGTTGTAGCTCTGCACGGGGGCCGTGCGTAGAATGGCACCGTACCAGTCGTTGTTTTTGTTGGCCCAGTCGGCGGGGTTAGCAAATTCGGATGGCACCGGGCGGCCCTGATCTTCGAAAAATTCTTTCTTGAACTGGGCAAACTGCTGGGCATCGAGCATTTTTACGCGTCCCCGCTCCGGCACCTCCTGGATCCCCGCAAAGGTGTTGAAACTGATATTAGTTTGGCCGCTCTTGCCCCGGCGCGTCGTGATAAGGACTACCCCATTAGCCGCCCGCGAGCCATAGAGCGAAGTCGAAGCGGCATCTTTCAACACCGAGATATCTTCGACTTCGTCGGGGTTGAGCTGGGCAATGTTGCCCGTAATGGGAAAACCATCGACCACATAAAGCGGCTCACTACCGGCTGATACCGACAACTGCCCCCGAATGCGGATGTTGATGCCTGCACCCGGCCGGCCAGTCGTTTGGTTAATCTGCACACCTGCCAGCCGCCCCTGGAGCTTTTGCCCGATCTGCGACACAGGCAGGTCTTTGATCTCGGCAGCGCTGATGGTCTGCACGGCCCCCGTTATTTCCTTTTTTAGCTGACTGCCATAGCCCACCACTACAACTTCATTCAGGGCCAGGTCGTCGGGGTTAAGCGTTACGTTAATGGTGGTCTTGCTACCCACCAGTAATTCCCGGCTTTTGTAGCCTACGAAACTAAACACCAGCGTAGCGTTGGTATTGGGTACCGACAGACGGTAGCTGCCCGCAGCATCGGTGGTGGTACCCTGCGTAGTTCCCTTCACCACCACGCTAACGCCGGGCAGGCCACTCCCCTGCTCATCGGTCACTCGCCCCGATACGGATACGTCGGCGTCGTTAGTGGTTAACAAATCTGTTCGGAGCGGTAGTGCTGCCCCCTGAGCCGGGGCGGTCAGCCAAACAGTTACAGTGCTCAGTAATAGCAAATAGACAAAGTTTCGCATACTCGTACAGGGTTTATGATGACTGAAAGCAGCTACCATTCGGTCGCTTATATTCTGGTCAAATCTTGCCAAACCCTACCAAGTTACTTTCTCATACTTACCTATTTTATCATAAAAAAGAACTGAATTATTCTAAAATTGAGCAAGCTGAAGCATACAACACCAACGAGTTACTTTTCAGAGCGATTGCCGGACAATCAGGTGAAACGGATTCTCGGCGTGGTTCTGACTACCGGAACGAACCATTTGCGCGGCAGTGCGCCCCATCTTCGCAAAATCCGTTGACATCACAGCGATACCATCAAGCAGAAATTCCTTGAATGGCGTATCATTGTATGACAGGATACCAACTTGCTCGCCAAGCACGTAAGAGGTGGCTTTAATTTTGCGAATCAGTTCAATCAAATCATCCTCCATCAGGTTGATGTACGCATTTCCCGGCTGGATTGCTTCCTCCTCAAACTCACGCACAACGCGGGCAGTAAACGCGTGCTCGTGGCAGAACTTGTAGAACCCGTTCAGAATAGCTTTGGGATGGTAGGTGTATGACGGAAACAGGATATTGAGCGTAGTGTATTTGCGAAGTTGCGGCAGGGCGTCGATCAGGGCCTGATAGATGTCTTTCTCGAAATTCTGGAAAACAGCCGCGTAGTTGCCGGTAATTCCCTCAATCTGCTTATCGAGCAGGAGCAACTTGTGTTTAGGCAGACTGTTGATGAGTTCGGCGGCCCGGCTGTCGTCCTCAAAAAAATGCGCGATAATAACAAAATGGGTATGGTTGCGGGCCTGCTTCTGAATCAGATCGCGAAACAGCCGAAAATCATTGTTATAGACGAAGAAGTCAATCGCTACGCCCGGCCCTAAGCCCTCTACAAATGAGTCGTAGATGATTTTTTTGTGCGCACTCAGTTTATTGAAGAGCAGAAAGACTTTCAGGTTATTGCCGGTTGGGGTATAGTTGATGTAAAAGCCTTTGCCTTTCACGGCCCCAATAATTTCCTTTTCTTTCAGCAGTTCATACGCCCGTTCTACCGTCCCCTTGGCTACGTCGAGTTCGGCGCATATCTCGTGGATGGACGGCAGCTTGTCGCCCGGCAGGATGTCGTGGTTTTCAACGCCTTCGACCACCGCGTTGTAAATCTGCTGGTACTTGGGTGTGTTGGAGTAATCGTTGATTTTGATGTGATACAGCATCAGCGCATCGAGTTTCTATAAACAGACGCCCAACGATATTATTTACTCATAACCACCCGAACAGGGCCCGGTTCTTCTGCCCGACGCCGGTTCAGGATGTCGAGCAGGATATCAGTCATGTACTGCCGTTTGTTGAAGACAATATCATGCCGGTTTTCGGGCAGCAGGAACTGCTTCACTTTGGCGTTGACCAGGTGCTTCCGGGCAAAACCCACATTGGTTGGGTACACAAGTTCGTCGCGTTGCCCGTGCAGCATGGTGATATTGGCCCGGATGTTCTTCCAGCCGGGCAGAATCGCTTCGAGAGCCTCGCGATGGGCGAGTTTTTCGTCATTGGCCAGCAATAGAATGGGCGACACCATCCAGCGAATCAGCGGACTATCAGCCAAATAACTCACCGGAAAAGTACGCTCCAGCCCCGGCCCAAGTGCCGACGATACAAACACGACGTGATTGACCCGGTCAGGATTATTCATGGCCAGCCGCGCCGACACCGACCCGCCGTAAGACGAGCCAACAACCATTAGATAAGGTGCGTTACGGTAGCGGTCAATAAGTGGCTGCAACAGTTTAGCCTGATTGATTATCGACGTTTCTACCCGCCCAAAGTCCGAAGAACCATAGCCGGGCCGGTCAACAGCCACCAGCTGCGCCCGGTTGAGCAGGGCTGTATCCTTGAAAAAGGCATTGAAAAAGGAGAGCGAACTGGGCGCGCCGTGTACAAACAGTACCACCGGCAGGGCCGTGTTGCCGGGGGGGCTGGGTGTTTCGATGAAGCGAATGGTACGGGGCAGGCCACCCACCGGGTCTGTCACGCGGTAGCGGTGTACGATGGGATGAATACGCTCCGCCCGAAACTCATCCATCAGTTCCTGATCGGTCTGACGCATATCAACAAACCAGGCCGTAATCAGCGTGCCGATGACAATACCCAGAATAACGAGCAGAGCGGAGCGCAAAGCGCGAAGAAAATCATTCATACCAATATACTACTATCCTGACCACAACCGCAAATCACTGGCCAAAGGTTTACAAAGGAGTGGTAATGATACCCAATCCAACCCAAACGATCCGGCCGACAAGGCCCTCAACTCGTCGGCCACGTTCCCCAGACGCAGGACGCCCTCCAGGCCAGCGACGCCGAGCGGATGACGCCCCACGAAGCTAATGAGTTAAGCAACCACCAGTAAAAGACATTTCGTACAGTTTCATTCCTTAGCTGTGTAGGTAGAGCGAAGGAATGTATTATTTTTTTTCAGAGAAAATTGCCTGACTGTCAACGGCTAATTACTGGCCAACCCGTTACGCAACAAGTTTTTTCGGAGTTACTGTTGTGCTGTATAATCAAACCACCTACTTTTGTGCCACGATTAAGGAAAACGGCAGCGTTGACCGCAGTCAAATGGTTCGGTAGTTCAGTTGGTTAGAATACCTGCCTGTCACGCAGGGGGTCGCGGGTTCGAGTCCCGTCCGGACCGCCAACAAAGCAAAAAAGACGTTCAGCACTGCTGAGCGTCTTTTTTGCTTTGTTGGTGTTTAAGGCGTTAGGGTGATCATCATCCATAAGGGACAGATACGACTTTCTGAATCCCATAGTCCATAATTCGTAACGGGCTTTCGACGGTTCAGCAACTGCGTGCCACGTCTCGGGACCTACACCGACATACAGCAGCAACTGGAACGGGAGAAACGGCAGGTTATCAAACCATTTAAAGTACGGGAGAAACAGCTGGAGACCGTTGTCATGACCACGATGACCTAACCACTGCTCATCGGCTGGTTATGCGGGATAATCAGACCGGAATTTCGTACAGGCGGTTATTTGGCGATCATGTAAAGGGGCCAAAACCATTACGCTGATTGACCCCTGCATCGGGCAGCCCTATCAGTTTCGTAATTTAGTGGAGTTCTGCGTCATGCTGGCACAGGTAAAAGTACCAGATGAAGACCTACCAGAAAAAGCGGAAATGCAAGAACTGCGAGATTACCTACCTAAGAAATGTACAGGTAATTGAACGTGTAAGGAGGTGTTCAGAGCTGCTTGATGCACTATCGCTACTGTGCATAACCTACTATCATCTTAAACATACATCCATCATAGCCCGCGCCCATCCGTCCGGTTTTTCTTCCAGGAACATAATTTTGCGGGTAAGTTTGTCTCGGTTCTAAACACAAAAAGCCATGACACATCGACTGGAACGCATTGCCGACGAGGCCGTAGTTGGCGGTGTATGCGCGGGCATAGCCCGGTATTTCGGTATCAACCGCACCGCAGTGCGGCTCCTTTTTTTAATCGGTATTCCCTGGCCCGCTTTTCCGGCCCTGCTGATTTACGTAATCTTGTGGATCGCCATGCCTAAACAAGCTGCCGGTCTGTCAGTCGCTCAATCAACCCTGTACACAAATCCCGTTTTTACCATGAATCCCTACAATCCCAACAAACCGTCATCGCCCGACCGTGGCCTCATCGGCGGTAGTATCCTGATTGGACTCGGTGTCCTGTTTCTGATTGACCGTTATCTCGACATTGACTTCGGCGATCTGTGGCCGTTCATCCTCATTGCCGTTGGGCTGTGGCTGATATTCCGGGATCGGATCAAAACACCCTTCGACCGTACCGATTCGTTTAACGACACGGATAAGCCGACCGACTACACGAATCCGAATGATCCGCACAACACCAACACTCCTTTATAAGTTATGAAACGCCAAAACGGATTATTCTGGGGTATATTTCTGCTCACGCTGGGCGTTCTGTTCCTGGCCCGGCGGGCGGGCTGGCTCGATGTGGACTGGCATTCGCTGGTAAACCTGTGGCCGGTGTTGCTGATTCTGGCGGGCATCAACCTGATTCTGGAACGGCGCGGAAACCCGGCGGCTTTCGTCACAACGGTTATGCTGGCCGTGGCCGTACCCACTACGCTCTTCGGATTCTTCAGCCATAACCGCAACCGCGACGATTTTAATAATGAATGGCAGTGGAACAACGATGGTAACGATGCCGAGATGAACGAAGGCGACGACTCCGGTTCCGGAAACAACAACGAACCCGAAAATAACGAAGATGCCTACCAATCGGAACAGGAAAAACGCGCCGATGCTCCCGGCGTGGTGCAGCAGAGTTCGTTTGTGGAGTCGATGAATCCCGACACGCGCGAGGCTGTGCTGAAGCTGTCGGGTGGGGCCGGTCGGTTCATCATCAGCGACCCCACTACCGAACTCATCCGGGCGGAAACAAAACAGAATATCGGCAGCTACTCCATGTCGGTAGATCGTGACGCCACCACCCGCATCCCAACCATCGAACTCAAACCGACCGAAGAAAATCAGAAATTTGACTTCAAGAACGGTAAGTTCGAAAACCGTGTAGAGATACACCTGAATACCACCCCCGTCTGGACGATGGACGTAGCCCTCGGAGCCGGACAGGGCGATCTGGACCTGAGTAGCTACGCCGTCAGGAACTTAAAAATTGAAGCAGGTGCTGCCGATTTAGACGTGAAACTCGGTGCCAAAGCCGATCAGAGCGACGTAAAACTCGAAGTAGGCGCGGCTTCGGTAACGGTGCGGGTACCGAAAGAAGTGGGCGTTCGGATCAAAAAAGACGGTGCGCTGAACATCGAGCAGTTAGACGATTTCACAGACGTGGGTGGGGGCGAATTTGTCAGTCCCGGCTATGATGCGGCCAAAAAGAAAATGATGATCCGTTTCGATGGGGGCGTATCGCGCTTCAAAGTGGTGCGGTACTGACTCCCGTGTTAAAACATAGTGAAGCGGGCTGTGATCGGAATAACCACCGATCACAGCCCGCTTTTGTACGCTCCGAATGCTAATTCTGGTTTAGCTGATTCAGCAAAATCTTGTTGAAATCCCGCTCGGTTTGATAGAGTTCGTTCAGTTGCTTGGGCGTAATCACCTTCAGAAAACGGTCCATGTATTCGTTATCGAGATCAGCAATTTTCTGCTTCGTAGCATTAGCTTCACGCAGACCATTTTTGAGCTGGTCGTCAGTAAGGTTGCTGCGTGTCGGCTCGTTACGGAGTTGGCGAACGCGCCGGTTCAGTTCCTGCTTCTTGCCGTCATACTCTTTGTAAATAGGCCAAAATTGTTCGGCCTGGCCAGTAGTTAGGTTCAGCCGATTGGTAATCATACCAATTTTGGCCGATTCAATTTTTTGCCGTCCGCCCTCCTGTGCCCAGGCTACTGGCGCGGTCAGCACGAGAGCAATCAGCCAGATAATCCATGTCGATTTCATAATATGTAAGGAGCTTATTGTCAATCAGGAGCCAAGGTCAATAGTCTCCGTAAGGTTCTGTTCATCAACTTGTTGCTTAATATCGGCAGGGCGCACGTTGAGGTATTGAATAGCCGTTGTGTCGCTGCCCAGTGCGTTATGAATCTGCTGGCTGTTGGCCAGTTCGTAGGGGTCAACGCCCTGATCGTCCAGATACGCAAAAATAGTTTCGTTGCTCAACCCAGCAAGAGCGTCGTTGGGCAGGGCTTCCTGCCGCTGGGGCAGGGTCTGCCAGATCAGCACGGCAATCAGACTGGCACCAGCCAGCGATACCGCCGTGCGCTGCCACGACCAGCTAATGCTGAAAGCTGGTCGGCTGCGCTGCGCCACCCGCGCCTGCACTCTCGACGGCAGGCTATCGAAATAGCCATCGGGAGCCGTAAAGGGCTGTTGCCGAAGCGGATGTTCAGGAGGGAGTTCGTCGAGCCGGAACTGATTTTTATCGTTCATTTATAGTAGCGCAGAATGGGTTCTGCCAGTTACGTTCTGTTCAGGGTGTATCAGAAGTAGGACAACAACGGCGGGGCCGGGTTTAATCGGTCGTATCAGTTTTGGTGATATAATCCTCTATTTTTTTGACCGCCAGGTGATACGATGCTTTCAACGCACCCACCGAGGTTCCGGTAATTTCCGAAATCTCGTCGTACTTCATGTCATCGAAGTATTTCATGTTGAACACCAGCCGCTGCTTGTCGGGTAGTTTGAGCAGCGCCTTTTGTAGTTTCAACTGAATTTCCTCGCCCGTCAGTTCGCCCCCCGCCGTTACGTAGTCTGAGTTGCTTTCCAGCTTCTCCATCAACTCGCCCTCCACGTCGCCGATGGGCAAAAAAAACCGGCGTCGTTTCTTATTCAGGAAGTTGAGACACTCGTTAGTCGAAATCCGGTAAATCCAGGTGTAAAGCTGGCTATCGCCCCGGAAGTTCTCTAAGCTGTTCCAGACCTTAATGAACGTCTCCTGCACCAGATCGTCGGCGTCGTCGTGGTCAATAACCATCTTGCGGACGTGCCAATAAATCTTCTGCTGATACTTTCGTACCAGCAGATTAAAGGCATAGTTCCGGCTCGGCGGGTCTTTGAATTTAGCGAGGAGTTCTTCGTCAGTCATCTCACTTTCTGGCCATTACTTTTTTCACCTGCTCCACAATCTTGTCGGCAGTCAGGCCATATTTCTGCATCAACTCGTCGGGTGTGCCGCTCTCGCCGAAGGTATCGTGAACACCTACGTATTCCATGGGAGCGGGATAATTGCGGGCCAGTACACCAGCCACACTGTCGCCGAGGCCGCTGTTAATCATGTGTTCTTCGGCAGTTACCACGCAGCCCGTTTTCTTCACCGATGCCAGAATAGCCGCTTCGTCCAGTGGCTTAATCGTGTGAATGTTGATGATGTCGGCTTCAATACCTTCTTCGCTCAGCATCTCACCCGCTTTAATGGCTTCCCAGACGAGGTGGCCGGTGCAGAAGATAGAGACTGCGTCGCCTTCGTTTACGTGCCATGCCTTGCCAATCTCAAACTTCTGATCGGCGGGCGTAAACACCGGAATGACAGGACGGCCAAAGCGCAGATATACCGGGCCGTCGAGTTCGGCAATGGCGAGGGTGGCGGCTTTGGTCTGGTTGAAATCACAGGGGTTAATAACCGTCATGTTGGGCAGGGTTTTCATCATGCCCAAATCTTCCAGTATCTGGTGCGTAGCCCCATCTTCGCCCAGGGTCAAACCGGCGTGGCTGGCGCATATTTTCACGTTTTTCTTCGAATACGCCACCGACTGCCGGATCTGGTCATAGACCCGCCCCGTAGCGAAGTTAGCAAACGTAGTGGCAAACGGAATTTTACCGCCAATGGTCAACCCCGCCGATACGCCGATCATATTGGCCTCGGCAATACCGCACTGAATAAACTGATCAGGGTTTTCCTTGATGAACTCATCCAGTTTGAGCGACCCGGCCAGATCGGCGGTGAGCACAATGACGTTGGGGTTTTGGCGACCCAGTTCGGCAATGCCTTTGCCAAAGCCGGAGCGCGTGTCTTTTTTCTCGGTGTATTCGTATTTTTTCATGGTCGTTATCTACCCGCCGAAGCGAGGGTTTTGAGTTTTGTTAAAAAATACTGTGCCGACGGGCAGTTCTGATGGTTAGCCGCGTTTTCGACAGTAAAGCCGTTATTGAGCATGGCCTTCGCCAGACGGGGTTTGCTCTTGGGGAATCGCTTAAATCGTTTTGAGGTAATCCCAAGATTAACAATAGTCGTGATCGCATCAGTGTCTTCTTCTGGGGTGAGAATT
>Ga0335395_10002933_pt1 | contig 10593 bp, 9 predicted proteins | sample MAT02_FD_205744 | JGI IMG/M metagenome (GOLD analysis project Ga0335395, IMG submission 205744) | Freshwater microbial communities from Lake Fryxell liftoff mats and glacier meltwater in Antarctica - MAT-02 (spades assembly) (version 2) ...
CAGCCGCTAAACCGCCAATCCGGGCGCATTGCGCTTGAGGGTGTCGATCTCAGCCTGCCTACCCTGGCCGATCTGATCGGTCATGCCTGTGTGACCCTCGCCCCGATCCATGAGCTGACCTTGCGCCATGTGCTGGCAGGCGCTTGCTTGCACGGTGATGATACGACGGTGCCGCTTCTGGCGCGTGGGGGCACCAAGACAGCTCGGCTCTGGACCTATGTGCGTGATGGTGAGCCTTTGAGGCGCCATTGGTTCAAGCCCAATGGCGAACGCCGTGGGGTGGCGGCGCACCACCCGCCGCCTTGTTCAAGGTCTCGCGCGACCGCCAGATGATCCATCCCAACAAGCATCTCGCTGGCTGGCAAGGGGTGCTGCAGGCCCCCTCTCGTGGTTTGCCAGGCAAACCACTGCCGTGCAGCGGATGCGTATGGCGGCTATACCGACCTCTATCTGGCCAACCGCGCCCCGGGTCCTGTGCGCAGCGCGCTATGCTGGAGCCATGCGCGACGCAAATTCTTCGAACAGGCCGATATCGCGGGCGCGCGCCATTGGGCTCGAACCAATGGCGCCTTCAATGGCGCGCTGCGCAACAACAAGCCCGCGCACGACATCTCGCCGGTCGCGCTAGAGGCGGTGAAACGGACCTGCGCGATCTTCGACATGCGACGCGCGAAATCAACGGCTTGGATACGGCCGCGCGCCGTGCTGCAAGGCATGGCCGATGCCGCTCACTGGTCGAGGGGTTGCACAGCTGGTTGCTGGAGGAGCGCGTCAGACTGTCGAAACATGACAGCGTCGCAAAGGCCATCGACGAGCCGATGCCTCCCAAAGGCGATCGGTGGGCAGCCTTCACCGCATTCCTCGATGATGCGCGCATCTGCCTGACCAACAATGCCGCAGAACGCGCGCTCAGAGGGATCGCATTGGGAAGTAAGTCGTGGCATTTTGCCGGATCAGAGCGCGGCGGCGAAAGGGCGGCCTTCATGTATACTCTGATCACCAGTTGCAAAATGAACGACATTGACCCGCCGGCATGGATGGCAGATGTCCTAACGCGCCTGCCAGATATCATCGTCTCACGCTTGCCTGAATTGCTCCCGTGGAACTGGAAAGCTGAGCAAAAAGCTGTCAAGGCCGCGTAACCGCGTCCCCCGCCGAATGCTTACGGTCACTACTGTTGAGAGGTTACTACTATCGGTGCCTGACGGCTGCCACGATCATCCCACTGACACCGCAATCCCATCCGCCCGATCCATAGGATCTGGGGGCAGACGTAACAGCGGGATTCCACAACCCGCTCTGGAACCTTTGGCGATCTCAAATGTTGAGTCCGTGTAAAATTGTGCGGATGCGTTCTAAATAAAATTGTGCGGACGTGTTCCCTGTGGACGACTTGGCTGACTTACTGCGCGTATCTGTGCGATCGGCTCATAGTCACGGAGATGTTCGATGCCAAGAGCCGAATTTGCGGATATCGACACTGACGACCTTGCGTCTCGTCTTGACGACATTCTAGTGCGGGATTTACCCGATGTGTTCACCATTGACCCGTCGGAAGATGACCGACTGGCTTTGATCGTCTCTTCATCCGACGAGATCATTATCAGTGAGGCATTGGATGGGATCGTGACTTCTTGGAATGCGAGTGCGACCCGGATTTTGGGCTACGAAGAATCAGAAATGATCGGCAGATCGATACTGGAAATCATCCCTCCAGAGCTGCATTCAGAAGAAACAGAAAATACAGACGCGGCACTCCGGGGAGAACGGGCCGAAATCTTTGACACAGAGCGTATTTGCAAGGACGGATTGCGGGTCACGCTTTCGGTGACGGTCTCACCTTTGTGCGACCATTCAGGTCGGATCGTCGGTGCGTCGAAGTTTGCGCGCGTGGTGACAGACCGGAAGCGCGTTGCTGAGCTGCACAAGCTTCTCTTCACAGATCTGGATCACAGGGTGAAGAACACGTTGATGATCATGCAGTCGCTAGCAAATCTTTCCATTCGCGCATCGCCTTCGTTAAAGGAGTTTGCAGAGTCAATCAACGGACAGGTCGCGGCATTGGCTCGCGCTCATGATTTGTTGGTCAAGCTGCTCGTCAATGACAATGCCACCAATGTGCGTCTAGCCGACCTTGTGAGCGAGCAGGCTGTCAGTAATGATCCACGGATACATTTCACAGGTCCGGACATATCGTTGAACCCAGATGCAGCGGTTGAGGTCGCACTTTTTCTCCACGGTCTTGCGGCACACGCAAGGAAGGGAGGCGCGCTTTTGTCGTCCTCGGGAACCCTTGCGATAACATGGCGTGCTGACTGCTCTCGCAGGGAAATAGTCATTGATTGGTGTGAAGGCGGCGGACGCGATCCTTCTTTTGCGCCTGACGACGATATCGGCCACACCCTCATCAAGAGCGCCCTGATGAGAAGGGGTGGGACTGTGACAGAGAAGGTTGGCCCCGCAGGATTCTCCTGCGAACTTCGTCTGCCTTTTGAGAACGGCAAGATGAAGGGCGATGGCACCCAATGGCAATGACACTTCAGGTTTCGTTGGTAATCCCTGCATCAACCAACGAGGAGTTGCAGAGTTGGACCCATATCATCGGCAGCGGCTCCGTCAGCAGACCATCCTTGCAAAGTTCGGTGAGCTTGCGCTTCAGTCCGATGATCTGGACGAGATTTTGACGGAAGCCTGCCGTCTTGTGGGGCGAGGGCTTGGAACCGATTTAGCCAAGGTCGTCGAGCTCCAATCCGATGGTAGAACGCTTCTGGTTCGCGCAGGCGTGGGCTGGAAGGACGGCGTCGTGGGTATCGCCACCATCGACGCAGCTGAAGATTCATCCGAGGCCTACGCTCTGAGGTCGGGAGAGCCGATGATCTCTCCGGATGTAGCCAAGGAAACACGCTTCAAATACGCTGATTTTCTGATTGATAACGGTGCCCGGGCCGTCGCAAATGTGATCATCATTGGAGGCAAGGATCAACCGGCGTTCGGTCTCCTTCAAATAGACAGCCGGACCCCCCGCGACTTTTCTGAGGAGGATGTGTCTTTCCTGCGCGGATACGCCAATCTCCTCGCTGCGGCAACCGAGCGGCTACGTGTCCTAAATGATCTGCGCGATCGCGAAGCGCTTTTAAAGCGCGGGTTGGCGCATCAACAGATCGTCGTCCTCGAATTGCACCATCGGGTGAAGAACAATCTTCAGACCGTCTCCAGTTTGCTCCAGATGGGCAGAAGAAATGCCGACGCATCAACGCGCAGCCGACTTGACGAGATAAGCGGGAGGATGAATGCTCTGGCGGCCGTTCAGTCCCGCATCTATGAATCGATCCATCTGAACGAAGTCGACTTTACGACAACATTGGCGGACATCGCCACTTCACTGATGAAGATCTACCACGGTGATCAGGCAACTTTGGTCATGTCTGCGGCGGGTCCTCTCGTGCTCGATGTCGCACGCTCCATGGCACTGAGCCTTGTCTGTTACGAAGTAATATTGAACGCGATGAAATATGCCTGGGTCGACAGGGCGCCGGGCACGCTCACAATCGAGATCTCGGAGGTTGGCAGCGCCCACGAGATCGTCATTGCCGATGACGGAGTGGGATTTGTGGAAGAGGAAGTCGAGCGCGGAATGGGCGGCAGATTTTCCCAAGCCCTGGCGGACCAGGGATCGGCACAACTCGCGTTGTTCACGTCCCCGGGTTCAGGCACGCGCGTCGTGATAAGGGTCTTCTGACCATGCAGGAACTTACTGTGCTTGTGGTTGAAGACGAGGCCTCAATCCGCTTGTCGTTAGTCTATGATCTTCAGGATGCGGGCTTCCGGGTAGTCGAGGCTAGAGACGCTGATGAAGCCATGTCGATGATCGCAAGCCGCACCGACATCGAGGCAGTGGTGACGGATATTGGGATGCCCGGCTCGGTCGATGGCATGGGCCTTGCGCACTGGATGCGTGATCACGTTCCCAATATTCCGATCATCATCGCCACTGCATTCAGCGGACTGGCCGATCTCGACGCAGTCAATCCCGCTATTGTCCGGGTCATCATCAAGCCATATTCCACCGACGCGATTGTTGAGTGTCTGAATCTTGTGCGTTTGGACGGCAAGGCTTGATAGGCTGAAGTATTTTTAAGGTCTCTTCGCTACCTGTTCCATCCCGGATCATTACATAGACCCTCGTCGCTCTGCGTTTTTCATGGCAAGATCGGTTCTGAGGGACATTCGGAACGGGGTGCTGACATGCTGATCCATCTTCACAAGCAAGCAACGACCACACCGAAGGTGCGGGCCGCAATCAAGGCGAGCGGCGAGCCTGCGTCGGTTTTGGCGGTGCGGTTCGGCATGACCGAACAAACGATCTACAAGTGGCGCCATCGCGACAGCGTTCTCGACCGCAGCCACACAGCTCACCGGCTGCACACCACCCTGACCCCGGCACAAGAGGCCGTCGCGGTTGCGCTGAGCAAGATATTGCTCGTGTCGCTGGATGATCTGCTTTCCGTGGTTCGGGAGTTTCTGAATCCGAATGCCTCACGCTCAGGGCTGGATCGTTGTTTGCGACGCCATGGCGTGGGCAACCTGCGCGATCTGAAGGCCACAGAGCCCCGCCCAAATCACAGCGGTTTCAAGGCTTATGAACCCGGATACATCCACATCGACGTGAAGTACTACCTAAACTGGCTGATGAATCCTCGCGCCGCTACCTGTTCGTGGCGATTGATCGCGCCACCCGCTGGGTCTTTGTCCGCGTTTACAACAGCAAGACGGCCGAAAAGGCCCGGCGTTTCCTGCGGGGATCCGCACCATTTTGACTGATAACGTCCTAGCTCGGGAACAAAACGCGGTTGAGAGCGTCAAATCACTGGGCATCCGAGCGACCGGATACCTTGAAGATAGTTGCTCAAGCGGGCTCCGCCGTCAAGAAGTGGTCTCTCTACCATAGCAAATACAGGGTCGGCCTGGTTGCCGCCCTCAGTAGCCAGCGCTTTATAAGGTCGTCCTGACGACATCTGAGTTCGCTTCAGGACGATCTGAAAATGGCAAAGGCACTTTTCTGATGACTGTCACCGAGCGCTCAGCCCATGGTTTAGGAACCTCCAAGATGACGCGTTTCAAATTCCCAACTGCTCTCACTGCTGTCTTTCTGTTTGTCGGCTCCGCTGCGCAGGCGGAAATGTTGAAGTTTACGACAGAACTGACAGGAGCGTCGCAAGTGCCGCCCGCCGACAGCGCCGCGACTGGCACGGTCGACGTAACACTAGACACAAGAAGCCAAGACGGTGGCCTGGGTCGTCACGACCGAAGGCTTGAGCGGTGAAGCGACCGCCTCGCACATCCATGGACCCGCGGCAGCGACTGAATCCGCTGGTCCGGTCATTGACACCATGGCCAAAATGGAAGGCAGCGCACAGATCTGACCGGCGGCATGTATTACTACAATGTCCAACCGAGAAGTTCCCTGACGGTGAAATCCGGGGTCAGTTGATGGTCGCCAGGTAAGGGAACGTCTGTTAAACGCGTTCGGCTGCGGCGAGATGGCGGCCTTCTCGGCTTTTAGACGCAAAACGGGTTTCTGGCGGCGGTTTTCGCGGCTTCGTGCCCGCCTTCATGGCGGTAGTGCGGATTTTGGGTAGACTTGTCCTCATGCCATCAGCCTCCTTCGCACCAGGAACAGGTTGCCGAGCGCGAACAGTGTGAAGAGCTGGGCGCGGTTCTTGACGAGCCCGCGATAGCGCGTCTTCACATGGCCGAACTGGCGCTTGATGACCCGGAACGGATGCTCGACCTTGGCCCGCACCATGGCGATGATACGGTTCATGCGCTCGTCGAGAGGGGGCAGCGGGCTGCCCTTCGGGGCCTTGCGCATGACGCCCCAGGCCTTGCCTGGTCCCGCGAACGCGGCCTCGCGCTCGGCGCTGACATAACCTTTGTCGGCCCAGACCGAGGTTTCCTCGCTGTGTAGAAGCTCATCCCAGACCTGGCTGTCGTGCAGCTTGGCCGTCGAGGTCTCGAGGCTGTGGGTCACGCCGCTGTCGGCATCCACGCCGATGTGGGCTTTCATGCCGAAATACCAGTCGTTGCCCTTCTTCGTGGATGACATTTCGGGGTCGCGCGCCTTGGCCTTGTTCTTCGTCGAGGATGGCGCATCGATGATCGTCGCATCGATCAGTTTGCCCGAGCGCAGGGTGATACCCTTGTCAGACAGGTGCGCGTTCACATCAGCGAAGATCGCTTGCGTCAGGCCGTGCCGCTCCAGCAGGTGGCGGAAGTTCAGGATCGTGGTTTCGTCAGGGCTCCGGTCATCGCCCAGCTCGATCCCGGCAAAGCGCCGCATCGCCTCGCTGTCATAAAGCGTCTCTTCTGCCATCGGGTCGCTCAGCGCATACCAGTTCCGCAGAAAATAAACCCGCAGCATCGTCTCCAACGGAATCGGTGGCCGCCCGCCCTTCGGCCCCACTTTCGGATAGTGCGGCGCGACCAGCGCCAGAAGACGACCCAAAGGCACCACCTCGTTCATCTCCGACAAGAACTGTTCGCGCCGCGTCACCTTCTTCTTCATTGCGTCGCGCAGGCCAAGAATGGCAGGTTGTTTCGGCATCGGCAATGGCTCCTTGAAGGGATGCCCAAGTCTATCAGATCGGGCCGAAAGTGGCAGGTTTTTCAGACATTCCTAGATTTCATGTCACCACAGCTTTCCTTCAAGGTTTGCGACAAAGAACCTTTGTGCGATTTTTCCGTTCGTGAATTATCTTTACGCTTCCCTTGCAAGCGCCCGCCTTCATTCACAACTTCCCGTGAAGGGCAGATCAATTGGCCCTTGGGGGCTCCGATTTGGACTATCTCTACCTGTTTATTGGACTGACTTGTCTGTTCTTCGGAGGGGAAGCGCTTGTGCGGGGCAGCGTTGGCATCGCCCGGCGCATGGCTATCCCACCGCTGCTGATCGGCCTGACCGTGGTGGGCTTCGGCACATCTACGCCTGAACTTCTGGTTTCAGTCGACGCAGCCTGGCGCGGCGTTCCCGATATCGCATTGGGCAACATCATCGGGTCCAACATCGCAAACATCCTGCTGATCGTCGGCCTTTCGGCGCTGGTCTGGCCGATCAAGGTCATGGGTGCGACCCTGCGGCGTGACACGGCGGTCATGATGGCAGCAGCACTTTTGCTGGTCCCGATTTTCGCCTTTGGCCAGATGACGCGCCTGTCCGGGCTGGTTCTATTCGGCGGCTTGGTGGCCTATCTGATCTGGGCCTATCTGAAGCCGGGTGAGGCAGAAGCAGAGGACGAGAGTCTGAAACCTCCGGCCTCGACCCTTGTGTCGGTGCTATGGGTCCTCGGCGGCCTTGTCGCGTTGATGGTCGGCGCGCGGTTTCTGGTAGACGGCGCTGTGTCGATCGCGCGCGGATACGGCATATCGGAGGCGTTCATCGGCCTGACCATCGTTGCCGTTGGCACGTCTCTGCCGGAACTGGCCACGTCCCTGATCGCGGCCTTCCGCCGCCAGTCCGAAATCGCCATCGGCAATATCATCGGATCGAACATCTTTAACGTTCTGGGCATTCTCGGCGTCACTGCCCTGATCGCGCCGATCCCGGTGGCGTCGCGGTTCCTGAACTTCGACCTTCCGGTGATGATTGCCGTGTCGCTGGTGCTGACCGGGCTTCTGCTCACCCGTCCGGTGATCGGACGCAGCGTTGGGGTCGTGATGCTGGCGGGATATGCCGCCTATGTCTGGGCTGCGCAGGGATGACAAAAGGGCGTGGCCAAGCCGCAAGGGGGATGGCCGCGATTGTGTCGCGGCTTTTCCTTGTGCTGGCGGTTGCGCTTTTTGGGGCGCATCATGTCGGCGCGGAACGAACTGCCACGCACAATGGCCCCGTTGCGGCACTTGAGACCGCATTTGCACCGGTCATCCTGACGGCGCAAAGCCATCTAATCCGCGCGTCAGTGCCCGAGGGCGACACACCGCCGGCCACCGCGCCCGGATCAGAAATTCCTACGCCACGACTAGCGCTGGCGCGTGTTTCGTGGGAACCTGTGGCATCTGTTTCTACCCCTGCAATCAATATCCTTCCGCCAGTTCGGGGACCGCCTGCGGTCTGACATTTCGACGTCAGACCGAACACTCAGGCACCAAAGGATACTGAAAATGCGCCGACCAGCATGGGTCGTGATGACCTATGCCGTCCTTCTGCTTCTGGCAGTTGTGACGGCCGTCCCGAACTTTCTTTCCAAAGACATACGCGACACGCTGCCGCCGTGGGCAACCAGCCAGACGGTATCACTCGGCCTTGATCTGCAGGGGGGCGCGTATCTGCTGCTGGCCGTTGATCGCGCGGATCTGGCAACCGCGCGCCTTCAGGAGTTGAGTCAGATACTTGTATCCGAGATGCGCACGCTAAACCTGAACCCGGCGACCAGCCGGGCCGACGGCACCGTATTGTCCGCTCCTGCGAACGAAGCGCTATTGGCGGCTCTGCAGGCGGCGGCGTCTGCAACCGCTCAGCCCGGTATCCCACCGGACTTCACCGTCGACCTGTCTGGTGACGTAATCCGGTTGTCCCTAACTGCATCCGGGCTTGACCGAGCGGCAAGCGACGCCGCCGATGCCAGCCTTGAAGTGATCCGCCACCGGGTCGATCAGGTCGGCGTCTCCGAGCCGGTGATCAGCCGGGTCGGAGATGACCGCATCCTTGTCCAGATGCCGGGCGTAGAGAACCCGGCCGAGCTGCGCACACTGCTGGGATCGACCGCGAAGATGAGTTTCCAGATGGTCGCGCCGGGGCCAGGACCGGGCGTGACGCTGCTGCCGCTTCGGGACGGCACGGGCGAGATCCCGGTTGAAGACCGTGTGGCACTGTCGGGTGATCGGCTGGATGCAGCGGCCTCAGGGTTCGAACCCGACACCGGCCAACCGATGGTCACCTTCGATTTCGACCGGCAGGGCGGCGCTGCATTTGCCGAGATCACGGCCGCCAACATTGGCCAGAGGTTTGCTGTAGTTCTGGATGATGAAGTTCTGACCGCTCCGGTCATCCAGCAGGCCATTCCGGGCGGCCAAGGCCAGATCACTGGAGACTTTACGCTCGAAGAGGCTCAGACGTTGGCCGTGCTGCTGACCTCGGGCGCTCTGCCTGCGTCGCTCGACGTGATCGAAGAACGCAGCGTGGGTGCGGCACTTGGCGCGGATTCCATCCGCGCGGGGTTGTTCACCGGCGCCATCGGTCTGGCGCTGGTGGTGGTGATCATGGTCGGGCTTTATGGCGGTTGGGGCCTTCTGGCCAGCGCCATTCTTGCGCTGAACGTGATGCTTACGCTGACAGCTTTGGGGCTTTTGGGGGCCACGCTGACGTTACCGGGGATTGCGGGGATCATCCTGTGTCTTGGCATCGCGGTGGACAGTAACATCCTGATCTTCAGCCGCATCCGCGAAGAAACCGCCAAGGGCGCGATTGCGATCAAGGCGCTGACGCTCGGTTATGGGCGGGCTTGGGCGACGATCCTCGACGCCAACATCACCACACTTCTGGCGATGGTGTTGCTTTTCATGTTTGGCGCCGGGGCGATCCGGGGATTTGCAGTCACGATGAGCCTTGGCATCGTCATCTCGATGTTGACGGCCGTCGCGCTGATGCGGTTCATGATGGAGACGCTGGTGCGTCGCCGCAAACTCAAGCGGCTGGACATCGCGCCGCTGTTCGGTGGGGTGCCAGCGCCAAGGAGACTTTCCTTCATGCGCCGCGGACGCCTGGCGCTTGCGGTTTCGGCGGTGCTCTCCTTGGGGTCGCTCGGTCTGCTCGTGATGCCGGGGCCGAATCTCGGGATCGATTTTACAGGCGGGGTGCAGATGGTCCTGCGCTCGGACGCGCCCGTCCCGTTGTTTGAGTTGCGTGCCGCCATCGCGCAACAGGTTCCGGGTGACGCCAGCCTGCAGGCCTTTGGCGACCCCAACGAGGCGCTGATCCGGGTGCAGGGAGAGGCCGGACAGGCCACGGTTGCCGCTGTCGAACGTGCAGCGACAGAAGTGATCCCCGGCGCCGTGTTCGACCAGATCGACCTTGTCGGCCCTACGATCAGCGGGGAACTGGCGACAACCGGCCTGCTGGCGCTTGGCCTCGCCGTACTGGCTATGCTGGCCTATATCTGGGTCCGGTTCGAATGGCACTTTGCCGCCGGGGCCATCGCGGTGCTGTTCCTCGACGTCACCAAGACCTTCGGCGTCATCGCCCTGATGGGATGGGAGGTGAACCTGACCACCATCGTCGCCCTGCTGACGCTGATCGGCTACTCGGTCAACGACAAGGTCGTGGTCTATGACCGGATCCGCGAACACCTTGCTGGCGGCAGTGACGAACCCTTGGAAGATGTGATTGACCGAAGCCTCAATCAGGTTCTGGCACGGTGCATCTTCACCTCTGGTACAACGCTCGCTGCCATTGTGCCCATGGCGATCTGGGGAGGGCCAGCGGTATCGGGTTTTGCCTGGCCAATGATTGCGGGCGTGACCATTGCCACGGCGTCTTCGTTGTTTGTGGCGGGGCCGGTCCTTGCTTGGCTCGCGCAGCGCAACAAGGTTGCACCTTTG
>Ga0335395_10002934_pt1 | contig 10588 bp, 9 predicted proteins | sample MAT02_FD_205744 | JGI IMG/M metagenome (GOLD analysis project Ga0335395, IMG submission 205744) | Freshwater microbial communities from Lake Fryxell liftoff mats and glacier meltwater in Antarctica - MAT-02 (spades assembly) (version 2) ...
CGCACGGAGATCGTGGCGCGGGCCCCTGATCTCGCGCGTGACCGCACGGCGACATGCGACACATTCAGTGCCGCCGGTCCGCTGTAGCCGCGATGCGTGAACAGGAAGCCGCCGCTCGCCTTCGCCAGTTCGCCGTCCGCCTTCGCCGTCAGCGTGACGGGCAGCGAGATGCCGGCCAGCTCCGTGAAGTCGCCCGGCTCGACGGTGATCGGGGTGAGTGCGGCGTACATCGGGTGGATGGTGTGCCCAAGCCGACGCAAAACGGCGAGCCCTCGCCCATCGCTGCCGGTATTCGGCACGGAGAGTCCGCCGGTGGCAACGATCACCGTGTCCGCCTCCAGCACGCGTCCGTCCTCACAGGTCACCGTCCAGCGGTTGCCGGCGGGCGCGATGTCGTCCACGCTGGTCTCCGTCTGCAGGTCCACGCCTTCGCGAACGGCGCAGGCAATGAGGCCGTCACGCACGTCACGCGCCTTGTGCGACGCGGGAAAGAGCTTGAGCGACTCCGCCTCATGTTCCAGCGGGATGCCGAGGTCCTGCTCGAAGAACCGAATCTGGTCGGGCAGCGGCCAGGCGCGGATGATCTTCCGCAGAACGTTCGGCGACGAGTCGGTGACGAATCGCTCCTCGTCCACGCGCGAGGGCAGCACGTTGCATCGTCCACCGCCGCTGATGAGGATCTTGCGACCGCCGTCCTTCGTGCGTTCGAGCAGGGTAGTCCGGGCTCCGGCGCGCGCCGCGAAGATGGCGGCCATGGTGCCGGCCGCCCCGGCCCCGATCACGATGACATGCGTCATCCGTGGTCGAGTGAACGGACTCGCGAAATGGCGAGGGCGCGCAGGTGTGTGAGCTGGAGCAGGTGCACGGGCTACCGGGTTGAGGCTTGCTGAAGGTAGCGGTGCCCAAGGGTTCCAGCGGCACGACAGGCGTCGACAGAGTCGCCGCATGTCGCGCGTGTGGCAGTCGTGCCCGCGCCGTGCACAGGGTCGGCGAGCGAGCGATGACCCGAGCAATTACCTCTGCGGCCATGAGGCGTCTTCTGGATGCAGCACCTCGCGCGACGTCTCGAACGGCCGGATTCAAGTTCCTGGGGCTGAGGTCGAAACTTGCGCGGAGCGGTCCGGGTCAGCACGCCGATGTGCGATCAGGCAACAACACTTTGCGTCAGAGGCTGAGATGATGGCAGTGCTTCTGCTGGTTTCTTTCGTGACCCCAGCCATCTTCCTGCAGCATTGGCGTCGTCCCAGACCCGCCCGCATTGCCTATCCCGGGTCGCGTGGTTCCGGGGGCCGCCGTGACGTTCGCTGACGAGGTCACCGACGACGACTTCGATGGAGACTGCGCGGACGAAGGGGTCGTGCTGGACGGCCCCGCCGCGTTGCTCCGTGCAATCCTCGAGGTCGAGCCCTCGCAGCCTGGCTTCACGTCAGCGCTGTGGCGTGGCCTCGTGAGCGGAGGTGCGCTCCACCATCGAGCGGACTCCCTGGCCGGACTCGTTCCAGAGCCGCGCTGACACCACCGTCGTCCGGCCGGCCCGGACGACCACCGACGGAAGACTGAGCTGACGCGTCCCCGCCGCATCCACGAGCAGTTCGTGCGTGCCGGCGGGGATTCGCATGCGCACGACCGACACGGTGCCCGGCAGGAGCGCCCAGGCGCGCGTGTCTGCCCGCTCGAGGGCGGTGGCGGCCGCACTCGTGAAGATGCGGGCGACGACGCCCGCCGCCTTCGCCGCATCGTCGTTCTTCTTTTTCTTCTTGCCATCGCCAGCGTCATCCTGCTTTGCCGCCGCTGCCACGGCCGCCTCCATCGCGCGGGCCGCGAGATACTTCGACACCGCACGCGCAACGGTCCGCGTCATGATCGCACCACGGTCGCGCCGGTAATCCGCCGCAAGGGCATCGCTGAGGCTCGCGTTCAGCATCGACTCGACGCGTGCCGACCCGGCGACGACCTGCACCGAACCGCGCGTGAACGCACGGTCACGCCGCAGCACCGGCCAACTCATGTCAAGGAGGTAGCTCGCACGATTGCCGCGCCAGGGGGCGTACCCCGTATCGGTGAAGCGCCACGATGGTGTGTCATCCCACCAGACTCCGCCGTTGCGCAACGCGCCGATATCACCGAGCAATCGCTCGGCGGCAAAACTGCCACTGCGCCGATCCAGATTGTCGCCGCTGAAGATCGGCACGGTGAGACCGACGGCCACCTTGTGCGCCACGTTCCCGCGCTCGATCACCACCACGAGATCGCCGGCGGAGTCGCCAGGGGGCGTCCACGTGCTGTCGAGTGGCGCACCGAGCCGCACGGCGTTGCGTCGCGCCACGTCGGCGTCGTTCCAGTCACCCGCCTGCTCGAATGCTGCGGAGGCAATGGTATGCATCGCCGCGCGCATGGCGCGCTCATCATCCGACGGCTCGCCGAGCCGCGCCAGCAGCGACACCAGGCGACGCGCCTCGACGGCGGTCGCATCGGTGTCGCCGCTCGCGCTCCAGGCCAGCAGCGCGTTGTAGTGCACCAGCAACCGCTCATTCTGGCCAGCCGTGTACGACAGTGCGAGATCGTTCGTGAGCAGCGACGCGGCGGTGCGGCTCACGCTCTTCGTGAAGCGGTCCTCGCTGATCGCATACGCCTGGTCGAACAGCGCTCCGGCCTCACGGCTCCGACCTGCGTACCGCGCAACACTGCCTTGATAGAGCAGGCGCAGCAGGCGGTCGTCGGGACTGAGCGTGGATTTGCGGTTGTGCAGCGCGCGCAGCGCGGAGTCGGCCATGCCGCGATGCAGCAGTGTGCGCATGCGATCATCATCGACCTGCAAGCCGTTGGACGCCGTCATGTAACTGCGCGCCGTATTCGACAGCGTGCTGCACGCGGCGAGTGGGACCAGCACGGTGAACAGCAGGAGTGAACGACGCATGACGGGGAGTCTCAGCGAACGTGCGCGATGTGCCACAGCGTGAACCTCGGAGGCGAGCTGACGTGGTGGCGCTCCGGGCGTCCTCGCCACCACGTCGTCCGGCGTACTGCGCGTCAGGACATCAGTCCGGCTCGGGCGGTGTGCGAACCGGCGCCGGCGCTGGTGCCGGCGCTTGTCGCTCCAGCACGATCAGTCGCTGCTGTGCGCGCGCAATGGCGTCGGCGAGTTGCGCATTCGCCTGACCGCGAGCCTGGATCTGTTCGATCTCGAGCGACTGCAGGAACCGCTGGTACCGGATCTGTGCCTCGATCGGTCGCAGCTGCAGGTCGAGCATCGTGGCGACCTTGTACTCCAGCATCGGGTCGGCCCGCTTGAGGGCCAGCGCGCGATCATATCGATCGAGGGCACGCGCGCGATCGCCGGCCGCATTGAACTGGTCGCCTTCGCGGATCAGTGCATCCGCCATCGCGGTGGCGCGGCCATCGGTGGTGGTGTCGGCAGCGGAACTCACGACGCGAATCCCCTGCGTCTCGCGATAGCTGACGGCATTCAGCCGCTCGTCGTCGAACTGCACCATCACGACCTCGCCGGTCGCATCGCGCGGCGAGTTGCCGAGCACGCGCGGCACCATGACCGTAGCGTCACCGCTCTCGCGCACCGTCCATGCCGCAGGCGCGGTGCGTGTCGCGGCCATGGCCTGCACCGGCGTCATGCCGAGCGAGATCTCGCCCTTGACGACCGACGCGCAGATGGTACCGCGACAGGTCGCGACGGCCTTTGCATACACGCTGTCCCGGGCCTGTGTGAGCGTTGCATTGTCCGAGTAGCCCTCGGCGGCAGCACCGGCGACGATGCGATCCTGCGATGCGGTGCGCTCGCCGTTCGTCAGGATCGGCCGCTCGCGGATGCGACGTGGCCCGTTGCAGGCGGCAAGCACGAGGCCGGCGCCCAGCAGGATACTGGAATTCACTGTGATGTTCATGGTCATGGCTCCTGGTTACCAGCCGATGCGGCGACGATCGATGTACTTCTTGATCTTGTGCTGCCCGATCCAGACTTTCTGGTTGCTTTCCAGGTCCACGAGGAAGGCATCCACCTGATAGAACACGATCTTCTCGCGACCCTCTGCGTCCTCGATCGCCTGCACGTCACCCTGCAGCATGTAGTTGGCCCCGTTTTCCTTGCCGATGCGGGCGCGTGACTCCGCCGAGGCGTTGGTCTGCTGGTCAGTCCGCTCGTCACGCACCTCGCTGCGTTCATCGCGGCTTGCAACCAGACGCACGCGACCGCTGTTGACGTAGGCACGCTCCAGATCCTTCGTGAACGTGCCGATCGGCACATGCTCCATGGTGCGGTTCCGGAACGAGCCGATGATCACCGTCGGCGGTGTGCCGCCATGCGCCGAGGCAAATTGCGTGCTCCACTGGCCGCCGAACGTCTGCTCGATCAACGAGTTGGCGACGAGCTTGGAATCAACATCGTTCCAACGACCGGAGAGGTCGGTGACACTGCCCGGATCGATTCGACTGACCCGTCTGTTGTTGCAGGCGCCGAGCGTGACGGCGGCCAGCCCGAGCACCGCAATTCGGCGAAGAGAGACTGGGGAGGACATGGACATGGCGTGCTCCAGGTGTGGCGAACGGTCGGATCGATGTCACGCGGGATGCGTGGGTCTGCGCCTCGGTCGAATGACATTGCATGCCTCGCGCCAAGGCATCAATTTTGATAACGAATTGCGCGCCAATGAGTTACACATTGACGCCTTGCAGGACTGTCCTTTTTCGGAGACACGTTGGTGTCTGCTTCACTCGCGCGGTCACTCCGCGCCCTCGTCCTTGGCGGAGCCATGATCGGTTGTTCCGGAACGCGTCCCCTCGATCTCGGCCTGCAGGGCGGTCGCCTGCGTCCCTGCCCCGCGACGCCGAATTGTGTCAGCTCCGAGGCCGGCACGGCGGCGGACAAGCTCGTTGCCCCCTTCCCCGCGCCGCGCGGTGCCGCCGACATGGCGCGCCTGGCGTCAGTGGTCGGGGCGTGGCCCCGCACCAAGGTGCTCACGGAGGACGGCACGTACCTGTACGCCGAATCCACGAGCCGCCTGATGCGGTTCGTGGACGACGTCGAGTTCCGGTTCGACGCGACGGCGAACGTGATCCACGTCCGTTCCGCCTCGCGACTCGGCGAATCCGATCTTGGCGTGAACCGGAAGCGGGTCGAGGGGCTGCGAGCGCAGTGGGTGGCGCAGCCCTGACCAGCCGGTTCAGCGGAGCGGCAGGTACGCCACGGCGCTGACCTCGATGAGCACGCCGCGCAGGCGCGCGCCGACGGTGGTCCGGCTCGGGTAGGGTGTGCGGAAGAAGGTCGTCCAGAGCTCGTTGACGCTGGTCCAGTCCTGCTCGTTCACGAGGTAGATCGTGGTCGAGACGACGTCGTCGATCGACGCGCCTGCGGCGGACAGCACCTCGGTCAGATTGCGCATGACCTGCTGCGCTTGCGCCTCGACCGTGTCACCGACGACGGCGCCCGTGCGCAGGTCCTTCGGCACCTGTCCCGAGACATAGACGAAGTCACCTGCGCGCACGGCGGGGCTGTACGCCCCCGCCGGCAGCGGCAGGTCGGCGGGAAGGAATACCGGGGTCCAGGTGCGGTCTGACATGGCGGAGATTTCGGCGTGAGTGCGTTGCTCACAAGAAGGGATAGCGCGGATGCGTTTCCGGCGCTAAGAATTAGGAGCGGTCGCCGTGCGCGACTCGCAGTTCCGCCCACTGTTCAACCGTTCTCGAGGAGGTGATCCCATGGCCAGTCGCAGTCCTTCCGCCAGCTCGACCTGGGCACACGGTCTCCAGACCGTCGCCTGACCTGCAGTTGTCCAGGCCGTCGGCTCGAGATCGTGTCGAGCTGGCGTCGAAGGCAGAACGGCCCGTCACTGCGTATCGCGGTGACGGGCCGTTCTGTGTCGGGGAGCCCGTGTGCGTCTGACGACGCGTCAGGACATCGGGCCGAGCGCGTTGGCCGCGTCGAGGACGGAAGCGCGGAACGAGCGTCAGCCATTCGATGGCAATACCGGGCACGTAGGACCGGCACGGCGCGAGAACTGAACAATCCGCAGCGGTCGCCCGCAGCGGGTTGTTCCGAACAGTGCGGAGACTCAGGCCATGCGACGACGTGCGACAGAAGCAAGACCGAGCAGACCCAAGGCCATCATGCCATACGTGCCAGGTTCCGGCACCATCGAGGCCGTGATGAAATCGACGTGAATGCTCGTCGGCACGAAACCATTGCCCTCGCCGAAGGTGCTGTTCGGGATGTCGTCAACGTCTCCTAAATCGGTGGACCCGAAGCCAAAGGAGGTCACCGATGATACCATCATGTTTCCCGACCCGTCTATCCAGAACTGCGGGCCTCCCGAATCGCCACCCGCGGTGCTGACTTCGGTAAATCCTCGACCGAGGTCGCAGAATTGCGCCGCCGAGCCGCCGAATAAATTGCCGAGATTGCACGAAAAGTCATTGAGAACGAGGCCATTGTCGAAATCGGAGAGGATGCTGCGCGAATAGTCGGCGGCGGGGAAGCCGCTGTCATCCCAGAATGCCAGGCCAGTCACCGCGTCACGGTCGGTGAAGAAGCCATTGAAAGCGGCATCACCGAATTCGTAATCGTAGCGATTATCGCCTTGGCGGCGACGGCCGGGGCCAAAAGTCGCGCCGATGTTGCCGTTTGGTCCGCGCGCACCGTACCCCGCAACGTTGTAATCCTCACCGACCAGCGTACTACCGGTGTGGAACATGTAGCTCATGGCAAAAGCCGGTGCGGGGGTACTCAGGCGCAGTACCGCAATGTCATTCTGGTCGACCACCTGGCCGGTATAGCCGGGGTTGACGAAGATCTGGCCGACGTTCACTACGGTGACGGGGTCAAGCCCTGAGACATCGTCGAAGAACCGGTCGTTGGGGCCACCGTAGAAATACGCGGTGGTGCTGAGCGGCTTGGTGAGTGTCGCGCCGTTGGCGACGCAATGCGCCGCAGTCAGGATCGACCTGCGGTCGGCCAGCAGGCTGCCGCTGCAGATGAAGCTCCCGTCCGCACCATAGTCCATGATCAGGGCGACAACGCCACTGTATTTCGGAGCCGTGGCAAAATAGCGGATGTCACCCATTCCATCCGGGATCGTGCCGGTCGAGCCCACGCCGACGATGCGGTTGGTGGCGGTGAAGGTGATGCCGTTACGGCTGGCCGTCTGAGTGCGCGTTCGCTGCGCGTCGGCGACAGCCGGCACGAGCAGGCAGACCAAAGTGACGAGCGCGAGCATTCTGTGCACATTCCGCAACATGATCGTGGCCTCCGTTCGGATAAAAAATCGACGACGAGACATCGCGATGATACGTGCGGTTTCCACACTAAAGCAAGTGCTCTCCCAGGTCGCGGCCAACGTTCGCGCGCAGAAAATGTTGCGCCAGCCTTATGGAGCGGAACTGCACAACAGCCCGTCACTGCGTATCGCGATGACGGGCTGTTCTGTATCCGGGCGATCCCTTGCATACCGCAGCGCGTCAGGACATCGGGCCGAGCGCGTTCGCCGCATCCAGGACGAAACGCGGAATGTCGGAGGCGAAGCGGGACTTGTCCGCGCGTCGGAAGAAATACTGGCCTTCCATGAAGCCACTGGGCGATTTGAGCACGCAGAAGCTCTGGTACTCGTGGATGTGCCCGGGCGCGATCACGGGCAACTCGCCGACGACGCCCTCGCCCTCGACCTCGGTGTCCTCGCCGGCACCCACGGAATCGTGGATCAGCCACTTCCGCGAGAGCAGCTGCGCGGACTGCTCGCCCACGTTCTCGAGGCGCACGAAATACGCGAACACGAACTGCGCATGCGCGGGCTGCGATTGCGCCGGCAGGTAGACCGGACGCACCGAGACGCGGATGCCGTGCGACTCACGGTAGAAAAATGACGGCTGCTTCACATCCTCATATTATCCCCGGAGTGCAACGACTCGACAGGGCAGGGCGGCAGGGATGGGCGAAATTGCTGAACATTGCTGATATTTCCAGCACTCGGCCGCCCACAGGCCTCCTACCGACCTCGACTCTCCGCATCATGCGCCTGCATCACGCCTCCGCCGCCCTGCTCCTGCTCACCTGTCTCGCCATGCCTGCCGGTGCGCAGGCCGCGACCGATTCCGCGATCGTGCTGCGCGGCGGTGCCGTGCCGGCCGGCGCAGGCCTTCCCGTGGCCCAACTGGTCTCCGGCGCACGCAACTATACCACCAAGCCCGTGATCGTCGAGGGCATCATCACGCGCGAGTGCACCGACAAGGGATGCTGGATGCAGGTCGCCCCATCGGCTGATGCAAACGGTATGCGCGTCACGTTCAAGGATTACGCGTTCTTCATCCCGCAATCCATGGTGGGCCGTCGCGCGCGCATGACCGGCATGACGAAGGTGACGACGCACTCGAAGGCTGCGGCAGATCACCTGATCGGCGAGGGCGCGCCGCTGCAGCGCAACGCCGACGGTACCGCGACCGAAGTGCAGTTCGTGGCAAGCGGAGTGGAACTGCACGCTCGCTAGTCTCACTGTCGCAATAGCCTGATGCCCGCGCTGTCGCACCTGAGGCGACGACGCGGGCATCACGGAGTGTCCAACACCTGCATGTGCACGACCTGCATGCCTGCACGCCGCGATGACATCGCTGCGCGTGCAGGCCTGCGCTTTTTTCAGGGGAAGATGCCGAGATCCTGGTAGCTGACCGCGACCTTGTTGATGGAGCTGATGAATGCCGCCGTGCGGATGTCGGTCTTCCGGTCATGCTTCAGCCATGTCTCCCGGACCTGGTGCCAGGCGGAGATCATGGTGTCCTCGAGCCCGGAGTTGACCAGGTCCTCCTCGTCGGCACCGTGTGACAGCTTCGCCATGCGATCCGCGCCGAGCGTCTTGCCCGTGAGGTCCTCGACGGCCTTGAGCACGTTCGTGAGCGCCGTTTCCTCGAACCGCTTTTCCATTCGGCCAAAGCGGACGTGTGACAGGTTCTTGAGCCACTCGAAGTAGCTCACCGTCACACCGCCGGCATTCAGGAACAGGTCGGCGAGCACCATCACGCCACGCGCATGCAGAATGGCGTCCGCCTCGAACGTGGTCGGACCGTTCGCGCCCTCGGCCACGATCTTCGCCTGAATGCGCGGCGCGTTTTCGGCCGTGATCTGTCCTTCGAGCGCGGCGGGCACGAGGATGTCGCAGGGGAGTTCCAGCGCGGCACGTGGATCGATGAGGAATGCGGCACCGGGAAAGCCCTGCAGCGTGCCATGCTCGCGCCGGTGCGCCATGATCGCCTGCAGGTCCAGCCCACGGTCGTTGTGCAGCGCGCCGTCCGCCTCGGCGACTGCGACCAGGATGCCACCACCTTCGGAGAGGAACTTCGCGGCGTGGTAGCCCACGTTGCCCAGTCCCTGCACGATGAAGCGCTTGCCTTCGAGTCCGGGCGTGAGGCCGATGGCCTTCATGTCCTCGGCAGAGTCACAGGCCTCGCGGACGCCGAAATAGACGCCGCGCCCGGTGGCCTCGGTCCGCCCGCGAATGCCTCCCTGCGCAATCGGCTTGGCCGTGACGCAGCCCAGCGCGTTCAGGTCGCCCACGGCGAGCTGCGCATAGGTGTCGGCGATCCATGCCATCTCCTTGCTGGACGTGCCGTAGTCCGGCGCCGGCACATCGACTCCGGGGCCGATGAAGTTCTTCTTCCAGAGTTCGAACGTGTATCGGCGCGTGATGCGCTCGAGTTCATGCTCGCTGAACTCCTTGCGATTGATCTTGATGCCGCCCTTCGCACCACCGAACGGCACATCGACCACGGCGCACTTGTAGGTCATGAGCGAGGCGAGGGCCATCACCTCGTCCTCGTTCACGCTCATCGCGTAGCGGATACCGCCCTTGGTGGGCAGCTTGTGATGGCTGTGTTCCGCCCGCCACCCGACGATGGTCTTGATGGTGCCGTCATCGCGAAGGATGGGGAACGTGACGCGGTAGACGGCGTTGCATTCCTTGATCTGATTGAGCAGTGCGGGCGGATGATTCGTGAACGCACCTGCGGCGTCAAAGGCGCGATGCACCTGCGCGAGGAAGCTCTGTTCAGACATGAGTGGTGTGGAAGAGTTCTGGCCCGGCGACTTCAGTCGATACTGAAGCTTAGCGGACGACTGCCGGGGCAGTCGCGACACTTTTGCAGCGAACGCCGTCGCGTCGCATTGGAAGCGAGTGTCGCTCCCGACGATCGGATACTTGACTCCGACAGGCTGCGGACGACCTCGCGTCGGGCACGCTGCCAATCACGTGCACGCAGCGGACGGGAGCGTTTCTCGGCGCCTGTCTCGTCGGGCGCCAGTGTACGACCTCTGCGCCTGAGGCCACGAAACTTGACCAACTGCAACGACGGGGCGACGCTTCCCTGGCGTTTCAGGCACATGTTTCCCCTCACGTGAGACCACTCGACGATGCACGCGTTCCCCACACGTGGTGCAGTTTTGCGGTGTCTGTCTCGAGGGAACGGCACCGCAATCGCTCCCCCGCTGCTGGCGCTGTTGCTGGCCGCATGCAGCGGCGGTGGCGACGGGGGCACGCCGCCGCTCCCGCCGCCTCAGCCACCAGCGGCAACCGCCGTTGCCGCCGTCGGGGCAACGGAC
>Ga0335395_10002940_pt1 | contig 10580 bp, 4 predicted proteins | sample MAT02_FD_205744 | JGI IMG/M metagenome (GOLD analysis project Ga0335395, IMG submission 205744) | Freshwater microbial communities from Lake Fryxell liftoff mats and glacier meltwater in Antarctica - MAT-02 (spades assembly) (version 2) ...
TAGCCCGATCGCCCGCGAGGAGAGAGGGTGCGATGCTTCTTGGTTGGGCGATCGCCAAGTTGTAGTATAATGTAATCTGTCAAAAAATCACTAAGAGCCAGAAAAGATATATCATAACTCTAACCGGATCATCTCTTCCCAGATATGTTCTACTGCTCGAATCCAAGGTGCTCTAATCCTTTCAACCCCGACAACTCTAAATTTTGTCAAAGTTGCGGCGAACCCGACCTCACGCCTCACTTCAGAAACCGCTACCGCGTGATTCGACTGTTGGGCGAAGGAGGATTTGGCAGAACTTATGAAGCCGTAGATATCGATCGCATGGACGATTCCTGCGTCATCAAGCAGTTTTTCCCCCAAGTTCAGGGAACATCAGCACTTCAAAAGGCTACAGAACTGTTTAAGCAAGAAGGTAAACGACTTTACGAACTCGGCGAACATCCCCAAATTCCTCGATTAATTGCTTATTTTGAACAAGACAAGCGGCTTTATTTAGTACAAGAATTGATTGAAGGGCAAAATTTACTGGCTGAATTAACTCAGCAGGGCGCTTTTAACGAAGAAAAAATTTGGCAGTTGCTGGCAGATATTTTACCGATTCTGAAATTTGTGCACGATCGCCATGTCATTCATCGAGACATCAAACTTGAGAATATCATCCGTCGCCGCACATCTGTTAGCTCATCCCCGCCCCAGTCTGGAAATGTTCGCAATTCGGCTTTCCGCAGAGGAGGGCGGGGAGAATTAGTTTTGATTGATTTCGGCGTTTCCAAACAAGTTACAGGTTCCCATCTGAGCAAAGTCGGCACCACCGTAGGAACGCCCGGATATTCCCCGCTGGAACAAATGCGGGGTCAAGTTTTCCCCGGAAGCGATTTGTATAGTTTGGGGATAACTTGTCTGAGACTGCTAACTAAATGTTTGCCACAAGTTGACGGTTTCGATGACCTTTACGATCCGATTAACGGCGGCTGGATTTGGAGAGAACGCTTGCCTGCCGGCACAAAAATCAGCAGCGAATTAGCAACAATTTTAGATAAATTAATTCAAGATTATCTCAAAAATAGATATCAATCTGCTGATGAAGTAATCAAAGCTTTAAATCTCTATTCTCTACCTCCCCAACCTCATTTTGGTAATGGCGGACAACTTACTTTAAATTATGCTCAGCCCAAGGCCGCCCTACCTCCGCTAAATGCTTATCTGACCGAAACAGAACAACTTGCTATCAATAGTCCGAGCCAGCAAAGCCGGCAAATAAACAGCAATATCTCTGTTAATCCGAGTGGAAAATCCCACACCAATCCGCCTCCAAACAAGGGAACGCAAAGTATTGTTACTGTCAAAAGCACCTTTGAATTTCAGGTAGTGACAGTAGACAATCGCGGGCAGCAAACTAATCATAACAGCCGCAGAGCGCGTTTTTTTGAAGAACATATCGGCAGCGGTACAGTCATGGAAATGGTATCTGTTCCTGGCGGTACTTTCCTGATGGGTAGCCCAAAAGATCGGGGTGACAGCGACGAAAAACCGCAGCATTCAGTAACTTTAGCTGCTTTCTATATTGGTAAATTTCCAGTCACTCAGTCGCAATGGACTGCTGTTGCAGCGCTGCCGGAAATTAAAATGTTTCTCAATCCTGATGCTTCCCGTTTTAAAGGTGTAAATCGACCGATCGAAAATGTATCTTGGTACGAAGCGGTGGAGTTTTGCGCTAGACTTTCTCGCCAAACTGGTAAGAAGTATAGCTTGCCTAGCGAGGCCCAATGGGAATATGCTTGTCGGGGGCAAACTATGACGGCGTTTCACTTTGGAGAAACGATTACCAGCGAGTTAGCAAATTACAACGGAAATGCTAATGAGGCTGATGCGCCGAAGGGAGTTTATCGCTTTCAAACGACAGATGTTGGTAGTTTTAAACCGAATGCTTTCGGATTGTACGATTTGCACGGCAATGTGTGGGAATGGTGCGCGGATGCTTGGCACAACAATTATAAAGGTGCGCCTGTTGATGGCAGTGTTTGGGAGTCTGGCGGCGACTATTCGCTGAGGTTGTTGCGGGGGGGTTCTTGGAACGATCGCCCTCCGAATTGCCGCAGCGCGTGCCGTCTCAGATATCAGCCGGATTGCAAGGCTAGTATTGTGGGTTTTCGTGTGGTTGTTTCTGTTGTTTGATTTTGTTTCCGATAGCACCGGAATTATATATTTTAATCATTGATATAGCCTTTCTCAGAAAGATGAGGTACTATCCGGCATAGGGCATAGGGCATAGGGCATAGGGCATAGGGCATACCTCACTTTTTTGAGAACCGCTATAGTGCGAGCGTCCCCGCTCGCGAGGTCGATCGCGAGCGGGGACGCTCGCACTACATAATTCCGATGCTACCGGATTTGATATGATATTGTGTTGGCTTATATTTTAAACACCCTAAAACTGGAGCATCTCATTTTTGAAACAAATATTTTTTATTATAAGTAGTTGGACAGAATTAATTACCCAAAATACCGCCTGAAAACCTTGCCCGATCAAAAGTCTTGATGTAATTAATTTTGTCCGTTACTTAGTCAGGTTCGACAATTCGGACTTTATATCGTATCCGGTCAATTGAAAACTATAAGACTGGTTCGTAGTGTGGACTTTAGTCCGCTCCCAGATTGCGGACTAAAGTCCACACTACGAACCGTTTTTGTTATGGTAATCGATCGTTCGGACTTTAGTCCTTAAAATCCTAGGACTAAAGTCCTCACTACGAACCTGTTTCTACCTGAGCTTAACTAGCCTTCTTCTGAGGAGCCACCATGCGTTCTACACTCATAGCAGCCACGCTCAATGTCACTACAGCCATGCCGAGAATTGCCAGAGGCTGCAACTTCTCATTGATAATTACAAACCCGAAGAGTGCGGTCATCGCCGGCCCCAAAGTGCCAATTACGGAGGCTAAGGCAGCCCCGGCAAACCGGATGGCAAAATTGTTCAAAAGATAGCTAAACAGCGTTAGTACCCCTAAAACAACGCCTCCTAAAATCAAACCTGGCCATACATTTGGGTCGATTTTAGGAGCTAAATTTTCCGAGAGCGGCACCCACAAACTCAGGGCGGACAATACAAAAATCGTGGCGAAATTAACTAAACTAAAAGGAATCGGGTGCAGCTTGCCCGCAGCCATTTGCGTCAGCAATACGTAACCTGCAAAGGTAATGCCAGCACCGAGTGCCGCGGCGACTCCCACCCCGACATTGCCGCCGCCCGGAGGTGGCGATGCAAAACTCGGCCAGCCGGCTAAAATCAGACCTGCAGTAATCCCGCAGATTGCCAAAAAGCCGATCGTGCTTGGGCGAGCACCAAACAAGATCCAAGAACCGAGTACGGTGACGATCGGGTAAATAAAGAAAATCGTAATCGCAATCCCCGCCGGAATATTGCCGATCGCCAAATAAATCAAAACCTGAGACAAAAACAGAAAAAATGCGCTTCCTAAAACCTTGCTCCACAAAGCTCGATCGCCCGACTGGAACAACCGCCTAATATCTTTCCACACAGAAGGATACAGAAAAGTTGCCAATATTGGCATCAAAGCCATCACCACGATCAGCCGCATCAACAAAATCAACAAAGAATTGCCAAAACCAGGAGTTACCACCCCCGGAACTTCAAACAAGCCAAAAATCATCCGAGGATTTCTGCTTTTAATCAAAATTCTCAAACAAACATTAAACAGCGACAATACCACCGCCGAAGACAAAGCCAGCATCAAACCTGCTTGCACTTGAGAACCTGCTTTAGCAATTGCAGTAGGAGCTGAAGAAGGCTGTGACACAGAGTCCCGCGGCGCATCCACAGGTGTTGGCGCTATAGCTGGCGGGCGGACAGAATTAGCTGATACCTCGGGATAGGAATCTCGGGCGTCGAAAGGATTGTCAAGATATTCTTCTTCTTCTTGTTCGAGTTCTTCCCTGATGCGGTTTACAAGATTTTGTAACAGCTCTTCCCCTTGCCGCTCTAGGGTTTGCATATTATTGAGCCGCATCGAAAGGTCGCTTTCATAGCTGCTCAAATCTTGTTCGAGCATCTGAAAACTGCGATCGATCCTTTGATCCAGCGCCGCCAGCAACTCCGAGGCCCGTTCGTCGTAATTGCTCGGCGGCATCGGTATCGGGAATTCGCCACTGGGAATGGGGCTGCTGAGAGAATGTCCCGAGTTAGCGCTGAGTTCGCTAAACCGCTGCACCAACAAATCCTGCAAATTGTGAGCCAAAACTTGAGCCAACTGCTTCAGCCACAATTGCTGCTGCTGAATGTATCGCCCAGACAGAGATTCCATTTGCTGGGACTGCAATTTGCGATATTGCTCTCTGAGGTCTTCAATATCGTCAATCAGGTGATTTTTTTCACTTTCCAGCCGAGTAATGTCCTGATTTAACTGGCCTTTGACGTTTTGGTGCAAAGCGTCCAGTTCCTGAATCACTGAGTGGAGGACTTCTTCCGCTGATTGTGCATCCCCTGGGTCGTCTTTTGACGAGTATACGTTGCGCTGCGCCATTAGCCTATAACCTCTAATTTAAACTGCACGTTCAGTGTTCTTAAGTATTTTTGCAAAGTAGAGCCCAACTTCCAGTCATTTTCTGTAAAAGATCCCTGACACTGTTTAATCAATATTAGTCGCTTGGGTTGAAGATGTGAGAAAATTGCGATCGCCCCAAGAACACTCTGTGCAACTAGAAATCATACTACAGCTTGACCTCTGCACCGATTGCTCTGGGTCATTCTCGCATCTGAAACCAGCTTGCCAAAAGAATGCCACTGCAGTTCTGCCCCAAACCCTGATTCACTCAGTTCTCTATTTTTTGACCGCAATCGGCAGCGACAGTTGTTGACACCCAACAGTAGAATAAGGGTTTCAGGGCAATCTGCCTGCATTCGACAACGCTGACTGCTTGCCTCAAAACCCAAGTTCACTTCAAGCATTCGCACAAAACTCATAGAAACCGGGTTTCTGCGTTGATTTCTCGTCATATCGTTTCCGATAGCATCGGAATTATATATTTTAATCATTGATAGTGCGAGCGTCCCCGAAGAGCGAAGTCGATCGCTCTTCGGGGACGCTCGCACTATATAATTCCGATGCTACCGGATTTGATATCACTCGTCGCCAAAACTCATAGAAACCCGGTTTCTGCGTTGATTTCTCGTCACTCGTCGCTAAACTCATAGAAACCCGGTTTCTGCGTTGATTTCTCGTCACTCGTCGCTAAACTCATAGAAACCCGGTTTCTTATGATGTTAAAAGTTCCATTTTTTTGCTCGCCAAAGTTTTAAGAGGCGATCGCACCGTAAAAAGCCACCCGCGCCCTCAAAAAATTAATACATCTCATCCCCAAGAACAACAGATATGGCATCCGAAATTTATGACAATTCCTTTACAAGCGATCGCCCAAACCTGAATATTTCTGACCGAGCCGAAGTGTTTGTCTTTCCGGCATCCTTTGCCCAGCAGCGCTTGTGGTTTCTCGACCAATTCGCCCCGGAAAACCCTTTCTACAATGTAGTAACAGCACTGCGCTTAACTGGTTCCCTCAACTTAATAGCCTTAGAGCAAACCTTCAACGAAATAGTGCAGCGTCACGAAACATTGCGAACCACTTTTGCAGCGGTATCAGGTAAACCAATGCAGATAATTTCTCCAGTTTGCCCGCTCAATTTTAAAATATTAGAACTGCAACATTTGCCGCCAGAACAACGGCAAACAGAAGCCAAGAAACTCACCGCAGCCGAATCTCTTCGCCCTTTCAATTTATCCACCGGGCCGCTGATGCGAGTCACCATTTTGCGGCTGACGGAAACCGAGCATATTCTGTTGCTAAATATGCACCACATCTGCTCGGATGATTGGTCGATCGGCGTGCTGATTCGAGAATTGCAGGCAATCTATACAGCTTTTATAAATCAACAACCATCTCCCCTGCCAGAATTATCGCTGCAATATGCCGACTTTGCCGAATGGCAGCGCGAATGGCTGCAAGGAGAAGTATTAGAAACTCAGCTAGCTTATTGGCGGCAGCAATTGCGCGGAATTTCGGTGTTAAATTTGCCCACAGATCGCCCTGCACCAGCTATGCAAAGTTATCGAGGAAAAACTCAATATTTAGAACTGCCGAAAAAGCTGAAGGACGCACTTGTAGCGCTGTCGCAGCGAGAGGGAGCGACTTTATTTATGACATTGCTCGCCGCATTTCAAACTTTGCTTTACCGCTACTCGCAGCAAACAGATATTGTTGTGGGTTCGCCGATCGCCAATCGCAACCTGAGCGAAATAGAAGCATTGATCGGGTTTTTTGTCAATACTTTAGTGCTGCGAACAGACTGCTCGGGAAACCCGACGTTTCGAGATTTTTTGGGGCGGGTGCGCGAAGTCACCCTGGGAGCTTACGCTCACCAAGATTTGCCTTTTGAGAAGCTCGTCGAGGAATTGCACCCAGAGCGATCGCTCAATCGACACCCGCTGTTTCAGATAGTATTCGGACTGCAAAATGCGCCTGTGGACGAGCTAGAATTGCCAGAATTAAAGTTGAGTTCTTTTCATTTAGAGACTCAAACAACGCGCTTTGATTTAGAGCTGCATTTGTGGGAAGCTGCGGACAAGTTTCGCAGCAGGTACGGCGAACATTGGCAAGATTCGGAAGGCTTGAGAGGCGTAGCTGTGTACAATCCTGATTTATTTGATGAAGTTACGATCGCCCGGATGTTGAGGCATTTTAAAACGCTGCTGGAAAGCATTGTGGCTAATCCCGAACAAGGAATCGCTAACTTACCTTTATTGAGCGAGAATGAAGTGAATCAATTATTAATAGAATGGAACGATACTCGCACGGATTATCCTCGAAATAAGTGCATTCATCAGTTATTTGAGGAGCGGGCCCTGCAGCACCCGGAAGATGTCGCCGTAACTTTCGACGGCCAGCATTTGACTTACAGAGAACTCAACAGCAAAGCCAACCAACTGGCCAGCTATTTACAAAAACATGGCGTGGGGGCGGAGGTTTTGGTGGGGCTTTGCGCCGAAAGATCGATCGACCTAATTGTGGGGATGTTGGCTGTACTGAAGGCTGGAGGCGCTTATTTACCGTTAGATCCGAGCTATCCGCGCGATCGGCTAAACTTGATGCTAGAAGATGCTAGAGTTAAAGTCTTGCTAATTCAGGATAAATTGAGCGAGAATTTCCGAGACTTCTCGAATTCAGTCATTAAGTGCGATCGCGATTCCGAACAAATCGCCAAAGAAAGTACAGAAAATCTCACCAACAAAGTAACAGCAGATAACCTAGCTTACGTCATTTACACATCAGGCTCCACCGGAAAACCCAAGGGAGTTGCTGTCACCCACAAATCAGTAAATCGGCTGGTACTCAACACCAACTACATAAAAATAGAACCTACCGATAAAATTGCCCAAGTCTCAAACGCTTCATTCGATGCAGCCACATTCGAGATTTGGGGAGCCTTGCTCAACGGCGCTCAACTCGCGATACTCAGCACCAATATTACCCTTTCGCCTCACGATTTAGCATTAGAATTGCGCCAACAACAAATCACAATTTTGTTTTTAACTACGGCCTTATTTCAACAAACTGCCAGAGTTTTACCTGAAGCTTTTAATTCGCTGCGCTGCTTGCTGTTTGGCGGAGAAACGGTCGATATTAGATGCGTTAAAAAACTTCTCAACCACAGGCAAACTACTAAATTAATTCACGTTTACGGGCCTACCGAAAATACCACATTTTCCGCTTATTATGAGGTGCAAGACGTAGCCGAAACCGCAACATCTCTCCCCATCGGCCGCCCTCTTGCCAATACGCAAATTTATCTCCTGGATGCGGATTTGCAGCCGGTGGCGATCGGCATTCCAGGTCAATTGTACCTCGGTGGCGACGGACTCGCGCGCGGCTACCTCAACCGCCCAGATTTAACTGCTGCTGCATTCATTCCCAATCATTTTAATAATAAACCAGATTCGCACCTTTACAAAACAGGCGATTTAGCTCGCTATCGGGTTGACGGCAACATCGACTTTTTAGGTCGCCTTGACAATCAAGTAAAAATTCGCGGCTACCGCATCGAATTGGGAGAAATAGAAGCAGCTTTGTGCCAGCATCCACAAGTAAGCGAAGCAGCAGTAATTGTCAGAGAAGACATCCCCAGCGATAAACATTTAGCAGCTTATGTTATTCCTGACGGCAGTAATAAAAAATCAAAAATTTTTACTTTAAAGTCAAGTGAATTGCGCCAATTTTTGAAAGAAAAGTTACCAGGATATATGGTTCCTGCAACTTATACAGTCTTAGAGTCACTGCCGCTGACGCCCAACGGCAAAGTAGACCGCCTGGTATTACCTAAGATAGATACAGACAGCGAGGATCTAACAGAAAATTATGTAGCGCCTCGGAACGATCTCGAAGAGGTGCTGGGGAAAATTTGGGCTAAAGTTTTGGGAAAACAGCAAGTTAGTATCTACGATAATTTCTTTGAACTAGGCGGGCATTCCCTGCTAGCAACGCAGTTAGTTTCTCGCATCCGAGACGCTTTGCAAGTCGAATTACCTGTCAGCAATTTGTTTGAGGCCCCAACTGTGGCGAGTCTGGCAAAATACATTGAAACAGTGCGCTGGGCTACCAAAAATCAAACAACTACCAACATAATCGCAGATACTAGAGAAGAGGTGGAATTTTGAAAACAGTTGAATTTTTATCTTACCTTCGGAGTCTAGATATTAATATTTTTGTTGAAGGTTCTCGCCTGCGCTGCAACGCTCTTGAAGGAATTATTACACCGGAATTGCGCGCCGAAATATCTCAGAGAAAAGCCGAAATTGTTGCATTTTTACAAGCAGTTAATCGTACTTATAGTTTCGCTCGCGCACCGATAGTTCCTAGGGTTAGGGACGGAAATCTACCGCTTTCCTTTGCACAGCAGCGCTTGTGGTTTCTCGACCAATTAGTACCGAACAATCCTTTTTATAATGTTCCCGCAGCCTTGCGCGTGACAGGCGCGCTCAATTTTCCGGCGCTGCAACAAACCTTCAATGAAATTGTGCGCCGTCACGAAGTTTTACGCACGACTTTAGCAGTGGTTGCTGACCAACCAGTGCAGAAAATAACTGCGGATTTCCACCTGCCGATTTATGTATTTGACTTGCGAAATTTCCCCAAAGAATCTCGACAAACTGAAGCCAACAGACTCACAGCACGGGAAGCTCAACGCTCTTTCAATTTGTCAACTGATTTGTTGCTGCGGGTGACATTATTGCAGTTAGATGATACGGAATATTTACTGATGCTGAATATGCACCATATCGTCTCCGACGGTTGGTCTATCGGAGTGCTAATTCAGGAATTAGGTGCACTTTACACGGCCTTTGCGAGCGAAAAACCTTCGCCTTTACCGCCCTTGCCGGTGCAGTACGCTGATTTTGCTAAATGGCAGCGCGAATGGCTGCAAGGCGAAGTTTTAGAGACGCAGCTTGCTTACTGGCGGCAGCAGTTAAACGGCCTTTCTATGTTAAATTTGCCTGCCGATCGCCCCAGGCCAGCAATTCAAAGTTACCGAGGAAAAAGGCAACTTTTGCAACTGTCAAAACAACTGAGCGAGGATTTAGAAAAGTTGAGCCAGCGCCAAGGAGTGACGCTGTTTATGACAATGCTGGCAGCTTTTCAAACGTTGCTTTACCATTACGCGCAGCAAGAAGATATTGTTGTTGGTTCGCCGATCGCCAATCGCAACCTGAGCGAAATAGAAGCATCAATCGGTTTTTTTGTCAACAGTTTAGTGCTGCGTACAGATTTGTCGGGAAACCCGACGTTTCTGGAACTTTTAAACCGAGTCAAAGAGGTGGCATTAGGAGCTTACGCTCACCAAGATTTGCCGTTTGAGAAGTTAGTAGAAGAATTGCACCCCGATCGCGCGTTGAACCAAAATCCCTTATTTCAGGTAGCATTGGCGCTGCAAAACGCGCCCGCGAATCGGTTAGAATTGCCACAATTAACCCTCAGCCCGCAGCAGTTAGACGTGCAGACAGCCCGGTTTGATTTGGAATTGCATTTGTGGGAGCGATCGCCCAACAGCTCGGGAAGCAACGAATCGGCGAGCAACAAGCTGTGGGTTGACACTTCCGAAGGCATCAGCGGCATGGTTATTTACAGCGCCGATTTATTTGATGAAACTACGATCGCCAGAATGTTAGGGCATTTTCAAATCTTGTTAGAAAGCATTGTTGCCAATCCCGAAGAGCGCATCGCCAACTTGCAATATTTGAGCGAGCAAGAGCGCTATCAGTTGTTAGTTGAATTCAACCAAACAGCGACTGATTATCCAAAAAATTTGTGCGTGCATCAACTTTTTGAACTTCACGCAAAGCAAGCGCCGGATGCGGTGGCGCTGGTATTTGGAGAGGAGCAATTTACGTACCGAGAGCTAAATCTCCGCAGCAACCAACTAGCACATTACCTGCAAAAAATTGGGGTGGGGGCGGAAGTTTTAGTCGGGCTTTGCGTAGAGCGATCGCTCGATCTGATTGTGGGGATGTTGG
>Ga0335395_10002943_pt1 | contig 10574 bp, 12 predicted proteins | sample MAT02_FD_205744 | JGI IMG/M metagenome (GOLD analysis project Ga0335395, IMG submission 205744) | Freshwater microbial communities from Lake Fryxell liftoff mats and glacier meltwater in Antarctica - MAT-02 (spades assembly) (version 2) ...
CACTGCCCCGTTTGCGCCGCAGCCAAAGTGTGCCCCATGCTGTGCGACTCTGAGCTTGATGTCTTCCGTGCGGTCTTGGGAGAAGGCGTAGTCATCGAGCGGACCGAGCATATCATGGCGGGCGCCCGCCGCTGCGTTTACCGCATCCGCACCGCCCGAGCCCCGCTGTTAGAATCTGAGAAAAATTAAGCGAATAGTATGAGTCATATATCAAAAGAAGAATCAATCAGGGGTGCCTTCATGGGTGCAATCGTTGCAGATGCCCTGTGCTTGGGAAGTCATTACGAGTATGATGCTCAGAAAATCCACAAGGCTTATGGGAATAAGCCGATTGAACGATTTATGTCACCGGGTGAAATGATGGGAGGGCAAACTCATGGGATTGGATGGGGTGAGAGAAACTATCATCCCGGTAAAAAAGCAGGGGGAACCACCGACTACGGTGACTATAATATCGTGGTTTTGGAACACTTGGCAGCAATTGCCAATCCTCCAAGGGCGTTTAGTGTTGCGGCGATGATTCCTCATTGGATGAATCGCTTGGAAAACGGCTGGGGATCATGGATATGCACCATGACCAAAGAGACTTATGCGCAGGTAAAAAATGGATTCCCGATTGAGCAATTGGGCGGCATGTCCAATGCCATGGCGATTCGTCATGTCGCTGCACATGCCTACTATGAAACCGAAGAGGAGCTAGTGGATGTCGCACGTAAAACGATGTTTACTCATACGAACAGCGAAGCATTGGGCGGAGGGGAATTTTTTGCCCGGGTGACCCATCGTGTGATAAATGGTGCGACACCTCAAGACGCGATAGAATCTGTCGCCGTCTTGATGGGCGGATTTTTTGAGGCGAAAGTCGCTCAGGCCATTGCAAAATTCCAAGAGGCAACCAATCCTGATGCCCCGCTGTCCCGTGAGCCTTTTGCGGATGATTTGGCATTGACCTCGATGGCACGGCTATGGGATGTCGGGCGATCCGAACCCATTAAAGTTGGCAAAGCAAGTCCGACAGAGGGGACACTCCCGGGGGCTGTCTACTTCATTCTAAAATATGCCGATCAGGAAGATGGTCTAAAAAAAGCGATTGCGGCCAATGCCATGGTAGGTGGAGATAATGCCTCACGCGGTATCGCGATTGGAATGGTGCTGGGAGCGTATCAAGGGATCAATGCCATCCCAAAGGAGTGGAAGGCAACCTTGGATCAATGGGATTATTGTGATAACCTCCTTAATCAATTGCCGCTTCTGAAAACACCCCCCTACTCTCGCAACCTCCCTTCCGAACCTTCCTCCCAAAAACCGCCCCAACCCAAAAAATGAATTTCTCAGCAGGCGCTTTCTTGATGGGCGCGGAGTTTGACCAAACCGTTTGCCCGGAAGCCACGACTCATGAAGATAATGCGGAGGCCAATCTGTTCACAAGGTGAATCAAAGTGAGACACAAAGGATCGCCATGAATTCTACACATCCCCCGCTCCCCCCTCCTCGTTGGCTAGGTATTGACTTGGTCAGGAACCGCTGGATTTTCCCGGTATGCGGTGCGCTCATGACCACTCTGGGCGGAGCGGCTTATGCCTTCAGTGTGTTTATCAAGCCACTGGAGGCGGAGTTCGGATGGGCGCGGGCGGACACGGTCATGGCCTTCTCGGCCTGCATGTTGTTCTTCGGCCTCTTCATGTGGGCGGGAGGCTACTTCGTGGACAAATTCGGGCCCCGGATACCTTTTATCATTGGCGGCGTGTTGATGGCGGTGTCTCAGATCCTTTCCTCGCAGATTCACTCGGTATGGGGCTTGGTGCTGACGTATGGCGTGATGCTTGGGGCCGGGCTCGGGCTGGCCTACACGTCCAGCACGATTGCGCTGTCGGCGCGATGGTTTCCTGAGAAGGAAAAGCGGGGACTGGCGATTGGCACCTCCGTTTTTGGCTTCGGCATCGGAGCCTTGATCGCTGCGCCCCTGTGGACGGCTGGGATCGAAGCTTTTGGGTGGCGCTCAACCTATGTCATCACTGGCGTCATCTTTCTGGTGGTTCTGTCCATTCTAGCAACAATCATCCGGTTTCCTCCGGATGGCTACCAATTTGCGGAAGGTAAGGGGTGGCAGCCCGCAACGGAAAATGACCTCCTTACGGAATCCAAAGTCACAAGCAATCCGACTGACTTCAGTTTTGGAGAGTCCTTCCGAAACAAGTTTTCGTGGCTGACGGGGCTGCTGTTCTTCCTGTGCATCTTCGGTGGGCTCACAACGCTCAGCCAGTTGGCACCCTACGCGGCAGAAAGTTTGCCGAAAGGAATCGGTTTGACCGCTGCGGGGGCCGCCACGGTGATTATGGCCTTATCCCTATTCAACGGGTTGGGGCGTCCGGCTTGGGGTGCCATCAGCGGGAAAATTGGGCCAAAGCGAGCTTTGATTGGGAGTCAGTTGGCCATGGTGCTGGGGCTGATCATTCTGGCTTTCGCAATGGACCGGACGTCCGTAACGGCTGGGGCCATCCTGGTCGGCTTCGCATTCGGAGGACAATTGGCCCTGAACCCGGTGATGGCCACCGCCCTATTCGGTGCGTCCTACATTGCCCGCATTTACGGGTTTATCTTTTTCTTGGGCTTTGGATTGGGGGGACTCTTAGGACCACGAGTGGGAGGCATGATTCACGATGCGACTCAGGGCTACGAATGGGTGTTTATGACCAGTGCAGCCCTTTCGCTCGTGTCGGCGGTGCTTTCGGCATTCTTCTTCCCGCCATGGGGCAAGGAGAAACAGGTGCGCTCCAGCTCATCTCTCCCTCCAGCGGCCAACGGGTAACTCGTGCTCCGCTTCTTGGCCATGCGGCTGCGAGGGAATCGAATTCTGCCAAAGCCGCGCGCCTATTCCGACGATGAACTCGCCATAATGTTCGCCGAAGATAAGGCGAACGGGCAGCTTTTCCGGCAGGGGTGCCAAACGAAATCCCTCCAACGGGAAACAATTTTCAAATACCTCAATCTCGTGGCCCCGTCAGGCCAGCTTCACCACGAGTTTGCGACCCATCGCGCGGGCGACCTTTTCCAATGTCGAAAGCGTGAGATTCGTCGGTTGGCGTTCGTAGCGGCAAACCGCGCTACGCGTCGTCCCGATTTTCTTGGCAAGGGCTTCCTGGGTGAGACCGGCTCGTTCACGAGCCTTGGCAAGAATCTGCCCCAGCTCCCACTCGCGTCGCTCCTCCTCATAGGCTGCGGCGAACCCAGGATCAGCATTCATGCGGTCCGCCACATAGCGGTTCAGATCATCTGTTTTTTCGGTTTTCATGGTCTTTCTTTCTGGTCTCCGCCCGGACAATTTCCTGCGGAGGGGTTTTCTGTATCTTTTTTGTGAATCCGTGGGCCAGAACCAGTTTGCTTTTCCCTTCCATCCACCCAAGCAGACGAAAGATATTTCCCGCAAAAATCACTCTGATTTCCCAGATGTCATCGGTGGCGGTCATCTTTTGCAGGTAAACCGAAGGAACTGGATGTGTCGCCTTCACCGCAGAAATAGTCCACAGCACCTTTGCCGCTTGTTTGGCATCAAGGCTGTCGAGATACTCCCGCACCGGCGAATCCCCTTCGGCTGTTCTGTAAAAAACAACTTCCAGCATTTCATTTACGTTAGCGCATACGATAACCGCGTCAATGGTTTTTTTGCACGATTTTCAGTTCGCTAATTCTTCGCACATCGGACACACGGCACCTCGACAAATGCGATCAAACGCGGGAGAGTTGCCTCTTTCGTGAAATGCAAAAGGGAGAAATTGCACACTGGAACCGGACCTGCACTTTTTGACGCCCCCACTGGCTGAAGCTGGAACGTCCAGCCCGCCTTAACCCTTTTGCCGTTCACGGATGGCTTCAAGTTCCAGCACGGCGTGGAGGTCGCGGGGGCGTGCCATCGCGCGTTTGGCGGCGATGAGGGCATCGAGGGTTAAGACACGGACCGTCACATCCTCAAGCAGGATCGGTTCGCTGACGCACAGACACGCTTCGTATTTTCCCACGCCCTTGATCTCTCCTAGGCAATCAAGCTGGCCCCAGTCCGTCGAGAGATAGAGAGTTTTATAGTCCGCTTTTTCGGCCTGTTCGCGGCTGAAGGAAAGTTTTTGCGGAGTCATGCGATGCACCGGATGCAATGGCTCCAACGCTTCGAACAAACGGAGCAAATTCTCCGGTTCCATGCAGCAGACGATGTCCACGTCGCGCGTCATCAAAGCGCTGCCACGCAAAATCACCGCCAGGCCACCGGCGATGACGAAATCCACTCCGGCATCGGCCAATATGCGGGTCATGCGGGTGAGATCAGGCATGGGGCTTCTCCATGGCCGCGAGGAGGTATTCCACTTCGTTCACGATGCTGTCATTCTGCCGCAGGCGCTCGGCGGGAGACAGGAGAAGATTGGTTTCCAGCAAGGACAAATCAATGCCGTAGGCTTCAGCACGCTGAGCCGCGGTCAGTCCGTCGTCCGTGCGCCAGAATTTTTCCAGCTCTGCAGGCAGGGGAATTTCAGCGTCCATGCAACATAAAATGCAGAAAAAGTCGGGCGGTGTCGAGAAGGCGGATTAAAACCAAGCGCAAATGCTTGAGGAGCCGAAAGAGGCTACTTCTGACATTACGTTTTCACTGTCCAAAAAAGGGTGCTGGCGACCCCTCAGCACTGAACCGCTGAAAACTGAACACTCCTCCGCTGGCTAGGCAATATTCTATTTTATGGGGCTTGCCCCTTTTGTCTTTCTTTCCTCGCAGGCGGAAGCAAACAAAACAGGCGGAGGGTTGCCCCTCCGCCTGAAATTGAATTTGGTTTGTGTGACTTAGAGCTTAGCCGTTGGCCGTGCGGCGACGGCGGATGTTCCAGAGCATGAAGGCGGAGCCGAGGGCGATAAGGGCCCAGGTGGATGGCTCGGGGATGGCTTCGGCAAAGGTCGTCGCAACGATCAGGTTGTCAATACTGGCGGCGCCGTGCGCTGCACTTGCCTGCCGAAATGCAAACCCATCCATGCTGGTCACCGGGTCCGCGTCGGTTGAGGTCACGTTTGTCGACGCGATTGTCGTCGGATTGACCCATAGGGTCATGTCGTCTCCTGCGGCCGTGTCGAAACGGAGAACGATTCGGTAATTTACGTTTAGCGTAAGATTCGATCCCCACAAAACGGCACCGGCGTCGCTGACATTACCGGTTGCATTCGACACGCCTATTTGGAACTCATTAGCTGGCGAACCAGTGATGCGACGCGCAAACAAGCGCCCGTTGTAAGTTCCAGATGCCGGTGTGCCGTCGCGGAACGACGCAAAATATTCACCAGTCGATGTCGTCGTTGGAAGTGTCGTCATCGTAAAATTGAATCCAGCAAATACATCTCCCGTTTGAGCAGACGCAAACTGGCTCGTCCCATCTTCATTGTTGCCAGCGAGGATACTTACCGCCCCAGATGCAACGTCGAGAGTTCCCGCAGTCCCGGAAATGGTTGTCCAAATCCCGCCAGTGGATGGGGTTGTTCCAACAAGATCGCCATTGGTTGGAAAGTTGTCTTGAATCAGGATTGCCGCCTGAGCCCCCGCCAGCGTGACCGCTGCGAGGCCGATGATTGTTAGGAATATTTTCATGATGTGTGTTTTGTTTTTGACCACTTTTATTGTTTTGTTTTGTTTTGAACTACACCGCGTTTTTGGGGATTCGGGGGAGCAATGCTCGTGCCAGAATCAGGGATTCCCTCTTTTCAAATAGAGAAGGTAGGGGCCTCCCTTCATCCGGCTTCAGTCCCGGAAGTGACCTCTTGCCGCGATACAGCTTGTGCGGCCGGGAAAAGGCAGGCTTCTCCCTGTTTATGTGAGGGCAAAATGGGCGATGTCCTTAGTGTCTGCAACCAGAAGAATGTTACGTTTTCGTCACAGAGCGAAGTGACAAAATTGGGACAATTGGGACAACCGAGGGAGCGGGAGCGACCGGAGATCGCCTGCCTGCAAGGCAGCCCGAAGGGCGCGGGCCAGCGGCGATTTCGTCACATTCGCGACCGGAGGTCGCGAGTTTTCAGTGATTCAGTTTTCAGGAGAGGGAGAGAAGTCGGAAGTGGGGCCCGTCCAGCCAGCAGTGCACACTGTTCTTGCTTCCACCTCACCCACTTTTAATCACACCCGCCTAACGCTCGCTCGAAGAGATGGGAAGACAGGGGCAACTCTGCGAACAGCGCGTCCATTCCATCAGCTAGAAGCAGATGCCGTGCGCAGCCGCGCGGATATCCAGTTTGGGTTCCGTCGCAAATCAATGACTGCCCAAATGGTCGCCTCGTCACCCTTGATCGTATAGAAGATGCCGTGAGGGAAAACCCTGCTCAAGATCCGGTGAAACCCGTGCATCTCACGGTGTATTCCGGCTGTAATTTTCAGACCTTCGATGTCCGCACGTAAACAAGCAGTGAAATAGTCGCCGAGTCCAAACTCTTGGGCTTCGTAAAAAAGAAACCCTTTGTTGAGGTCGGCAAATGCGTCCTCCGAGAGGAGAATCTTCTTCATCCCCGACCGAGGGCGCTCTTGACCTGATCCCAGTCAAGAAGCTTGGCTTCACCGTGCGCAACACGTGCCTGCCGCTCCCTTAAGAGGTCAATCACTTCCTGAGAGATTGGCGCTTCTTCGAAATGCTCCCGCATGTCATCCCAGATCGCTTCCATAATCCGAACCTTTTCGTCCGTAGGCAGGCTCTTGATATCCAGCATTGGCATACATGGAATCTATCGCCGAGTTCAAAGAAGGCGATTACTTTTCTCGATTTGGGTCAATGCTTTCTAAAATCAGGCGGAAGTATGTAGCCGAGAGCGCCCGCGAGCCGCTGCGCGGAGGGAAAAACTAATCGGGTTTTTGCTGCGGCCAGGTGCCTTTCTAGGAATCCTGTCCGTCTTGTTAATCCTGTCTAAATGGCGTTTTCGGGATGAACAGGTGCGCTAGGTGAGCCACCATGTTGCGAGTCCGAAATAGAAGAGGAGCGTGCAGAGGTCGGCGAGGGCGAGGGTGAGCGGGCCGGCGGCAATTTTCGGATCGAGGTGGAGGGCGCGTGAGGCTGCTGGGATAATGACGCCGAGGAGACAGGCCGTGACCATGGCAAGGAGGATGCTGGTGCCCACGGTTGCTGCGGCTCGGGCATCGCCGCTCCAGAGTCCTACGATGGTGCCGACGAGGGTGCCGCACGAGAGACCGAGAAGTGTGGCTGTGGCGAATTCCTTTTTCGTCGCTCGCAACAACCACGCGAACGTGGGATTCGCGCCGTGCATGGCTTGGAGTGTTACGGCGACGGATTGCGCGCTTACGCTTTCACCGAGGCCAAGAACGAGTGTGAGAAAGAAGGCGAGAACGATTTTTGTTTCAAGCGTCTGGGCAAAGGCGCCGACGACCACGGCGCAGAGCGTGCCGCCGACAATCGTGGTAAGGAGCCACGGAAAGCGGAGTCGAAAACCTCCCCATGCCGAGGCGACCTGGAGCTCGGCAACTCGCACGCCGAGTGCCTGAAAGAGGTCGTCCATTTGCTTGCGTTCGGCGAGGTCGAGGACTTCCCCGGTAAAAACACTGACATCGAGGAGTCCAACAATGCGGCGCTCGGAGTCAACGATGGGGAATGCTAGAAATTTATGGAGGACAAAAAACTCACAAGCTAATTCCAATGTGACGTGATCGGGAATGGCGACAACGTGTTGAATCATCGCCTCGGAGACGAGCGTCTCCTCTGGGTCGGTGAGCAGGCGACGCGTGGGCAGCACGCCTTCAAGGCGTCCCTCGGAATCCACGACGTAGAAGTAGATAATTTTATCTCGCAGGCCGTGGGCTCTTACGCTGGCGATGGCTTCACCAATGGTCAGGGAGACATCGAGCGTAGGAAAATCGCGACTACTGAATTCCCCAACAGGCCGCTGAAGGTCATCGTCGGGTAGCATGCTTAGTCGTGGGAACCGTCGAAGCTCACGCGGGGATAGACTTGGAGGTATTTAACGATTTCGAGAGTAAATGGGGCCCCAAACTCGGCGCGTTTCTTCTCGCCCATGCCGGTAATGCCTTCTAGCGCGGCTAGGCTCACGGGATATTCGCGCGCCATTTGCCGCAGTGTCGTATCTCCAAGAATGACATAGGCCGGCACGCCGCGCTCGTCGGCGAGGCGCTTGCGGAGTTTTCGCAACTGATCGAAGAGCGTTTCGTCGCAAGCAATCTCGCCCGCGCGGGGGGTGGTGCTTTTTCGGGAGGCGACGGATTTTGAGAGCATGACGACGCGGCGAGATTTCAAGACCTCCAGGCCGGAAGCGGTGAGGGCGATGACGGGAAACTCGCCCTTCTCTTGTTCGATGAAACCATTGCGCATGAGCTCGCGTCCGATCGCTGACCACTGGGGCCTCGTGTGTTCCTTGCCGATGCCGTAGGTGCTGAGGTGGTTGTGTCCCCAGCGACGAACTTTTTCGGTATCTGCACCGGTGAGGATTTCGATGAGGTGATTGAGCCCGACGCCGAAGCGGCCTGCTTGCCGCACGCGATAGACGCAGGAGAGGAGCTTTTGGGCGGCGACAGTCGCATCGTAGGATTCGCGAGGTTCGAGACAATTGTCGCAGGATTCGCAGTTGAGGGGCGCGTAGGTCTCTCCGAAATAGCCGAGGAGCTCCCGCCTCCGACACTCCGCGCACTCGGAGTAATGCAGCATTGTTCGAAGTTGCTCTCGCGCGATTTTTTGTTCCTGTGCGCTGCTCATTTCCTCGATGAAATGCGTCTGCTTCGCAGCATCTCCCGCACTAAAGAGGAGGAGGCAATCGGCGGGCAGTCCATCGCGTCCGGCGCGTCCTGTCTCTTGGTAGTAGCCTTCGATGTTTTTCGGTAAGTCGTGGTGGATGACCCAGCGGACGTTTGGCTTATTGATGCCCATGCCGAAGGCAATCGTCGCACAAATGATGCGCACTTCGTCCCGCAGGAAAAGCTCTTGGGCTTCGCCGCGTTCGCTGGCACCCAGTCCCGCGTGGTAGGCTCTGGCTGGAAAGCCGCGGTCGCTCAGGCCCTCGGCGACACGATCGGCGGTGGCTCGCGTGGCGCAATAAACGATACCACTATCCAGGGGTCGCTTGCGCACGAACTCGGAAATTTGCTTACTCGGTTGGTCTTTAGCTACGACGCGGTAGGATAAGTTCGGTCGGTTAAAGCTGGCGACGAAGACGGCTGGTTCTTGCAGCGCGAGGTGGTGGATAATGTCGGCGCGCACGCGCTCAGTGGCCGTGGCGGTGAGTGCCATGACGGGGATGCCTGGCAGCAATTTTCGGAGGCGAGAAATTTTGCGATATTCTGGGCGGAAGTCGTGTCCCCATTCGGAAATGCAATGTGCTTCATCAATGGCGATGGCTGTGACATTCCAATTCGCAAGGTGCTCGCTCCACCCATCAAGGAGCAGCCTCTCTGGAGCAGCGTAGAGGAGGCGATATTTGCCTTCGTGGAGCCCACGCATGCGGGCCTTGGATTCCGTGGCTCCGAGGGAGGAATTGAGGAACGTGGCTGCGACGCCGGAGGCTTCCAGTTGATCCACTTGATCTTTCATCAAGGCGATCAGCGGTGATACCACGATGGTGAGCCCATCGCGCACTAAGGCAGGGAGCTGAAAGCAGAGCGACTTCCCGCCGCCCGTGGGCAGGAGTGCAAAGGCGTCTCGCCCGGAAAGAGAAGCTTCGATGATTTCACGCTGGAGTGGACGGAAGGCGTCGTAGCCGAAGGTCTTCTTTAGAATGAGAGCTAGATCACTCATGAGCTCGAAGCTATTCGATGAGCATGCAATCGCCATAGCTGAAAAACCGATACTTGTCGCGGACTGCTTCCGCATACGCCGCCATGGCGACGTCGTATCCAGCAAAAGCGCACACGAGCATGAGGAGGGTCGAGCAGGGCAGATGGAAATTGGTGAGGAGGGCACCGACATGTTGAAAGGCGAAGGGCGGGCGAATAAAGATATCCGTTCGGCCTGTTCGCTCTTGCAAAAGTCCGGGTAGCTGGGATTCCAGCACGCGCATGACGGTGGTGCCCACGGCAATCGTGCGGGTGGCTGTGTTAAGGGCCTCAGCCGTTTGGCGGGGGATGCTATAGCGTTCCTCGTGCATGAAATGGTCGGCAAGGTTGTCGGTTTTTACCGGCAGGAACGTGCCGGCCCCGACGTGGAGAGTCAGGAAGGTATGGGGGATCTTCGCAAGAATTTCCGGGGTGAAATGCAAGCCTGCTGTGGGCGCTGCAATGGAACCAGATTCCTTGGCGTAGACGGTCTGGTAGCGCTCGTCATCAGCCGCATCGGACGTGCGATGGAAGTAGGGCGGAATCGGCAGGTGGCCGTATTGCTCAAGATCCGGCGGACTGTCAAACTTCACCCGACGTTCGCCGCCGGGATAAATGCCTACGACGTGAGCAATTGTGCCTGCAAGGGGAAGGCTCACGCCCACGCGCATCTTGCGTCCGGGTCGCATAAGGCACTTCCATGTGGTGGGATCTTCGGCTTCCAGCAAGAGGCATTCCGTGCGCGAATCTTCGGAGAGCAAACGTGCCTTAATGACCCGCGAGTCGTTGA
>Ga0335395_10002945_pt1 | contig 10572 bp, 8 predicted proteins | sample MAT02_FD_205744 | JGI IMG/M metagenome (GOLD analysis project Ga0335395, IMG submission 205744) | Freshwater microbial communities from Lake Fryxell liftoff mats and glacier meltwater in Antarctica - MAT-02 (spades assembly) (version 2) ...
AGCGATCTGCGCCTGGATGGCCAGCGCCGCGGCCACCGGATCGGGCGCCTGGCTGATCGGCCTGCCCACCACGATGGCGGTGGCGCCGCTGGCAAAGGCCTCGGCAACGCCCACGGTGCGCTTCTGGTCATCGGCCGGGGATCGGGCCTGGCGGATGCCGGGGCACACGATATGGAAGTCCGGCCCGGTGGCGGCGCGCAGTGCACCTGCCTCCAGGCCCGAGGCGATCACCCCGTCGATGCCGGCCGTGCGCGCCGCCAGCGCGCGCTGCACCACGACTTCACCGGCGTTGCCGGCAATACCCATGGCGGCCAGGTCGGTATCGTCCATCGAGGTCAGCACGGTTACCGCCAGCAGGCGCAACTGCCCGCTGCGCGCTTCGGCTGCGGCGGCCAGCATGCCCGCGTGCCAGCCATGCACGGTGCAGTAGTGCACCGGCCAGCGCGACAGCCCGCGCACCACCCCGGCCACGGTGGCGGGAATGTCGAAGAACTTGAGGTCCACGAACACGCGCTTGTCGCGCCTGGCCAGTTCGTCCAGCACCTGGAAGTACTCGCCCGAAGCCAGCAGTTCCATGCCGATCTTGTAGAAGGTCACGCTGTCGCCCAGGCGTTCGACCCAGTGCAGGGCCTCGCTTCTGCGCGGTACGTCGAGTGCGAAGATCAGGCGGTCGCGCGGCGCCGGCGCCATCGCGCGCGCAGGTATCACTGGGCGTAGTCCAGCGCCTCGCGCTTGGCGCGGCGGCGCTCGTCGGCGGGAAGCGACCACTGGTTGTCGAACAGCGCCGGTTCCCACGAGCCGTAGGTGGGATTGGGCAGCATCCACCAGCGCTGGCCGAACCACTGGCCGTGGCGGGCATGCAGCTGGTCGCGATGTGCGGGGGTATTGGGCGAGACCTGGACGAAGTCGCCCAGCTGGTCGCCGAACTGCATCAGCACGCGGTAGTCGCGCGCCACCAGCTGGCGCCGGCAGCGCTTGTCCGAGCCGCGCTGCTCGCAGCCGGGCACGTCCATGCCCAGGCCCAGGAACACGTCTTCGCTGGCCACCGGCAGGCCTGCCGCGCGCAGGTTGTCCAGGGTCGCCTGTTTCAGGTCCACGGCGCGGTTGGACAGGTAGATGAGGGTGACGCCGCGCGCGCTGGCCGCGCGCGCGAACTCGACCACGCCCGGCAACGCGCTGGCCTTGCGTTCGGCCACCCACAGCGCCCAGGTGGCGTCGTCGTACTCCAATCCGTCGCGCACCAGGCGTGCCTGGTAGGGCGAGTTGTCGAGCACCGTCTCGTCCACGTCCATGATTACCGCCGGCTTGAGTCCGGCCAGCGCATTGCGGCGCTCGGCCGGATCCAGCGCATCCCATTGCGGCTGCTGCAGGGCCTGGTCGAGCTGGTCGGCCGCGGCGCGGAAGGTCTGCTCGCTGATGGCGCGATACTCGACCGAGCGCTGGATCCAGGCCACCGAGTTGAGGTTGTCGTTGGGCGCGGCCGCCAGTTGCATGACCGCAGTGGGGGGCGCCTGGGCGGCAGGCATGGGCGCGGTGGCGCAGGCGGACAGGGCCAGGGCGGTGCAGGCGGAGAGCAGCAGCAGGCGCATGAGGGGTCGAATCCCGCTTGGAGGTGCTCGCCAGTCTACCGGCAGCGGCCACGCGCTTCTAATCACTCCATTGCGGGCGCCGGCTGCAATGACGACGGGTCCTGCGTCGGCGTCCAGTATCCTTGGGCGCGACGCTGCATCGGCCCCGCGCATGAACACCCAGCAAGCACTTCCCGTCCTGAGCCCCTTCGAGGCGCGCGTGCTCGGCTGTCTGATCGAAAAGGAAGCCACCACGCCCGATGCCTATCCGCTCACGATCAACGCAGCCCAGGTCGCCGCCAACCAGAAGACCGCGCGCGAGCCGCTGATGACCATCAGCCACGGCGACGTCAACCATGCCTTGCGCACGCTGGAAACCAAGGGCTTCGCCAGGCAGGTGTATTCGACCCGCGCGGAACGCTACGAGCACCATACCGGCAAGGCTCTGGACCTGCTGCAGCAACAACTGGCGCTGCTGGGCCTGCTGCTGCTGCGCGGCGCACAGACCGCGCACGAGTTGCTGGCGCGCGGCGAGCGCCTGGCCAGCTTCAGCGATGCCGAGGACGTGCGCCACCACCTCGAGCGCATGATCCAGCGTACCCCGGCGCTGGTGGTGCAGGTTCCGCGTGGCCCCGGCCAGCGCGAGGACCGCTACGTGCACCTGCTGGGCGGTCCGGTCGACGTGGCTGCAGTGAGCGCAAAGATCGCGGCCACGCCGTCGTCGGCGGGGCCCGGCGGTGGCGCGAGTGCGCTGGAGGCGCGGGTGTCGGCGCTGGAGAACGAGCTGGCGGTTTTGCGCGAGCGGCTGGAGGCCTTGGCGGGAGCGGCTTCCGGCGATTGAGCGTGCGGGCGCTGTGCCAAGAGCATCGCGCCCATGGGGCGCTCCTACCCAAAGCGCGACGCCACCGCGCCCGCCACGCCACGCCACCGCGTCCGCCACCGTCACCGCGTCCGCCACCGTCACCGTCACCGTCACCGCCACCGCCACCGCCACCGTCACCGCCACCCCCACCGTAGGAGCGGCCCATGGCCGCGATGCTCTTCTCGAAAGACCCCGCGCCATGCGCGCCACATCCCCGCCAACTGACCGGGCACCACGCAGCGCCAACCAATCTCAGGGCCGCTTGCTGCTGCGCTGCAGGAACAGGCTGCCCAGCAACGCGCCGGCCAGTGCCGCCGCCAGGCCGACGAACACGGCGATCACCAGTTCGAACGGCCACAGGTTGTGCGAGGTGGGGTCGGCAGCGGTATCGATCGCAACCCGTGCCATCACGGCGCCCGGAACGCTCGCTGCCACCAGCAGCCAGGCCACCGCGAACTTCGCCACCCCGAACGCACGCAGCAGCAGCGCGACCACGAATACTGCGGCCAACCCGGGCCCGAACAGCGAGTTGGGCAGGCTGACCTGTGCATAAGGGATTTGCCAGTAGGGAAACCCCACGCCCAGCAGGGCAATGGTGAAGCCCAGCAACAACCAGCCAGGACTGGATCTCGTCATCGAAGGCTCACCGTGGCACCGTTGGGTGGAGCGTACCGCAGTGCAACAACCAGCCAGGACTGGATCTCGTCATCGAAGGCTCACCGTGGCACCGTTGGGTGGAGCGTACCGCAGTGCAGCGCCTAGTCGTCGAACAGGGCCTGGATCGCGGCCAGGCCGGCACTGGCGCGCTCCTTCTTGTGCTCGGCATCGGCCACCGGATCGGCGCCGTCGCGCTGCAGTTCGGCCTGCGGCAACTCGTCCAGGAAACGGCTCGGCTGCAGCCGCACCAGTTCGCGGAAGCGCCGGGTCTGGCGGCTGTGGCTCAGGTACAGGCCCTGCTTGGCGCGGGTGATGCCCACGTACATCAGGCGCCGCTCCTCGGCCAGGTTGCCTTCCTCCAGGCTCATCTCGTGCGGCAGGATGCCGTCCTCGCAGCCGATGATGAACACGTAGCGGAACTCAAGTCCCTTGGCCCCGTGCAGGCTCATCAGCCGCACCTGGTTGCCGCCATCGTCCTTGTCGTTGCGCGACAGCAGGGCCAGCTGCGCGGCCAGGTCGCCGACGCTTTCGCCGCGTGGGCCGCCGCCGAACCAGTCGGCCAGTTCGTCCAGGTTGGCCCTGCGCCGCGCGAACGAAGCCTCGTCCTTGCACTGTGCGCGCAGGTCGGCCAGCAGGCCCGAGCGTTCGGCCAGCAGGCGCACCAGTTCGGAGGCCGGCAGTTGCGCGGCGCGGGTGCGCAGTTCGCGCAGGATGTCGGTGAACCCACTCAGGCCGTTGGCGGCGCGTGGCGGCAGGCCCTTGAGCGCGCCCTGCGATTCGGCGGCGCGTGCCATGGGCATGCCGGCGCCATGGGCCAGCTCGGCCAGCCGGGCCAGCGACGTGGCGCCCACCTCGCGCCTGGGCGACTGCACCGCGCGCAGGAAGGCGGCGTCATCGTCAGGATTGGCCACCAGGCGCAACCACGACAGTGCGTCCTTGACCTCCTGCCGCTCCAGGAACGCAGTGCCGCCGCTCAGGTGATAGGGGATGCGCAGCAGCTGCAGTGATTTCTCCAGCGGCCTTGACTGGTGGTTGCCACGGAACAGGATGCAGAACTCGCTCCAGGGTGCATCGCGTGCGGTGTGCAGGAAGGCGATCTCGGCGGCTACCTTCTCGGCCTCGTGCTCGTTGTCGCGGCACTCCCACACGCGGATGCGCTCGCCATCGGGCTGGTCGCTCCACAGTTTCTTGGGGTGCTCGTGCGGGTTATGCGCGATCAGCGCATTGGCCGCGCGCAGCACCCGGTTGCTGCAGCGGTAGTTCTGCTCCAGCTTGATGATCTTCAGCGCCGGGTAGTCGTGCGCCAGCTGCAGCAGGTTGTCGGGATTGGCGCCGCGCCAGGCGTAGATGCTCTGGTCGTCGTCGCCCACGCAGGTGAAATCCCCACGCGGCCCGGCCAGCACGCGCAGCAGCCGGTACTGAGCATCGTTGGTGTCCTGGCACTCGTCCACCAGCAGGTAACCGATGCGTTCGCGCCAGGCCATAGCCACCTGCGCATCGCCCTCGAGCACCTGTACCGGCAGGCGGATCAGGTCGTCGAAGTCGACCGCGTTGAAGCTGGACAGGCGTGCCTGGTAGCGCGCGTACAGGGCGGCGGCTTCCTGCTCGCGCGTGCTGCGCGCCGCGGCCAGCGCCTGTTCCGGCGAAAGGCCACCATTCTTGGCGCGCGACACCAGCGACTTGAGCGCTTCGATCGCATCCGGTTTCGCGCCGGGCATCAGGTCCTTGAACTGGGCGGTGCTGTCGTCGGCATCGAAGATCGAAAAGCCGCGCCTGAGCCCCAGCGCCGCATGCTCGACCTGCAGGAACTTCAGGCCAAGCGCGTGGAAGGTGCACAGGGTCAGGCCTTCGGCCGCATCGCCGCGCAGGCGCTTGCCCAGGCGCTCGCGCATCTCGCGCGCAGCCTTGTTGGTGAAGGTGATGGCGGCGATGCGCTTGGCCGGGACGCGCCCTGAGCTCACCAGGTGGGCAATCTTCTCCACGATCACCCGGGTCTTGCCGCTGCCTGCGCCGGCCAGGACCAGCAGTGGTCCTTCGCAGTGCAGCACTGCGGCGCGTTGGGGAGGATTGAGGCCTTGCATGCGGTGGGTTCCTTGCTGGCGCGCATTGTACGGAAGGTGGCCACGCCCGGCGCCGCGCCCACGATAGAATCCCGCCATGGCCAAGCTCTATTTCTACTATTCGGCGATGAACGCCGGCAAGACCACCACGCTGCTGCAGTCGGCGCACAACTACCGCGAGCGCGGCATGCGGGTGCTGATCCTGACCCCGGCGCTGGACCATCGCGGCGGCAGCGGCACGGTGGCCTCGCGCATCGGCCTGAGTGCGGAAGGCGTGGCGTTCGACCGCTCCGCCGACCTGGAGCGGCTGGTGGGGGATGACATAACTGCCAGTGGCAAGCTGGATTGCATCCTGGTGGACGAGGCCCAGTTCCTCACCCGTGCGCAGGTCTGGCAACTGGGCGAAGTGGTGGACGAGTTGCGCATCCCGGTGCTGTGTTACGGGCTGCGCACCGATTTCCTGGGCGAGCTGTTCGAGGGCAGCCAGTACCTGCTGGCCTGGGGCGACGAGCTGATCGAGATCAAGACCATCTGCCACAGCGGCAAGAAGGCCACGATGACCGTGCGCGTGGACGCCCAGGGCCGCGCGCTGCAGCAGGGCCCGCAGGTGCAGATCGGCGGCAACGAGCGCTACGTGTCGGTGAGCCGGTCGGAGTTCAAGAAGATCGCGCGCGGCGAGGGGCGCATCGCCTCGGTGCAAGGCAGCCTGCCGTTCGACTGAGGCAGAGGCTGGCGCACCCACTCCGGGTCATCCGCGACAGCTGGCCTGGATCAGCAGGACGTCACGGGTGACCGTGCCGCCCTGGGGACGGTCCACGGACAGTTCATCCAGCAGGGTGGCGATCTCGGCAAGGGCCTGGGTGCGTTGACCCGTGCGGCAACGCACCCCGGCGGCCTCGGCACGTGCGCGCCAGCGCAGCTTGGGGATGTCACTGCCCACGCCTTCATAGATCGCCAAGGCTTCGAGCTGGGTCAGCGCCTCTGCATCCCTGCCTGTGCGGCCCAGGTGGCGTGCCATGGAGAGCCTTGCGGCGATGGTCCGCGGGCTGTCCTCGCCATAGCCGACCCGGGTGAGCCTGAACGCACGGTCGAAATGCACGGCCGCCTGTTCATGGTCGCCAAGTGAGCCCAGTACCTCGCCCAGGGTGCGGTCGGTCTCGCCTACTACTGGATGGCTGGCGCCGAACTGGGCGGCGCGCAGCGCTCGACATTCCTGCAGCACGGCCAGTGCCTGGTCCAGGCGGCCGGCCGCATGCAGCACCATGCCGTATACGAACAGTCCGTCGGCAAGGCTCTGCGAGCCGTCGGGGCCGCGCCAGATCTCAACCGCGCGGCCCACGTCGTCCACCGCCTGGTCCAGCTTGCCGCGCTCCCAGGCGACCACCCCCCGGGTGTTCCAGGCCAGTGCGGTCTCGCGGTGCAGCGGCCCCAAGGAGGCGATCGTGAGTTGCAGCAGGGGCTCGATCTGGGCCTCGGCCTGGGCGTAGTTTTCCAGGTCAACCTGGCTGGCGATCAGCTGGCGGCGCAGGGTCAGGGTGACCGGGTGCTGCGCCCCATGCACCTCCGTGGCCACGGCAAGGCCGGCGCTGAAAGCCGGCAGGGCCGAGTCGGAATCGCCCCGGAACCGGTACAGGCGGCCGCGGCTGGTGTGGATCTCGGCTGCCAGGGGATGCGGCCCGCGCACGTTGGCCTGCAGGTGCGCCAGCGCCTTGTCGAAGCGCACCAGGGCCTGGTCGGTACGGCCCAGGTCGGTGTCGATCAGGCCCAGGTCGTACATGTTCTCGGCCACGCCCACCTGGTCACCCAGGCCGGTGCGCAGCGCCAGCGAGCGCTCGTAGAATTGCTGGGCCACCTGGCGCCCGCCGACCAGGCGGTGGCAGCGCGCGTTCTGGGACATGAAGTCGGCCTCCTGCGCTGGCAGGCGGCTGCGCATGCGCGAGACCATCGGCTGCAGCGGCGCCATCACCTGCAGGCATTCGCTGGAGCGGTCCAGCAGCCGCAGCACGCGCCCGCGCTGGGTCACCGATTCCAGTCGCAACCCGTCCGGTATCGTGTCCAGGCCCTCCAGCAGTGTCTGCTGGCGCTGCATCAGTGCCAGTGCCTCCTGGTAGTCGCCCAGGCCGATGCGCAGGCGCGCGATCACCCCCAGCAGTTCGGCATGCGCCAGGGGCTGCCCGGCCAGTTCGCGCTCGCCGCGACGCTCGCCGGCCACCAGCAGTTTGCGCGCATCGAAGATGTTGCCCTGCTGCGCGGCACCGGCGTTGTCGAACAAGCCGATCACGAAATCCTGCATGACCTGGGCGCGGGTGGCCTCGCGCACGGCCTGGCGCCCCTGCCACAGGCTGGCTCCCAGGGCCGACAGCAGCAGCATGGCCACCGCGGCGCTGGCTACCAGGCCCCAGCGATGGCGCTGTGCGTACTTGCGGATCAGGTAGGTCCAGCTTTGCGGGCGTGCATGCACTGGCCGTCCCTGCAGGTGGCGCTGCAGGTCCAGGGCCAGTGCCTCGACCGAGGGGTAGCGCTGCTCGGGCTGCTTGGCCAGCGCCTTGAGCACGATGTTGTCCAGGTCCCCGCGCAGGCGCCGGGCCAGGCGGCGGGCCTCCAGGCTGGTGTCGCGCGTGCCCTCGGAGGCGCGTTGCGAAGCCTGCGAGGGCTTGAGCGGCTCCACCGCCAGGATCGCCTGCTCCCATTCGGCATCGGTCTGGCGGCGCAGGCGGTAGGGCTTGCTGCCGGCCAGCAGCTCGTACAGCACCACGCCCAGCGAATACACGTCGGTACGGGTGGTGACCACCTGGCCGCGCACCTGCTCGGGCGCGGCGTAGTGCAGGGTGAAGGCGCGGATCTCGGTGCGGGTGGCGCCGGGCGCGGGCTCGGCATCGTCGAGCAGCTTGGCGATGCCGAAGTCCAGCAGGCGCGCTTCGCCGGTGGGGGTTACCAGGATGTTGGAGGGCTTGAGGTCGCGGTGCACGATCAGGTTGGCATGGGCGTGGCTGACCGCATCGCACACCTGCAAGAACAGCTTCAGCCGGGCCTCGACCGCCAGGCCGTGAGCGTGGCAGTAGTCGGTGATCGGGATGCCTTCGACGTATTCCAGCGCCAGGTAGGGCTGGCCTTCGCTGCCGAACCCGGCATCGAGTAGGCGGGCGATGTTGGGATGGCCCAGGCGCGCCAGGATCTCGCGCTCGCGCGAGAAGCGCAGGCGCAGGTTGGGGTCGGCCAGGCCCGGGCGCAGCAGCTTGAGCGCCACCTGCCGCTGGTACAGCCCGTCGGCGCGCGAGGCCAGCCAGACCATGCCCATGCCGCCTTCGCCCAGCACTGAATCCATGCGGTAGGGGCCAACCAAGGTGCCGGCCTCGGGCTGGCCCGGCCGTTCCAGCAACGGCTCGGCCATGAAGTCGCCGCTGCCGCCTTCCAGGGCCAGCAGATTTTCCAGTTCCGCGGCCAGGGTGGGGTCCTGGCTGCGCAGCAGCTCGAGCTGGGCGGCGCGCGCGGGGGCTGCCAGTTCCAGCAGTACGTCGAGCAACGGTGACAGCCGCTGCCAGCGTTCGGCGTCCATGCTCATGGATGCCGGCCCGGGCTCAGGCGTCCTGCATGGCGGCAAGCAGGAACAGCCGGGCCTTCTGCCAGTCGCGGCGGATGCTGCGCTCGGAACGCTGCAGCAACTCGGCGATCTCCAGCTCCGACAGGCCGGCGAAGTAGCGCATCTCCACCACCCGGGCCAGGCGCTCGTCGGCAGCGGCCAGCTTGTCCAGCGCATCGTTGAGCGAGAGCATCTCCTCGTCCAGGCGCAGCGGACCTTCCACGTCCTCGGGGATCTCGGCCACCCGCTTGAGGTCGCCGCCGCGCTTGCGCGCCAGCCGGTTGCGGGCGTAATCCACCACCACGCTGCGCATCGAGGAGGCCGCATAGGCGAAGAAATGCGCACGGTCTTCGAACCGTGCCTTGCCACTGCTGCCGATCAGCTTGAGATAGGACTCGTGTACCAGCGCGGTGGCGTCCAGGGTGTAGCCGTGCTGCCCCGACAGTTGCCGGCGCGCCATGCTGTGCAGCTCCTGGTACAGGGTGGAAAGGACGTGGTCCAGCGCGGCCCGGTCGCCGTTGCGCGCCGATTCCAGGAACAGGGTGATGTCGGCGGCATCGGCCATGGGGTCGTCCAGCGGGACCAGGGTGGAATATAGCCGCATTCCGGATTGCAATCCGGGGCCCCGCTCAACGCTGGCAATGCGAGCACCACACACTGGTGCGCTGTCCGATGCTGGCCTGTCTCAGCTTTCTGCCACAGCCCGGACAGGGTTGGCCGCCACGGCCGTAGGCCGAGAGCTCCTGTTCGAAATAACCCGGTGCCCCGTCGGGACTGATGAAATCGCGCAGGGTGGTGCCGCCGCGGGTGATCGCATGCGCCAGGATGTCCTTGATCGACAACGCCAGCGCCTGGTAGCGCTCGCGCGACACCCGGCCGGCCGCGCGCAGCGGCGCAATGCCGGCGCGATACAGGCTTTCGGCCGCATAGATGTTGCCCACGCCGACCACGGTGCGCTGGTCCATCAGGAAGGATTTGACCGGCGCCTTGCGTCCGCGGCTGCGCGCGAACAGGTAGTCGCCATCGAAGCCCGGAGAGAGCGGCTCCGGTCCGAGGCCCTGCAGCAGCGGGTGTTCCTGGCCGGATGCCTGCCACAGCAGGCAGCCGAAGCGGCGCGGATCGTTGAAGCGCAGCACCCGACCGCTGTCCAGCGCCATCTCGACGTGGTCATGCAGCTTGAGCGGCGCGGCCGCATCCAGCACGCGCAGGCTGCCGCTCATGCCCAGGTGCAGCAGCGCGCTGCCGGCCGCGGTGTCCAGCAGCAGGTACTTGGCCCGGCGTCGCACGGTCTCGATGCGTTGCCCCTGAAGCAGTGCAGCCACTGCGGGCGGGATCGGCCAGCGCAGGTCCGGGCGGTGCAGGGTCACCGCAGTGATTCGCCGCCCCTGCAGGTGCGGCAGCAGGCCAAGGCGGGTGGTCTCCACTTCGGGCAGTTCGGGCATGTGCACAGTGTACGTAGGGCCTGAACACGCGGGCCCAGTCCGCGGCGCCCCCGGGGCGGGACACGAACGCCGGCCTGCGCGGGGATGCAAGTTGCGCGCGCACCCCGCATCATCGGCAACACGGCGCCGTATTGCGCCGCCTCGACGGGACTGCGATGCCGATTTTTGCCACACGCCTGCACCTTGCTGCGCGTACCCGCCATGCCCCCGGAGCGCCGCGAGCATTCATGCTGGCTGCGGCCATGGCCTGCCTGGGGACCTGGTCAGCGCTGCCTACGCCTGCGCTGGCCCAGGTCACGGCGACCGGCGACTACCTGGCGCGCATGGACAGCGACGGGGACGGCCGGGTCAGCCTGGCCGAATACCAGGACTGGATGAGCTACGCCTTCGACCGCATGGACGC
>Ga0335395_10002947_pt1 | contig 10568 bp, 4 predicted proteins | sample MAT02_FD_205744 | JGI IMG/M metagenome (GOLD analysis project Ga0335395, IMG submission 205744) | Freshwater microbial communities from Lake Fryxell liftoff mats and glacier meltwater in Antarctica - MAT-02 (spades assembly) (version 2) ...
CAGCTTCGTGACCTGTTTCTTTTTATCCTCGGGCACGATGTAAACGGGTTTGAACCCGTCGTCGACATTGACGGCCAGATACGCCCACGGCTCGCCTTTAAATTCTGCGGGCATGTCGGCGCGATTGCGGGGCAAATCTCGCACGTGACCGATGCTGGCTTCGACCTGAAAATCCTTTCCAAGAAATTTAGCGATCGTTTTTGCCTTGGCCGGTGATTCGACGATCACCAAGCTCCTGCCGCTCAACTTGCCGCTGGTCTTTGCCATATCGCTAATTTTGTCACTGAAGAAGGTGTCGAAAGAACGGAAAAACGCCAACGGAGTGAAATCTTGGATCAATCCGCCTTGACCCCCCGAATCGTCGCCCGGTAGTCTTTTGGGTCCGGCGAGATGGATGGATGTTGGCGACCGTCGCTCATGAGCGTTAGGGTCGCGGGCCCGATTGTCAAGGCTCCGTTGCGAGTCGAAATGATCACGGTGAGCGCTTTGATGAGAGAATCGCTTGGTATTATCTGCCGACTTGTTGAGCAAAACTTGAATTGCCGTCGCGGCAAATTTTTGATTCCCTACCCTTTGACCATGACTGGACCGAGATGAGCAGCAGCCCCTTCGAGCTGTTTCGCCGCAACACCAAAACGTTGATGGTGTTTTTGACGCTCCTGGCGCTCTTTTCGTTCGTCATTTTGCCATCCGTGGCGATGTACCAGCAAAACAGCATGGGTGGCGGAGGCATGGCCGCCGGGCGTTTGGCGACGTTTAAAGATGGCGAATACGACGCCACCAAAACGAATTATTTCACGAGGAACCATTACGCCACCGTTCAATTCCTCCGCGACTTGGCGGAATTGACGATGTCGCGCGGTGGCAGCCCAAAAGTTGCTGACTTTCAATACAACACTCAACAAAATGCGATCCAGTCGCTCGGGATCAATTCTCGTCCCGGCACGCGGGCGAGCGTTCGTACGTTGATGTACGCCGCCGAAGCGAAGAAAAAAGGCTTGGAATTGGATGACACCGCCATCCAAAACTGGCTGACGCTGTTCACCGACGGACGCTTGAGCGATTCCGAGATCAACGCCGTGCTGGCCCAGTCGACCCGAAATCAAATGGGGCAAGTTCAGCTCTATGAACAATTGCGGACCCAATTGCTGGCCTCCGTGTACCAACGTGAAGTCATGGGCGGATTGTCCGCCGCCGGCCTGCCGATCGTGCCCCCGGCCCAACAGTGGGAATTGTTTTTGAGGCTGAACCGACAAGCCGTCGTCGACGCGTACGCGATCAATGTCGCCGATTTTGTTGAACAAACGAACGCGAAACCGACTGATGCGGAGATCCAAGCGATCTACAACAAAGGCAAAAATGCTTTCCCCGATGACGAGTCCGCCGCGCCCGCATTCCGTCGCCCGTTCGCGGCAAATTTCGAATATCTCGCCGGCAATCTCGATGATTTTATCAATCGAGAGATCGCGAACCTGACCGCAGAGCAGGTCAATGCGGAGTACCAACGACGGCTCGAAGGCGGCGATTTCAAGCTGCCCGACACACCGCTGGAAACCGCGCCGAGCGAAACACCCGAAACACCCGCCGTGACCGAGGAAACACCCGCCGCGACTGAAGAAACACCCGCCGCGAATGAAGAAGCCCCAGCGGAAACCGAAGCACCCGCCACGACCGAAGCACCCGCCACGACCGAAGCACCCGCCACGACCGAAGCATCTGCCACGACTGAGGCAACGCCAGCCACGACTGAGGCAACGCCAGCGGCGGTTGAAGAACCCGCCGCAGTGCCCGCGGAAACGCCGGCTGCCGGAGATTCGGGACAAACGGCCCCCGACCGATCGGTGCGCCTGGTCGCGATGCAGACGGAGCCCGTCGCCGACGACGCGGACGCCGAAACTGCTCCCACGGCGGACGCTCCTACAGGTCCAGCAGCCGCAGAGCCAGCAGCCACAACCGAAGCGGCGACGACGGACGCTCCCGCCGAAACGCCGGCTGTGGAAACGCCCGCTGGGGAAACGCCGGCTGCCGATGCCCCATCGCCGGCAGTCGATTCCTTTGAAAATGTTCGACCGCAACTGGAGCGTTCGATGGCATTACAGCCCGCTCTGGAAAAATTGGGCGTGGCGATGAACGAAGTCGAAAAGGTGATGCAGACTTACTTCAACGAGCGAACGATCGCCGGTAACGATGCCGCCAAGCAACCCAAACGGCCTGACCTGAAAGCGCTCGGTGAAAAACTTGGGATGCGTTACGTCGAAACCGGCTTGGTCGATTTTTTCCAAGCTCGCCAAGATCCGATCGCCCAGTCATTTGGTACCGGTCGTGGCGGGATGCAGCGCGGCGAGAGCTTCGCACAAACGTCGTTCCAGCCCACGCGGGCCGAGTTCAAGCCGCTGCAAACCGTCGATGACCAGGCCCAGATCTCGTTCGTGTCGTGGAAGACCGAATCGCGAGACGAATTTATTCCGACGCTGAAAGAAATCCGCGACGAAGTGATCGCGACGATTCGGTTGGCCGAGGCTCGCAAATTGGCGAGAGCCGCCGCGGACGCGAAGGCCAAGGAATTCGCGGCCACCGACAAACCGATTAAAGAATTGATCGGCGAAGATCGCGCAAACCTTTATTTCCAAGCCGTCGGGCCGTTTTCGTGGATGACGTCGTTGGGTTTCGGAATGCAATCATTCGTCAGCGCCGTTCCGGAACTGGACCGAGTCGGCGATGATTTCATGCGACAAATGTTTTCGAGCGAACGCAATGCGTGGGGCGTTGCCCCGAACATGCCCGAGTCCGTATTTTATGTCGTTCGTCCCGTCGAATTTTCCCCCTCCACCGACGAGCTGCACCAGCGATTCGCACAAGTCGGACAGCGGATGCAAACGACCTCGCTGGCCGTCGAAGAAGCGCTGAAGATTCGTGACGCCCACTACAAAATGCTCGACGAGCAGGTCAATTTTGAGTGGAACGAAGACGCGTTAAAAGACGAAGAATAGGGAGAAGCGTTAAACGTATGTCACGACGCTTCGCCGTCGTCATCCCTAAAACGGTGTCACGACTCTTCTTCGCAATGCTGAATTGCGACTTGTCCGCGTATCGCACTTTCGTGGCGAACGCGAGAATCATGATACGCGAATTTTAAGCGTGCGGGAACTTTTGCCGCGTTGCCGCGTCCCAACCCCAGCATTTCGTTGACACTGGTAAAGCCGAGACTATGATCTAGCTCGCAACTTATCCAGTCGCCACGGAGCCCCCAAATTACCAATACCAGCTCTTCTCTGGGGGCGTTTGGTGGTTCTGACGTGAATTCGACGGCAAAATTAAGATCGCGGCGGTCGCAATGAGCGAAGTCCGTGAGAGAAAAAGTGGCATCGTTGTCACTTTAACATCCCTGATCGCTGGCCTTTCAAGAGCATGAACGTGAAACGAGGCACCACCCAACCCAAGTCAACGCGTCCTGCCCTTTTGACATCTCGGGCGACTTCTCGGACGAAGCGCCGGAATTTGTTGATCGAGGGTCTCGAATCGCGGAACTTAATGGCCGCCATTACCGGTGGCGCCAGCGGTTCGAACAACGGCAACGGGATTGTTGACGACGTTTTCCCGCGAAATATTGGCGACGCACGAGTCGTTGCCTTTGCGATTCAGGAGACCGAAATTGCGACGGGCCGCGGGTTGAACGATTCAATCCAAACTGCGCAGCTTCTTCCGCTCGGAACGGGCCCCGGGCAACGAAATACCATCGACGTGACTGGTTCGTTGCCGCCCGCATCACCCGGAACGGGCCTGACCGGCTCGTTGCCCGACGACATTGATTACTACGCGGTCGATTTGCGTGCCGGCGACATTCTCGACACCTCCGGCATCGGTTCGATTGGCGGCGTCGATATTTTCTTTGCTAACGGGCGACGCTGGTTTGCGTTCGAAGACAACCAGGCAATCTTGTATCCGGCGAATTCGCCGTTGATGACGGTCGGAAACGCGGTTGCGGCCCAGGTCGTTCCGTCGGACGGGCGTTATTACATCCGCTTGGCGAACAGCGGGCTGTCCGCTTCCAGCTACACGCTCGGACTGCGTGTCTACCGACCGGTGATGGAGTCGCAACCGATCGGTGCCAAGCAGAAGGTATTTTTGGATTTCGACGGTGCGACGATCCCCAATTCATTGTTCACGCCGGGTTTGCCGGGAACGACGCGAATTCCTTCGCTGTTTGACTCGTTGAATCTATTGAACCTAGAGCCTCAGGATGAGGGGCCATTCATTAACAAGGTGTTGGCGAACCTGAATGATCGGTTCAGGAGTGTAGTAACCAACGGCGGGAACGGCGATTTTGCCTCGACCGGCATCGCGGGACAATTCGGCATCGAGTTTCTCAACAGCCGCGACAATCCAGACCCATTCAACGACCCACTTGTCACACGGGCTCACATCGGTGGCAGCACGGCAGATGTCAATATCTTGAACATTTTGGGAGTATCGCAGTCGCTCGACGTCGGCAATTTTGACACCAGCGAAATTGTGCTGCTTCCGGTCGAGTTCTTTGAAGCCGCCGCTTCGACCTTTCCAATCTCCAATGCGTCAAGCCTGTCCGATGCGATTGCGTTCCGATTGGCGACGACCATTGCTCACGAAATCGGACATTCGTTTGGACTTCGCCACACTGATCCGCTCAGCATTGTCAATTCAATCATCGACACGGGCGGACCGATTCCCGTACAGGGTCGTGCGCTCGGCGTCGGACCCGATGGGATTTTCGGAACCGCGGATGATGTTCAACCGCAATTTCCGGTATTCAAGCGATTCAATCCGGTGGAAGGCTTCATCGGCGATCAATACGTCGCGCCAGCGCTTGCTTGGGTATTGTCCACCGGAACACGGGGAACGCCGATCACCGGGACCGTGTTTAACGATTTCAACCAGGATGGCCGTTTGACGTCTGGCGAAACGGGGTTGTCGGGCATTCGCGTATTCGTTGACGCGAACAATAATGGACAATTCGATTCCGGCGAAGTTTCGACATTGTCCAATGCGAACGGCACGTACTCACTGGCGGTTGGCGCGGGGACGTTTCGTATCCGGGCCGTTGCCCCGAACAGTTTTGCCAACACGACGTTGGGTCAAAACATTACCGTGGGAACCGCGGGCGCGGCGAATATCAATTTGGGTTTGACCCGCGTGCAATCGGACATCACCGGCACCGTGTTCAACGACCTCAACGGCAACGGCACCCGTGAGTCCGGCGAAGGTCCCCAGTCTGGCGTGTTTGTATACCTGGACCTCGACGGCGATAATCGTCCCGACGTGGGCGAACCGAGCTCGATCACGGACGCCACTGGCAATTACCGAATCAATTTCCCGGGTGCCGGGACGTATTTCATCCGCGAAGTCCTGCCATCGGGTTACGAGCAAACCTTCCCGCTCATTCCGCAATCGGCCATCACGCTGCCTAACGGTCAAAATCCGGATGAGCATCGCGTCGTTTTCAATGGCACCTCGCTGACCCAAAATTTTAACTTCGGCAATCGGCCTAATCTTGATTTTGGTGACCTTCCGGACAGCTACGGCACGACGCTCGCCGCCGGTGGACCGAGTCACGGTATCCTCGCGGGCCTGTCGCTCGGCGGTGCACCGGATCGTGAAGCCGATGGACAACCGACCGCTGGTGCGAATGGGGACGACGTCAGCGGCATCGTCGGGCCTGATGGCAACGTTGTCGATGACGAAGACGGCGTTCAATTGTTGTCACCGATCGGTCCCGGTGCGGCGGCGACGTTCCGCGTCAACTTAAATAATGCGACGACCCAAACGGGATATTTGCGAGCTTGGTTCGATTTCAACGGCAACGGCAGGTTTGAATCGTCTGAGCTTGCGATCAACGATTTCTCAGGCCTCGGGGTACGAGATTTTCAAATCAACGTCCCCTCAACCGTCGTGCCTGGTTCGCTGTACGCTCGGTTTCGGTACAGCACCCAGACGGGCGTGAGCTTTGGTGGACAAGCGGACGCCGGTGAGGTCGAAGATTACGTTTTCACGGTTTCGCCATCAGCAAACCTTGCGAACCCTGACACATTCACGGTGACGCGAAACAGCCAAGCAAACGTTTTGGATGTATTGGCAAACGATTTTGACAACAGCGTCACGGGCCTGCGAATCACCAGCCTCGATCGTTTGGGCAATCCGCCGACCCGTGGTCAAACATTGATCGCCGCCGGTGGACGCAGCATTTTGTACACGCCTCCGACCGGGTTCACGGGCACGGATACGTTCCAGTACACCGTCACGTCGCTGAGCGGACAGCGGGCCACGACGACGGTTACGTTGAATGTGACATTCCTGAGCGACTCGCCGATCGCGGTGGACGATTCGTTCGATATCCCGCAGGGTTCGGTCAACATTCCGATCAATGTCCTTGATAATGATGTGCCCAGCCGGTCGGGCGGATTGACGATCACGTCGGTTTCCCCAGGTGATCAGGGCGGACAAACGACTCTGGCCGGTGGTCGTCAAGCGATCACGTACACGCCACGCGCCGGGTTCACGGGCACCGAACAGTTCATTTACAACGTCACCGATGCCAGCGGTGGGACCAGCCGGGCGACCGTCACGGTTAACATGCAACCGGGCTCTCGCAACGACGATTTGGCGGGCTACACGATCGATTTCCTCGATCCGATCAATAACCGTCCGATCACGAACGTGCAGGCGGGCGATGAATTCCTGGTCCGCGTTTCGATTCAGGATCTGCGAAGCTCCGTGGTGACTAATCAGGGTGTCTTCTCCGGTTTCCTGGACCTGCTGTACACTGATCAATTGCTCTCCGTCGTGCCCAGCTCGACCAATCGGCTCGGCTTTGAGATCAATTTTGGGCCTCAATTCACCAGCTCCGATTCGGGCGAGGACATCAGCAATGGCGACGCAAACACGCCGGGACTACTGAACGAAGTCGGTTCCGCCAAGCCGATCAGCGCCCAGCCAGTGGTGGGCGAAGGCGTCATCACGCTGTTCACCGTTCGCATGCGAGCGGCCGCACCGGGCGTCGCCGTCTTCAAGGCGAACCCTGCGGATTTACCTGAAAATGAAACCAGTTTGTTGGGTTTGCAAACGGCATTGACGCCATCGCAACTTCGCCTCGGCACCGCCGAATTGACGATCGCACCGGCGGGCACCATCTTCACCCGCGCCGTGGATGATGCGTTCCTTGATGGTCGCGATTCAAACGGCGTGATCATCGTTGGCGGATCGCCCGCAAGGTTAAACGTTCTTGCCAATGACATCATCGGTCCAAACGTGACGTTGTCGTCGCTGACGATCTTGCAGGCACCCGGACGCGGTACCGCAGTCGTGGGCTCGGATAACACGATCAGTTACACGCCGGACAACTCGCTGAACGACAACGATACGTTCACTTACGCGATCGTCACGTCCGACGGCGTGCGCAGCACCGCACGGGTCGATTTGACCGCTGGCAGCGCGGCCGCAAATGATCAAATGTCGATCACGCTGAATGTTGTCGATGGCACCGGCCGGCCAATCACCGGCAACATTCCCGTGAACACTCGGTTTGGCGTTCAATTTGTCGTCGACGATTTGCGAACGGCGTTACAAGCCAGCCCGCAGGGAGTTTTCGCTGCGTTCGCGGACATCCTCTACAACGCCGGACTGGTTCGTCCGTCGAATACGATTCTGACCGACGCGTTCAATTTTGACGTCGTGTTCAGCGACATTTTCGGCAGCCTCAATTCGTCGACTGGCCAGGTTTCGGGTGCTTTCGGCATCTCGGACACGCCAGGAATCATTGACGAATTTGGCTCGATCGTCGCCGTCAATGATCCAAATTTCCTGCCGCCCGGTGCCGTCGCAGGTGACCCGGTGCTATTGGCGACGTTGTATTTTGACGCGATCGCGCCAGGTCGCGTCGACTTCAAGACCAGCCCTCCGGACGTGTCGCCGCAGCGAGATTCGTTGTTCTTCACTCCTGATTCACCCATCCCGCTGAACCTGATTCGGTTCGGCGCGACGTCGATCACGATCGGCGGTTCGGCCGCGTCTCCCGAAGGCGAAGTCCGACAGAATGGCTTGCTGCCCGCGGACGTCAACGATGACGGACGGGTCACGCCGATCGATGCCCTGCTGATCATCAACGAGATCAGCCAGCGACGACGAGCCGAAGGCGAAACCGCAGCACAGCGATTTTCAAAGTTCGCCGACGTGTCCGGCGACGGACGGATTACGCCGCTGGACGCGTTGCAGGTGATCAGTTCGATCACAAGTCGCAATCGTATCATGGCACCGGTCGTAACTCCGACGATCGTCAATCCGACGCCGTTGACTGCCGATGCGTACCGAACGATTGTCGACACGCGTGCCCGAATGACGACGGCGTTTGCAAACTACAACGCCATCACGGTTTCGATGGCCAGGTCCTCTTCCTTCGCGCCACCGGTCGGCGAAGGCATGGCATCCGCGGATGCCGAGAAAGAAGATCTGCTCAATCTCTTGGCCCAGGACGTCGCGAATACCTGGCAATAAGGCTTGGTTTCGCGGGTGTCTACCTCATTCTCCCGCCCCGCGGGAGATACAGGCCTCCAGGCCCGGATATGGTTTTTAATCTTTCGATAAGCCGTCCATTGCCCTCCCGCTGCGCGGGCAGGGTGAATTTGCTCTACTCCGCGATTCGGACCGACACCAGTTCTTTGTCGTTGCGGACGAACGCGTTGCCCTGCGAGTACGCAGGATGGCTCCAGACGACGGCGCGGCCAAACGCTTCGGCGGTCGGTTCAAGAACGTGAAAACGCCATGACTCGTCGTAACCCTCGGCGGTCAACGTCGCGCGAATCAGGTCACCGGTTTCGCTCATCAGCAGGTAATCATCCGTGTCGGCTAACCGCGTCAAGAATGCGGTCCCATGGTTAACGCGTCGCTTTTCGCCGGGCTTCGTCGCCGCAAAGGTTGTCCACAAGCGACTACCATTGGCAGCGTCGACGGCGATCAGACAGCCTTCGTTGCAATCGGTTCCGAAGATCACGCCGTCATGAAAAATGGGCGTGCTGTTGGCGGAGTAGACCGAGTTTTTTGGTTCGCCACGCCACAATTCTTTTACTTCCGGACGGTCTGAGGCGAGTTCAAACATGACGCTATGATTTCGGATGGCGCTGGCGTAAACGCGATTGCCGTCCCGCATCGGGCGAGCGATCGCCATCTCGTACTCGGGCTTGATGTCGACGGTCCAGTAGACGTTTGCGGTCTCGGGGTTCATGCCGACGATCCCGTCCGCGTGCCAAACCATCAATTGTTTCTTGCCGCCAAATTCGATCATGCTGGGTGGGCAATAAGCGGCACCCGACGCGTCGAGTGCTTTCCATCGCTCCTCGCCGGTCATTTTGTCGAACGCGACGACCGTTTGGCCGGGGCCGCCCACCATGCAATAAATAAGCTCGCCATCGACGAGCGGATGCGCCGAAAATCCCCAAATCGGCACCGGGGCGTTGTAGTCAACTTTGAAGTTGCGTTTCCAAACGAGGTTTCCCGTCATGGCATCGAGACACGACAGATCGCCCTCGCTGCCCAGGATGTAGACGCGCCCAGGATCGTTGGCATCGTCACGATCAACCGTCGGCGTGCAGCGGGGCCCAGCGGGATAGGAGATACTGTAGGGGCAATCGTATTCGTATTTCCAAAGCGTTTTTCCCGTGGCAACGTCGACGCAGAGCAATCGTTCCTTGCCCTGCAATTCCGCTCGCGTGCCAGGGTTGTTGAACGCCTCGCCCGAGGATTTTTCGTAGTCAAAAACGTAGCACCTCGAACCAACAACCGCCGGTCCGGCATATCCGCCCGCGACGGGAACCCGCCAATTCACCGTCAACCCACCGGCGGGCAAATCGGTCACCGTTCCCGATTCGCGATAAACGCCGTCGGCGCTCGGTCCCATCCACCGGGGCCAATCGTCGCCCTGGCAAACCGACATGGTGATCAAAACGAGAAAGGCAACGTGGCCACAAATTATCCCACTCATCATTCATTCTCCGCGGATGGATCAAACATTATTTCGATAGTCATGATAACGGATGGTTCCGCCGCCGTTACGCCTTGACGCGGCAACCGAGATCACGAAACCACGCGGCGATACGTGACGCGTGATCGCCCTGGATGATCAGGTTATCCGTTTCGGTGGTCCCGCCGGCGCCGCAGTGTTGTTTGACCTGGGTCAGCAGACTGGCTCGCTCGGTGGGCGTCGCGTGCAACCCGCTGACGATCGTAACGATCCGTCCGGCTTTGCGTTTTTCGGTCCGCACGACGACCGATGCCTTCGCGGGATTGAATACCACTTCGGCGACCGGGACACACTTGCACAAAGCGTCCACTTCGCCGCACCGATCACATCGTGGCTGCATCTCCCATTTTGTTCCCGCGAAAAGGCTCATGTCGGATCGTTGTCGAAAAAGGGTGGCGTGTAAGGGTGCTAATGCGGGTATAATAGAGGCCTGCTCCGCACGAGTCCCGCCCTCAAATTTCTATTGAATGTTATGCCAAAGACGCCTGATCACGTGATTTGTATCGTCATGATTGGCGTGCTT
>Ga0335395_10002949_pt1 | contig 10564 bp, 11 predicted proteins | sample MAT02_FD_205744 | JGI IMG/M metagenome (GOLD analysis project Ga0335395, IMG submission 205744) | Freshwater microbial communities from Lake Fryxell liftoff mats and glacier meltwater in Antarctica - MAT-02 (spades assembly) (version 2) ...
TCGACGCTCGGGTCAATGTTGGCGAAGGTGCCGACAGCACCGGAAATGGCACCGGTGGCCACCTCTTTCCGCGCTGACAGCAGCCGGTCACGGTTGCGCGCCATCTCGGCGTAGAATCGGGCGAAGGTGAGGCCCATCGTGGTAGGTTCGGCATGGATCCCATGGCTGCGGCCGATACGAACGGTGTCCTTGTGCTCATGCGCGCGGGCTTTCAACGCCGCCAGCACCCGGTCCAGCGCCTGAAGCAGCAGGTCAGAGGCGCGGACCAATTGGATATTCAGCGTGGTATCGAGCACGTCTGACGAGGTCATCCCCTGATGCACAAAGCGCGCATCGTCCGCGCCGACATGTTCGGCCAGATGGGTCAGGAAGGCGATGACGTCATGTTTGGTGACCGCCTCGATCTCATCAATGCGGGCGACGTCGAAAGTCACGTCCCTGGCACGCCAGACGGCTTCGGCATTGGCCTTGGGGATCACGCCGATTGCAGCTTGAGCGTCGCAGGCATGGGCCTCGATCTCGAACCAGATCTTGAACCGCGTTTCCGGGGACCAGATCGCCACCATTGCGGGGCGGGAATAGCGTGGGATCATCCGGGAACCTCGACCTGATGCAGTTGGCGCCCCCTTACGCCGCGTCGGAGGGGGGCGCAAGCGGCCAGAGCATGCGTCAGGGGATAAGCCCAATTAGCCCCAACACCGAGATGACCAGAAACGCCATCCACTGCGGCAAGAGGCGCAGCGTGCCCAGTCTGGCAAGGCCGTAGACGATGAAAAGCACCGCCGATGCCAGATACAGCGTGATCGGCAAGACCGCCAGCGAAAGGGCATGGTTTGGCAGGAAAGCCGCTGCGACCAGCCCCGCGCCCCCAAAGCACAAGATTGCCGACATCGCGTGCCAAAGGACCGACCATGCGGCCTTTGCAGGCTCTGGCAACAACGATGCGACCATGGGGCGATGAAACTCGCGCCCGCCAGGAAGCACGTGCACCAGGCACAGAAGAATGGCGCAGATGCCAGAGACCAGAAGCCAAAAGTTCATTCGAGGAAGCTTTCCATACGGTTGCGTATGGGTTAGCAAAGCCTGTTGCAGTTGTCCATACGGATGCGTATGTTTTCCGCATGGCTGACATTGATCGCAAAGCGCGGCTTGGGCGCGATGACTGGGTTATGGCGGGTCTGCGCGCGCTGGTGCGCGGCGGAGCGTCGGCGGTAAATGTCGAATCTCTGGCCCGCGACATTGGAGCAACGAAAGGCTCATTCTATTGGCATTTCAAAGATTTGGCAGAATTTCATCAAGTGATGCTTGAGCGTTGGGAAGACCTGGCAACAAAGACCATCACGTCTACGGCCAAAGCTTCGGGGCTGGATGGGCGCGGGCAGCTGATGCTTTTGGTCGACATGGTCTCGGTCCTTCCGGGCGAAGCCTTCGGGGGTGTCGAAGTGGAGCCTGCTCTGCGCGAATGGGGGCGGACCGATGCCCGCGCTCGCTCGGTACTGGAACGGGTGGACCGGCAGCGGCTGGAGGACTTGGCCGGTTTTCTGCGCGCGGCGGGTGTGGCCGCGCCGGACTTGCCGGGAATGGCGCAATTGATTTATGCCGGGGTCATCGGGCTGGAAAGCCTGCGCCTTACCACCGGTGCCGAAATGCGCCCTGCGCTTCACGCCCTGGTTGCGCGGCTGCTGCGCCCCTGAGGTGAGACGCGGCAGCTTGCGCCCGGTTCGCTGGCAGCGCATGGAAAGGGCCGGTCTTGCCGCGAAGGGAAAATGATGAAGCTGGTGCGCGTGACCCTTGGGGTGTTGATGGGTCTTGCCGTCCTGGCTTTGGCGCTGGGCTATCTGGGCGGGCTACACTCCGCCGGGGATTCGCTGGCCATCGGCCGTGGCCCGACTGCCGTGGCGCTTGTGGTGCTGGCTTGGCTGGGCCTTCTGGCCGGCCTGATGCGCTGGTTTGCCCTGGGCGCTCTGGTGGTCGCGGTCGCCACGGGTGGGCCGGTGGCCATGGCCTATGTGTGGCAGGGTCCCCCGGGCACCTTCACCCTGTACCAGAAGAACATGTACTACCGGAATGCGAATCTGGCCGCTCTGGAGGCCGACATCCGGGATGCCCAGCCCGTGGCACTGACCTTGCAAGAGGTCTCCGAGGCAAATCTCGGCTTGCTGGATGCCCTGCGCGATGTGCTGCCGCACCAGTTGCATTGCCCTGATCACGGACGCGGTGCATCGGTGGCGACATCGCTGTCGCCCGTGCCGGGCGGCGAGATCTGTGCACCCGGCCTGGCGGCGCTTCAGGTCAATCGGGATGGCACCACTCTTTGGATCGTGTCGGTGCATCTGTACTGGCCCTGGCCCTATCGGCAGGCCGACCACGCGGCAGAGCTGATGCCTGTCCTTGAGGGAATGGAAGGGCCAGTGGTCATGGCGGGTGATTTCAACATGGTCCGCTGGGGCGCATCGGTGCGCGCGCTTGCAGCGGCCGCGCGGACCCAGCCGGTCGGGGCGACGGCCGGCACCTATCTTGGCCTAGCCCCCTGGCTGCGTCTGCCAATCGACCACGCCTTCGCCCCCGGCGGCGGACGTGTGGCCTACCGCATGGCGCTGGGGTCGGACCACCTGGGTCTGGTCGCGGAACTGGAGCTTTAGCCGCAGGCCATGGCGGTCACCGCATCAGCCGCTCATCAAACGGATAGCGCGTCAGGTTCTCGCAGCCGGTCTCGGTGATCAGCACCTGATCCTCCAGCTTGATCGAGAAATCGCCGCCTTCCGGGCTGATCAGCGCCTCGACGCAGATCACCATGCCGGGTTCCAGAACCGCGTCAAAAGCGCCGGGCGTCCAGCCGTCGGGATAGGTGACGTAAGGCCATTCGTCGCATAGCCCGACGCCGTGCATCTTGCAGCTGTATTTCTGCGCCCAGTATTCGGGCGACAGTTGGTGGCCGTTGGTCACCAGTTCTTCGATGCTGACCCCGGGTTTCAGCCGCGCCTGATGATCGCGAATATGGTCGATCCCATGATGAAACGCCGAGATCATTGCGTTGGAGGGGCGGCTGTCGCCGATCCACCAGGTGCGGCTGATGTCGATGCAAAAGCCGTAAGCGCCGATCAGATCGGTGTCGAAGGCGACAATCTCTTCGGGCTGGACAAGCCTTGGCCCACATTCCTGAAACCATGGGTTGGTCCGGGGTCCGCTTGCCAGCAACCGTGTCTCTATCCATTCCCCGCCGCGCCGGATGTTGGCGGCGTGAAGCTCGGCCCAGATCGCATCTTCGCTGACGCCGCCCTGCGGCACATTCTCGCGAGTGAAGGTCTCCATCTCGGCAACCCCGGCCTCGCAGGCGTGGTGGGCGCAGCGCATGGCAAGAATCTCGTCTGGCGTCTTGATCGCGCGGGTGCGTTCGGTGACTTCTTCGCCTTCTTCGACGGTGAAACCAACCGCCTCCAGCGCGCGCAGGCCGTGGACCATGATCTTGTCGACCGCAAGCCGCCGATTTGTTCCGGCATGTGCCCGCATCACCTCATCCACCTGGGCGGCAAAGCGCCTTGCGGCATCGGCCCCCCGGTCGCCGGTGGAATTGTAAAAGAACGTGGCACCCGACCGCAGCTCCTTGACCAGCGGGTTGATGGTCACAAGGAACGGGGAGTTCTTGTATTCCCACATTACCATATGCCCGTCGGCGCACAAAAGGCAGGCGCGGAACGGGTTGTGCATGTTCCAGACCTGCATGTTCGTGGTGTCAGTGGCATAGCGGATGTTCAGTGGGTCGAACATCAGAAGGCCGCCGTAGTCGCGGACTGCCAGCGCTTGAGTCAGCTTTTGCCAGCGGTCATGCCGCATCCGGCCAAGGTCGGGCAGCGCCAGCCCCGCCGCCGCCCATTCGCGGAACGCCAGTTGAGTGGGCCCGATTTCCACCCGGTCATTGTCATTGGGGGAGCCATCGCCCAGCCGGTCCGCCCGGGTCGGGTCGATCTTGCGGCGGTCTCGGTGGAACGTGTTCATCTCGGTCTCCGGCTTTTGTTCAGATTGGCGGCTTGGCGGGTCTTCGCTTCGCCAGCGGCGACCGTGGTCATGTCGCAAACGTGTTGGTTGCAGCCGCGCGTCCCGCGTGGTCAAAGACGCCATGGTCAACCCGATGCAAGACGCGCCGATCCTGCAGGACCGGCTACCGCTGTTCCCCTGGGCCGATCCGCGCACCCGGCGACTGCCTGGCATTCAGCCGGTCGAGGGGCGCGACTGGCTGCGCCGGGATGATGCCTATGCCGGGCAGATGGCGCTGCGTGACCGGCTGATCGCGGGCCAGCCGCAGGTGGTCCATGGCCTGCTTCCCAAGGCCCGCCTGGCTGCGGATGAACTTTATGCCACAGTGCTTGACTGGCTGCGCGAAGAACCTGGTTTCGCCGTTTCCGAGACCGAAGTTTGCCGCCCTGATGGCGTCACCGTCCCCCTGACCCCCGATGAACCGCTTTTGACACTTGGTCGTCTTGTCCAGCAGGACCTGTGCCTGATGGAATCCAACGGCGCGGAATATGATCTGACCGGCGCGATACTGTGCTTTCCGGCCAGCTGGACTCTGGCGCAAAAGCTGGGCCGCCCGATGACCGGCATCCATTCCCCTGTCGAGATCTATGATGAAACCCTCGCCGCCCGGGTCCACCGCCTGTTGCAGACAATCCGGCCGGAACAGCCGCTGTGGCGGATGAATTTCTTTACCTATGACGACTTCATGCTGCACCACCCAAGGGTTGAGGGCGACTGGCGGCGTCAGCCGACCGGCAAATCCTATGTCCGCTGCGAACGTCAGACGTTGCTGCGGCTGCCGCAGACGCAGGCGGTGATGTTTGCGATCCATACCATCGTCGTCGATGCGGCCCAGATCAGCGCCGAGGATTACGCCGCCCTGCGCGACGCCATGCATTGAGGGGATACTATGCCCGGACTGATCCGCAGAACCCTTCTGATCGGTGGCGCTGCCGTCGGCGCTGCAGGACTGGCCTGGTGGCGCTTGGGTGGCTCGGAGGCGACCGACCTGGCCTATGGCCCCGGCCCGCGTCAGGTGCTTGATGTGACCCTGCCTTCGGGGACGGGGCCGTTTCCGGTGCTGGTGATGATTCATGGCGGCGGGTTTGCTATGGGTGACAAGTCCGACCTTTCTGTCCCGGCCGAGGTGTTAGACGCAGGCGTTGCGGTCGTGCGGGTGAACTACCGGCTGTCCGGCACCGACCGCTGGCCCGCGCAGGCCGAAGACATACTTGACGCCGTCGTGGAGTTGCAGCGGCAGGGGGCCGCACTGGGGCTTGATCCGTCACGCATTGTGCTAATGGGCCAGTCGGCGGGGGCGTTTCTGGCGGTTTCCACGGCGCTCAGCCTCGTCGAGGTGGGATTGCCGCCGCGCGGGGTGATCAGCCTTTACGGTCCGATGGATTTCTCGACCATGGATGCGGACATGGCCACGCTGGGACGGGTGTCACCGCTTGGCGCGGTGGATGTGGCCGCCAGCGCGGAAAGCCGTCTGCTGGGCTATCCGGTGGGGGAAAACCGCGCCGCCGCCCGGGCGTTGGGGCCGGTCGGGCGCCTGGACCGGATCCGTGAGCCCTTGCCGCCGATTTTCATCCGGCATGGCGACGCCGATCCGATGGTGGCCGATCTGCAGGCACAGCGCCTGCGGGAGGCCTGGGTCGCCGCCGATCCGCAAGCTGCCATCGACTATGCGCTGGTCCCCGGCGCCGGGCACGGCGGCGAGGCGTTGGAGTCGGGCACGGTACAGACCCACATTCTCGCGTTTCTGAAAGAGACGCTGGGCTGATCAGTCGTCAGTCCCGATCCGGCGCAGATCGACGCCCTTGATGTGCAACCACAGCGCCCGCGCCAATCCATAGGGCAGGGCCACGAAGCTGCTCGCCCAGCCAAGCGCATAGCCTGACATCTGAATTGCCATCAATGCCACCGGGCCGGGTGGGGCAGGTGGGTCTGCGGGGGGCTTGGACAGGGGTTTGGCCGCGGTGTCTATGGCTGCCATATCGTCCCGGATCGACTTTAACGGGTCATCGTCCGGGTGCATGGGTTCACCAAGGATCACGGGGGCGACATCAGCTGTCGGCGGTCCTGGCTCCGGCGCCGGAGGCAGAGGCTCCGTTGCGAGGGTCGCCCACAGATGCGGCTCGATTTCGGCTACCAGCGCATTGCCGCGCTTCACATCCGGGTCGGCGGTGGCGCTGGCATGCGACAGGACGGCGGCCAAAGTCTTTACCCAGCCCGCCACCGTCAGATGCGATGGCACAAACCGCGCCGCGCGGCCAAGCCTGGCCTCGGGGATACGACCTGCGCCGTTTTTCACATTTGCCGCCACGCGCCGGGTATTGCGCGCCAACAAGGCGTGCAACGGCGCCACGGCCTGACGTGACAGGTGAAGGCTGGACCGACCAAATGCGCGCAGGTCAAACGGCGGGCGCTGATCGCCCTCGGACCAGATCTTCGGACGGTTGTCGCCGTCGTTGATGCTGCGGTTGACAACGGGTCTTTTCCGCAGAGGATCGTCTGCCATGGGGATTTGCCGCCTTGTTCCGGGGCCAGATTTCGGGGCTAAGATAGCCCAGCGTTTCGGACTTCGCAACAATCAGAAGTTGTGGATTCTGCCCCTGCCGCGGTCTAAGGTGCTAATGAAAAGGGGCATCGGAAGATGCCCCTTTCCTGATACGCTGCAGTAGTCAGCAGCTGTAGTACATCTGGTACTCGATCGGGTGCGGCGTGTGCTCGTAGGCGTAGACCTCTTCCCACTTCAGCGCGATATAGCCTTCCAGCTGGTCTTTGGTGAACACGTCACCGGCAACGAGGAAGTCCATATCCTTCTCCAGCTCTTCCAGCGCCTCACGCAACGAACCGCAGACGGTCGGGATTTCGGCGAGCTCTTCCGGCGGAAGATCGTAAAGATCCTTGTCAGAAGCCGGACCCGGGTCGATCTTGTTCTTGATCCCGTCAAGGCCGGCCATCAGCAGGGCGGCAAAGGCGAGATAGGGGTTTGCTGCCGGATCAGGGAAACGGGCCTCGACACGCTTGGCTTTCGGCGATTCCGTCCACGGAATACGAACGCAGCCTGACCGGTTGCGGGCCGAGTACGCGCGCAGAACCGGGGCTTCAAAGCCGGGGATCAGGCGCTTGTAGCTGTTGGTCGAAGGGTTGGTCAGCGCGTTCAGAGCCTTGGCATGCTTCAGAATGCCGCCGATGAACCACAGCGCCTCCTGCGACAGGTCGGCGTATTTGTCGCCTGCGAACAAGGGCTTGCCGCCCTTCCAGATCGACATGTTGACGTGCATCCCCGACCCGTTGTCGCCCTTCATCGGCTTTGGCATGAAGGTGACCGTCTTGCCATAGGCGTGGGCCACGTTGTGGATCACGTATTTGTACTTCTGGATGTTGTCGGCCTGTTCGACGAGGCCACCGAAGATCATCCCAAGCTCATGCTGGCAGGTCGCCACTTCGTGGTGATGCTTGTCGACCTTGATGCCCATGCGCTTCATGGTAGACAGCATCTCGCCCCGGATATCCTGAGCTTCGTCCACCGGATTGACCGGGAAATAGCCGCCCTTGTGGCCCGCGCGGTGGCCGTAGTTGCCGCCTTCGGTCACGGTATCGGTGTTCCAGGCGGCGGCTTCGGCGTCAATCTCGTAGGCCACCTTGCGGGGGGTCACGGAGTAGCGGACGTCGTCGAACAGAAAAAATTCAGCTTCCGGCCCGAAATAGGCTGCATCGCCCACACCTGAGGACTTGAGGTATGCCTCCGCCTTCAGCGCTGTCTGGCGCGGGCAGCGGCTGTAAGCCTCACCCGTGTCAGGCTCGACCACGACGCAATGCACGCACATGGTCTTTTCGGCATAGAACGGATCGATATAGACCGATGCCGCATCCGGGATCAGCTTCATGTCGGATTGGTCGATCGACTTCCAGCCCGCGATCGACGAGCCGTCGAACATGAAGCCTTCCTCGAAGAAATCCTCGTCTACAAGATCAGCCACCAGCGTCACATGCTGCAGCTTGCCCTTGGGGTCGGTAAAGCGGATGTCGACGTATTCTACGTCTTCGTCCTTCATCAGTTTCAGAGCCTCGGCAACGGCGCTCATCTGACTACCTTTCGGTTTGGGGTTGAAAATTCAGGCCACAAAGCCCGGTTCAGACAGCATCATCACCGGTTTCGCCGGTGCGGATGCGGATGGCTTGTTCGATGGCGGTGACAAAGATCTTGCCGTCGCCGATCTTGTCGGTGCGCGCAGCGGAGACGATGGCCGCAACCGCCTGATCGACCATGTCATCGGTGAGCACGACCTCGATCTTCACCTTGGGCAGGAAATCCACGACATATTCTGCGCCCCGGTACAGTTCCGTATGACCCTTCTGGCGGCCGAAACCTTTGATTTCGGTCACGGTCAGGCCTTGGATGCCAGCTTCCTGAAGCGCCTCTTTCACCTCATCCAGCTTGAACGGCTTGATGATCGCTTCGATTTTCTTCATGGGCCGACTCCCCCCGGAACGTGTGTCTTGGCCCGTCTGATCACTTCCCTGCGGGGGGGACAATGTGACAGGGTTTGGCTTGGGCGGCTTGGCCGGGGAAATCCGGCGTATCGCCCATGCTTTATGCGATACGCCCAAATATCAGGCGAAAGAAGAACGAAGTGCCGGAAGAATGACCGAACTCCTGACAGCCGCCCAGATGCGCGCCATCGAAGCCGCCGCGATAGCCAATGGTGAGGTGACGGGCCTGGAGTTAATGGAACGCGCCCGGCGGGGCTTGGTCGAGGCGATCTTCGACGAATGGCCGGAGTTGTCACGCCGGAGCTTGATCCCGTTTCTCCGAAAGCGTCGAAAGGCGGTTGTCTTTTGTGGCCCTGGAAACAATGGGGGAGACGGTTTTGTCGTCGCTCGGTTTCTTAAGGAGCTGCGTTGGGAAGTCGAGATCTACTTTTTCGGCGATCCTGACCGGCTGCCGCCTGATGCAAAGGTCAACTATACCCGCTGGAAGGCACTAGGAGATGTTCATCCGTTTACCGAAAGTAAGTCACGCGACACAAGGCTGAGCGACCCACATCCAGACCTTTGGATTGATGCGGTTTTTGGAATCGGTCAAGACCGCGCGTTACCCGACCTTGTTACAATGATGTTTCGCCGGGTATATTATGAGCAAAACTGGTGCGCCTCGCCAGTCGTGGCGCTCGATGTGCCGACCGGAATTTCATCCGACACCGGCGCGTCGCTTCAGACTTTCTATCTCACAAGCGATCTCACCGTGACCTTTCACGCTGCCAAGATTGGCCACTTCAAGGAGGATGGACCACTTAGGTGCGGCAAAGTGGTCGTAAAGGAGATTGGATTGTGACTGGTCGCCAGCCTCGGTTCCTCGACCGTAACTTCAGCGGGTTTGGGGCGCTGAAGAAACTGGCCGAGCAGCACAAATACGCCCACGGCCACGCCCTCATCCTCTCCGGCCCGTCCGGTCGCGGCGGGGCGGCGCGGTTGGCGGCGCGGGGGGCTTTGCGGATCGGGGCGGGGGTGGTGACGGTGGGGTGTCCGCCGGACGCGATCCCCGAGAACGCCGCGCGGCTGGATGCGGTGATGCTGAGGGGCGTCGCGGATGGGGCGGGGTTGGCTGTGGTGCTTGAGGACCGGCGTATCAATGCGCTGTGCCTTGGGCCGGGGTTGGGGGTGGATGCGCGGGCGGCGGGGCTATTGACGCTGGCTCTGGGCGGCCCCCCACCCCCACCCCCATCCACTCCTCACGAGGGGGACGGGGTGCGATTGGCGACGCAGGACAGTGCCGGGGGCGGAGCGCTTCCCCTCCCCCTCGTGAGGAGTGGAGAGGGGTGGGGGGATCGTCCGCTCCATTTGGTGCTTGACGCGGATGCTCTGACGCTTTTGTCGCGGGATGCTGCGGTGTTTGGCATGCTGCATGAGCAGTGTGTGCTGACGCCGCATGCGGGGGAGTTTGAGCGGCTGTTCCCGGATATTGCGGCGAAGTTGGCGGCTCCGGCTGTGACCGGCCCGGCATACTCCAAGGTGGATGCGTGCTGCGAGGCGGCGGCGCGGGCGGGGTCTGTGGTGCTGTTCAAGGGGCCGGATACGGTGATTGCAGATGCCTCGGGCCGCTGTGCCATCAACTCGGCCCACTACGACCGGGCTGTGCCCTGGCTTGCGACCGCAGGGTCGGGCGATGTGTTGGCGGGGTTCATCACCGGCCTTCTTGCCCGCGGGTTCAGCCCGTTTGACGCCGCCTGCACGGCGGCGTGGTTGCATGTGGAATGCGCGCGGTCGTTCGGGCCGGGGCTGATTGCCGAGGATCTGCCAGAAGAATTGCCCAAGGTCTTCCGGGCGCTGGGGCTGTGAAGATGCGCTGCCGTGCGCCCCAAGGCCGTTATCGGATGCAATCGGCCGGCACTTTTTCGGTGCTTTGTTCTACAAGGCCTTAGCGCGTTGGTGAAGGTCGCAACGGAACGGTGGGCTTGTTCAAGGCAACATAGACTGGCTTCATCTGCAGCCAGACAATTTGGGCCTCTCTTGCCGCCTTCTAACAGGCTTGCAATTG
>Ga0335395_10002951_pt1 | contig 10562 bp, 12 predicted proteins | sample MAT02_FD_205744 | JGI IMG/M metagenome (GOLD analysis project Ga0335395, IMG submission 205744) | Freshwater microbial communities from Lake Fryxell liftoff mats and glacier meltwater in Antarctica - MAT-02 (spades assembly) (version 2) ...
GCCGCGCTCATCCGCATGGCCTTCGACCATGACCTGCACCTGCGGGAAACGGCCCATCCAGGCGGATTGACGCTCCAGGACTGTGCGCTGATCGGCGCGGATGCTGCTGCGGTCCGTGTCGAACAGAACGCGGTCACCGACATTGGCCACCAGATCTTCCTGGCTGCCGGCGCGAACGCCTGAGCCCGCGCCCGCGCCATCGGTGCTGGCGGTCGGCGTCGGGTCGGATGAGCAGGCGACCAGAAGGCCCGCAGCCGCAAGGGCGGCGAGTAGGGGATGCGTGAGGGCCATGAAGATCTCCTGGGCTGATGGTCTTGAAACAAGTACGATCTACTGACCTTCGCAGGTGCAGCATGCGACGGGGTGTGCCTAACCTTGTGACGTGGCGCAATCAAGGCGGAGCCCTGGAATGCGCATCACTGTTACAATCAGCTAATCAAAGGCGACCAACTCGGGTCGGTTGCGTCCGTGGGCGTGACAATCTGCCGCTCGTTGAAACCTGCGATATCAATCGAGGAAAGCCGCGCCGAGTAACCCGCACCCCGCTGATCACGCGATTGCGTCTCGCGGTAGAACATGAGCACGCGGCCATTCGGTGCGAAGGTCGGCCCCTCCATGGACCAGCCCTCGGAGAGGATGCGTTCGCCAGAGCCATCGGGGCGCATCACGCCAATGGCGAATTGCCCGCGCGCGATGCGGGTGAAAGCGATCAGATCTCCCCGCGGTGACCAGACCGGCGTGGCATAGCGCCCATTGCCGAAGCTGATCCGCCGCGCCCCGCCGCCCCCGGCATCCATGACATAGAGCTGCTGATCGCCGCCCCGATCGGAGTTGAAGACGATCTGCGTGCCATCGGGCGAGAAGCAGGGCGAGACATCCAGCCCCGGCGAATTGGTCAATTGCCGTTCGCGCCGCGAAGCCAGGTCCACCACGAAGACATTGGCGTCCCCACCCCGGATCGCGCTCAACACAACCGAGCGCCCATCGGGCGAGAAGCGCGGGCTGAGCGTCATCCCGCCGAAATTGCCGAGCACCTCCTGCCTTCCGCTTTCAAGGCCGAACAGATAAACGCGCGGCTCATTGCGCTGATAGGACATGAAAGCGATTTGTGTTGCATTCGGGTGCCACCGCGGTGTGAGCGCCTGGAACTGGCCATCGGTGAGGAAGCGGTTGTTCTCGCCATCCTGGTCCATGATCGCCAGGCGCCGGGTGCGGCGGTCTCGCGGGCCGGTCTCGGCGATATAGGCGATACGGGTATTGAAGTAGCCGTTTTCGCCCAGCATGCGCTTGTAGATGTCGTCGGAGATGATGTGCGCGATCTGGCGCCAGTTGCTCGCCGTCGCATTGTAGGCGGTGCCGAGCGCCTGCTGCTCGGGGAGAATGTCCCACAGGCGGAATTCGACGCGCAGCCGGTCCCCGCTACCATCCACGCGGCCGGTGACCAGCGCTGCAGCGCCGATCACGCGCCAATCCTGGAAGCGAGGCGCCGCCGCCGCCGCCTCGGCCGACTGGATGAATGCCGCGCGCTCCACAGGGCGGAACAGGCCGGAACTGCGCAGATTGTTGGTGATGACCTGAGCGATCTGCTGGCCCAGCCGCGTGCCTTCAGTGCCCGTGCCCGCCATATTGGGGATGGCGATGGGGATGGGCTCCGTGCGCGCGCGGGTGATGTCCACGATGGTGGGCTGGCCGCCTTGCGCGGCGGCGGGCAGTGGCGTGGTCCAGATGCCAGGGGCCACCATGCCGGCGGCTGCGCCCATCAGGAGCGAACGGCGATTCATCGGAAGCGAGGTCACGGGGCAATCACTCCGGGTAAAGTCCTGGAAGGACTTGTGCCCCATTTTGGTTCAAAGGTGAATCCTGAAGGTTGCAGGACGCGCTCAAGCGCCGGCTGGGCTATTGGGATATTCATCGTAAACCCAGTTCCCGAGGATTGAAGCGGAAGACCGTATTGCGCAACGCTTCCAGCCTATCGCGCGGGAGTGGCAAAGGGTTGCAGCGCGGATCCAGCAAAGCGCGGCGGGCCGCCTCAAACACCATGCGGGCGCGCGCCTCGGTGGGAACAGCGCCGTTGGGCCGCACCACCCTGACTGTCCCGCCCGCATCCACCTCGATACGAAGCTCCACGATGATGCTCTGGATATTGGGTGCCCCCGCATCCACTGCCCAGCATTCGCCGATTTTGTCAGCGAGGCCCGCACGCTCGGCGGCGGTGAGATTGGCAGCGCCCTGCGGCGCACCGCCACCCTGTTGAGGCGCGCCCGCGGCGGGGTTGGGCCGCGCGGTCGGAGGCTGCTGCTGTTGTTGCTGCTGCCGAAGGCGCTCCAACGTGTTGAGCACGGATTGGCTGCGCTCCTCCGGCCGCGCCACAGGCGGCGTCTGGGCGGTGCCGGGCGTGCGGGCGGGTTCGGGCGGCGGTGGCATGGGCGGCGGCGGCAAGGGCAAGGGCGGCGTTGGCCGAGGCGGTGTGGGCGCGGGCGGAGTCGGGCTTGGCGGTGTGGGCGCCTGGGCCTGCTGCTGCGGGCGCGGCGGCACGGGTGAGGGCGCTGGATCCGGCGGCGGTGTCGCCGGAGCGGGCCGCGCCACTTGGCTGGGCGGTGTCGGCGCGGCGGCTGGTGCCGGCGGCGGCGGCGGCGGGGGTGGGGGAGGCTGCACGGCCGTATTGCGCGGTGGCTCGGGCGGCGTGGGCTCAGGCGTGGGCGGTGCGGGCACAGGGGTGGGAGGTGCCGGACGCGGGGCGGGCGTATCCCCTTGCGCCTGTTGCGCGGGGGCGAATTCCACCGAGAAGGACTGCTCCACAGGCTCGGGCAGCTTGCGCGGCGCGAGCTCGAACAGGACCAGCGCGAGCACCAGGAGGTGCGTCGCGAATGAAATCCCGAGCCAGAGGCGGAAGCGCCGCTCGTTCATGATCCCCTCAGGGTCAGCGAGGCTGATTGCCCCTCGCAGCGGGTGCCGGGGGTTGTCCGGGGCGCGCGGCAGGTGCTGGGGCATTGGCCTGCTCGGCCAGGAGGGCGACGCGGGTGAAGCCGCCGGCGCTGATCGTGCCCATCACTTCCATCACGCGGCCATAGCTGATCGAGCGGTCGCCGCGGACGAAGATGCGCCGCTCCGGCGCGCCCCCTCCCCCAGCACCGGCTTGCTGATTGCGGGCGATGGCCTGGAGTTGCGCCACGAGGTTTTCCATCGGCACCTCCGTCTCCTGGAGGAAGATGCGCCCCTGCGGGTCCACGCTGATGGTCAGCGGCTCCTGCTCCTGGTTGAGCGGCTGGGCTGTGGTGCGCGGCAAGTCAACCGGCACGCCCGAGGTCATCATGGGGGCTGCCACCATGAAGATGATGAGCAGCACCAGCATCACGTCCACGAAGGGCGTCACGTTGATCTCGGCCATGGGGCGGTAGCGGTTGCCTGAACCACGCTTCATGAGGGGGCCTGCCATGGCGTCTACTCCACCGAGCCCATGGTCGCCGTGCGGGGCGCGTTGGCCGCTGCTTCTGTCTGGCGCGCGAGGATGGCGCCAAATTCGGAAGCGAAGCCCTCCATGCGCCCGGCATATTTCGCGAGCTGCGAGGCCAGCGAGTTGTAGAGCAGCACCGCCGGAATGGCTGCAACCAGGCCGATGGCCGTGGCGAACAATGCTTCAGCGATGCCCGGCGCCACCACGGCCAGGTTGGTGTTTTGCATGGTGGCGATGGCGGTGAAGCTGTTCATGATGCCCCAGACCGTGCCGAACAAGCCGACGAAAGGTGCCGCCGACCCGGTGGAGGCCAGGAAGGTCATGCGCTTTTCCAGCCGCTCCATCTCGCGCTGGATGGTCACCGCCATGGCGCGCTCCACCCGCTCTCGCGTACCGGCCACCATGAGCGCGCCGGTGCTTGCCGCCATGCTGGCGTGCCATTCGCGCATGCCCACCACAAAAACGGCGGCCATGGGATGGGCGGGATTGTCGCCCTGGGCGCGGTAAAGGTCATCCAGGCTGCCGCCCCGCCAGAAGCGGTCCTCGAATTCATCCGCCTCGCGTCGGGCGCGGCCAAGTGTGGTGAATTTTTCGAAACCGATCGCCCAGACGTAAATACTGGCCATGATGAGGGCGATCATCACCGTCTTCACGACCCAATCCGCCTGCAGGAACAGGCCGACCAGCGACATGTCATGCGCCTGGGGGACGAGTGGTGCGGAGCTTACGCCCTGGGCCATCGCGGCGCCCAAAGGCAGGAAGACGGCTGCGGCTGCAAGGAAATGCTTCAAGGGGCCAGGCCTCCAGGGATTGGCAGAAAATCGGTCAAGACTCGGGCGCGGAGTGCGCCCAGCCAGGGTTCGGGCAGCCGGCGAGGTGTCAGGCTTGCCGCATCCACGCAGGCAAGCGTCACATCGAGGCAGGCCAGTTTTTCTTCCCCCCGCCAGACCTCCTGCCGGAGCAGAAGGGAGGCTGATGCGCGCAGGATGCGGCTGACCACGGCCACCTCGTCATCGAGACGTGCGGGCCGTGCATACTCCACGCAGGCGCGCCGCACCACCAGGAAGCAACCATGCAAGCGCTGCATGTCGGAATGGGGCAGACCCATGTCGCGCAGGGCTTCGGTTCGGGCGCGCTCGGCCCAACGCAGATAGCTGGCGTGGTAAGCGACGCCGCCGGCATCCGTGTCCTCGAAATAGACGCGGATCAGGTGCTTGTGGCTCATTTCGGCGGATCGAGCAGGTCGGGCTGGATGGTGGTGCCCGCTGGCGGTGTCATCCCCAGGTGCCGCCAGCCAGGCTCGCCCAGCATGCGCCCGCGGGGGGTGCGCAGCACCAGGCCCTCCTGGATGAGGAAGGGCTCCACCACATCCTCCAGCGTGTCGCGGCTTTCGGAAAGCGCGGCGGCCAGCGTCTCGACGCCCACCGGGCCGCCATTGTGGTGCTCGGCGATGCGGCGAAGGTAACGGCGGTCCATCGCATCCAGGCCCTTTGCGTCTACTTCCAGCCGTTCCAGCGCGATATTGGCCATGATGCGATCGCCAGTCCGTCCCTCGACCACGGCGAAATCCCGCACCCGGCGCAGCAGGCGCCCCGCGATGCGCGGCGTTCCCCGCGAACGATTGGCGATTTCGCGCGCGCCTTCCTCGGAGAGCGCAAAGGCCAGCTTTTCCGCCCCGCGCCGCACGATCCGGAACAGTTCTTCCGGCGTGTAGAGGTTGAGCCGCAATGGAATTCCGAAGCGGTCGCGCAGCGGGGTGGACAACAGGCCCGAACGGGTGGTCGCACCCACCAGCGTGAAAGGTGGCAGGTCGATGCGCACGGTGCGCGCAGCGGGGCCTTCGCCGATGATGAGGTCCAGCTGGAAATCCTCCATCGCCGGATAAAGCGTTTCCTCGATGGCTGGTTGCAGCCGGTGGATCTCGTCCACGAACAACACGTCGCGTGGCTGCAAATTTGTCAAAATCGCCGCGAGATCGCCCGCGCGTTGCAATACAGGGCCGGACGTGGCGCGGAAACCCACGCCCATCTCGCGCGCCACGATCTGCGCGAGTGTCGTCTTGCCCAGGCCCGGTGGGCCGTGCAGCAGCACGTGGTCCAGCGCCTCGCCGCGTGCTGAGGCGGCCTGGATGAAGATCGACAGGTTTTCGCGGAGCAGCTTCTGGCCGGTGAAATCGCTCAGAAGCTGGGGGCGCAGCGAGACTTCGCCGGAATCTTCTTCCTGGCGTTCGCGGCCTGTCAGGCGGTCACTCAAGGGGCTTCAGACCTATTCATCGGGCTGACTCCCGGAGGGCCAGGGTGATCAGCGCGTTCAGGTCGAAACCCTCGTTCAGCTGTACCCTTGCGCGGGCCACGGCGCGCTCCGCCTCGGGGCGCTTCAAGCCGAGGTTCAGCAATGCGCTGATCGCGTCCGCCTCAGGACTGTTTGCCGCCACGGGGGTCAGCACCACACCGCCGCCATCATCCTCCGGCGTCGCACGCCCCACCGCCCATTTCTGCATCGCCGGCTCGTCAATCACGCGGTTGGCGGTGGCCGCGCCCAGCCCCTTCACCTCAGCGAGCTTCTTGCGCTCCTTCGCCGCGATGGCCCGCGCCAACTGGTCAGGGGCCAGGCCTGAAAGCACCAGCAGCGCCTTCTGTGGGCCTACCGTCTTCACCTCGTTCAAAGCCCGAAACGCCTCGCGCTCTGCCGCGTCAAGAAAACCATAAAGCGTGATCGCATCCTGGCTGACGCGCGTCTCCACCAGCAGCTTCTGCACGCCTTCCTTCGCCGTCAGCCGATCCAGCGTCTTGCGCGAGCAGGAAACCAGATAGCCCACGCCATTCACATCCAGCACGCAGGCGTTTTCGGAGACGCTTTCAACATGGCCCTTCAACAGCGCAATCATGCCTGTGCAAGCCTCGCCAAGAGGTTGCGCGTGCCGCGATGATGCGCGTGGCAGATGGCAATGGCCAGCGCATCCGCCGCATCGGCCCGCTTGAGCACGGCACCTGGCAGCAGGCGCTTCACCATATCCTGAACCTGGATCTTGTCCGCATGCCCGGTGCCCACCACGGCGCGTTTGACCTCCATCGCCTGGTATTCGGCCACCGGCAGCCCGGCCAGTGCCGGCACCAGCAGCGCAATACCTCGCGCCTGCCCCAGCTTCAGTGCGGCGGCCGGGTTTTTGTTCACATAAGTGTGCTCAACTGCCGCTTCATCGGGCTGCCATTCGCCGATCAAATGCGATAGCGCGTTATGGATCAGCACCAGCCGGTGCGAAAGCTCATCGCCCGAAGACGTGCTGATCGCCCCCGCCGAGATATAACGCAAATGCGATCCCGCGCTTTCCACCAGGCCCCAACCGGTATGGGTCAGGCCAGGGTCTATCCCCAGGATGCGCGTCGGGCGCAACTCAGCCCGAGAGCTTCGCCAGCACGGCGTCGCTCACCTCGAAATTGGCATAGACGTGCTGCACGTCATCATGGTCGTCCAGCAGATCAATGAATTTCAACACGCTGGCGGCGGCCTCCTCGTCCAGATCAAGGGTGAGGTTGGGCTTGTATTCCAGCCGCGCCGAATTTGCCTCGCCAAAGCGGGCTTCCAGCGCGTCGCGCACGGTATTGAGGTCCTCGGGCGCGGTCAGCACCTCATGGCCTTCCTGAGTGCTGCTGACATCCTGCGCGCCGGCCTCGATGGCCGCTTCCAGCATGGTTTCGGCATCAGCCACCCCGGCCGCGAAGCGCAACGCGCCGACGCGGTCGAACTGGAAGGCCACCGTCTCGCCCATGGCGCCACCATTCTTGCTGAACATGGAGCGCAGGTCGCTAGCGGTGCGGTTGCGATTGTCGGTCAGCGCCTCGACGATGACCGCCACGCCCCCCGGCCCGCGCCCCTCATAGCGGATTTCGGCGTAATCCTCGCCCGCCTCCGCGCCTGATGCCTTCTTGATGGCGCGGTCCACCACATCCTTGGTCATATTCGCCAGCCGTGCGGCGACCAGGGCGGCGCGCAGGCGCGGATTGTGCGCCGGGTCAGGCAGGCCCTGCTTGGCCGCCACCGTGATCTCGCGGCCGATCTTGGCAAAGGCGCGGGCGCGCTTGGCGTCCTGCCCGCCCTTGCGGTGCATGATGTTCTTGAATTGGGAATGCCCGGCCATGGCAACTTCAGAGATTGGTTGAAGAATTTGGTATAGCGCCCGCCGCGCGGTTTTGCCACCATGGCGGAATGGACCCGCATGCCGTCACCGACCTCGCCGCCCTCGAAGCCCTTTATGACCCGGTGCTGGAGGTGGCCCGCACCAAATCCACCGCCAGGCTGGACGACCCCACGCGGGCCTTCATCGCCGCCAGCCCCTTCTGCCTGCTCGGCACGAATGGCGCGCGGGGCCTGCACATCACGCCGCGCGGCGATGCGCCAGGCTTCGTTAAGGTGCTGGAGGGCGACCGCCTCATGCTGCCCGACCGCCGCGGAAATAATCGCCTGGATGGCCTGCGCGACATTCTGGAGAACAACCGCGTCTCACTCCTTTTCCTGGTGCCCGGCGTAAATGAGACCCTGCGCGTACATGGCACGGCCACCATCTCGACCGATCCGGAATTGCGGGCGCGTTGCGTGGCGCAGGGCAAGACGCCCGCCACCGTGCTGATTGTCCAGGCGCAGGAGATCTTCATGCAATGCGCCAAGGCGCTGATGCGTTCAGCCCTTTGGGACGGGCGCGGCCGGCCGGCGGGCGTCCCCACCATGGGGCAACTCATGGCCGCTCATAAGAACGGCGGGATTGATCCGGCCATCTATGACAGGGATGCCCCGGCGCGGCTGAAGGCCAATATGTACTAAGCTTCCCGCGTGTAGCGGAAATCACAGTGGCTGGCGCCGCCCATGATGGTCTGGGTGCGTTCCAGCGTCATTTTCGGGTCATAGCCCTCGCAAAACGCGCCGTCACGGTTGCAGGAGAGAACGGCACCAAGCTTGGCGAGCCCCATTTCCTTGTAGGTTTCAGCATAGCGGCAGCGCGTCACGTTGAAATCGAAATGCGTGTCATCCACGCGCAGCGTCTCGATGGTCAGCGCATCCTCCATCTTCCACCGTTCCTGAAGCTCAGCGAAATGGGCCAAGCTGGGCTCTTCCGCCTCGGCGGCCATGGCGGCGCCCGTCGTATGGGCCAACTTGATGATGGCGCGGCTGAGGATGGCGGTGGCTTGCGACTCGCCCAGCGTGGTGGACATCTCCTCGAAGATGCCCTTGGCGAAGGCGGCCTCGATGCGGCGCTGTTCGAGGATGGAGAGGGTCATGGCGCGTGGCTCCTTGTCACTGGCCAAGCCTAATCCGGCCGCGGCAAAAAGCGATACCCTGCCATGCCCGCCGCCAGGCAAAGTGCAAGCAGCGCGAAGCCCGCGCGATACCCTCCCTCGCCCACACCCACTACGCCCACCGCCCAGCCCACCAGCGCAGGCAGCAGCGCCGAGCCCATCACCTGGGCCAGGTTCACCGTTGTCACGCCGCGCCCCATCATGGGCTCGGGGAACAGAGCGCGCCCCTGCGTGACCAGCAGGATCGAATAGGCTGAAAAGAAGCAGCACAGCATAAGCAGCGCCACCGCCGCGCCGAGCGGCAGGCGCGGCCAAGCGGCGAGCAGCAGCAAAATCCCCACCACGATCCCAGATGAGGTGAGCACGGCCGCCTCCCGCCCCAGCCAGCGCTCCAGCGGCGGCACGGCAAGCTGCCCGGCCGGCACGGCGAGCCCCATGGCCAGCAGCACCGCCCCCCGCGCTGTTGCGTCCAGCCCATGCACATCATGCAGGTAAGGTGCGGCCCAAAGCGCCAGCAGCGTCGCCATCACGGCATAGGCGAAGGTATGCAGCGCCAGGATTCGCGGCAGCCCCGGCGTCGCCCAGACGGTCACCTGCCCGGCCAGCACTTGCGCCAGGTTTTCGCGTGGGGGGACACGCGCGGGCGCCTCGGGCGGGTCATCGGCGGCAAAACGCCACCAGAGCACGCCAATCGCCAAGGTCAGCAATGCTGAGAGCAGGAACGCGCCGCGCCAGCCCACCAGGCCCGACATCACCGCCAGCGGCGCGCCCGCCGCCAGAATCCCCGCATTGCTCCAGGCAAAGATGCCACTGAGCGCGCGCGTCAGCGCAGCGCCGCGGTGGAAACGCCCCGCCAGCAGCACGGCCGCCATGAAGCTGGCCCCACAGCCCAGGCCGAGCACAAAGCGCGCCGCAAGAAACTGCGTGCCATCCTGCGCCAGGGCCTGCCCCACCGCCCCCAGCACCGCAAGGCCAGTGAGCCAGAGCACCAGGCGCCGCGGCCCAATCCGGTCCAGCGCCACACCCACCGGGATTTGCGCGACCATCAGCGCGCCAAAGAAGGCGGTATTGGCCGCGCCGAGCCCGGCCGGGCCGAGGGCAAGATCCAGCGCCAACTCCGGCGCCACCACGCCCACCGCGGCCCTATGGAACTGCGAAATGCCGGTCATCGCGGCGAGCGCGATGCTCACCCGGGACGCAGGGCTCATGCGGTGATGCCGAACTCGGCGGCCAGGGCGCGCGTGCCTTCGGGGGTGCAGGCCAATCGGCGGCGTTGCAGCGCGTCGGTCGAGCGCGGCTCGATGCGCGTCAGCCAAGCGCGTCGGAGCATCATGGAGGTGACCTCCCGCCCGAGACCACCCGAGAGATGTGGCCTGCGCTCAGACCAGTCCATGCAGTCGCAGGCGAATCGGGGGGCGCGGCGGGCGGCGGCGAGGTCCACGCCCAGGGCTTCGAAGCGCGCGCCCCCATCGGCCGTGACCTCCCACCCGCCGGGTGCGGCCTCGATCCAGTGATCGCCCGTCAGCCGCTCATGTAGCGCGACGCCCAGGCGGCCGGCCAGATGGTGCCAGCACAGCCGCCCGTGCCGGAAGGCTTCGCCATGCGGCCAGGATTTGCGCGAATTGGCCTGGGGCAGGGCGATTAGAGTTTCGAGGGCCGCCGCGATCTCCTCGCCCGCCAGCCGGTGGTAGCGGTGTCGGCCCTGTGCGTGCACCGCAATCAGCCCCGAATCGGCCAGCGCCTTCAACTGCGCGCTGGCCGCCGCCGCGCCGATACCGGCCACGCGCGCGAGTTCTCCAGCCGTCAGCGCCTCGCCC
>Ga0335395_10002952_pt1 | contig 10561 bp, 12 predicted proteins | sample MAT02_FD_205744 | JGI IMG/M metagenome (GOLD analysis project Ga0335395, IMG submission 205744) | Freshwater microbial communities from Lake Fryxell liftoff mats and glacier meltwater in Antarctica - MAT-02 (spades assembly) (version 2) ...
TCGGATCTGCGCGGCGAGCTGTCCCTCCTGCACGAAGCGGCGCACCAGGAGGACGTCCTGGTCATGCTCGGGATGCAGCACCTTGACCGCGACCCTGGCCTTGGTGGTCATGTCGATCGCCGCGTAGATCGTGGCCATGCCCCCACAGCCGATCCGCCGCTCGAGTTGGTAGCGCAGGCCGAGGAGTAGGCCCGAGAAGTCATGGTTGGGTGCAAAGCGTAGGCCGACGTCGACGTCTTCGCTCATGGCTAGAACTCCAGTCTGAGACGGATCCCTGCGGTGGGCAGGATCGAGGGTTGCAGGGAGAGTCGGCCGTCCGCGCGCTTGCGCCGGATGTCGACGACGAGCAAAGCTGCGCCAGCAACCGTCAGCACCCCCGCGGCGACGCCGAACCCGATCGCGATGCGATCGACCCGTTCGCCCCGCGCGTGGATCGATGCGAAGTCGTTGCCGTCACCGATCGTCTGGCCGGGGTCGCCGTTCACGGCGTTGGCCTGAGTGTGGAGTGAGGCACCGCGAGCGAGCGCGCCGATCATGGCCGCGCCGAGCCCGAGCCCGAGCCCGAGTGTCACGCCTCCTGCGATCCGCAAGGGACGCCGATCGTGCCGACGCGCCGGCTCGGATAGCGGGAGCGTCTCGGCGATGTCAGCTCCGCGCGGGCTCGCCGGGGGAACCACTGCAGTGGTTGGCGCGGGGCGTGCGGGCTCGGGGTGCGCGGGCTCGGAGCATGCGGCAAGCTCCGCCTCCATCGCCGAGAGCAGGGCGCCGACGTCCTTGCGGTCGTTCGGTCTGTCCTCGGCTCCGGGTGCGGCGAGCTGCGCGGCGAACGTCCTCAGCATGCGCGCGTTGATGCAGAGGGCCTCCTTGTGGCCGGCGTCATGCGCCCGGCGGTAAAGGCGGTTGGCGTCGAACGCGAGCACCGAGCGGCTCGCCAGGCTCGCGGCGGTCTCGAACGCCTTACGGCATTCATCCGCCGCGGCCGCGTAACCCTCGGCCGCCCCCGCCTTCGCACTCGGGGCGGCGTCGGCGAGCGCCTGACAGGCGGCCTCATGCTCGCGCCACGGCTCGGGCGGGGCGGGCTCCAGCGGGGCCAGAACGGCGAAGTACAGGGCGGTGAGGGCCATAGCCGCACATCCTACCGGATCGCCAGGGTTCCGCGTCTAGTAAACTCTCACTGGCCAGGTCGGGTCATTTTTAAGGGGGACAGGACGCGCGGACTTGCGCTAGCCTGCCAGGCATGATCCGATCCCTCGGTCTGCCCTCTGCCCCGCTTCTGGTCGTTGCTTGCCTGGCCCTGCCGGTCCCGCTCGCCTGCTTCGGCAACGTCGAGCTGGAGGCATGCACCTTCACGGATCCGACCGGATGCGACGATGCGGCCAGCGCCGCCGCTTCCTCTACAGGGGCCGCCCCCGGCGACGAGGATGTCACCACCACGTCGGGCACGACGAGCGGCGGCGTGGGCACGACCGGCGAGGGCGGTAGCGCTGGCGCGACCACCCCGACAGGCGACACCGACACCGACACCGGCACCGGCACCGGCACCGGCACCGACACGATCGGCGAGCCGATCGATCCGCCGCCGACGATCGGCGATCTGGTCTGCGACCCCGCGGTCGCCGATGAAGTCGGGCCCACGGTCTGCACCTACACCGCGAGCGCGGACGCGGTGGCGGCCGATCTCCTGGACGACGGCGAGGTGATCGCCAGCGGCCCGGTGAGCGGCTCGGTGATCTTCCCGGTCACGAGCGGGCCGAACAACAACCCGGGCACCGTGATCACGGTGACGGTGCACGACGAGGCGGGGCAGACCGCGTCCGCGTCGCTGTACCAGGCGAGCACGGTCAAGGAGCCGGGCACCGTCAAGTGGACGACGATCGAGCCGCACGACGGCGCGTTTAGCTCGGCGGGTGCCGTCGCGCTGCAAGGCGACCTCGTCGTCGCCGCCGGCGTCCACTACAAGAACCCCCAGGTGATCGGCACCCTGCGCCGCTACGACCAGGGCGGCGTGTGGATGCCGAGTGACGTCGGGTGGACCAAGTCGCACGGTGACTGGACCAAGCTCGCGTGGCTCAAGTCCGGCAACTTCGGGCCGACCGGCCTCGCGGTCGACGCGGAGCAGAACATCATCCTCGTCGGCATCGGCTTTCAGGACGGCCAGCCACGCAGCTACGTTGCCCGCTTCGACCCAGACGGTGACTTCCAGTGGGAGATCGCCGGCCTGGTCGGGACCGAGGCCCGCGGCGTCGGCGTCCAGCCAGACGGTACGATCTACATCGCGGGCGCGAAGCGAACGGGCGTCAACCCGGATCGGTGGGATATGGAGGTCTCGGTCTTCGGCCCCGACAAGACCGCCTACGGGCCGATCCCGTACAGCGACCCGGGCGACGAGCTCAAAGACCGCAACGAGCGCGGCCGGGCCGTCGTCGTGCTCAAGAGCGGCCGCGTCGTCATCCTCGGCACCCGCGAGATCGTCGATCCGAACGACAAGAACAAGTGGATTACGCGCGGCGTGGCGTTGCTGTTCGAGGGCAAGGGCAAGCGCGTCGGCGACGACTGGACGTCGACCGGCGACAAACTGAAATTCGACGCGATCCAGGCGGGGGTGGCCACCGACGAAGGCTTCGCCTCCTGCGGCTACGCGCACGCCGACCCGAATGAGCCGGGGAGCAAGAACCAGATCCTCATCCGCTGGCACGGCGAGGATCTTCAGGAGATCAAGGCTCCGCGCCTGGAGAGCACGCAGGGTGCCGCCATGTGCAATGCGCTCGGCTACAACATGGAGGGCGCGACCATCGTCGGCGCGCACGTCAACGTGCTCGGCGAGAACGACAACCAGTGGATCTTCGCCGTGCGCGACGCGGCCGATCTGCGGGTCGACTACTTGAAGCACAACGGCGCGAGCAACGGGACCGATCGGGTACAGGCGCTCGACTGCGAGTACCTGTGCGCGTGGGCGGGAGTCGAGTCGGTCGACGGCGCCGTGCAGTGGATCGCCGGCCTGTTCCGCGGGTAGCGGGTCACCCCGGAATCAGCAGCGAGCACTGCTCGATGATCGTCGCGGCCGTCGCTTTTAGGGCGGGGATGTAGCTCTCGACGCAGATGCTCTCGAAGCGTCCGTGTGCCGCGGCCTCCGCGAACAGGCGCAGCGGGTTCGGGCCGATCGGGTCGTACTCACAGACACCGTCTGGCAATTCGTCGTCGTTCGACAGCACGAGCGTGACGATCGCCTCCTCGTTGCCCCCCTTGGCGGCGACGAGCGCGTCGTACCAGTCCTGCGGCGTCCCCGGGGTGCCGTTGTCCTGATCCCCGTTGAGGACCACCACAGCGAGGAGGGCGTCCTTGCGCAGAAAGCCGTCGTTGCAGCCGCCGCTCAACATGTCGGGCTTGAGCGCGGCCATCATCCCACGCATCGGCAGCGGCGTCTTGGGACCCTCGCCCACGGTGGCGATGCACTTGAACGCCGCCGTGGGATCGGGCTCGCCCTTGATGATGTAGCGGTTGCCGCCGAACAGGTCGCATCGCTTGTTCGTCGCGTTGAAGTTGCCGGTGATCGTCACTCCAGCGCCGATCACGACGTCGCACTCCACGAACGGCCCCTTGCAGGGGTAGTCCTCGGGCCCGCCGTACTCCGCACAACCTGGCTTCATGCAGCCTGTGCAGTCGTAGCAGGCGTCGCACGTGTTCTGCATGATGGGGGTGGACGAGTCCACGACCATGAGGTGGTAGTCGAAGTCGGCGAACTCATCCTCGAGCATCGCGGTGAAGGCCGGGAACGCCTCCTGGAGCTGCACCTGCACGGTTTTCATGTTGTACCAGGACGAGATCACGAACAGGAAGTCGATCTTTCCCTGGCAGCCGATCGGCTGCCCGCCGAAGTCGGGCACCAGGCCCATGTCCAGCGTCGACATGTTGCCCGCGGTCGTACCGGTCGCGCTCGCGGCCCCGCTGCCGCTGTCCTCGCCGCTGGTGCTGCCGGAGCTGCTGGTGCTCGTCGAGCTGCCGGAGCTGCCGGAGCTGCTGGCGGTCGACGTGATCGGGTGCGGGCCGCTGGTAAAGCTGGACGACGCGACGTCGTCGCGACCGCAGCCCGGCATCAGCTCAAGCGCGGCGCTTAGGACGGCGAGGTGACGCGGGCGCATCATCGCGGGATGCTACCGCAGCTCGGGAGGGACGGCCAGCCCACGTCCAGTCGCGGGCGACGATGAGGCCGGCGATCTCGTCGAGCGACAGGCCCTGCTCGCGCATCGCCACGATGAAGCGGGCCTGGTCCAGCACGTGCGCCGGGAAGCGGTTGAACATCCCGCCCGGGTAGCCCTGCGAGACCATGACTGGCTTGGTCAGGAGACCACGCTCGATCCACACGCGGATCGTCCGGCGGGTCATGCCCGCGGCCTCCATGATGTCCGCCATCGTGGCGAACAGGGGATCGAGCCTGCGGCGTTTGGTCATGCGGTGGGCATGGTACGCGGCCGCGAGGGAGGCGCGCTACCGCCGTCGTCCGCCCTTGCGTGTGGCCGGGGGTGGCGGCGGGCGTGCGGCGGCCTTGGCCTTGCGGACCTCCTGCGCGTCCATCTGCGCGAGCATCACCCGGACCTCGTCGTAGGTGAAGCCGCCGGCCCGCTTCGCCGCGATGAAGCGCGCCCGCTCGGCGGCGTAGGCCGGGAAGCGGTTGAACACCCCACGGATGCCGAGCGACACCTTGAGCGGCTGCGGTAGGAACCCCATCTCGACCCACACCGACACGGTCCGCCTGGCGATGCCAGCGGCGGCCATGATGTCGTCGGTCGACACGAACGCGGGGTCGAGGCTGCGTGTGCTGGTCACTGCCCGCCGAGTATAAAGACCCGCGCGCTCGCGCGCCAGCGCCAGTAAGGCGCCGAAACAGCGCTCAAACACCCCCTTGCGCCGCCGCCAGCCGCGGGTGTAGCGTCGATGTGGCCAGTGAGAGAAATATAAAACAGGAGTAGCCGCAGATGGACGACACCGACACCAACAGACCGCGACCCCGCGAGGCCGCTCACCACCCACGCCCGGCGAGAGCCTCGGGGCACACCATGACCCCGCGCATCATCCCCGCATCGGCGCTCGCGCCCGGGCTGGCGACGATCATCGTCTCGCTGCCCGACCGCACGATCCGCAGCCGCGTGTTCATGGTGCAGGTCCAGCCCCACGGCTACGTGCAGGTCGCGTTCGCGTCGGGCGACATGATCACGCTGTCGTCACGGACCATGGTCGGCAGCATCGAACGTCCGGCGGCCCGACCGTCTCGGCCCCGACCGCCGCGTCTGAGTAACGCGAGCTGAAAGGCGATCATGACGAACGACACGCTGACTCACCCGCTCCCCTTCTTCCACCACGCGGCCACCGCCCGCGTCCTGTACATCGCCCCTGGCCCATGCCCGCTCGCGTTCTCGATCTCCCTCAAAGACGTCGGCAGGCATGCGCCCGTCGTGAGCAACGGGCCAGTGCTTCACGTGACGACCCATCCATTCGGTCACTCGACTGTCGTTGCGTCGCTCGCCGCAGAGGCAGCGCGTCGCGAGCTGTGCGAGGCGACGCCGCTCGCCTCCGGTGCGCTGGACGAAACGTTGTCCTTGTGGGCGAACTTCTGCGACGACGTCGCGGATCGGCTCAACGACGGCGAGCCGATCGCTGCGGCGCTGGACGACACGTGGGTCTTTTTCGACGGACAGGACGTCGACCTGGACGACGAGCCGGCGACTCCCGCCGCCGAGCACCCCGCATGCCGCTGAGACTTCCATGAGCAACACCACCCACACCACGAAAGGCCCGCACATGCCCTCCAAGCCGCTCCTTCTCACCACCCTCCTGTTCATGGGTTGCACGCCGGGAGAGTCCCCGGCCAGCACTCCCGCCGCTCAACCGACTCGGAGCACGCCGGGCGAGGCGCGGCGGACCGCGGCGGACGTCGCTCGCGATTTCCTCGCGTTCATCGACAGCACGCCTAAACCCGACGTCTTCGAGCGGCACATCCACGTGATGGCCGGGGAACTCATCGACATCACCCGGCTCGGGGCCCCGGACGGCGATCCGACCGCCAAGATCGACTGCTCCGGGAGCTACGAGCATGCGTCGTGCTGGAACGTGTCCTGCAACTGCGACACGCTCAGCTCGTGCGGGACGCTCTCGTCATGGTGCGGTGCGGTCGGCGGCAAGGAGAGCGGCCTGTCCTGCTCGAAGTCCTCCAAGGGCGGCTGCTAGATCTGGTAGCGAGAACACCGAGCGCCCTGCGCGGCCACGCGTCAACGCGAGGCCGGCGGGCGCTCGCGCGTGCCCTGCGCGGCGTCACGCAACCTGGCCCCAAGGACAGGGCCGCCGCGCACCGAGACATGGGCCGAAGTCGACCGGAGCCGGCCCCGTGGCTGTCGAGCGGGCCCCCCGTACGAGCCCCCGCACGGGCCATGCGCGGCGGCGAGATCCCCGGGTTCCGGCCCGATCCTGTCCCGATTTTGTCGCGATCCGGGTCTGTCTCGAGACAAACCCCTGAATTCGGGCTCGTAGGGCCCCCTACCTGACCACTCACACCACATGACCAACGTGCGCGAGGACGGCACGATCCCGCAGGTCGAGCCCAAACATTGGCAACTGCTCAACACCTTCCGGACCAACGCGCAGATCGAGGGCGGCGCCGTATGCAAGCCCGTCCCCCCGGGTTGACCTGCGTGGTACCGACGGCACGATCGACGCCGTGATCGTTAGCCCAGCGTCACGGGCGTAGCGCTCGGCTGCTGTTGCGACGGCTGCGGCAGGCGCCACGGGGCGGCGGCGGAGTATCGCTATTTGGCGTGATGGCGCCTCGGCCGGCCCTGATACTGTATCTTCGGGCGATGGGCCCACGCCTCCTGCTCGCGTCTCTGCTGTCGCTCGCCTGCGCGAGCAGCCCTGTGACGCCGCGCGCCGCGTCGCCGACGAGCGCCCCGCCCGAGGCAGCCCCCCTCGTCATCCTCCCGCCGGCCAGCGGCGACAGCCTGACCTTCAGGCTGCCTCGTCTCGGTGTGCGACGAGCTGGACCGCTGCGTCGAGCCGGCATCACGCCGCGCGCGCGAGGGTCTGGCGCACGCGGCCAGGCTCGGGATCTTGCAATTGGCCCGCGCGATCGATGACGCGACACAGCCCTGGGTCATTGATCCCGACTGTCGAGATCTGCGCGGCCGCAACTTCGCGGCCGGTGTCGATGACGACCCCGACGGCGCTGTGCGACATATCCGCGACGCCGGCGCGCGCGCTCCGGATGGTATCGTCGCGTCGTGTCGTCCGCATCGCCCAGCTTCACCCGCGCCGCCCTGCTTGTCGCTGCGCTGCTCGCCCCGGCCTGCGGCGACGCGCCCGCACAGTGTCCCGACGGCGGCGACGCCTGTGACGCCGCTGGCCTGCTGATCCAGCAGAGCCAGCTCCGGGCCGCGCTCGCGGCCGGTGAGGATCTCCAGGTCATTGATGTTCGGACGCCGGAGGCCTTCGCGGCCGGACATGTGCCGGGGGCCCTGTCGCTCGACGTCGACGCGCTGCGGGCCACCGTCGACGGCATCGACGGCCAGCTCGCCTCGCCCGCGACCGTCGAGGCCGCGCTCCGGGCCGCGGGCCTACGCGCCGGCGTGCGCACCGTCGTGCTCGCCGAGGAGGCCGCTCCGGAGCCGGCCCGCGTGGTCTGGACGTTGATGGAGCTCGGCCACCCGCGCGCGCAACTGCTGCAGGACGGCTTCAACGGCTGGACCGGAGCCCTCGAGACCGGCGGCCCATCGCCGACGCCGGGCAGCTTCATCGCGGCGACGCCGTCCGCGTCGCTGCGGGTCGACGCCGCCTGGGTGCTCGCCCACCTCGACGACCCCGCGGTCGCCCTGGTCGACGCCCGCTCACCGGAGGAGTTCGCCGCGGGCCACATCCCCGGGGCGCTCGCGGTCGACTGGCACGACAACGTCGCGGCTGGGGCCCTGCGCGGCGCCGACACGCTGGCCTCGCTGTATCCCGGCCTCGAGCGCGACCAGACGATCGTGGCCTACTGTAAGAGCGGCATGCGAGCCTCACTGACCTTGGTGATCCTGCGCGCGCTCGGCTATCCGGATGTCCGGCTCTACGACGGCTCGTGGAACGAATGGGGCGCGCGCCCCGAGCTCCCCCGCGAGCCCTGACGCCGAGGAGGCCCGCGCCCGGCCATGTGCGAAAGTGAGCACACCAGTGATTCGAGCGCTCCTGGTACTTGCGGAGCGCCGGCCTCGCTGGTCTGCTGCTGGGCATGAACTCCCGTCTTCGGTCCGGCGCGCAGGTGCTTCCCCTCCTCTTGATCGGGGTGGTCCCCGCGTGCGGCGACTCGGGTGGTACACCGACCGCGTCCGAGACTCAGGGCGCGACCACCCAGCTCACGATGGCGACGAGTGAGCAGACCGACCCGACCGGCGCCACCGGTCCGGGCACGACGCCGACCACGAGCGTCACCGGTGTCACCGAGGGATCGGCGACGGCAGGCGAGACGGTCGGCACCACCGGCGGCGTCACCACCGGGATGACTGGCACCACCACCGGGGCCGGTCCGGGCACCGGCGACACGTCGGCGACGAGCACGACCGGCACCACGATGGGCGTCGACCCGAGCGACAGCACCACCGGCACCACCACCGATGGCGAGACGACCGTCGGCCCCAAGCTCGACATGGGCCCGAAGGTCTGCGACCCCGATCCTCAGGCTGCGACCTTCGACTTCATCTGGATCGCCAACAGCACCCAGGGCACCGTCAGTAAGATCAACACCATGACTGGCGTCGAGGTCGGTCGCTACAAGACCGCGGCCGAGGCCGCCAACCCGTCGCGCACCTCCGTCAATCAGTACGGCGACGTCGCGGTGTCGAACCGTCATCCCGGCAGCATCACGCGGATCAACGCGCTCGCCTCGAAGTGCATCGACGCCAACAACAACGGCATGATCGACACCTCGAACGGACCCAACGACATCCGCGCGTGGGGCACCGACGAGTGCGTCGTCTGGCACCAGAGCTTCCCCTCCCCCGACTACAGCCACGGTCCGCGTCCGACCGCGTGGGAGGGCGTCAGCCAGGACCCGGTCACCTGCGAGACCCCGACGCCGCGGCTGTGGGGCGGCTGGATGGACAACGCCAACACGGCGCACTTCGTCCGCCTCGACGGCGACAACGGCATGCTCCTCGACGAGGTCCTGCGCCCCGGCTGGTTCGGCAGCGGCTACGGCCCGTACGGCGGCGCCGTCAACAGCGAGGGCGACCTCTACGCGATCGGCCTCGAGACCACCGTCGTACACATCGACAGCGAGACGCTGGTCGTCACCGACATCCCGCCGCCGCCCGGCCTGTCGAGCTACGGCATGGCGGTCGACAAGAACGGCGACATCTGGGTCGGCAGCTACGGCGCCAACAGCATGTTCCACTACAAGGTCGCCGAGAAGCAGTGGTACCCGCTCGGCCCCGGCGGCGGCTGGGTGCTCGGTCTGCAGTCGGACAAGAAGGGCCGCGTATGGGGCGCGGGCACCGGGCCATGCCGCCTCGTGCACGCCGATGTCGCCACCGTCAAATATGTCAACACCGCGATCCCGCTGCCCGGCTGCGGCGAGCCGTGGGGCACCAGCATCGACAACGAGGGCTTCGTGTGGATCGTCGATAAGGCCAACAAGGCGTTCAAGGTTAACCCCGACACCTACGCCGTCGAGCTGGTCGTGACCGGGCTCGTCGCGCCCTACACCTACTCCGACATGACCGGCCAGGGCCTGCAGCTCGTCCTCCCGCAGTGAGTCGCGCGGGCGCTACCCGTCCGCGGTCCCCCACGCAAACGCGTCGAGGGGGCCCGCGACGATCGTCGCGGCGTTCGGATCGAGGACCGTGAACTCTCCGGCGAGTCGGGGCGGATCAGCGGCGGCGATCATCGCGGGTCCGGGTGACGCCGCTGGCGCCGGGCCGCCGACTTCTGCTGGCATCTCCGCGCGATTTCGACTACTGAACATCTGTGCGCTTCTGCCCGCGGGATCCTCGTCTTCTGCGCCCCTTGGGTCGGAATTTTGGCTTTCCGCCGGCCTTGGTCTAGGGCTCCACCCCGATGCCCGGATCGCCACACTGGCTGCAGGCGCTCACGCCGGGTGCGGTGGCGGGCATCAGCGGTCTGGTCTCGCTCTCCGGGGACCACTGGCGGCGGGCCGGACCGGGACAGTACGAAGTGCTCGAGCGGGCCGCTCAGTATGGCGCCGCCTTCGTGTTCTTCCGCGAGCAGGAGGGCCGCCCGCCGGTGGCGCAGGCCCTCGTCTACGTCGACGACGCGCTCACCGATACCGCCTTCGCCGAGCTGCACAGGCGCCTGTGGAACTGGGGCGTGGTGCCGCTGGTGTACCGCAAGCGCGGGGCCCGGGTCGACCTATTGCGCTGTGCCCATGCCCCGGACTTCCTCGCGCGGGACGGCCGTCTGCGCTACCACGCATTTGCCACCCTCGACCTGCTCACCGCCATCGACGGCGCCGCCGACATGGCGACCTGGTGGGACGGCGAGCAGCTCCACGACGGCTCAATTTGGGACGACCCCGCGGTGTGCG
>Ga0335395_10002953_pt1 | contig 10557 bp, 1 predicted proteins | sample MAT02_FD_205744 | JGI IMG/M metagenome (GOLD analysis project Ga0335395, IMG submission 205744) | Freshwater microbial communities from Lake Fryxell liftoff mats and glacier meltwater in Antarctica - MAT-02 (spades assembly) (version 2) ...
CCCAACTTTATCGTATGGTTTCTAATCTGATTACCAATGCGATTCACTACACGCCTATGGGAGGAACCGTTTTGGCAATTCTCGATCGCACCCCGGATGAAGCTCTGATTCACATTCAAGACACTGGTATTGGGATTCCTTCAGAAGAGCAAAACCGCATCTTCGATCGCTTTTATCGGGTGCAGAGCGATCGGGCGCGTACCACGGGTGGATCGGGTTTGGGTTTGGCAATTGCTCAGGCGATCGCTCAGACTCATCAAGGTCGGATCGTTGTTCAAAGCGAACTGACAAAAGGCAGTGTCTTTACCGTTCGTTTGCCCCTGATTTACACACACTAAAGTAATAGCCTATTTCATTAAACTTGAGAATAATTATTATCGTATCCGCTCAATAAACTGGGGGCATCGTTCACTGATGAGCCTCAAATATTGCAAAATCGTTCCCAACACGGTAGTCTACCCCGATTTATTAAGTCCGGCAGGTTTGTAGTGAGGACTTTAGTCCTCTCTATGGGATGAAGAAGGACTAAAGTCCTGACTACGAACCTGTTATCTAAAGCTCCCTAATAACATTCAGAAAACGTTTAACCTGTTTTTCCCAAGTCCAATCGAGCATAAAATTCGCCGCTGCTAAACCTCGACGTTTCCCTTCTTCGCGATTAGTATAAACTTGTTCCAAAGCTTGGACAACTTCTGCAACATCCGACTCTCCCCATCCTTCGACACCGGGAAAATGAGCAGTCGGTTTAACTCGCCCCTGATGCGATAAAGGATAGCAAATGTTGCTGTAAATCAAATCTAAATGCCCAGTATTTGCTGATAAAATAGTCGGAATTCCGCAGGCCATACTTTCCATTGCGACTAAATTAGTGCCGCCTTCGCAGCGGTTGGTGAAAACAGCGCAGTCGGCTTCTCGCAAAATTTGTCCGGCGAGGTGATTGGGTATTAAGCCGATGTCGATAAAAGAGTCAATCGGTAAACCGTTAGAAATTAACCATTGGGAAATTCCTAAACTTCCGTCGCGGTTGATATTGGGAAGTCCCGCAACGTTTCCGGTTTGTTCAATTCCCAGCATATATTGAGGCCAGAAGTTGTGCCATGTTGTTAGTAGTAATGCTTCGGGATGTTTGGTGTGAAATTGTTTGAAAGCGGCAATTACTATGTCTTGGCCTTTGCGATATTCTAGTTTCCCACCGGAGAAAATCACGAAGCGATCGCCAAATAGATTAGATTTGGCTGCAGGATGGAAAATTGTCGGGTCAATTCCTTGATTTACCATCGCCACATTCGTCAAGCCGCGGCTTCGCAAAACATCCGCATTCCAGTTAGAACCGGCGACAATTACGCTATATTTTTTGGCTTTTTCTACGGCTTCTGCTGTGATGCGCGTGTCTTCAAAAAATATGACTCCTACTTGACAAGCGCTGGTAAGTTGATTCTCTACTCCAGACGTTACTAAATTATTCCCCAAACCGTAAAGTACGGGAAAGTTGCAAGCTATTTGTTTGTCATAATTCGCGGTTACTAATTCCTGAAAAGTTTTCTGCTTTTCTATTAGGGGTAATAACAGCGATTTGTGCAGCGGATTGAGCGATTCTGAGGTGATGGATGGCGGTACTAAAAGTGCTACTTCCCATGCGGGATTTCGCAGCAGTTGCAGTGTTAAATTCATGCCGTAAATCCCCCAGCCGCTGGTGATGCTGAGCGGCCAACTGATGCCGATTCCTGTTATTTTTGGTGGGGTTTCTGGGAGGGAATTTAGAGGAATTAGCAGGGGTGGTATGTTTGTGTCCTGCCCTTGGGAAGTATAAATTAGCTGTTCTAGGGCTGCTTTTATCCGATCGCCCACGCCATCCCAATCACCCGCCTTTGACTGCCTAAACAGACGCGCAGTCGGATACCAAGGGCTATCTTCGCGTTCCAACATCCACCGCCAATCGGCCACGAAAGACAGCAAAATCCACACCGGTTTCTCCAACGCACCGGCTAAATGCGCCACAGAAGTATCTACGCAAATTACTAAATCCAGTTGAGAAATAATCGCTGCGGTGTCGGCAAAATCAACGCAATGTTCGCTCAAATCTTGAACTTGCTGTTGATTTAATAAAGCGTAATCCCTCGCTGGCAAATCTTTTTGCAAGCTGTAAAAACTCGCTCCCGGAACATCTAAAAACTTCACAAAATCGCTCAACTTACACGATCGATCATTGTTCTTGCGGTGCAGTGGCCCACCAGCCCACACAATACCTACTTTTAGCTGATTGTTTGATTCTAGGGAAATTTTACAATCCTCTGGCGCAGCTAAATAAGGAATATTTACAGGCATATTTTCCAAAGTCGTTCCCAGAATTCGGGGCAAACTCATGAGCGGCGCTTGTACTTCAAAATCCGGCAAATCTTGCGGCTTTGTTGCTACAATATCTATCCCTGCAACTTTTTCAAACAAACGCTTCAGCGATTGATGACAAGCCACAATAACTTTGCCACCTTTTTGCTTAACTAAAGATGCGTAGCGGATAAAATGAATCGTGTCGCCCAAACCTTGTTCTGGGTGCAATAATATTGTTTTTCCCTGCAAATCGGAACCGTCCCAAAGCGGTTGATCGAAATATCGGGGCTCCAATTCTTGAGTTTGCCAGCGCGATTCGTACTCCGCAAACCCGCGCTCAAAATTTCCAGTTAAGAGCAAAGCTAAGGCTCGTCTCAAACGCCAATTTGGCGATTCTGGACATAGTTGAATTGCTTTATTGTAGAATTCGATCGCCTCTGCGACTTTTCCCTCTTCTTCGAGGGCGGAACCCAAATATAAGTTAGTTTCGCTGAGATTCGGATTGGTTTTTAGGGCTTGGTTGTAGTGGTAAATAGCCTCGGTTATTTGCCCGTTTTCCTGTTTGAAATAACCTAAATAACTGTGGGCTCCTGCATGGTTTGGTAAGGCGGCAATTACTTGCTCGTAGCGATCGGCTGCTTCGGCTTGTTTCCCTTGTTTTCGTAAGGTGTTTGCTATGTGAAAATCCACATCAACTGCTGTCAGTTCTTTTGCAGAGACGAGACTGGGCGATGACGATGTTTCACTCGCCATCAAGGATTTTGTTAACTCTTGCAAAGCTATTTTTACGCGATCGACAACAGGCTCCCAATCCCCCGATTTTTCCTGGCGAAACAACCGCGCAGTCGGATACCAAGGGCTATCTTCGCGCTGCAACATCCACCGCCAATCCGGTACAAAACACAGCAAAATCCATACGGGTTTGCCCAAAGCACCGGCTAAATGCGCCACAGCAGTATCAACAGAAATTACTAAATCCAGTTGCGATATCACCGCCGCAGTATCAGCAAAATCGTTCAAATTTTCGCTCAAATCTATTACGGAAGTTTGACTTAACAAAATGCGTGAAGCGCAGCTATCCCGTAGGGAATCGCCCGCAGATAATTCTTTCTGAAGACTGTAAAAACTTACGCCCGCAATATCTAACAATTTCAGAAAATAGCTTAAATAACTCGATCGCTGAAAATCCTTCAAATGTTCCGAACTTCCCGCCCACACAATCCCCACTTTGAAATTGCTATCGGAATTTAGGGAAAATTGCCAATGCGGCGGCGCTGCCAAATAAGGAACATTTGCCGGTATATTTTCTAAATTTGTTCCCAGAATGTGCGGCAAACTCATCAGCGGTACTTGCACTTGAAAATCGGGCAATTCGTCCATCCGCACCGCCACTTGTTCGATGCCAGGAATCTGCTTGAATAAACGCTTGAGTTCTTGATAGCAAGAAAGGATTACTTTCCCGCCTTTTTGCTGCACGATTGCCGCGTAGCGCACAAACTGAATTGCGTCACCCAAACCTTGTTCGCAGCGAATCAAAATAGTTTTTCCGTGCAAATCTGAACCGTCCCAAATCGGCCGATCGAAATTCAACCACTGTATTTTTTTTGCTTGATCGGTTTGCCAGCGCCATTCGTACTCTGCAAAACCGCGAGGCAAGTCACCTGTTAACAGCAGCGCCAAGGATAAATTGAAGTGAGATTTCGCACAATTTCGATCGTAACTAATAGCTTGATTGTACAATGAAATTGCCCGGTCTACTTCGTGATTTGCTTCTAAAACTGTGCCTAAATTATTCAGCGCTTCTACATAATTTGGCTGTAAGGCTATGGCTTTTTCTAAGCTAACCGAAGCTCGATCGAATTGGTGCATTTCTAAGAATAAATTTCCCAGGTGATAATGTCCTGCTGCGCTGTCCGGTTCTATCTCAATTGACAGATAATAAAGGCGTTTAGCTTCTTCTAGCTGATTTGTTGCTTGCATTGCCGCGCCCAAATTTACGATGGCCGGCACGTAATTGGCATTGATGGAAAGTGCCTGATTAAAACAGGCGATCGCACTTGACAACTCGCCCTCCTGCTGCTGGAGAGTCGCGCCGAGATTGTTCAGGGCTTTGACATAAAGGGGATTTAGGGCGATCGCCTTTTGAAAGCAAACTACAGCCTCGGCTATATTCCCCCGATCTTGCAGCAAAATACCAAAGTTATTTTGCGCTTGAGCGCAGTTCGGGTCAATTTCGATCGCGCGCTGATAATATGTTGCAGCCCCTGTTAAATCGCCTGTTTGGTGCAGCGTCACCGCTAAATTGGTGGCTACTTCTATCGAATTTGGCTGCAAAACTAAAGCATTTTCAAAATACGAAATCGCCTCGATTAATTTTCCTTGCGACTTCAGCAAATTTCCCAGATCGAACTGTCTTTTGGCCAAGTCAAAATTAAGCTTAGTTTCTATTAGTGGTTGAGCTTCCTGATGCTGAGCAATTCTTTCTCGGAGCGCGAAACCAACCACTTCTAAAACTCCTTCCCAATCTTGCGCTGTTGACTGACGAAACAGTCGCGCCGTCGGATACCAAGGGCTATCTTCCCGTTCCAACATCCACCGCCAATCCGGCACGAAACACAGCAAAACCCACACCGGTTTACCCAAAGCACCGGCCAAGTGCGCCACAGAAGTATCCACCGAAATCACTAAATCCAGAGCCGATATTGCGGCCGCTGTATCGGCAAAGTCGTGCAAATAAGAGCTTAAATCTGTGACAGGCATTTGCTCTAACAAAGCGCGTTCTTCTGCTGTTATTTCCTTTTGCAAACTGTAAAAATCTGCTCCGGGAATATCTAATATTTTGGCGAACAAATTGAGCGGAAACGATCGCGCTTTATTTTGTGAATTGTTAGTATTGCCACACCAGACAATCCCTACTTTCAAATTACCAGTTTGGTTGAAAGTAAATTCCCCGCCGGGAGGCGGAGCTAAATAAGGAACCTGGGCGGGTATACTTTCTAAAGTTGTTCCCAGAAGGTGCGGCAAACTCATGAGGTGCGCGCGAACTTGAAAATCCGGCGCTGCTTCTGGACTAATTATTAACTGATCGATTCCCGCAACTCGTGCAAACAAGCGCTGCAAGTGCGGCAAACACCAAACAATTACCCGGCCGCCTTTTTGCTTGACTAATTCTGCGTAGCGGATAAATTGAATTGCATCGCCTAAACCCTGTTCCGGGCAAAGCAAAATTGTTTTTCCATCCAAATCTTTGCCGTCCCAAATCGGCTGGAGAAAGTTGTATTGCGGGAACTGTTTTTTTTCAACCACCAGCCGCGATTCGTACTCTGCAAAACCGCGTTTAAAATCTCCAGACAGCAGCAATGCTAAAGCTAAATTTAGGTGAGATTCGGGGTTGGCGATATTGAATTCAACTGCTCGATCGTAATAGGTGACAGCACTGGCAAATTGTCCGCTTTGGTGCAAAATGTTTCCCAAACCGTTGAGGGAATTGATATAACCGGGTTTGAGTTCGATCGCCCGATTGTAACAATCCATCGCCTCCGTCGTTTTTCCGGCTTCCTCAAAAGCTTTAGCGAGATTGTTCAAAGCTTCGGGAAAGTCGGGTTTCAGGCTCAAAGCTTGCTGATAACAGGCGATCGCATCTTGAATTTTGCCTTGTTTGTGCAAGACAATTGCCAGATTGCAGCGAGCGCCCGCACTGGCTGGATATTTTTGAATCCCTTGCTGGCAAAAGGCTAGAGCCTCATCTAACTGATCTTGGTTTGACAGCCAACTCCCGAAAGCCAGATCGCTTGCTGCCAAATCGGGTTGCAGCGCCAGAGCTCGATCGTAATACGCGATCGCATCTGCAACTCGGCCCTGCCGGATCGAGGCGTATGCTAAGTTGTGCAAAGCGTCGAAATAATTGGGATCGAGCTCGATCGCCCTTTCGTAATTCGCGATCGCGCGATCGTAATCCCCGCCCGTTTCCTCCCCTTGTTTCTCCAAAGCAATTCCCAAATTCAAATAAGCCGCCGCGCAATCAGGATTGACTTGAATCGCTTGCTGGTAAAGCGAGCAAGCCTCCGCCACCTTCCCTTCTTCTTCCCGCAGCAGCCCCAAATTAATCATCGCTTCGGCGCAATTCGGGTTCAAAGACAGCGCCCGCTGGTATTGTGCGATCGCCTCTGCTGTCTCCCCTGCTTCCGCCAGCGCGCTGCCCAAATTGCTCGCAGTTTCCGCCAAATTCCCGTCGATTTCTAGCGCTTGTTGGTAGTGCGCGATCGCCTCTGTCAAGCGCCCGACGTGCTGTTTGACAACGCCTAAATTGCTGTGGGCTGCGGCATAATTCGGATCGATCGCGATCGCCCGCTCGTAACATTCGATCGCACCGGCAAAATTGCTCTGCACCTGCAAATTTCGGCCCTCGCGAAACTCTGCATCCGCCGCCGCCGAAGGCACGTAGGCTGCGGAAACCAGGCTGGTGAGAGATTGCGCTACGCGATCGAAAACCGACTCCCAGTCGCCCCTGCTGGGCTGGCGAAACAGCCGCGCCGTCGGATACCAAGGAGTGTCTTCGCGCTCCAACAGCCACCGCCAATCCGGCGAAAACGCCAACAAAATCCACACCGGTTTGCCCAAAGCCCCGACCAAATGGGCGACAGCGGTATCCACCGTAATCACTAAATCCAATTTGGCGATCGCAGCCGCAGTATCGGCCAAATCGCCCAAATGCGGGCTCAAATCGACGATCGGCGTTTGATTCAACAGCGCGCGATCGGCCTCAGCAACCTCTTTCTGCAAGCTGTAAAAACTTACCCCCGCCACCTCCAAAAGCGGCAGAAACTGACTTAAACTGCAAGAACGCTGCATATTTTTGCGGTGTTTGGGATTCCCCGCCCAGACAATCCCAACTTTCAAATTGCGTCCCGGCAACAGCGTAAATTCAGCACCCGCAGGCTTAGATAAATAAGCAGTAGTTGCCGGGATTGTTTCGAGCCTTGTACCGAGAACATAGGGCAAACTCAACATCGGCACTTGCACGTCAAATTCCGGCAGCGGTGCGCCTTTAACTATTAGCAAATCAATACCTTCAACCGTTGCAAACAAACGTTGCAATTGCGGGTAACAGCCAACAATTACCCTACCGCCTTTATTTTTAACGTTCGCAGCGTAGCGCACAAACTGAATTGAATCGCCCAAACCTTGTTCGGCGTGCAGCAAAATAGTTTTTCCCTGCAAATCGGAACCATCCCACAGCGGCCGATATTCTCTCGCCGCCACTGTATTTTCCGGCCCAGTCATAAAACAGGAATGACCTATTTTAAATTCATTAATTTTCCAGCGCCACTCGTATTCCGCCAGACCATTTTCCAAATCTCCCGCCAACAGCAAAGCCAAGGACAAATTGAGGTGAGCGCTAGCATGATCTGGATTCAAATAAATCGCCCGCTTGTAACAGGCGATCGCCTCTTCTACCGCGCCTTTTTCCAGAAAAGTCCTGCCTAAATTGTTAATAGCTTCCACAAAATCCGGCAGCAATTCTAGAGCTTTGTGATAATACTCTAGGGCATCTTCTAAATTGCCTTGTTCTTGCAAAACTGTTGCCAGATTGTTGTAAGCTTCCCAGCTATACGGATTAATTTCCAGCGCCCGCCGATAGAGGTTAACAGCCTCTAAAAGTTTGCCATTTTCTTGCAGCGCCACCGCTAAATTTATCAGTGCGGGTACGAAATCCGGATCGGCGACTAGAGCTTGTTCGTAAAGCGCGATTCCCTCTTCAACTTTACCTTGTTCTTCAAAAATTTTTGCCAAATTGTAAGCTGTTTGAGGAATATCTGGAGCAAGGGCCAAAGCTTGTTGGTAATGGGGGATAGCAGCGTCTAATTCGCCATTTTCCTGCTTGAGAAAACCATAATTAATCCGAGCTTGTACGCAATTTGGATCGAGAAATATGATTTGTTCGTAAAGGGATTTTGCCTCTTGCTTATCGCCTGTTTCCATGAATTTTTCTGCTTGCTGCAACAAATCCTCTAAAACAACCGAATTTCCCCCATTAGTGGCGCTGGGAATAGATGTTTCAATTGGCGGCACTTGCTCGATCGCTACGTGGTTTGTCAGCACTTCGCCCGCTGTCAAAAATATTTTTTTGCTATCGTCAACCACGCTAGCGCCTGTCATTTCCAGCGCTGCAGAAGCAACGGAAACTGTAGCCGCGATTGTGTTTTCGGGCGGCAGATTTTCCGCCTCATCTTCGGAATAAGTAGCAGAATTTGCGATCGCCAACAAACTCAAAGCAGCCTGCACATCCTGAACCAATTCTTGCCAATTTTGCGGCTGACTTTGACGGAAAAGCCTAGCAGTTGGATACCAAGGATTATCTTCGCGATCCAGCAACCAGCGCCAGTCAGGAGCAAAACCAAGCAACACCCAAACTGGTTTTCCCAAAGCACCAGCCAAGTGTGCAACTGAGGTATCGACACTAATCACTAAATCCAGTTGAGATATAGCAGAAGCCGTATCAGCAAAGTCGTCCAGGTGCGGGCTCAAATCCGGGACTAAGTAGTGATTGAGCAAAGTGCGATCGCTCTCGGACAAGTTTTTTTGTAAACTATAAAAAGCGATTCCCGTCACTTCAAGCAATGGAATAAAATCGCTCAAACTGCAAGATCGCTGATTGTCTTTCCGTCTGGTGGAATTCCCAGCCCACACAATTCCCACCTTAAATTTTGCATCAGAAGCCAGCGCAAACTTGCACTCAGCAGGCGGAGTCAAATAAGGAACATTTGCGGGTATTGTTTCGAGAGTTGTCCCCAAAATTCTGGGTAAACTCATCAGCGGTGCGTGAAAATCAAATACTGGTAAACCCTCAAAACTCACTGATAAATATTCAATGCCGGCAACTGTCGCAAACAACCGCATCAGTTCTTGATAGCAAGCCACGATGACTTTAGCGCCTCGGCTGCGAAGAATCGGCGCGTAGCGAATAAACTGAATCGAATCGCCCAAGCCTTGCTCAACGTGCAGTAAAATAGTTTTAGAATGCAAATCCGAACCATCCCAAAGCGGCTGTTGAAATTGCCTCGGTTGTAGTTGCGGAGTACGCCACCGCCACTCGTATTCAGCAAAACCGCGCTGATAATCTCCGAATAACAGCAAAGTCAAACTAAATTCTAGGTGTGCGGTGGCGTTGTCTGGCTGCAATTCCAAGGCTCGACGGTGACAATAAAAAGCTTCTTGAAAATTTCCTAAATCCACCAATGCGTGTCCGAGGTTGTTAATAGCATCCACGAAGTCTGGCTTTAAGCTTAATGCTTGTCGGTAGTGGTCTATGGCTGCTTTTGTATTGCCTTGTTCGTGGTAAAATGCTCCGATATTGTTTTGCGCGTCGGGATTGTGGGGTTCTATTTCTAAAGCTTGCTGGTAGCAGTTGAAAGCTTCGGCTAATTTACCTTGCTGCTGCAAAACTCTGCCCAAGCCTAGCAGAGAATATGTCAATTTAGGATTTATTTTTAAAGCGTGTAAATAACAGGCTGCTGCATCGTTGAATTGATTTTTTTCTGTAAATATTTTTCCTAAATTGTGGGCGGCTTCAACTAGATTTGGGTCTAGTTTGAGCGCTGTTTGATAATATACAATTGCTGCGTCTGTTTCTCCTTGTTGCTGTTTGAGCCAGCCCAATTTATTGCAGGCGAGTGCGGAATTTGGCTGTATTTTGATAACTTGTTCGTAACTGGCGATCGCCCTTTGACTTTCGCCGACATCCATCAAAACATGAGCCTTATTTAAATGTGCTTCTACAAAATCGGGGTTTTGGGCGATCGCGCGATCGTAAAAGTCGATCGCCTCAGCAATTTTTCCCTGCTGTCTCAGCGCTATTCCCAACAAACACAGCACGTTTGCTGAATCCGGCTGGACTTCTACGATTTGCCGGTACAAACTCTCAGCTTCTAACAAACGTCCCGCTTGGTGATGTTCCCACGCTATTTGCAAACAGTCTTCAGCACTCAGTTTGACGGCAGATTTTTGCGGTTTTTTCTTAGAAGCCATAGTTGTCTTTGTTGTTTGGGAGATGGGGAGGGCGGGTTTTGCCTTCATAAGCTGGTTTGTATCAGAGATTTTTTGCTAAACCCGCCCCTTGTATCTTGAAAGAGACAGGCGATCGAACCGTAGACCGCAGGCTATCAAACCGCAGACACGGTTGTAATCAAACCGCAGACACGGTTGTAATCAAACCGGAACGGGAGTAAA
>Ga0335395_10002955_pt1 | contig 10554 bp, 8 predicted proteins | sample MAT02_FD_205744 | JGI IMG/M metagenome (GOLD analysis project Ga0335395, IMG submission 205744) | Freshwater microbial communities from Lake Fryxell liftoff mats and glacier meltwater in Antarctica - MAT-02 (spades assembly) (version 2) ...
TGGCACTCATGGCCGTGCTCTGGCTCATCGCCATCCTCTCCATGGCGTGCATGGTCACGCTGCGGGTGATCTCGTTTGATTTGGAAATCGCCTCCGCCAAGATCCACGGGTCGCGCGCCCGCCAGGTTGCGGAAATGGGCATCGCCGTCGGCTGCAATCCCATGGTCAAGCGCTACGATCCACTGCTCACCCGCGTCAATCCAGAGACGAACGAAAATTTCGAGGTGAAAATCTCTTCAGAGGGTGCTCGCTTCGATATCAACTACCTCATCCTCAAAAAAGACGACGAACTACTCCGCTCAATTTTCATTTACTGGGGCCTCGAGCTCAAAGATGCCCAAGCCCTTACCAATGCGCTCACCGACTGGGTGGATGCCAACGACGACACCCAACTCAACGGCGCTGAAAAAAAAGACTACGAAAAAGCTGGCCGCATCAATCAGCCGTTCAATCGTCCGTTCTATAATATCGGTGAAGTTTCTCTCGTCCGCGGCATGGATCTCGTCGAGTTCCTGCGCCCGGATTGGCGGGATTTTTTCACCGTCTGGAGTGGCGGCCCGCTGGATATTAATGACGCGCCTGCCGAACTCATCGCGCTGGCTGCGGATGTCTCGATCGAGGAGGCGGAAGATATTCCCCAGAAAATTCGCGGCATCGATGGCATCAAGGACACCGAAGATGACGAGCCATTTGAGAATATTGCTCAGGCGCTTGCACTACTGGGAATAAATCCTGATGATCAACTCAGTCCAGTGCCACGCTTCACCGCCTCGCTCCAAGAATCCACCACTCGCATCGAGAGCATTGGCACCGCAGAGGGTGCCAAACGTAAAATCACCGTCATTGTCAAAAATCGCACCGGCCAGCCCATCCTCCTTGAACGCACCGAAGAAATCATCCCGTGAGTAAATCTACCGAAAACGTTCTCCTGCTCCCCGGCGAAACCGGTTGGGAAATCTGGACTGGCCACAGCCCCGCCGAGTTCACCCTCCACGCCGCCACCGAGATGCCCCTCGCCAGCGATCTCAAGGATCTGCCAAATGGCGATATCCTGTTATTTTTCCCCGTCAAGGCCATCACCGCCGTGCCGATGCGCGTCAATAGTGAGGACGATGCCCTGTTTGCCGATCTCGCCGCGCTCCACGCCGAGCGCCTCGGCCTCCGCCCGGATCCCATGGCCGGCCAGCTCACTGATATCTTTGTAATCGCCCGGGAAAAGGAAAACACCGCCCTCGTCTCTATCCTCCTGCGCCCGCCCGGCGAGGGGGAAATGCCGCCTCGCGGGCCAAAAGCCTTCGATGTCTCACCCCGCGCCTTCCCCCTCGCCGGGGACACCATCGCCGTTTGGAAAGAATTCGGCCGCTGGGTATTCTCCGTCAGTCAGGCAGGAAATCTCGTCTATTGCCAAGCCACCTCCTCCACCTCCGGCCACCCGGATGAGAGCCTCGCGCGGGAAATTCGCCTCGCCATGATGCAGCTCTCCATGCAAGGCCTCGAGGTCCTGCCGACAAAAATCACCGTTTGGACAAATTTACCTGAAGTCAGTCCCGCCGCCCTCCGCACCGCTTTCGGCACCCAAGTCGATGTCCAGCCACGGCCCGCCCCCCACATCCCGGATCCCGTTAGCAAGTTGCTTCCCGCCGATGTCCGTGCGGCCCGCCGCGCTGCGGCAAAGCGTCTCAACGCCATCTTCGCCATCGCCGCCATCGTCCTATTTTACCTCGGGCTCATCGGCTGGTTCGGCTACGGTCTTTGGCAAGATCACAAGGAAACCAAAGTCCTCCTCGCCCAAGCCGCCGACGCTGCCCCGGAAGGCGAGGCCTACGCGCTCCACATCCAGAAGTGGGATGAGCTCGCAGAAGGCATCGAGCTCAGGCACTCGCCTGTGGATATTCTCAATCGCATTGCCTCTTCCATCCCGCCGGCCAGTGGCCTGCGCCTCCGCACTGCGGATATCAGTGCCAAGGAAATCAGCCTCATCGGCGAGGCACCTCAGCTACAAGCCGTTAACTCGTTCAGCCTCAATCTTTCAAAAAACAATGACCTGCTCGATTTCGCCTGGCAAACTCCAGAGCCGAATCAAACTACCCGCGGCTGGGAATTCAATTTCCAAGCAGATATCCCAACCCTCGAGGGCCAGCCCTAAGCAGAAATCTCGCTATCACCGACAAATTTTCCCAAGTCCGGCATTTACTCGTCACAGCTCCTACTTCCTGATTCCTTCCTCTCGATGTCCCGCATGTCACCCCGCGAAAAAAATCTTCTCCTCTTCTTCGGCGTCGCGGGATTCATTGTGCTCAATTTTCTAGCATTCACCCAATACCAATCACTGCGTGCCGATATCAGTCAGAAGAAAACCCTCGCCCGCCAGCAGCTCGATACCGCCGAAATGTTCCGCGCCAGCCGCGAGCAAGTGACCGATCAAATGGAGTGGCTCACCACGCACGAGCCGCAGCCCACCGCGAACCAAGACGTCCAAACCCGCCTGCAGCAGTTTTCCGAACGCGAGGCGATCGGTTCCGGCCTCACCATCAAGACTCAGAAACCGCTCCCCACCGATGCCACCGAGGGCCGGATTTATCACCGCGCAAAGATTGAAATCACCGTCAACGGCACCGAAGAAGCACTCTATCGCTGGTTTGATCGCCTGAACTCGCCAAACGACTTCCGCTCGGCTTCAAAAATCCGGATCAAGCCCAATGATCAAGACGATACCAAGATCGACTGCACCGCCATCGTCGAGCAATGGTTCGTCCCGCCGCCACCGGCCTAACAAATCTCAAATTTGAAATCTCCCATTTCCATTCTCTTCTGCACTGCCCTCCTTACTGGTTGGGCCTTTTCGCAGGTCCCCGAAAAAGCTCCACTCAGTCGCTATTCCGGCCTTTGGAATAATTCACCGTTCACAGCGAAGCCACCACCGCCCGAGGCCGGGCCAACGGTCAATCCGTTCGAAGATTTTGTCCTTCTGGGCGTCTCTCCCATCCGTGGCGGTTACCGCGTGACCATGATGGAAAAGAAGGCTCCGGATAAACGCATCACCGTGGATACAGATAATCCGAATTCCTCTTACAAAATCCTTGGTGTCTCCCGCCAGCCAGGCGATGCCCTCGGCACCAGCGTGCAAATGTCCATCGGCAGTCAAACTGGCACCGTCCGCTATGACGCCGCATCCCTCGTGCTCGCCGCCGCCCCGCTACCCGTCCCAACAGCGCCTCCCGGCCAGCCGCCGATGCCTAATGGCCAGCCCGTGATGGATGGCCAGCAACCCGTTCGGCAGCCCCGGCCCCGTGTCGTCCCGCCACCCATACCGACCGCAGATGGCCAGCCGGGACAACCACAGCAGATGCCCCAAGGCCAGCCCACTCAAACCGAAAACCAACGTCCGCCACGACGCCCGAATTAATTTTTTTCCATGTCTCTTCCACGCATCTTCTCCTTCCTGTTCCTCGGCATCTCAGTAGTATTCGCCCAGAATCCTGAGGACGCGCCACCCGGCGTGCCTGTCCCGGGCGCCTTCCCGGCCCAGCCTGCTGGTGAGCCACAGCCACCGGAAGTGGCACCTGAGTTACCGCCTGGAATTGTGCCTGAGTTAGCACCCCAGCCCCAACCAGATCTTGGAGCCACCCTGATCACCGAGCCCATTGAGGAGCTGAAATTTAGCGGAGATGCCCTCGCCGGCCTCTACCGGAAATACACCGGCCGCCGCGTCATTCCCACCGGAGCAGCCGCCATTCAAGAATTCCGCTTCGTCCAAGATGCCAGCCCCGCAGATCCTCTCACCTACGCCCAAGCCGCAGAACTCCTTAAAATCGCGGCCACCCTCGAAGGCTTTGTCTTCGTGCCCCATCCGCAAAACTCGAATCTGGATATCCTCACCGCGTCTGCCGGCGATCGCCCGACCAAAGTCGGCGTTGCCGTTTACAACGAAAACAGCACCCTGCCCGAAGGAGATGCCGTAATCTCCTACGTGATGAGCTTGGATTACATCAAGCCTGCAGAGGCGGTAAACACCTTCACCGCGATCATCGGCACATTTGGCACTTATGGTTCCATCGCCGCCGTGCCGAATGCCTCTGCCGTGGTCATCACCGAGAATACTTCCCTCATCCGCAGACTTGTTGAGCTCAAGAAGGAAATCGATAAACCGTCATCCCAAGTCGGCACCCGCTTCATCAAAGTCCAATACGCTGATGTCACGGAAATCGCCGCCACCCTCACCGAGCTTCTCACCGCCCAGCAATCCGCCCAAAGCACCGCCGGCATCCAGCGTGCCGATCCCAGTATCGCCCAAGGCCTCCCACCAGGGTCCATCCCACAAGTCGGTGGCGATCCCTCTGGCGGCGGCAGTGCCGAGCCCACGCCCATCCAAATCATCCCGGATCCCCGCACCAACCGGATCTTTGCCATGGGCCGCCCCGTCGATCTCCTATTCGTCGAGGGCCTTGTCCGCGAGTTCGATGTCGAGACCAGTGAGAAAAATTTCCTCCGGCGTAAACTTCGTTTCCTCACAGTCTCCGATTTCCTACCCATCGCAGGCGATGCCCTCACCCGCGCCTTCAGCGGCACGGGCGATAGTGGCGCATCAAGCGGGAGTGCAGGTGGCGCACCCGCTGATGGGCAATCCGATCGTGGTAACCAACAAACCTCCAATACCGGCCGCCAAAGCGGATCTAGCCGCGGTGGTAACAATAATTCTTCTGGCAGCAACAGCTTCGGCGGCGGTGGAAGTAGCGGCGGAGGCGGCGGAGGCAGCGCCCTTAGCGAGCCAAATGCCTCATCAGCCCCAGAATCTGTGCTAGTGGGACGCACCCTCCTCGTTGCGGATAATATCACCAACTCCATCGTCGTCCAAGGCCCGCCATCCGGATTGGAAATCATCGAGCGCTTGTTGGATCAGATTGATGTGAAACCAGATCAAGTCATGATTTCCACCGTCATCGGGCAGCTCACGCTCGGAAACTCGACGGAAACCGGTCTGGATTACCTCTTCCAAGGAAATGACTTCGCAGGCCGCGGCGGCGCTGGCTTTGGTGGCCTTTTGCCAATTCTGAAATTTATCCCGGGAATCGACGCCATCCCCGGGATTCCTGCGATCCCTGATGACCCACTTATTGACGGAGATCAATCCTCCCCCGCAATCCCTGGAAGCCCCGCGATCCCCTCACAGAATACACCTTTCTCTCCCGGCAACCTTGCTGGCGGAAGTGGCCTCCGCGCCTATGGCTCAGTCGGTAATCTCAATATTTATCTTAAGGCCCTTCAATCCAGGAGTGACTTTACGGTTCTTTCCCGGCCCAGTATTTTCACCTCGAACAATCAAAAAGGCACCATCTCCAGCGGCGAGCGCATCGCCATCCCCACGGGCAGCAATACCTTCGGCGGCGGCGCGGGGAATAACACCAGCACCCAGATCGAATACCAAGACGTGGTCTTGAAGCTCGAAGTCATTCCCCTCGTGAACTCGGACAACGAAATCACCATGCAGATCGCCCTGCTGAACGATGAACAAAACGGCACCCAGACCATTTCCGGCGGGGCAGGGGACGGCCGCGATCTCACGGTTCCAAAAATTTCAACCCGAGAAATTCTCACCACTGCCACTGTTCCGAACAATAACACCATCGTCCTCGGCGGCCTGATCATTAACCGCGGAGGCAAAGAAAAAAGCGGAATCCCCATCCTAGGAGATATCCCATACCTCGGCCGACTTTTCTCAAACACCATTGATGTCTCAAGCCGCTCAGAATTGATGGTCTTCATCCAGCCCACCATCGTGAATAGCGATCGCTCACTCAACGACCTGCAGTCAGATATGGATGCTCGCTACAAAGTTTCGAACAAAGCCCGCAACTTCGCTGATGGTCCTGGAGTCCTCCCTCCGATCGATGACGCTATTCCAGTTGACGATAAAGAAAGTGGCCGCAGTTATACCTCCAGTGGCAGAGATTCAGCGCCGCCGCCGCGGGCCAAGCCTGTGGCTGAGGCTCCTCGCAGCGCCTCGAAAGTTAGCAAAAAGCCCATCCGCCCACCTCACCGCCCTTGAGAAATTTCTATTTTTGCGAATTTTGAACTGAGTTCGCAACAATCGCTCTTCGCATTGAGTCTCGCCCCCCAAGGAGCGGCGGAACGCGTCCGCCGATGTGCATGAGAAGCCAATGAAGAGTGCATTTGCGCTTCCCATTGACGCCACATGGGCGTGGGCGAACGCGTTTCGCCCCTCCTTGAAGTCACGCTCTACGCCGCCTGCCCTCCAAAATCCGATAAAACGAGCGGGACCGAATCTCTTCAAGTGTTAGCCCGGTTTCGAGCGCCTCGGCTTCTGTGATCGCGCCACAGGCAATTCCTCGCAGGAAAAAATTCAACAACCCTTGGCCTGTTGCCGCATCGTCGAAGACATCACCGAAAAGTGAAGCCAGCGCTGCCTTTTCCACAAACGCCTTCAGCCGCCCCGATGCCGCTTCTAGGCCCTCCAAGAAAAAGCCGTAAACTGCAGCATATCGCGCCACGAATTGCGCAGGATGAAGATCCCACCCTTGGTAAATTCCATTTCGCAACGAGTGGCGATTGTCCTGATAGCCAAGCAACCAAGCATCGTGAACTGCGGCTGAATTTTGCGACAATTGCTCACCACTCAGCCCCTCGCCACGGTGGGGCGCTACTGGCAAAATATTCGTCGCACCATCCGAGAGGTGCACACCCGTGCCGGCAAGCGAGACGATCATATGGGCTCGTGCGAAGTCACAGGTGGGATGGCCCATCGCCTGATAGGCTGCGGTGATGCCGCTGGAGGCGGTGTAATCATAAACGCCGAAGTGCACACTCCGGCAACGTCCTTCCGCAGCCCGCACGATCGGTAAAAGTGGGCATATTCCCTCTTGGTTGATGATGGATTGCGGAGTCTCGATCATCGGCTCAAGAGGAATCGAGCCATGCTCCAATCCCAACTTCGTTTCTAACAAACCAAGGATCGCGACTGCTGCCGTCACCTGCGCGGGTAATTGAACCTTCGGCAAAGTCACCACAAAGTTGGGCGGAAGCTTACCACCCATTTCCTGCACCAAGGTGGTCACGAAAATGTCGAGAGTCCGGATGGAGCGTGCGCGTAAATCCTCATTGAAAGGTTTGATCCTAATTCCGATGAAGGGTGGTAACGAGCCTGCCGCGAAGCCCGCTGCCACTTGCTTGGCACCTTGAGCAGCGTGTTCATCCTCCTCGGCATCCGGGCGGTTGCCATAACCGTCCTCGTAATCGAGGCGGAAATCTTCCACGGGTTCGCGGTTAAGTTTTTCCAAGATTCGCTGATAAATTTTTTCCGCAAACGGCGGTTGCCAATCCGTTTGCAGAATCTTGGACAGAGCTAAGGAATCCGGGGAGTATTGCGCAAGACTGCGCAGGGCCACGACGCCTAATTTTTCCGTGGTATCTGCCTTGAACAAGTGACCGCCACCATAAACGGTATGAACTGCCTGCCGCCGCTCAGTTTCTCCCGGATAGATTTTTGAGAAATCATCATTCGCATGCCTGAGCAAGGCGACGATGGGGGCTAGATCTTCTGAGTTAAGGGAACTTTGAATCATGATGAAATTTGAATGGTTTTATAATGCATGATAGGGGCCAAGACACGGAATATTTCTCCATTGTTTGGAATGTGGATTTCAAGAGAAACACAGGCTTCGGGCTTTGCGGGTGGCTGTGCTCCTGCTTTGATGTCTGTCCAGCAATGCAGCAACGTCTTTTTGAATATTCATCTATCTCTCTCAAAATGACGGCTTGGCAAAACGAGCGGTCGGCGTTGGAAAGTCACTTCGGTGAGCGGATCACCTTGGATGCACTCACCGGTCCGCACGGCTTGGACCCGCGCGAGCAGTCATTGCAAGACGATGCGGGTAGCGCGGCAGGCTGGCTCATCGCCCAGCGCAAAGGTGGCCACCGCCACTCGGTGGATGATGTGCTGACCGCTTGGTATGCGTTGCAAATTTCGCCGCCAGTGGCTGAGCTTCTTGATCTCGGCACGGGCATCGGCACCGTCGGCCTGCTGACCTTGTGGGGCATGGGGTTGGCCGCAAGGTTGACTTGTGTGGAGGCGCAGGAAATTAGCTATCGTTTGTTGCGATCAAACATTGAGTATAACGGCCTGCAGCAGCGAGTGGATGCCTGCTTGGGCGATCTTCGGAGTTTCTCGATTGATAGAAAATTTCCTCTCATCACCGGCAGTCCGCCGTATTTTCCGGAAGGTTCTGGGGTGATTCCGCAAGATTCTCAAAAGGCCCACGCCCGCTTCGAACTGCGCGGGGATGTTGGCGACTATGCCACGGCCGCCGCTCGCCTTCTGACGCCAGATGGTTGGCTGGTCCTTTGTTTTCCCTCCCGGCAAAAGCAACGGGCGATTGATGGGATTGCCGCCTCGGGATTGAAGATTGCCAGACAGCGCGATGTGATTCCGCGGGAGACCTTGGAACCCCTTTTCACGCTATTTGCCTGTCAGTTTCCAGAGTTTTATGGAGGGCAGATTCAACTAGAGTCACCGTTTATCGTCCGCCACGAATCCGGACTCCTCACTGATGCGATGCAAGCGGTGCGCCGTGGTTTTGGTTTTGAGGTGTAGGCAAGCCTGCGGAGGAGACATGCGAAACTAAAAATGGGCGTGACCTCGACCCTTTTTTCGAAGCCCCTGCATCCAACGAGAAGCCCAAGTCCCGCGTCAAAGCGGTGATTCTCACCGCACTCCAAAGGCTAGCGCCCCGGTTGCGCCGCCGGCGGAACTTTGGACTGCGGTGAGCATCACCGCTTTGAGGTGTAGGCAAGCCTGCGGAGAAGACATGCGAAACTAAAAAAGAGCGGGATCTCGGACCTTTTTTCCAAGCCCCAGCATCCAGCGAGAAGCCCGAGTCCCGCGTCAAAGCGGTGATGCTCACCGCACTCCAAAGGCTAGCGCCCCGGTTCCGCCGCAGGCGGAACTTTGGACTGCGGTGAGCATCGCCGCTTTAAGGTGTAGGCAAACCTGCGGAGAAGACATGCGAAACTAAAAAAGGGCGTGAACTCGGACCTTTTTTCGAAGCCCCAGCATCCAGCGAGAAGCCCGAGTCCCGCGTCAAAGCGGTGATGCTCACCGCACTCCAAAGGCTAGCGCCCTCTCAGGAATTTTCCAACACCCAGCGGTACTCACCAGCGAGTTGTTCTGCCACTGGACGCAGGAGTTCTGCGGGAAGCACACCCCAGGTGTAGGTTTCGATTTCATAATGATGGCAGGCGTCCGGGTGGGAACGTCGCCAAGTGAGGATTTCCTGTGCGTGCGAGCGGGTAGAACGCAGTGGCGCAGCAGGCTCAGCATCGAGTGGGATATGGAAATGGACACGCATATCCATGAAGTTTGTTAAATCGAGCCTGCCTGCTGTTTGGGCGGAGAAGAACTCGGGTAGATCATAGAAGCGGGTGATGGTCTGATCATTTCCACATAGCAGGACTTGGTGAAAGTAGGTGGGCTCGTCAAAAGCAAGAAGTGCGGCGAGAGCAGTGGGTTCCCTTGGATCAAGAGCGAGGGCGCTGGAGAGATGGATCTTGGAAATGCGGATGCCGGCATGGGTGAGGGCTACTAGCGATTCCCCAGCGGGATCATACTGAAGGGCAAAATGGCATGCATCATAGTTTACACCGATGCGCCGTCGGACGTTGGCCGGGTCCGGTGACTGTTGATAGAGTCGGCCGAAAAACGCGAGAGTTTCTGCGGTGTTTTCGAAGTGACCGAGTGGCTCAGGCTCAAGGCCGAGGTGGAAATCGTGGCCGGTTTGTTTGGCAAGAATCTCCAGCCATTCCGCAAGTTCGATGAGGTGAGAGAGGATCAGTGATTCGTCTGCATGGAAGGCCTTGAGCGAGCCGGGCAGGGTGGAGACGGACGCTCCACTGCCAGGCGGGGCAATGATGGAAAGGATTTCAAAAAGATTCTTGGTATAGTTCAAGCGAGCGCGGTCCGTCCAATCCGGCATGAAGACTTGTTCCTTCACGCGTGTGCCGTGGAAACTGCCGTAGGGGAAGCCATTGATGGTAAAAACATAGGTATGAGTGCTTTCTAACCAATGTTTGAAATCTAGTAGATTGTTACCTGTTAGAAGTTCTGTAGCAGCCACGGCGGAGAGTCTCAGGCCGATGGCGAATGGGGCTGCTGATGCTAGCAGGCCGTCCGCTCGTAACCGATCACGCACGGTGAGCACATGGCCTTCGAGGACTTCACGAGTTTGCGCCCAGGTCTCGGCTGGGTGGATATTGGTGCAGTAAGCGAGGTGGGCGGAATCGAATTTCAAAATAGCGGTGGACTTTGGATTAGAGAAGGATGGCTTAATTACGCAAATTTTTCTCTAGCTTGCGGGTTATTTCAATGAGTCGTTCACGATCTTCTGATAACTCTGCTGCGGGATCGAAGCGTAGTCTTTGGTGAATAAGGATTGCATGCTCTAACAATGTTTCATCGGCGAGGTTTGGCTGGAGCATTTTCAACCATGCCCCAAACGGTTGTCCCACGGGTCGGAAGCCGAGATGCTTGCGGGCGTAGGGTTC
>Ga0335395_10002956_pt1 | contig 10553 bp, 4 predicted proteins | sample MAT02_FD_205744 | JGI IMG/M metagenome (GOLD analysis project Ga0335395, IMG submission 205744) | Freshwater microbial communities from Lake Fryxell liftoff mats and glacier meltwater in Antarctica - MAT-02 (spades assembly) (version 2) ...
TAACTGATAACTGACCTAAACCTATGACTGGAACTTACCAACCCATCTCCTCTGCTAACGATTTCTCCCTCGGCAAGCAAACCCCCGCCCCCAAGGAACCCCTGCCAGATATTTCCCTGCCCGCCCCCAATGTTTCCCAGTTCTTGACTACGATCGGGGAATTTCAAGAGGAACTAGAACGGGTAGGTCGGCTCGATCGATCGGAAGTCCGAGAGAAGCTCCAAAAATTTCAGCGTTTTGGGGAACAGGTAGAAAAATTCACCGGGACTGTCAACCGGGAGTTTCAGGAGTTTAAGCGGGAATTAGCAGAATTTAGGAATAGCCAAGGTAATCACAGCAAGGCTGGAGGACTTCCAGAGTGGCGGCAGGATCAGGTGTTGGGGATTAGTACCTTGATTCAGCAGGCTCCCAGTCGTGAAGCTCTCTTAAACACCATCCTTGCAGAAATTCAGAAAGTTGCTGCCGCAGAAAGAGTTTTGATTTATCGGTTCCAAACTCCGACCCAAGGGATAGTTATCAATGAACTAGTAGCAAGAGGCTGGACTCCCTCTCTAGGGGAAACCCTTGATGCTACTTATTTTGGGGCGGATCAACAGGCAGATTATCTCCAAGAAAAAATCGTCGCCATCCAAGATGACCACCAAGCCACGCCCTACCAACAACAACTCTTGAGTAAGTATCAAGTTAGGGCAAGCCTAAGTGTGCCGATCGTCCTAGAGGGGAAGGTGTGGGGCTTGTTAGTGGTGCAGCATTGTAGCCAAAATCGGGGTGAGTCTGGTGTGCCTTGGAGTAATGGGTTCCTAGGCGTGTTGTACCAAGTTGCCACGGAACTAGCTCTGAAATTAGTCACCTTTGAATCGGCAATCCAGTTAGAACAGCAGGTGAACCGAGAACGGGCGATCGTCCGTGTGATCGAAACTATCCGGTCTACTCTGGATTTGGGGACTATTTTTCGGTCTACTACCCAAGAATTACGGCAGATTTTGGGAGCCGATCGAGTAGTGGTTTACAAATTTAACCCCGATTGGAGTGGCGAATTTGTGATGGAATCCGTGGGGGCGGAGTGGCGATCGCTCATGGAAGCCCAAGAACAGAATCCAGCCATGATGGAAAATACTGCCGAGTGTAGTCTCCGGCTCCTAGCAACTCCCCCCACCAATGAAAATAGTAAAAGGGCTGGCAGCAAAGCGAACGGACGGACGGGCAATTTCAACAACCCGACTAGGCTGACAGATAATAATACCTACGGCTCTCCCAATGCTTACAATAATCCCTATAACAACTCCAAGGCCTTAAATAACGAGGCTCCCAGAGGAGAAGACATGAGTTGGGGACAGGTAGATAATCGAGATTTCCCCCAAAACTCAAGCCAATATCCAAACTCCAATCAATACTCAAACCAATATCCCAACCAATATTCTAATCAATACGCTCCGGGAGCCGTGGATACCTATCTGCAAGAGAGTAAAGGTGGTACTTATGCTAAGGGCGAAAGCTGCCGGGTTGTTAATGATATCTATCAAGCCGGATTTGCCCGTTGCTACCTGAACACCCTTGAATATTTTCAATCAAAAGCCTACGTCACCACTGCCATCTATCAAAACGATCAGCTTTGGGGACTACTTGCCAACTATCAATGCTCTAATGCTCGCCAGTGGACAGATTCGGAAATTAACCTCGTAGTACAGATGGGTTCCCAGTTGGGGGTGGCCATTCAACAGGCCCACTTCCGGGAACAGCAACGCCAACAGGCCAGCAAACTCCAGCAATCCTTCGATCGAGAAAAATTACTGGTCAGCATTATTGATAAAATTCGCCAATCCCGTGATTTAGCCACCGCCCTAAAAACTGCTACCCAAGAAGTGCGGACTCAACTAATTCAGTGCGATCGAGCCACTATTTATCAATTCCACCCAGATTTTAGTGGACATTATGTTGCCGAGTCTGTAGGTGATTGGGTAAAAGTCCTGAATCCCTTAGCAACCGGGGGAAATCCTACCGAAAACCGAGATGCTCTTCCCTTTGTTGATAGCTATCTCCAAGAAACTAAAGCTGCCCAATTTTGGCAAAAACCCTACGCTGTCGTTGAGGACATCTATCAAAGCAATCTCACCCCTTGCTATGTGTCAGCCCTAGAACAGATTCAGGCTCGAGCCTACTTGATCATTCCCATTTTTCTGGGGGAACGACTCTGGGGTTTATTTGCCCTCTACCAAAACTCCGCCCCCCGCCAGTGGCAGGAAATGGATATTAACCTCTTGACGCAGATTGCCTCTCAAGTGGCAGCGACTATTCAACAGGCAGAGTATCTAGAACTGCAACGAGAGCAAGCAGAGCAGCTCAAGCAAGCGGTAATCCGGGAACAGATCGTGATCAAGATTGTGGATAAAGTCCGGCAGTCGCAGGATTTGGAAAATAACTTCCGGACAATTACCCAAGAAGTTCGATCGCAACTGGTGAAGAGCGATCGGGTTGCCATTTACCGATTTAACCCAGATTTCAGTGGGGAGTATGTCTCAGAATCCGTGGCTTCTGGATGGGTCAAGGTCTTGAAAGATAACCCCAATGACGAATTCCTCGGCTCAACGGTGTGGTCGGTGGATACCTACCTAAAGGAAACTCAGGGGGGTATGTATATCAAAAAGCAATCTTCTGTAGTTGATGATGTCTATGATCATGGTTTCTCTCCTTGCCATGTGGAAACCTTGGAACTGATTCAAGCCCGGGCTTATGTGATCATGCCGATCTTTGTCGGTGGGGATGAACTCTGGGGCTTACTGGCAGTGTATCAGAACTCTGGACCCCGCCACTGGACAGAGATAGAGGTGAGTTTGATTACCCAAATTGCGGCTCACGTAGGGATTGCCATTAAACAGTCGGAATTTGTCGAACAACAACGGAACCAGTCAGAACAACTACGCCTAGCAGTGGAACGGGAACGGGCGATCGGTAAAATTGTGGACAAGATTCGGCAATCTCAGGATTTGGAAACCATTTTCCGCACCACTACCCAAGAAGTCCGAATGCAGCTAGTGAAGAGCGATCGGGTGGCTGTCTATCGGTTTGAACCAGATTTCAGTGGCTTGTATGTGGCAGAATCCGTTGCTAGTGGCTGGGTACGGGTGCTAGACCCCAAAGTAGCTCCCCCCCAAGTCGGCGGCAATATTCGGTTTGTGGATACGACCTTACAAAAAGATTCCTATCTCCAAGAAAGCAAGGGCGGACAGTATATATTCAAGAAGAACTCGATCGTCGAAGATATCTACACGGCGGGCTTCTCTCCCTGTTACGTGGAGGCTCTGGAGGGAATTCAGGCCCGGGCGTATTTAATTGTGCCGATCTTTGTGGGGAGTAAGCTCTGGGGTCTGCTCTCGGCGTACCAAAATTCGGATCCTCGGACTTGGTTGGGGGCAGAGATTAGCGCCATGGAACAAATTGCGACCCAGCTTGGTTTTGCCATCCAAAGAACGGAATACCTGCAACAACTCCAAAATCAGTCAGAACAACTAGCCATGGCTGCTCAACGGGAAAAGGAAGCCAAGGAACTTTTGCAACAACGGGCGATTAATCTCCTAGCGGCGGTGATGCCAGCTTTGGATGGGAACCTCACAGTCCGTGCGCCTTTAACCAATGATGAACTGGGGACGATCGCTGACGTGTATAACAACACCCTGAAATCCCTCTGTCAAATCGTTGTCCAAGTCCAAGGGGCAGCCACCCAAGTAGCAACGACTTCCACCAAGAGCGAAGAAGCTGTTAACCAACTGTCAATCCAAGCCCAGACCCAGTTCCAGAAGGTAATTCAAGCCCTAGAAGAAGTGCAGTCAATGGTGAATTCTACCCAAGAAGTAGCCAGCAATGCCCAGGCGATCGACAAAGCTGTCCTCAAAGCAAACCAAACGGTGCAATCTGGAGATACAACAACTCAGCGTACTGTCGCCGGGATTCTGGATATCAAAGGCACAGTAACGGAAGCTGGAGAAAAAATTAAATCCCTAGGGGAGTCTTCCCAGAAGATTTCGAGGGTAGTTAACCTGATTAGTGATTTTGCGACCCAAACCCAATTGCTATCTCTGAATGCGGCGATCGAAGCAACGAGGGCAGGGGAGTATGGACGAGGCTTTGCGGTAGTTGCCGATGAAGTGCGTTCCCTAGCCCGCCAATCTGCTAAGGCGACCACAGAAATTGAGTTGATGGTGCAGGAAATCCAAAGCCAAACCAGTGAGCTATTTAAGGTCATTGAAACCGTCATTGGGCAGGTGACTAACGGCACAAACTTGGCTCAGGAAACCAGAGACAGCTTAAATGCGATCGCCTCGGCTACCACGGAGATCAGCGAACTGGTCGTAAGTATTACCCACGCTACCACCGCCCAGATCAACCAAGGCAAATCCGTCACTCAGACCATGGAAGGGGTCGCCGCTACTTCTAAGGAAACTTCCCAAGAATCCACCCAAGTTACTGCCTCTTTCCAAGAACTCCTAAAAACTGCCAACCAGTTACAGGAAACCGTGGCTCAGTTCCAAGTTAGTTAAACAGTGAGCGGTGAATAGTGAACAGTGAACAGTGAAAACCAAGAGTTGATAACTGATAATTGTTCACTGATAACTGAAAATATATGAGTACCAAAATTCATCAAGAAAATTACGTTTACTTTCTCCATGAGTCGGAGGATCTGTTGCGGACGATCGAGACAGAGCTGTTGAACCTGCGGGAGCAACGGACTCAGGCGAAGGTCTATGGTTTGATGCGGGCGACCCATACCCTCAAGGGAGCGGCGGCGATCGTGGAGCAGAAAACTATCCAAAACCTTGCCCACTACCTAGAAAATGTGTTTCAAGCTCTTCTCGACCCGACTCTAGAAGTTGATGCGGAACTAGAAACGCTGTTGTTTCAGGGCTATGAGTGTATGCGTCTGGCGTTGGCGGCGGAAATTCGGGGTGATACCTACAACCTTGATGATATCCAAAATCGGGGGGCGGAGATTTTTAGCCAAATCCAGCAAAAGTTGGGGGATGCCCTAGGGAAAGAGAATATGATCCCCAGTTCGGCGGAGTTGGGCTTTGATATTGTCAAGTCGGTATTTGAGGTGGGGGTGAAGGACAAGCTGGCAAACCTCACAACAGTTTGGGAGGCGGGGAATCCTCAAAAAGTAGTTTCTACCTGTTTGGCAACAGCGGAGATTTTTGTGGGTTTGGGGGAATCTTTAAGTTTGCCCGGATTTCAGGCGATCGCCACCACCCTGACCCAAGCTCTACAGGCGCATCCATCCCAAACCATGACCATTGTCAAAGTTGCCCTAGGGGATTTACAACAAGGCTATGAAGCGGTGATTGGGGGCGATCGTACCCAAGGGGGGAGTCCTTCTCCGCAGTTATTGGAGTTGGCAAAAACTGGCAGGATTACTGGGAAAACCGCCACAAATTCTTCAGCTTCTTCTCCAATTTCTTCTCCAACTTCCCCGGCTAGTTCTCCTCAAAATGTGAATAGGACAAATCCAGCCACAAGTTCTCAAGGAGTCGCCAGAACTCCGGCAAATAGTTCTCAAACCGGGATCAAACCTGCCCAAACTGCTCAACCTACTGCTCAATCGACATCCCAGCCTGTAAATCAATCGATATCCCCATCTACTAATCAACCTGTGGCTCGATTCTCCTACGGAGAGGCTACACCAACAACTGCTCAACAAAACCCTCAATCAAAAGCTCAACCAGTTATTAAGCCTGCTTCTCAACCAGTTGCTAAGGCGATCCCCAAAACAACTCCCCAAAAAATTCCTACCCCAATCTCTGAAGCAAGTGTTAAACCAGTCAGCAATGAATTTAATCAGAGTGATCTAGAAAATGATCAAGATTACTACCCTAACCCCTACGCTGACTCGATCGATCCCCCCCTCAACGCCCAATCCTTAAATCAACCCCCAGCTCAATCCCTAAACCAATCTCCACATCAATCCCCACCGCTAGATAAAACCTCCTTTACCTCCCCTGAAGTTAACCCAGAGGAAGCCGCTCTAGTCGAAGTGTTTGGCAGTTTGGATATCTCTGACCACCTGCTCTCAGAAATTTCCTTGTCCTTACCAGAAGATTTGACTGAAGACTTAACTGAAGATTCAAGGGAAACCTTGACAGAAAACCTAGCCTTGTTGGAAACCCAAGAACTAGCCCCACCCGAACCACCGGAAATTCTGAACCCGGAGCCAAGAAACTTTGAACGCCCTCAAACTAATCTATCCCTGCGAGTGGAGTTGGAGCATTTAGAGCATCAAAACTATCTGGCAGGGGAACTGCTGATCAATCAAAACCAGCTAACTCTCCAAGGTGAGCAGGTAGAAGAGACGGTACAAAAATTATTTGGCTGGCTCCAGCAACACCGCCAGACGATCGGCAAACTCAAGAAACACCTCAATCAACAGCAGGGGTTAGGGATACCGGAAGTTACCGACTTGATGGATACGGTGCTGGAAGAGACAGTGCAGCTAGAACAGGCCACGGCGGATTTGAACCTGTTTAGTCAGAACGGGCAGCAATTTGTAGAGCGGGAGCAGCGTTTGCTGAAGCAAGTCCGGGAGAGTATGCAGCAGATCCGGATGATGCCCGTGGGTAATGTTCTCAATCGGTTGGCCCTGATTACCCAACAGTTAACTAATGCGTACAATAAACCCGTGGAAATTAAGCTGCGGGGGCTGGATGTTCTCATTGATAAGGCGATCGCCGAAAGTCTCTACGAAGCTCTTTTACATTTAGTTCGGAATGCCTTTGCCCACGGCATAGAATCTCTAGAAGTCCGTCGTCAACACCAAAAACCAGAGGTGGGAACTATTGAAGTCAGTGCCTATAACCAAGGGAACCGGACTGTAATTGAAGTCCGGGATGATGGGGCGGGGTTAGATGTCGATCGCATTGTCACCACTGCTATTTCCCAAAAACTTTTGACTCCGGTGCAGGGCGACCATCTGAAGAATTTACCTCAACCAGAACCCCAAATTCTGGATCTCCTCTGTAGTCCGGGGATGTCTACCAAAGATGATGTCAATGATCTTGCAGGTAGAGGCATTGGCTTAAATGTGGTGCGATCGCAACTCCAACATATCCGGGGCAATCTCTTCCTCCAATCCCAACGCCACCAAGGGACAACTTTTTCTTTACAAATCAAAGGCTCTCTCATGAGTGCAAGGCTCCTGTCCTGTCGATCGGGGGGTAGAATTTATACCTTTGTTGCCAACGAAATCACCCAGACCTTGATGCCTTTTGCTGAACAAATTAAATCTGTCGGTGAGCAAAAAATTCTCGATTGGCACGATGGCACTAAGTCAGTCTCTGTTCCTTTGTACAATCTGTCAGAACTCTTTGAGTATGCTGATCCCAAACCACCCACCACGGACGTAGAAGCCCCAGAATTGACCCCTCTGCTGACACCTAGACAAGGGCGGGTTCCCGTGTTGCTCTTACCCAAGGGCAGTGGTTTTGTGGGTTTAGAAGTGGATCAGGTAATCGAAGAACAGGAGTTAGTTATTAAGCCGATTCCTGCCGCTATTCCTTCCCCAGAATATATTTATGGTTGCACGGTTCTAGCTGATGGCAGTATGACCTTGGTGATCGATGGGGTAGAACTGATTGACTATGCTTCGGCTAGGATCAGTGACCACACTTCGGCTGATCGCAGATCAAAACTCTGGGGAGGAAACTCTGGAGAACTGGCGATGCTTCAAGGGAGAGGCTACAACGAAGAGTCAACAACCCCAACCAATGGGAAAAATTTGAGCTACGGTGCAGGGGTGGCTACTGAACAGTTCGACAGGCTCAATGTAAGACCTAGCGATCGAGGCGATAGGGAATTACCCCAACTTCCTCAAGCCAAAGCCCCAGTTAAAACTACGATCTTAATTGTTGATGACTCTATCACTGAGCGCCAGAAACTCTCCCTAGTTTTGCAAAAGAGTGGTTTCCAAGTTCAGCAAGCCAAGGATGGGGTGGAGGCTCTCGATCAGCTCCAAAAAAATCTCGCCATTCCCCTGATCATCTGCGATCTAGAAATGCCCCGGATGACTGGCTTTGAATTTCTCAGTGTCACTAGACAACAACCCCCTTTGGCAAAAATCCCGGTAATTATGCTCACCTCTAGGAGCAGCGCCCAATATCAACAAATTGCCCGTTCTCTAGGGGCGATCGCCTACTTCACCAAACCCTACCTAGACTACCAACTGCTGGCGAAAGTCAAGGAAATTCTTGCTTCTCAATAAAAACTCTATGACCACATTCAAAGTAATTATTCTCCCGATCGCTAACTATCTGTTTGCTGTACCCATGAATATGGTGTTACAGGTGCGGCGTTGTCCCCCAGAACTACGGCATAGTCCCGTGGATGCGGAATTGATTCATCTGGAAAATCGTCCGGTGTTGGTTTTGAATCTCCAAGCTCGCCTTGCCCCATCTCCCCAATTAGCCGGGACTACTACCCAAAATAAAGTTACAGCCTCAGACCCATTTTTAGTGCTAACCCAGAGTCGAGCCGGAGAATTGTGCGGGCTACGAGTCGATCGATTGCCAGATATGCTAGATATTCCTGCCAACACAGTGCAAACCCTACCGGAAGCCTACCGTCAAAACAATCTCCAAGGTTTGGCAAAATACGTAGCAATTCTGCCGAGAGAAGAAAAAAGGCTTGTGGTTTATCTCCTTGATCTAGACCAACTCCTCCAAGCGAATTATTTATACTCAGCCCTTGCCTAGCTTCCCTACTCTAAATTTTCTACTGTTAATTTTAATTCTCTACTTAAATAGCCACATCCAGATGGGAATGGTGAAGAGGAGGGTAAAACAGCCCAGAAATACGGTGGTGACGGCGAGGTCTCGATCGAGCTTATAGGTCTCTGCCAAGAGAGTTGTACTAAACGCTGGAGGCATTCCCATCAACAACACCATAGACAAACGCAGAGGTCCCGTCACTTCAAAAAACATTAAGCCCGTACCCACCACTAAGGGAGTCAGCAGCATTTTGATAGCAAGGCAAGTTAAACCCTGTTTCAAGTTCTTCAGCGTCCTGAGTTTACTAAGCTGGATGCCAATCATAATTAAAAATAAAGTGATAACAACCCAACCGCCATTCCTAACCACCTGATCTATTGGCTCTGGTAGCGGCAGAGTCCGAAAGACAAAATAGCCAAAGGTAAAAGCCCAAATCCCCGGATTTTGTAAGATTGCCTTCAAAGTTCCCCCCCAACCCCGCCGTTTTTTTGTGTCTCCGTAGTAGGTGGCAAGGGCAATGCCAAAAATATTTAAGATCACCAATGCACTCAGATCATAAAACAAAGCCAAGGGAAAATATTCTGGTCCAATGAGGGAAAGAATCACCGGAAAGCCCAAAAAACTGGTATTACCGATCATCATGGCAAACATAAAACTGCCTTGAGTTCCCCGGCTCCAGTTACTTTTTTGTAAAGGCTCTAGGTTTTCTTTTTCCTTGATAGAACTTATAGAATTTTCTTTAGGAGAATCTTCCCCACTGGAGTCTAGGTGTCCGACAAAATCTACCCCACGAGAAATGGCTCGGAGCCTCTCATCACTCAGCCCCAAGTCAATCCACACCCAAGCTAGGGCTGCTCCCACGAGGATGGCGATCGAAGCTGTGACCGGAGCAATAAAGATATATCCATCTAAATTTGCCCGCCGGAGAAAAGAAATAATACTAAAGGGCGCCCCCACAAAAAATAGGAATTTGCCGAGGTAAGTAGAAGTATTTTTTGGTAATACCCTGCCTAATAGATACCCAAAGGAAACCCAGCCAATGAGGGTCGCATATAGACGGATTAAGGGGTTGTCGAGGGTAATCATAGTACCGAGTTCTCATCAGATATTTGGGGATTGCTACAACGATCGAAGAGTCTATGCCATAGAGTTTGTTTGATAGAGTTTGTTTGATAGAGTTTGTTTCATAGTTTAGAAGGCGATGGGACTCAATAACTATAAAAATCAGCTTGTTTTAGGAATAATCTAGCTATGTATCGATAAAAAAGTCTTTCTATACAATGGTGATAGTCAATTAGTTAAATGAGCTATATATTAATGATGAATTATTTGGAAGTTTCTATTCCTGAGTTGGTTAGAACTGCTATATTTAATTTAGTACAAAGTATTGAATGATATATTTCACGGATTAACAATTTCAATCTAGAGTTGCTAGTTAAAATCGCTGACCAAGCTGATCAAGATGACTTGTTAATATCCTTTGTCAGTGATATTGATCAAGAGTTAGATAGCAAATTAACAATATTTGGGATTTAGATTATTACTATGGCGCAAACTAGTGGGGTTAGTTCCTCAAAAAAAGAGACCCTCAAAAGTTTATTCACAGAATTGGCGGCAAATCAGCAACCAATTAGAATAATTGTCGGAGCTAGGGATACACGGCAGCATGGCTGGGTCTCTACGGATGCAGATTGCCTAAATCTCTTAGATCCAGAAAACTGGGCGCAGTATTTTAGTCCAAATACGATCGAAGCGATTATGGCAGAACACGTCTGGGAGCATCTCACCAAGGAACAGGGGCTTCAA
>Ga0335395_10002957_pt1 | contig 10553 bp, 7 predicted proteins | sample MAT02_FD_205744 | JGI IMG/M metagenome (GOLD analysis project Ga0335395, IMG submission 205744) | Freshwater microbial communities from Lake Fryxell liftoff mats and glacier meltwater in Antarctica - MAT-02 (spades assembly) (version 2) ...
CGGGTTTCGAACGCAGCTGCTACGTGAGCGTTACTGAGTACCCCTGAGAGCGTTTAGCAGCGAATCATGCAGCATCCCGTTGGTCCCAAGTGCACTGCCGTGCCATGGCCCAGCCGCACCATCAACGGACGTAAATCGCCCACCCGCTTCTTCGATGATGGGGATGAGTGCTGCCATGTCATATGGCTGCAGATCGAACTCGGCGACGGCATCGATGGCGCCTTCTGCCAACATCATGTACGACCACATGTCGCCGATCGCACGCGCTCGCCACACCAGGCGGGTCAGAGCGAGGAGCGCGTCGAGTCGGCCGACATCGTCCCAGCCGCTGAGATTGTTGTAGCTCAGCGACGCGTTCGCAAGCTCGGCGACTCCGCTGACTCGAATCCTGCGGGGGTCGTGCCCGGCTTCGTGCAGCCATGCACCGTGGCCGCGTCCAGCCCACCACCGCTTTCCGAGCGCTGGCGAACTCACGACACCAACAATTGGCACCCCATCGATCGCAAGAGCGATGAGCGTGCCCCAGATCGGTACGCCGCGCAGAAAGTTCGCCGTACCGTCAATCGGGTCGATGATCCACTGTCGTGATGAGGTGCCGGCTACGCCATACTCCTCGCCGAGAATTGAGTCGCTTGGCCGCTCGGCGCTGAGGCGCTCGCGAATCGTTCGCTCGACCGCTTGGTCGGCATCGGTCACCGGGGTGCGGTCCGGCTTGGTTGTGACGACGAGGTCGAGCGCACGGAAGCGTTCCGACGAGATCAGGTCTGCCTCTGCCGCGAGTGATCGCGCGAGCGAAAGGTCATCGGCAACGCTGTAGTCGGTCACGCGCCAACGCTAGCCGAGTTGTCACGAACGTACCGCGCCATCAATAGGCTTTCGCACTCGGGCACTGCAGCGCCGATTGCCGCATCGAGACCAAACGTACGCCCTCCGTCGTAGAACGAGTCTGCGGTGTGGATGGCGCAGCGGCGGCAGAGCGAAGCTCACCGCACCGCCCGTCCGCCCGCCGGAGCCACGAGGGTCTCGAGCAAGCGCTGCAGCGAGTCGAGCCGAAGTTCACCGATGACGCCAAGTTCGCCCGCTTGGTCTGCCTCGATGATCGCGCAATCGGGGGAGTCTGGCAGGTGCGTGCAGCCGCGCGGGCAGTTCTCGGCGATTGCCGCTAGGTCCGTGAACGCCGAGAGGATCTTGTCGGTGTTGACATGACCGAGACCGAACGACCTGACGCCTGGCGTGTCGACGATCCAGCCGGTGCCGATTCGATACGAGATCGTCGAAGACGACGTATGCCTGCCACGCCCGGTCACGTCGTTGACACGCCCGACCGCGCGCTGCGCTGCTGGCACGAGTGCGTTGACCAAGGTGGACTTTCCGACCCCGGAGTGTCCGACGGCTACGGTCGTGTGGCCATTGAGAGCCTCGCGCAGCGCAGCCATCGGCACGTCACCCTCACGGCTCATGAAGGTGAGCACGTCAAGTCCGGCAAAGTTGGCGAGGAACTCAGCCGGGTCAGCGAGATCGGTCTTCGTGATGCAGAGGATCGGTGCGATACCGGCGTCGTACGCCGCCACGAGATACCGATCAACCAGGCGTGGACGCGGTTCTGGATTGGCTGCGGCAACAACGATGAGCATTTGGTCCGCGTTGGCGACGATGATGCGTTCGACCGAGTCGGTGTCGTCTGCGCTCCTTCGAAGCAGTGTCTCCCGAGGCCTGATTCGAACGATTCTGGCGAGCGACCCATCTTCGCCAGAGGTGTCACCGACGAGGTCGACTCGGTCACCGGTGACGACCGAGACTTTGCCGTCTTGATTGCGGCCGAGTTCGCGTGCCCTCGTCGCCACGATTTGCCGTTCGCTCGGCAAATTCTCGTCGACCCACACGCCGTAGCGCCCGCGGTCAACGCTGAACACCCGCCCGCTCAGCGCATCCTTGTGCTCCGGTCGATTCTTCGACCGCGGCTTATTGCCTTTCGGGTTTGGGCGCACCTTTGCTGCCGATTCGTCATACTGCTCGTACTCGCCATCGTCGTTGTTGTCGGTGAGCCAACTCATTCGACTATGCGCCACCGAAGGTGGGGTCACTCGGGCGATCGGTGATTCCCAGCAGATTGCGGGTCCACAGCTCGACGAACTGGGGCAGCGTCTTCGATGTTGTCGCGATGTCATCGATCTCGATGCCCGGTACGGCGAGCCCGATGATTGCCCCGGCGGTTGCCATCCTGTGGTCTTCGTAGCTGTGCCAGAGCCCGGCATGAAGCGGCGCCGGATCCAATTCGAGTCCGTCCTCGAGTTCTCGAACTCGGCCGCCGAGCGCGTTGATCTCGGCGGCGAGGGCAGCCAATCGGTCGGTCTCATGTCCGCGGAGATGCCCGATGCCGGTTATCCGGCTGGGGGTGCTCGCGAGGGCAGCAATGGCGACGATCGCTGGAGCAAGTTCGCCTCCCGTGCTCAGGTCGACATCGATGCCGGGCAGGGCTGCACCGCCGAGCATTCCAGCACCACCGTCGATCGTGAGCGAGGTGTGGTCTCGCGTGACCTGTGCGCCAAAGCGCGCGAGCAGGGGCTCAAGGTCTGCGCCGACTTGAGTTGTGGCATCCGGCCAGCCTTCGATCGTCACTGTGCCGCCAGCGATGATTGCGGCGGCAAGAAAGGGAGCCGCGTTGGAGAGATCGGGTTCGATTACCACGCTGCCGCCAGCGATGGGCTGCGGTTCGATCACCCAGTACCCTGGCTCAGGGTTGTCGACGATCACACCACGAGAAGCGAGGCACGCGATCGTCATCTCGATGTGCGGGATGCTCGGCAGGCTGTCGCCGCTGTGACGCAGTCGCAGTCCGTGCGTAAACCGCGGCGCTGACAGCAGCAGCCCTGACACAAACTGGCTCGAAGCAGACGCATCAATTTCGAGATCGCCCCCCGCGACCTCACCGGTGCCATAGAGCGAGAAGGGGAGCGCACCTCGGCCGTCGTCGCTCACGTCGATCCCGAGGGCTCTCAGCGCATCGATCATGGCTCGCATCGGTCGTCGTCGCGCGCTCGGGTCGCCGTCAAACACGACCGGTCCGAGCGCAAGCGACGCCACCGGCGGCAAGAACCTCATGACGGTGCCTGCAAGGCCGCACTCGATCGAACCGCCGCCGAGCAATTCGCCGGGCGTTACGAGCAGATCTGGGCCGAACGTGCCGTCGCCGGGAGTCTCGGCAATTCCAACGCCGAGCGTACGAAGCCCTTCGATCATCAATGCGCTGTCTCTGGAGTGCAAAGGCCACCGCAACAGACTTGGATCGGCTGCGAGCGCTGAGAGTACGAGCTCGCGGTTCGTCAGGCTCTTGCTGCCTGGTAATTGCAGGCGCGCATTGAGCGGGGCGGATGCCACGGGGGCTGGCCATGCGCCACCCTCGGCTTCTGGCACGAGTTCGTCATCGCCGTAGGGGCTGAACTCCGGCCCGGAATACCTGAATACCTGCATCGGTTACCAGAGTATCGGCAGTTCGACATGATCCGCCGTTTGGGAGTTCGAAAAGGATGGCGGCATGAGCACTCTGCTTCACGTCGAGGAGTCAGTGATCCTTCTCGACCTACAATTGGCGTTGATGGCTACCACCGAGGTTTCTCCCGCCGCAGAGTCCGACGGCGCTGACAAGAAGCGGGCGCTCTTCGAGGAGCAAGCGCTGCCGTACATGGATCAGCTTTACGCGGCAGCAATGCGCATGACGCGCAACCCGGCCGATGCCGCCGATCTGGTGCAAGAGACCTTCGTCAAGGCGTTCCAAGCGTTCGCGCAGTACACCCAAGGAACGAACCTGAAGGCCTGGCTTTATCGCATCCAGACCAACACTTTCATCAACATTTATCGCAAGAACCAGCGAAACCCCTATCAGGGCACGATCGATGAACTTGAGGATTGGCAGCTCGGCAATGCAGAGTCGGCAACCTCGACAATCACACGTTCGGCGGAGGCCGAAGCAATCGACCATCTGCCCGACAGCGCTGTCAAGGATGCCCTTCAATCGATTCCCGAGGATTTTCGCTTGGCCGTGTACTTCGCCGATGTCGAGGGCTTCTCGTACCAAGAGGTTGCTGACATCATGAAGACCCCGGTCGGCACCGTCATGAGCCGTCTGCACCGTGGCCGTCGAATGCTCAGGGAGTTGCTGGCGGACTACGCGCGCGACCGAGGAATCATCGCGCCGACGACGGGGAGTTCGGCATGACCGATTGCGGTTGCGAAAAGGCGAAGGCTGAACTCGAGGAGTATCTTCACCACGAGGTAAGCGCCGAAGACTTCGCCGACATTACTGAGCACCTCGGAAACTGTGACGACTGCAGTGACGAGCATCTCGTCGGTATTACCCTGACCCACAAGATGCAGAAGGCCTGCAAGGAGACCGCGCCCGCCGAGCTTCGCGCCGCGATCCTCTCAAGACTCGAGAAAGACTGAACCGCAGACCCAAGAGCTTGCGCGCGCTCCGATGCACTATCCGGGCTCACGGTAACTGGAGCGCTACGGCAGCGTAAGTGCCTTTGCGATCAGGTCAAGCTGCTCTTGCGCACTCCTCTTCGACGAACCGGTGGCCGGCGACGCTGATGCCGGTCGCGACGCGACTTTGATCGTGCGACCCTTTAAATGCTTGGCCAGCTCAAGACAAATGAACGGCCAAGCGCCCTGATTCTCCGGCTCGTCCTGCGTCCAGACGATATCCGCGTTCGGATACTGCTCAAGAACGCCGTTGACCTCCGAGATTGGAAGCGGATAGAACTGCTCCATCCGCACGACCGCCACTGACTTCTCCTGGCGTTTTTCAAGTTCAGCGAGAATGTCGTAGTAGATCTTTCCGGCTGTCAGGAGAACTCGCTTGATTGCACCCTTCTCGATCACCGTCGGATCATCGAGGATCGGCTCGAATCGACCGGTAGTGAATTCCCGGACCTCGCTCGTCGCGCCCCGCAACCGCAACATCGCCTTCGGCGTAAATACGATGAGCGGGCGCCGCGGCCGAGCGTACGCTTGCCGACGCAACAGGTGGAAGTACGACGCTGGCGTAGAGGGTCGTGCGACGGTCATATTGTTCTCAGCACAGAGTTGCAGATAACGCTCGATGCGCGCTGAGGAGTGATCTGGACCTTGGCCCTCGTAACCGTGCGGCAGCAGCAGCACAACACTCGAGCGCTGACCCCACTTCTGCTCGGCACTTGAGATGAATTCGTCAATGACGATCTGGGCGCCGTTTCCGAAGTCGCCGAACTGGGCTTCCCACAGCACAAGTGCGTCCGCGCGCTCGACCGAGTACCCGTATTCGAAGCCCACGGCCGCGTACTCGCTCAAGAGGGAGTCGTAAATCCAGAATCGCGCCTGGCCTTCGGCAACATTGGCCAGTGGCAGCCATTCCTGACCGTTCTCACGGTCGTGCAATACCGCGTGCCGTTGTACGAAGGTGCCGCGCCGTGTGTCCTGTCCCGCCATCCGCACCGGGGTGCCCTCGAGAAGGACGGAGCCGAGCGCGAGCAACTCTCCGAAGCCCCAGTCAATCGAGCCGTTGCGACTCATTTCCACGCGTTTCTTCAGCATCGCCTGGAGCTTGCTATGCACGGTGAATCCCACCGGGGGGTTGTCGTGGGCATCCCCAATCAGGTGGATGACTGAGAGATTGACTCCTGTCGAGTCCAGTTCACCCACTCTGTCATCTTGCTGGGAGTCTGGTCGCTCAAGGTCGGCTACCGCGTTTCCGTCTTGCACAATAATCGGCATCGAGCCTGTCTGGGCGGCGTGCGTTTCGGCAAACGCCCGTTCAAGTCGGTCCTGGAAGTCGAGGTGGCTCGCTTCGTACTCTTCTTGCGTAATGTCGCCGCGGCCGACGAGAGCCTCCGTGTAGAGCGTGCGCACCGAGCGCTTCGCCTCGATGAGGTTGTACATGAGCGGCTGCGTCATTGAAGGGTCGTCACCCTCGTTGTGCCCGCGCCGGCGATAGCAGACCAGATCGATCACGACGTCGCGGTGGAAACGCTGGCGATACGCGAAAGCGAATTCCGCGACGCGAACGACTGCCTCCGGATCGTCACCGTTGACGTGCAGAATCGGCGCTTGGATTGTCTTGGCGACATCCGTCGAGTAGTTCGAGGTGTGCGCCTCGGCTGGTGGCGTCGTGAAGCCGACCTGATTATTGATATTGACGTGAATCGTGCCGCCGGTACGGTACGCCCGCAGTTGCGACATCTGCAGGATCTCGACCACGATGCCTTGACCTGACATCGCGGCATCGCCATGCACCATGATCGGCAAAACGGTGAATGAGCCGATCGGTCGGCGATCCTGTTTGGCGCGTACGATTCCTTCGAGCACACCGTCGACTGCCTCGAGGTGCGAGGGGTTTGCCGCGAGGTACACCGGGATCTTCTTGCCGCTGAGGCTCGTGAAAGTGCCTTCCGTGCCGAGGTGGTACTTGACGTCTCCTGAACCTTGGACGCTGCGCGGATCCTGCGTCCCCTCGAACTCGCGGAAGATCTGACCGTAGGTTTTTCCGGCGATGTTGGTGAGAACGTTGAGCCGCCCGCGGTGCGCCATGCCAATAGCGACCTCTTCGAGTTCAGCTTCAGCCGCACTTTGTGCGACCGAATCGAGCAGCGCCACGAGGGACTCACCGCCTTCGAGGCTAAAGCGCTTCTGTCCAACGTATTTAGTTTGCAGGAAGGTCTCGAACGCTTCCGCCTCGTTGAGCTTGCCGAGAATTCGCAGCTGCATGTCGTGGTCGGGTTTGGTGTATTTCTGCTCGACGTGATCCTGAATCCAGCGACGTTGTACCGGGTCTTGAATGTGCATGTACTCGATGCCGATTGTGCGGCAGTACGAGTCGCGCAGAATGCCGAGAATGTCGCGCAGGAGGGCGGACCGCTTGCCGCCAAAACCGCCAGTCACAAACTCTCGGTCCAGATCCCAGAAGGTGAGACCGTGGCTGGAAATGTCGACGTCTGGATGCGAGCGCTGACGATACTCAAGCGGGTCGATGTCAGCCATGAGATGACCGCGAACTCGGAATGCGTTAATGAGTTCCTGCACGCGCGCGGTTTTATCAATGTTGTCAGCGACATCCACGGAGATATCGGCAGCCCAATGGATCGGAACATATGGAATTCGCAGCGCCGCAAAGATGCCCTCGTAGAAGCCATGCTCGCCGATGAGACGCTCGTGGATTTTCTTGAGGAACTCACCAGAACCAGCCCCTTGGATGACACGGTGGTCGTAGGTGCTTGTCAGGGTTACGGTCTTGCCGATGGCGAGTTCTGCAAGGGTGCGAGAGCTCGCGCCCTGAAATTCGGCGGGGTACTCGAGTGCCCCGGCCCCTACGATGCAGCCGGCCCCGCGCATGAGTCGCGGAACCGAGTGCTCAGTTCCAATGCCACCAGGGTTGGTGAGCGAGATCGTGTTCCCTGCGTAGTCCTCGGCGGTGAGTTTTCCCAGCCGACCGCGAGCCACAACATCCTCGTAGGCGGTATGAAACTCTCCGAAACCCATCGTCTCGGCGCGCTTGACGCCTGGTACAACGAGCGAACGCGTGCCATCAGGCTTCGGGATGTCGATCGCGATGCCGAGGTTGACATGTGCCGGTGTGACGACTGACGGCTTGCCGTCGACCTCGTCATAGTAGACGTTCTGACTCGGGTGCTCCTTGAGGGTCTGAACGATCGCCCACGCAATGAGGTGCGTGAATGAGACCTTGCCGCCTCGCGCACGCTTGAGATGGTTGTTGATAACGATGCGGTTGTCGATCATCAGCTTGGCTGGAATCGTTCGCACGCTTGTCGCGGTCGGCACCGTCAGGCTTGCATCCATGTTGGCTGCGAGGCTCTTGGCTTGGCCTTTGAGGGTTGCGACGGTGTTGTCCGTCGCCGGCACTACTACCGCCGCGGCGATTGGTATCGGGGTTGTGGCTGGAGCATCCGCGGGAATTGGTTGCGGCTTGGCCTGCAGCGATGTGGTCTTGGCGATGGGCTGGCTGCCGGTAGGGGGCGTCGGGTTCTCGGGCGCCGCCGTTACAACAGGCGCTTCGCTCGGCATTTGATCCACCGTCGAGTGGTAGGTCTCCAGGAACGGCCACCATGCCTGATCCACCAGGTTCTTGTCTTTGAGATACAACTCGTGCATCTCGTCTACCAGCCACTCGTTCGCTCCGAACTCGCCAGAGGAGTCTCCCTCTGGCGCAATTCCGGTCACTTGGCTTGACACAACCGATCGCCCACTTTCGCATCTGATGGTCCCGATTGTTGGTGCGAGCACACCTGGGCGCACACCGCTTATAAGAGTAATCCCTTTGCTGAACGACCCGTGGTCGTGTTGAACCCGCGCTAGCGTTGAATTCATGCGCTTCTACGAGACGTCCCCCTCTCACGACCTCACATACTCCGACGTCTTTCTCGTACCGAGCCGATCTGCGGTTGCCAGCCGATTGGATGTCTCGCTTGCCCCCCGCGACGGCACAGCAGCGACCGTTCCGTTGGTGTCAGCAAACATGAACTCCGTCACGGGGCCTCGATTGGCAGCGACACTTGCCCGTCGCGGGGGTCTCGGCGTGCTTCCGCAGGACCTCGACATCGCCGGGCTCACCGCTTCGATCCGTTGGGTGAAGGACCAGCCGGTGGGGATAGACGCGCCCGTGAGCTTGGTCGTCACTGAGTCGGTCGCAACAGCACGCAGTCTTGTGCCGGCGATCGCCGGTTACGGAATCGTTGTTGAGGATGCTGAAGGAAACCACCTCGGGGTTATCGAGGCCGAGCGCCTTGCCGGCGCCTTGGCGGCCGCACCGCTCGGTGACCTGCTCCGACCCCAACAATCGAAGTTTGAGATTGCGGAGGTCGCTGACGGGCGTGCAGCGTTTGACGCTCTTGTCGATCGCGAACTCGAGTTCGCGCCGGTCTTTGACGGTGCTCGCTTGGTTGGCACGATCAGCCGCACTGGCGCGTTACGGTCAACGCTCTACACGCCAGCAGTGGATCGTGACGGTCGACTCATCGTCGCCGCTGCGGTCGGCATCAATGGGGATGTCGCTGGCAAAGCCCGAGCGATCGTGGACGCGGGCGCCGACGTCATTGTCGTCGACACCGCTCACGGGCACCAAGACGCCATGATGCTGGCGCTCGAGACCGTCAGCGCACTCGGACTTGGCGTTCCCATTGTCGCCGGCAACGTCGTGACCGCGGACGCTGTTCGCGATCTCGTCTCGGCAGGCGCCGAAATCATCAAGGTCGGAGTCGGGCCCGGCGCGATGTGCACAACTCGCATGATGACGGCGGTTGGTCGCCCTCAGTTCTCTGCTGTGCTCGAGACTGCAGAGACCGCGCGTTCGCTCGGTGTTCACGTCTGGGCGGATGGCGGGGTGCGCTACCCGCGTGATGTAGCGCTCGCGCTCGCGGCGGGAGCGGCCTCCGTCATGATCGGCTCTTGGTTCGCTGGCACCATCGAGGGCCCTGGCACGCTCGCTATTGACGACAATGGGCGAAGCTACAAGGAGAGCTGGGGGATGGCATCAACGAAAGCTGTTCGAGAGCGTTTCGACGGCCTCAGCCCATACGAGCTCGCCAAGAAGACGCTCTTCGCGGAGGGAATCTCGAGTTCGAAAATCTACCTCGATCCGCTGAGGCCATCAGTGGAGGACCTCATCGACATGATCACCTCCGGTGTTCGCAGCTCGCTGAGCTACGCGGGAGCGACGAGTCTGGCCGAGTTTCACGATCGCGCGCTCGTCGGTATCCAATCGGCGGCCGGCTACGAAGAGGGCAAAGCGCTTCCTGTGAGCTGGTAGTTCGATCTTTTCTCGCGCCAGCAACTCACGCTTCTCGGGTTTGGTTCGTTACACTCGGTCGAATCATGGACGACCCTCCCTCTCGACGCTGTGTCGGCGGTCGGCATGTCTGAGCTGGCGCTGTTTGCCATCGGGCTGGCACTGACTGTCGGCACTGGTCTATTCGTCGCATCCGAGTTCGCACTGGTCAATCTCGACCGCTCGGATCTCGAGGTGCGGCAAGGTCGCGGGGAGCGCAGGCTTGGGCCGGTCATCTCGGCACTGAAGAAAACCTCGACCCACCTTTCGAGCGCGCAACTCGGCATCACCCTGACCACTCTCCTTGCCGGGTACACGCTCGAGCCAGCGTTCAGTTCTTGGTTGTCTGTGCCGCTTGGAGCAATCCTTCCGCCAGTCGTCGTGCCGGTGATCGCGGTGATTCTTGCCGTCACAGTCGCGACGCTGTTGTCGATGATTATTGGTGAGCTCGTACCGAAGAACTTCGCGCTCGCACTGCCTCGCGCGACCGGGAAGGTCGTCGTGCCTTTTCAGATCGTCTTTACGACCGTCTTCAAGCCAGCCGTGCTGCTGCTGAACAATACTGCCAACGCGGTCCTCCGCGGCATCGGAATCGAACCGAAAGAGGAGCTGTCTGGCGCTAGAACGGCCGAGGAACTCGCCTCTCTCGTGCGACGGTCCGCTCAGCAGGGCAGCCTCGACCGCGACACCGCAACGTTGCTTGCCAGGACTCTGGCGTTCTCGGACCACACGGCGCAGG
>Ga0335395_10002958_pt1 | contig 10552 bp, 8 predicted proteins | sample MAT02_FD_205744 | JGI IMG/M metagenome (GOLD analysis project Ga0335395, IMG submission 205744) | Freshwater microbial communities from Lake Fryxell liftoff mats and glacier meltwater in Antarctica - MAT-02 (spades assembly) (version 2) ...
ATGATAGCAATAGCAATTTTAGCGGCTGGACGCGGCACGCGCATGAAATCCGACTTACCCAAAGTTTTACACGAATTGGGCGGTCGAACTCTAGTTGAACGAGTCCTCAACAGTTGTCAAGAAATTGAAATTTCCCGGCGACTGGTTATCGTCGGTTATCGCAGCGAACTTGTTAAAGAATCTCTCCTAGGAAATCAAAAAATAACAGCGGAAAATCCTGAATTGCCGCCCCTAGAATTTGTCGAACAAACCGAACAATTGGGAACTGGTCATGCTATCCAACAATTGCTACCTTATTTAAAGGGATTTACAGGAGATTTGCTGGTTTTAAATGGGGACGTGCCTTTGTTGCGATCGCAAACTCTCAAACACTTGGTAGAAACTCACCAGCAGCACCAAAACTCTGCTACTTTGTTGACAGCTAATTTGCCAAATCCTCAAGGATATGGACGAGTATTTACAGATAGTCAAAACTTGGTAACAGAAATTATAGAAGACCGCGATTGCACAACACCTCAAAAGCAAAATTGTCGAATCAATGCAGGTGTTTATTGTTTTCACTGGCCGCACTTGGAAAAAGTATTGCCTGAATTGAAGGCAGACAATAACCAAAAAGAATATTACCTCACTGATACGGTAAAATACATGAGTATAGTGATGGCGGTGGATGTTGAAGATTATCAGGAAATCTTGGGAATTAACGATCGCAAACATTTGGCCACAACTTCGGATATTTTGCAACAGCGAATCAAGGATCAGTGGATGGCGAGGGGAGTGACGATGATCGATCCCAACAGTATTACGATCGATGATACCGTAGAGTTGCAGGCGAATGTGGTACTTGAGCCACAAACGCATTTGCGGGGAAAAACTGCGATCGCCTCTGGAAGTCGCATCGGCCCCGGCAGTTTGATTGAAAACAGTCAAATTGGGGAAAATGTGACTGTACTTTATTCGGTAATTTCTGATAGTATTGTATCTAATAATTCGCGAGTTGGGCCTTACGCGCATTTGCGAGGACACGCAGAAGTTGGGGCTAATTGTCGAGTCGGAAATTTTGTGGAATTGAAAAATGCTCAAATAGGCGATCGAACTAATGTCGCTCATTTATCTTATTTAGGCGACGCGACTTTAGGAGAGAAAGTCAACATCGGTGCTGGGACGATTACCGCCAATTACGACGGAGTGAATAAGCACAAAACGACTATAGGCGATCGGACCAAAACAGGTTCTAACACTGTGCTGGTTGCACCAATAATTTTGGGTGAAGATGTTACTGTGGCGGCGGGTTCTGTGGTGACGGAAGATGTGCCGAATGATTGTTTGGTAGTGGCCCGTGCCCGACAAGTTATCAAGCATGGTTGGAAGTTGAAAAAGTAAGTAATTCTCTCCCCGACTTCTCCAAGAAATCGGGGATTTGAGTGTTTTTTTAACAAAAGCATCGGAATTAATATTACCCATAATCAGGACACGGCAGTGCCGTTTCCCTACAATTAATCGGGTAGGTAATATCAAATCCGGTAGCATCGGAATTAATATTACCCATAATCAGGACACGGCAATGCCGTTTCCCTACAATTAATCGGGTAGGTAAACGGCACTGCCGTGTCCTCTTCATCGCTTAATTTTAATAATTTTAGCTGTTGGATGCGCCGTGTTAAACTATAGCTAAAGGATTGGTAGAATTAATTATGAAACGGGAAGAGGTACTGGCAATTTTAGCAGCCCACCAGGAAAGATTAAAAGCCTTGGGGGTAAAGTCATTAGATTTGTTTGGTTCGGTGGCGCGGGATGAAGCGCGATCGGATAGTGATGTAGACTTTTTAGTAGATTTTTCCATAGAAGCAAGTTTATTTGACTTGTTCCGGGTACAGCACTATTTAGAGGATATCTTGGGGTGTGCTGTAGATTTAGGAACGGAGGATGCTTTGAGGGAACATTTGCGGGAACCTGTGTTCAAGGAGGCGATTCGTGCCTTCTAGAGAGTGGTGGCTTCGGGTTGAGGATATTCTGAATGCGATCGCTGACATTCAGGCTTCTACTGCTGAGATGAGTTTTGAGGATTTCAGAAAAATTGAAAAAATTATCCTGCAAGGGATTCTTTATAACTTGATTATTATTGGTGAAGCTTCTGTTAATGTCAATGATGGAATTAAGTCTCGTTATCCTCAGATTCCTTGGCGTTTGATGGGTGACATGAGAAATGTGATGGCTCACGAATATTTTCAAGTAAATCAAAAATTAGTTTGGAATACGATTCAAAATCATTTACCTCCTTTAGTGCCGCTATTAGAGGAGTTATTGGCACAGGAAATGACGGGAGATTAAGCGATCGCACTTAATTAGAAGTAAGTAGGTAGGCGCAAATAAACCTTGCTATGTAACCGAATATCAACCTATCATAACCTTTGCGATTGCTGAGTGACCATCCCTCCTGACATACTTGTGTATTTTCCCACTTATTTACTTAAAAGGAATTCAACATACCTAATTTATCTAAGAAACGCTATATCGCCTGGGTGTGTAAACCCAAACATCTCCATATTTGCGGGGAATAATCCGAGTCTGACTCGAACCAACAATCACCAAAGTTCTCATATCCGCATCTTCCGGCTGGAATTCACCGAGTGTACAAACGCGCACAGATTGTCCTATTCTGCCGAGATTTCTTCCTAAGATTACAGGCGTTTGGACCGATCGCACTTGCAACAAAATCTCGATCGCCTTTCCCAATTGCCAAGTCCGTTGTTTCGAGATCGGATTGTAGAATGCAATTACTAAATCCGCAGTAGCAGCAGCAGCAATTCGCCCTTCAATCACCTCCCAAGGCTTCAGAATATCCGAAAGCGAAATCACACAAAAATCGTGTCCGAGGGGTGCTCCGATCGCAGCAGCAGCAGCCTGCATCGCAGAAATCCCCGGTGCAACCCGAATATCGATACCATCCCATTCTGGTTTCCCATCAAACTCGATCGCCTCAAACACCGCCGCAGCCATCGCAAAAATCCCCGGATCTCCCGAAGAAACCACCGCGACAGACTTTCCCGATGCTGCTAAATCTAAGGCAAAACGCGCGCGATCGATCTCTTCGCGATTGTCCGAATCATGCCGTTGCTGCCCTTCCCGCAGAGTTCCAGCCAAATCGAGATAGAACTTGTAACCCACCCAATCCGTAGCCTCCCGCAGAATTTGCTTAACTTCCGGGGACATCCAGGGTGCGCCGCCGGGCCCAGTACCCACGATCGCCAATTGGCCGCGACTAACTCCGATCGCACTCACATCAAGGGGTTCAGGTGCAATAGCGATGGCGCAACTGAGTAGGTTTGCGCGATCGTACTCAACTAACTGACTATTTTCACCCGCTGCTGTCAGGGCAATTTGTGCCGCCGTCACATCAAAATTGGCATTATATTCTATTAATTTAACCGAGTCGAATTCCACAAGTTCGGGGAGATTGAAAAAACGGACTGGGGCTTTGAAAAAATCTGCGATCGCCTCAAGTGCCGGATTTCCCATCTCATTTTTCAATGCAAAAAATCCCGCAATAGAATCTCGTGCTAAACCGGAATTTGCCAAGACTTGCTGTACGAATAAAATCGCGATTTCTGGATTAATATTTGATAGTTGTGCTAGGGCGAATGTCGCTGTTTTGGGATGGTAAACCAAACAATCTGGTGTTGCTGCTATGGCTTTTTCGGTGACGCGGATCGTCAATTTTGCGTCTGGGGCGATCGGCAAATTACTCTCGGAAAGCCAGTTTGCTGAGCCTTCAATGCGTACTTTCGCCCCTGCGAGCAAATTTGAAATAAAAGTCTTGGCATCGTCTGGATTTGCCAAATAATAGCCCTGGGGAGGACTCAGCAGCGCGGTGCGAAACCGAATATCTCCCGTAGTGGTGATTGCAGGTTCCACGCCGAGGGCTTTGGCAATTTCTCTTGCCAAATCATTCACCCCGTGCAAACCGCCCAACAGTGGTACAACAGCACTCCCATCTTCTGCTACGGCTAAAACTGGCGGTTCGGCGCGTTTGTCTGACAGCAGTGGGGCGAGGGTGCGGATCAGAATTCCGGCAGCGCAGATGGCGATAATTGGCTTTTCTGTTGCAAACAATTCCCGCAAAGTTTCGCCGAAGTTGCTAAAGTTGATATCGACATCGGTTGTGCGATCGCTCAAACCGTAAATCTGTGAACCAGGGAAAAGTGCGGAAATTTTTTGGGCGATCGGGAGGCTATTTTGACCTAAAATAACAATTGCGGGAGAAACTCGATTCACGGTTGTCAGTATGGCTGTGTTTGTATTTATTTTATATTAATCTGTCAGCTCTCAAAAATTAGATACCCGACTTCTTGAAAAAGTCGAACATCTAATTTTATTTCTGCTTGGTTCTTTAAGATTGTTGAGCGAGAGTACATCGATCGCACAATCCGAAAAATTCCAAAGTGTGATAATAAATTTTAAAAGAGTGAGATTGTTGCAATTGGCTTTCTAAATGGTGGACGGGACATTCATTAATCGGAATTGATGCGCCGCATTCCAGACAAGTTAAATGATGTTGATCTTGGTGGGCGGCACCGTAGAGAGACTCGCCGCTAGCGAGGGTTCTGACGTGAACCAACCCTTCTCGCTTTAAACCGTCGAGGGAACGGTAAACGGTTGCTAAGCCCATGCTTTGGTCGCTGTTACGCAGTTCTAAGTAGATATCTTGCGCTGAAAGCGATCGATTTAAGTGCTTGAGCAAGTGTAAAATACGCTCCTGACTGCGGGTGCGGTTGGTTCTCATAATTTTTTTGTAATCTGCTGGAGTCAAATCTATCGCTGTTTCTAGGCTAGCTCACTTGGGGTCAGGAAAGGGCGATCGGCTTACTGCCTGGTAGAATACAAGGGCGCTAACTTTCACATTACCTACCGCAACATTCCCGTGACTCAGAAATATCTTGCCCAAATCTATGTTACCCTCCGCCCTTCGGTTTTAGACCCCGCCGGTACTGCCGTGCAGTCGGGTTTGCAACACATGGGATACGACAATGTTGAGCGAGTCCGCATCGGAAAGTACGTTGAAGTGACGCTGACTGCTGCTACAGAGTCGGAGGCGCGCGAACAACTCGATCGCATTTGCTCCCAACTTTTGGCCAATCCAGTGATTGAAAATTATCGCTTTGATTTGACTGAAATTCCTGTTCCTGTCGCGACAACCTAGGCACAACAAGGATTTTAAAAGCGATCGCTTATCCTCTCCAATTAGCGATTGCTAATGACCAATTACCTATTACCTATTACGCATTACCCATTATGAAATTTGGAGTTATTGTTTTTCCCGGTTCAAATTGCGATCGCGATGTGGTGTGGGTAACTCAAGGGTTACTACACCAACCGACGCGGATGATTTGGCACCAAGATACCGATATTTCGGATATCGATATCATTGTAATTCCCGGTGGTTTCAGTTACGGAGATTATTTGCGGTGCGGCGCGATCGCCCGTTTTTCTCCTGCGATGCAAGCTACTGCCGAACACGCGAAACAGGGCAAACTTGTACTGGGTATTTGCAACGGTTTTCAGGTGCTGACTGAAGCTGGTTTGCTCCCCGGTGCTCTGGTGCCGAATGCGGGATTGCATTTTATTTGCGATCGTACTTCGTTGAAAGTCGAGCGCGGTAATACTCCTTGGACTTCCGCTTATACTTCGGGTGAAATCATCGATTTGCCGATCGCCCACGGTGAAGGCAATTATTATGCCGATGCCAATACTTTAGCCGAACTAGAAGAACACGATCAAGTGTTGTTTCGGTACTGCACGGAAGCGGGCGAAATTAGCGATGCTGGAAATCCCAACGGTTCCTTAAACAATATTGCCGGCATTTGCAATCGCGCGGGAAATGTGTTGGGAATGATGCCACATCCTGAGAGGGCATCCGATCCAATGTTGGGGGAGACTGATGGGATGAAATTGTTTCAAGGGTTGCTGATGGCAACAGTTTCTGCAATTTTATAGTTGAGCCATCACAAACCGAAAAAATCGGCAATAAAAAGCCTCAAACCGTTGATTTGTCGTTGGTTTGAGGTTTTTAGGTCAAGAGCGGGCAGCGGGAATCGAACCCGCATAGTTAGCTTGGAAGGCTGCGAACAGAAACACGGCAAAGCTTTGCACAGCAAAGGTTGTCAAAATATTCGCTTTTAGCTTTGGTGTTACCGTAGTCATTCCGTAGTCAATCTGATAAAATTGGTTGGTCGAGTTTGAGTAAAAGTACATGGCTAAAATTCCTGAATCTGGTGGCAAAGCTTCTCACGGTTCGGTTGTGGTGGCGACTCGCGGGCATTGACCGAGCCGACATCCCTATTTATCGCTACCAGGAAGTGCTAGATGCCATTGCCAAATATCAAATTATTTTCATAGTCGAGGGCGAAACCGTTGCCGACTTGCTGTGGTCTCTAGGTTTGCCCGCTACCTGCAATATTGGTGGCTCTGGAAAATGGCGACTATCCGATTCTCAGGACTTAGCCGGCGCGCAAACTGCGATTTCTCCCGACCGCGACGTACCAGGACTTAAACACGCCGAACTTATCTATAAAGATTTTCCCAGTGCTCAGTGGCTCTATCCCTACCCAGAGTCGAGCGCGTGGGATAACTTACCAAAAAGTCAGGGTTTAGACATTGCCGACTGGGTTTCTAGCAAAAATCTAAGCGCTCAAGACATACTAAAATCTCTAACTCCTCACCCGCGCACATATAAAGATGTAGTACGTTTGGAGTCTAATAGTAGTATAAGTGACTACATCCCAGACACAGCCCCAACTCCAGAACTTAACTATGTCCAAAAAGCTGTCGAGGCGCTGTATTCTGACTCGCACTGGGTTTCTATAGCAGGACAGCTTTTTGAGTTCACCGGGACTCATTATGAGCTGCGACCAGAAGCTACCGAGAAACGTCGCGCTCTTGATTGGTTGAGCACCTATTCTGAATTCGTCAAAGGGAAATATCGTTGCAACCGTGCTAACTCTGCCAGCGTCAATGAGGTTTACAGCTATATGCTTTTAGCCGTGGCTATAGACCCGAACACCATAAATCCTGACGGGTTGAACACTACTAAAGGGGTTGTAAAAATCAATCCCGACGGCTCTCACTCGCTTGTACCGCATGACCCTAAGCAGGTTTATGTCTATGTCGGTTGCGCGTATGACCCCGATATTGATGCGACAGATTGCGATCGCCTTTTAGAGTGCTTAGAACCATCGCAGCGTGAGGTATTTTTGAGAACTGCTGCTGCTGCACTCAACCTAAAACTTGTCCGATCGAAGCTGACGGGACGGGGAGTTAAAGGCTTGCTGTGCCAAGGCGATGGAAATAATGGTAAGGATACGCTGCGGGCTGCGTTAGCCACTGTGTTTGGGCGGGGGATGACTGGTAAGTCTCTGTCAGATTTCAAGTCTTACGACACTGGCCGCAAGTTCTCTCTAGCAGGGCTTGAGGGAAGTATTTGCAACTGGGCTTCTGAAAACACCGCAAAAGTAGACTTGGACAACATTCAGAGTCTCAAGCAATTAATCACCGGCGACCCTCTCGACATTGAACGCAAGGGTAAGGATAGCTACGAATACAAACCGACGGCTATCTTTTTTGCCAACTGCAACAAACTACCCTCTATCACCGGGGGGACGGCTGCAATTGATGACCGCTATGGCATCCTGAGCTTCAAAAAAACTTACAAGTTTGGCGCTGACCCGGCTCAGGGTGAATTAGAGGCTGACCCGCGTTTTAAAGATGACGAGAACTTTATCCTTGAACGAATCGCGCCGGCGATGCTTAACAAGATGTTGGAGCGGTTGCCACGGCTGTTGACCGAGGGCATCGACTACAAAGCAACTCGTGAGGCTATGCGAGAAGCTCAGGAAGAAAGCCACCATCTATGGCAGTTTGTGCGAGATATGGGATATGAGGCTGGCAAGGGTGAACGTATTTATGCCAAGGATTTATGGAGTGAATTACAAGAGTGGTACCAAGAGGCTGGCATCCTTGAGATTGAGTGGAGTGAGAAGGGTAAGGAGAAATTAATCTGGAACGAGCTACCTAACCAGTGGGACAAGCCTGTCAAGGCAATTAATCAAATGTACGCTCGACTCTGTGAGATTTTCCCCAAACTAGAGAAACACCGACACACAGAAAGAGGCTTTGAGTCTCAGCGGACAATAGGTGGTTTTTACTATTTCGGCATCAGCAAGCAAAAATCTCAAAGAAGTGAAAATATTGCTTCAGCATCTTCAGCAGTAGACACAGTAAGGATATCGTCTTCAGCACTGCTTCAGCAAGAAATCTCTGCTGAAGCACCGCTGAAGCAAACAATCCTTACGCAGAGCGCTGCTGAAGATGCTGAAGCACTAAACCCAACTCTTTTGGAGTTGTGCAATTCAATCTCAAAACTCACACTCTCCGACAGGCAAAAGCTGGTGGAACTACTCACAGGTATCCCCTGCGATGACCCGCTCAAAGCTTTCAGAATCGGAGACAAAGTGGCTAGCAACACACCAGAGGACTCTAGCTATAACTGGCACGGTCGTATCGTTGAGATTCACACGAGCATCAGTTGCAAGGTTGACTGGCAAGAGCGTGAGGGCATTAAGGGCGGACGGGTAATCTCAAGTCTCTTCTGTCACCTGCGGAAAATTTAGAGGCTCTGCCTGAAAATTGATGGCTCAATCTCGTCCCCCTTAACTGGGGGATTTTCATGTCTACAAATTCTGTAAACAAACTGTTGACACTGTAGACAGTTATCTGTTATTGTAGACAAATACTGTCTACAGGTGTCTACAATGAGTCAAAGTCAAGTCGTATCGTTCAGAGCTTCTGGACACTTTCTGAACTGGATAGAAGCCCAAAGGTTGGAGGATGAGTCGGTAAGTCAAGCTGCACAACGCATTCTCAAGGAAATTTCAGGCGTGTATGGCAATTACAAGCTTTATATCACTAGCGGTAATGCCGTGTCTACACCCTCTACGGATTTGTCTACACCATCTACGGATTTGTCTACACAAAGCAATGATAGCGTCGTGTCTACAAATATTGTAGACATTGTAGACAAGGCTGTAAGTTCAAGTCTTGACCCCGTGATGGAGCGTATGGCTGCCATTGAGGAACGGCTGGGAAAATTGAGAGCCTGAGCGAGGGCAACGATGAATCGCTCAGGCTTGAATTGAAAGTGGCCAACAAGCAACTTACAGAATGGGATGCAGAACTGAATCAGTTACACGAGCGCAACGGCGATTTAGGACTGAAGGTGCAGATGCTGGAGCAAGAACTCAAGGAAGCACGGCGCGATCGGGAAGCAAATAAAAACTCAGCTCCGACCGTCGCAGAATTTCCAGAACCGGCCGACTTGCTCAACCAGTTAAAAGCGCGGCGCAAAAAGTCTAAGGCGGACTTGGCAGATATGGACACAGTTGTAGAGTTGCTCTCCCAGTTGTGGAGTGGTGAAACAGTTCCCTAGGGTTTGTTAGGGGGTAGAGCCTGACTAGCCCCAAAACACCGTAGTCATTTCGTAGTCATTTGATACTCAATTTGGTTGTTTCGTAGTCATTTCGTAGTCAATTTCTAGTCAATTCAACCCCTGTTAACCTGTATTTTCCCCAATAAAAAACCTCAAACCGTTGATTTATGGTTGGTTTGAGGTTCATATCTTGGTAAGCGGGCAGCGGGAATCGAACCCGCATAGTTAGCTTGGAAGGCTAAAGTTTTACCACTAAACTATGCCCGCATACAATCTCTAACGTTACCGTAAAGTTTTGGAAATAGCAAGAGATTTTTGAAAGTTTTTTTCTTGACATACCTCCTCTCCCTAAAAGTGAGAGGATTCCTTGACAGTTCATTGGGATGCGCTACCGAAGTAGTCTTACCTTCCCTCTTTGTCCGTTTTAAGTCTCCCAATGCCCTGTGGCGACTTTTCGGCGATTCAATTTTTTTGTCTTCAGGGATGTAGTCAAACATTGCCCCTCGGAGCTGTCTAGGTACGCTTCTCACGCCCTGCTATTTCAACGTGTCTTGAGCCTGTAGACTCTTATACCATAGCACAAAGCCGTCCTTTTAGGACGGGGTTTTTACCCAAATTTCCTGATAACCTCCCGAAAAGTGGCTTAATCGTCACTCTCAGCCACAGTTCGGAGTAAACTGGCTTGCCGCCCGATCGCGCCGGCTGAAATTCCCAATCTCGGAACAGTTGTTTCGCGATCGCCTCGAAATTAATACTTTTTCCTCCCGATGACCCTTGACTGCTACTGGCTTTGACGTTGCCGATCGCAGCCAGTCTCCCTTGCTCATCAATTTGCAAAAACACGTCCAAGGTAACAACTGACGAACCTATTTGCAAACCGTTGATCGCCGAGAGAAACTGTTTCTGATTTTGCTTCGGTTTAGCCAGTTGGTCAGGGATGTCCCTATTTCCCCCACGAATACTGCTTAAATCCAAAGTAGCGACCACACCAGAACTCTCTGGTGGCTGAGGTTTTCTCACCGATGGTCGAGGACTTGGTAGTGGCGAAATCGGTCTGGGAAATGGCACAGGTTG
>Ga0335395_10002962_pt1 | contig 10546 bp, 11 predicted proteins | sample MAT02_FD_205744 | JGI IMG/M metagenome (GOLD analysis project Ga0335395, IMG submission 205744) | Freshwater microbial communities from Lake Fryxell liftoff mats and glacier meltwater in Antarctica - MAT-02 (spades assembly) (version 2) ...
GGGCGAACGTGCGCTGCTGGAACGAGAGGAGGCCCTGGCCATTCCCGCCGAAATCGACTTTGCCGAGATCGCCGGGCTTTCAAACGAAATGCGGGACAGGCTCACCCGCGCGTGCCCGGCGACACTAGGCGGGGCAGGCCGCCTGCCTGGAATCACGCCCGCGGCCATCGCCGCCCTGGCCGTCCATATACGCCGGAGTGTTTCACGTGAAACAGCCTGAGCCGGGAGCGCTGGTTGTTCCACGTGAAACAGAAGCGCGGCTGAGAGAGTATCTTCAGCTCCTTCAGATCTGGAACGCACGCATCAACCTCGTGGCGGCCGCGCCGGAGGAAGTTCTTTGGCAACGACACGTCATGGACTCCTGGCAACTGGTCCCCCTGCTACCTGATGGGCCTCTTGCTGACCTCGGCTCTGGAGCAGGGCTGCCAGGCCTCATCGTGGCGATAGGCCGAGAACAGGAGACGCATCTGGTCGAGTCCGACCGGCGGAAATGCGCGTTCCTGATGGAGGCGAGCCGCACATTGGGCCTTGCCCATGTTCACGTGCATCCAGCGCGGATCGAGGCAGCCCGCCTTCCACCCATCCAGGTCGTCACCGCGCGCGCGCTGGCTCCGCTGGAGGATCTGCTGCACTATGCGTCCCGTATTTTAAACGCCGATGGCGTCGCGGTGTTTCCGAAAGGCAGAAATGCACAAGTGGAGTTGACGTCCGCCGCCGCGCACTGGTTTATGCGAACCGAGCGATTCCAGAGCCAAACTGACGCGCAAGCGACCATCCTCCGCCTTAGCGAGATCCGCCCTGCCGGTGCCTGACACAGCCGCCTTTCGCGTCCTCGCCCTCGCCAACCAGAAAGGTGGTGTGGGGAAAACCACGACGGCGGTGAATCTCGCGGCAGCTCTCGCTGCGCGCCACAAGGTTGTGCTGATTGACCTGGATCCACAGGGCAACGCTTCAACGGGGCTTGGCATAACGCGCGCTGCACGGGGCGCGGGCAGCTACGCCATGCTGGTAGAGGGCCGCCCGCTCACCGAAGCTCTGCGTCCCACTGCCATCCCCAATCTTTCCATCATTCCCGCCGATCCGAACCTGGCCGGCGGCGAGCTGGAAATGGTGGATCTCGCCCGGCGGGAAACTCGCTTGCGGGAGGCGCTGGCCCAGGGTGCAGCCGCCCTGAAGGGCGTGGACTGGGTTCTGCTGGATTGTCCGCCCTCACTTGGCCTGCTCACGTTGAATGGCCTGGTCGCCGCTGATTCCGTGCTGGTGCCGCTTCAGGCGGAATTCTACGCTCTGGAGGGCGTGTCCCAAATCATTCAGACGCTGGAGCGCGTGCGCGCCGGCTTCAATCCCGGCCTGCGCCTGGAGGGCATCGTGTTGACCATGTTCGATGGGCGCAACAACCTCGCCGAAGCAGTTGCGCGGGATGTGCGTGAATTCTTCAAGTCCCAGGTTTATGACACCATGATCCCCCGCAATGTCCGCGTCTCGGAAGCGCCGTCCCATGGGATGCCGGTCACCTTCTATGACCCGCGCTCCCCCGGGGCAGAGGCCTATACCCGCCTTGCAGTCGAGTTCCTGCGCCGCCACAGGGCCCGACTGCGCGAGCTGGCGCGGAATGATCTGGAGCGCGAACCATGACCAAACCCCCCGCCCTTGGCCGTGGGCTCTCCGCCCTGCTGGGTGACGCAGCAGCTGCCAGCCCCTTGGCACCTGGCCTGCGCACGCTGCAGGTCGGTGCCATTGAGCCTGGCCCATTCCAGCCGCGCGAAGCGATGGACGAAGCCGCGATGGCAGAACTCGCTGCCTCCATCCGGGAACATGGCGTGCTGCAGCCCATCCTTGTGCGTCCTGTCAAATCCATGCCCAATCGTTACCAGATCATCGGCGGTGAACGGCGCTGGCGTGCGGCCCAAGCGGCCGGGCTTCATGAGGTTCCCGCCCTGGTGCGCGAATTCTCCGACCGTGAGGCAATGGCCGCGGGCCTGGTTGAGAACCTTCAGCGCCAGGATCTCAACCCCCTGGAAGAGGCGGAAGGCTATGGCCGTCTGACTGAGCAGTTTGGCCTGACACAGGAAGCACTGGCGCGCGCGGTGGGCAAAAGCCGCCCCCATGTCGCCAATACGCTGCGCCTGCTGGGCCTGCCCCCGCGCGTCCGCGACCTGCTGCGCGAAGGGGCACTCACAGCTGGTCATGCACGCGCATTGCTCACCGCGAAGGACCCCGTGGCGCTGGCGCTTCAGGTGGTGGATCGCGGCCTGAATGTCCGCCAAGCCGAGGCGCTCGCCGCCAGTAAAAATCTTGGCGTGGCCCCCCGACAACCCAAATCGGATGCCGACACTCGCTCTTTGGAGCGCCAAATTACCGATCATCTTGGTATCAAGGTGACCATCCGCCACGGCTTGCGGGGTGGTCAGGTCGTCCTTGCCTACAAGGACCTCGATCAACTGGATGGGTTGGTGCGCCTCCTCACGAAATAAGGGCCGCGTGGGCCAGCGTGCTAATCGTGTCCATGCGCGGGCCGTGGAACTCATCCGTCTGGCGGGTGTTGGAAAGGAAGGCGAAGGACAAGCCCGAAACCGGATCTGCCCAGCAATAGCTGGAACCCACGCCGCCATGGCCAAAGGTCAGGGGATGCGCAATGGCGCCCAACCCGCGTGCGAGGGCAGTCTCTCCGCGCAAATGCGGGCCAAGGCCACGATGCATGGGAACGCCGTTGTATTCGTCCAGCCGGTCTGAGGTGTAGTTCCGGATGGCATAGGCAATCATGCGCGGCGAGAGGATGCGCCGCTCCCGCAGGGTGCCTCCGCAGATCAGCGCCTGATAGAACGCCGCCATCGCGCGGGCTGTGCCATAGCCGCCACCGCCGGGGATACCCGCCGTTCGATGCGCCTCGGTGCATTCCGGAATGCGTGGCGTGCCGTCAACATCATGCATATCAGCGGCCCGCGCTTGCTCTCCGGCCGGCATGCCCACGTACAGCTCCGCGGCGAGGCCCAGCGGGGCAATGATCCGGCGGCGAATATAGGCGCGAAAATCCTCGCCCGTGACGGCGCCGATGACCGCCGCCGCCGTCCAATGCGCTGCTGCGGGGTGGTAGCGCACGCGACTGCCCGGCTCCCATTCCAGGGGGAAGCCACAGACCACCTCGCGAAGCTTCGCTGCGTCCTGCCATGCGGTTTGCGGCACCTCGGCGCTCGGGAAACCCGCCTGGTGGGTCAGCAATTGGATGAAGGTGATCCCCTCCTTCCCGCCCACCTCGAACCCCGGCAGGTGCTGCGCGACGCGATCCGTCAGGCGCAGCGCGCCGTCCTCCGCCAGCGCCCAGAGCGCTGCCGCCGTGATCACCTTCGTGTTGGAGTAAAGCAGCCAAACCGTCTCTGGCGTGGCCTTCACGCCATGGCGCGCCTCACCAAAGCTGCGGAACAGAGCGATCTGGCCATGCCGCGCAACAGCGACCTGCGCGCCAGGATGATGGCCAGCCGCGACATCCGCTTCGATCCGGGCGCAAAGCCGCTCCAGCCGCGCCGGGTCAAGGCCGAGTTTGGCGGGGTCGGCGTCAGGGATGGGGAAGGGCATGGTGATGCTCCGGTTTCGTTGCCCATCACGCCAGAATGGGAACGCCTTGCCAAGCAGCCCCCCGCCTCGCCTATGCTGTCGTCCAACAGGGCGTGCCACATCGCCCGCAGAGGAGCCGCCATGTCCATCACCCGCCGCAGGGCACTTGCACTTCCGCTCGCCCTTCTCCCGGCTGCAGCCACCGCGCAGACGCTGACCTTCCCCGACCGCACCGTGCGCTACATCGTGCCCTTCACCCCGGCCGGCCTGACAGACATCATGGCGCGCCTTGTCGCCCAACGCCTATCCGAGATCTGGAGCAAGCCCGTCGTCGTCGAGAACCGGGCCGGCGGCAATGCCATGATTGGCGCGGATTCCGCGGCGAAATCACCGCCTGATGGCCAAACGCTGCTGGCCATCACCCTCACCCACGCGGTGAATGTCAGCCTGTTTCCGAACGCGCCTTACGACCTGATGCGTGATTTTACGCCTGTCTCGGTGCTGGGCTCTTTGCCGCTGGTGGTCTGCGTGAACTCCGCCAACCCCGCGCGCAATCTGAATGACCTCATGGTCCAGGCACGCTCGCGCGTGCTCAATGGGGGTTCTTCTGGCAATGGCTCACCGCCGCATCTGGCGCTGGAACTGTTTCGACGGGTTTCGGGCGGCGGAGGAAACATCACCCATGTCCCCTATCGCGGCGGCGCGCCGGGCGTGACCGATCTGGTCGCTGGCAACCTCGACCTCCTCATTTCCAACCTGCCCGAATGCTTGGCGCAGATTCAGGGAGGCCGGCTGCGAGGACTGGCGGTGACCGGCGCGGCCCGCCATCGTTTGGTTCCCGACATCCCGACCGTGGCGGAAGCCGGCGCGCCTGAGCTGGAAATGACCAACTGGACCGCGATGCTCACCAACTCCGCCGTCCCGCGCCCCGTATTTACTGAAATCAGCCGCGCCACTCAGCTGGCCATCCGTGACCCGGAGATGCGCCGCCGGGCCGAGGAGGGCGGTTTTGACATGCAGGGCTGGGAGCCAGACAAGTCCCGCGCTTTCATGATGGAGGAGGTTGCCCGCTGGGGCCGCCTGGTACGGGAGGCTGGCATCCGCGCTGACGTATAGAGCCGATGCTTGAAAGCATTGGAGCGGGCGAGGGGAATCGAACCCCTGACATTCAGCTTGGGAAGCTGACGTTCTACCGCTGAACTACGCCCGCGCCTTTCAGCAACCTACAGCCAGCGCCCCCGCGCCTCAACCCCCTCGCGCACCGGTCGCTTGCAGGATCGGCACCCAGCGTGCCCTCTCGGCGGCCAGAAACCGCGCCAGCGCCTCAGGGCCGGTGGGCATCATCTGCAAACCGGCATCGGCAAAACGGCGCTGCACCTCGGGCCTGGCAAGCGCGGCCTCGGCTGCCGCCGCAAGCCGCGCCAGCACCGGCTGCGCCACACCCGCCGGGGCGTAGAGCGCCTGCCAGGATGAGCTGTCGAAACCTGGCACCCAATCCGCGATGCTGGGCAGGTCCGGCAGCATTTGGGATCGCGCTGGCGTCGTCACCGCGATGCCGACCACCTGTCCACCCCGTGCCAGGGGGGCAAGCAAGGTCTGGCTGTCAATCATGAAATCCACCCGCCCCGCCGTCAGGTCCGTTACAGCCTGGGGTGTGCTGCGATAGGTGATCACTGTGAATTCCACCCCCACCAGTTTCTTCAGCAATTCGCCCGCCAGATGAGAGGCAGCACCCACGCCGGTCGTTCCAAAGCTCGCCGCGTCGCCCTTCCCGCGCAGCCAGGCGAGGAAGCCTGGCATGTCGCGCGCGGGGTTGGAGGGGTGAACAGCCAGCAGGAAGGGCTGCTGCCCGATCAGCGTAACTGGCGCGAAATCCCGCACCGGATCGGGTGCATCATTGTAAAGCGCGGGCATGACCGCGTGGGCCGCGCCGGTGATGAGCAAGGTCTGCCCATCGGGCGCCGCCCGCGCCGCGTTGCGCGCACCAATGGTGGCCCCGCCGCCAGGCTGGTTCTCGACCAGCAGCGTTTGCCCCAATACCTGCCCGATCGGCTCGGCCAGGATGCGCGCCGCCACATCAATGATGCCCCCCGCACCGAAAGGCACGATCACGCGGATGGGGCGCGGCGCCTGGGCTTGGGCCACGCTGGCGAGGAAGGGCAGGGCAAGCAGAGGGCGGCGGCGCATGGTTGTCTCCAGGGATGGAGGTCATCGTGACGAAGATCACGCGAATCCGGAAGCCCGTTCGCCAGTCAGAGAAATTCCGTCAACGCGGCGAGGACCTCATTGGGCGCTTCCTCGGCGAGGTAGTGGCCGCTATTCACCGCATGGCCGCTCACCGAACTCGACGCATAGCTGCGCCACACATCCAGGGGCGCATACCATTGCCCAATCTTGCCCTTGGAGCCCCAAAGCGCCAGCAACGGGCAGACAATACGCTCTCCCGCCGCTCGGCTCGCGCGGTCATGTTCGAGGTCGATGCTCGCCGCTGCCCGGTAATCCTCGCAAATGGCGGTGACGGTGCCGGGCATGCGCAGCGCCGCCAGGTAGTCCGCTCGCGCTTCGGGATGGAAGAAGCTGCGGTCCTTTGGCTCGCGTGAGGTGTGGATGTCGAACCACAGCTCCACGTCCTGGCTGATCAGCCGCTCCGGCGCGGGATGCGGCTGGGCGAACCAGAACCAGTGATAGTAGCCAAGGCCAAAGGCCATGTCAGCGTGCTCGAAATGGTGCAGCGTGGGCACGATATCCATCACGCAAAGCCTCTCCACCCGCGCCGCATGATCCAGTGCAATTCTGTGCGCGAGCCGCGCGCCGCGGTCATGGCTCACGATGCGGAAGCGATCGAAACCGAGATCTCGCATTAGCCCCACCACATCCTTGGCCATCTCGCGCTTGGAATAAGCAGCGTGATCCGCGCTGGCGATAGGCTTTGCGGAAAAGCCATAGCCGCGGATATCGGCGGCGATGACCGTGAAGTGTCGCGCCAGTTCTGGCGCGATACGGTGCCACATCGCATGCGTCTGCGGGTTGCCGTGCAGCAGCAGCAAAGGCGGTCCGGTGCCACCGCGCCGGAAGCGGACCGCCATGCGATCCACCTGCCGAATTTCCAGGGTGAAGCCTTCGAAGAACATCATCCCAGCAGACCATCATAGACAGGGGCTGTGAACCCTGTTCCAACTTGCGCCCATGCTCAACGCGCTGATGCCTGCCATGCTGATAGTCGCCGGCTGTTTTGCAAGCGGCATCATCCTCCTCTGGCTCTTCCTCGCCTCGCCGGCGCGGCGCACGCTCGATTCCTGCCTGGGAGTCGTGCCCGTCGTGCTGGGTGTTATCGCCGTCATGTTCTCCCTGCTCTCCGCTTTCATGGCAAGCGAGGTATGGTCGCGGCGGGCGCTATCCGTCGCGGCAGTCCAGGCGGAAGCGGGAGGGCTGCGCGCCATGCTGCGCGTATCCGACGCGGTGGGCGCCACAACTCTGCGAGCGGCAGCGCTGGACTACACGCGCGTCGTGGTGGAGCGGGAATGGCCGGCCCTCGCCGCGCGGCACCCGCAGGATATCGGCTGGCACGCCACGCAGGCCCTCTTTGACCTCGTGCTGGCTGACCCGGTGCTTCTGGCGCTGCCGGCCGGACCGCAGGCCATGCTGCGCGATGCGCTCGGGCGCATACGCGAAGCACGCACGCAGCGCCTTCGCCTCGCCGGGACACGAATCGCATCGGGCAATTGGCTGGCGCTGGGCTTGCTTGCCGTCCTGACGCAGGCGGTGCTGTGCGCTGTTCATATCGGCCAGAAACGCGCGATGGTGCTGGCGATGTTGTTGCTCTCTGCTGGTATTGCAACCGTGCTCTCGATGCTGGCCTTGAACGACGAACCCTTCTTCGGTTTCGCCGCCGTGACCGAGGTCAACTATATGCAAGTGCTCCGCGACTTTCCGGTGCGCTGACCAACCCCCGGCTCATTGACGATTGCGCGATTGCGCCGCAGCTTTCACGCGTTGAAGCCAGGGAGGATCACACAGTGGCCGACGACGACGCTTTGTTCAACAAGGGGCTTCCCATCCGTCGCGCCGTGCTGGGCGCAGAATACGTGGATGCCAGCATGGCCAACGCTGATGAGTTCATGATGGCCTTTCAGCGCATCACCACCAGCTGGGCCTGGGGCATGGCCTGGGGCGACCCGACGCTGGACCACAAGACGCGCTCCATCATCAACCTGGCGATGCTTACCGCACTCGGCAAAATCCCTGAGGTGAAACTGCATGTTAAGGGAGCGCTGGCCAATGGCGTGAGCGTGAACGAAATCCGCGCAACGCTCAGCCATGCCGCCGCCTATTGCGGCATCCCCGCCGCACTCGATGCCTTCAAGGCAGCCCATGAAGTCCTGCTGGCCGAGGGTGCCATCAAGCCGAAGCCTGCAAAGCCGGCAAAGGACAAGGCCCCCAGAGCGAAGAAGTAGCGCCATGCAGCGCGTCGCCTTTGCCGGCATCGGCAATATGGGCTGGCCGATGGCCGCCAATCTCGTGAAAGCCGGTTTCGATGTCGTCGTAAGCGACATTTCGCCTGAACGTGTGGCGCGCTTCGCCAGCGAGGTTGGGGGTCATGCCGCAGTCTCCCCTGCAGAAGCAGCGAAAGGTGCGGAAATTTTCCTCTGCATCCTGCCCACAAGCAAGGAAGTGGCATTGGTCGCCGATGCCGTTCTCCCATCGCTGACCGAGGGCTCGCTCTTCATCGACATGACCTCGGGCAATCCGACCCGCACGCGCGAGATCGCGGCACGCCTCGCCACGCGCAGCGTGCGGATGGTCGATTGCCCAGTCTCCGGTGGAGTCTCGCGCGCCAAATCGGGCGAGCTCGCCATCATGGCTGGCGGTGCCACGGCCGATCTGGATGCCGCCGAGCCCATCCTCCGGGCCATGGGCACCTCCATCCATCGCTGCGGCGAAACCGGCGCGGGCCAGGCCATGAAGGCGCTGAACAACCTGGTCAGTGCGGGTGGCTTCCTCATTGGCATCGAGGCGTTGCTGATCGGCCAGAAACTTGGCCTGGAGCCGGGGCTGATGGTGGATGTACTAAACGCCTCCACGGGCATGAACAACTCCACGCAGAAGAAGTTCCGGCAATTCGTACTGTCGCGGCGCTTCGATTCCGGCTTTGGGCTGGACCTGATGGTAAAGGACCTGTCCATCGCTATTGAGGTTGGCAAGGAGGCGGGCGTGCCCACACCGCTTGCCGCACTCACACGAGAGTTATGGGCTGCGGCGGCGACGCATCTGGGGGCGGGGGAGGATCATACGGCCGTTGCAAAGCTGTCGGAGCGGTTGGCCAATCAGACACTGACGGCGGGGAACACTTAAATCTGGGGCGCTGCCCCAGGCCCAGGCAGGAACCTCAGGTTCCTGCACCTCCGACGACAATACCGTGCGAAATCACCTTCAGGGGTGCGAAACGCGTTATTACTGCTTCGGCCACTGTGGCGGCATCAACCACGACCAGGTCGGCCCGCGCGCCCACCGCGAGACCATAATCCGCAAAACCACAGGCCCGCGCGCTCTCCACCGTCACGCAATCCAGCGCCAGCGCCACATCCTCGTCGCGGCGCAGTTCATACTTCAGCGCCACCATCGCCGCCCTTGCCAGCATATCCGGCGCATTATGCGGGCTCCAGGTGTCGCGAATATTGTCGTTCCCCGCAAACAGCGTGACGCCCAACTCCCGCGCGCGCTTCAAAGGCGGCACAGCGCGCGAAGGCGGGACCGAGGTACATATCGCAACCTCCGCCTCCGCCAGCATTGCCAGCAGCCCATCCAATCGCGCGCCCGTCACATCACCCAACGAGAAACCATGGCTGATGACCACCCGCCCCTGCATCCCCAAGGCCCGGGTCCGCTCGGCGATCAGTTCCATGCTGAAGGCACCAAGTTCACCCGCTTCATGCAAATGGATATCCACCGGCTTGCCGTGGCGCGCGGCCAGCTTGAAGACAATGTCCAGGTGCCGCACCGGATCGCGATCAATCAGCGAGGGATCAAGCCCGCCCATCACGTCGCAGCCGATCCGCAGCGCCTCATCCAGCCATTCCTCGACACCAGGCATGCGGCAAATGCCCGATTGCGGGAAGGCGACAAGTTGGATCTCCATCACGCCGTTCATCTCCTCGCGCAGCGCCAGCAGCTTCTCGACGTGCGAGAGGCGGCTTTCCTCATCAATATCCACATGGCTGCGCAGCCGCGTGGTCCCGGCCGCGAGATGTGCCAGGCATAGCGCCCGCCCCTCTCGCGCCGCATCCATGCCGATGGCGCGACGCGTGGCCTTCTCGTTGTTGATGCGATCCAGCAGCGAGGGGCCGACCTCATTCCTCCACCAGGGCCGGCCCCAGAGCGTCTTGTCCAGATGGCAATGGCCCTCGATCAGGCCGGGTAGAAGCAGGGGCGCAGGACCCTCGCGCGTACTGGGCGTGAAACCGCTGATGCGGCCTTCGGCGATGTGCACATCCACGGCAGCGCCGCCCATTGGCCGCACATGTTCAAGAATCATCCGAGTACCCATTCGCGGAACAACGCGAGGTCAATATTGCCGCCGCAGAGAATGGTCGCCACGCGCTTGCCTGCCATGCGCTCGCGCTCCTGCATGAGTGCCGCGAAGGGTGCAGCACCCGCGCCCTCGGCCAGGTTGTGCGTGTCGGTCCAATAGGCGCGGATGGCATCGCGCACCTCATCATCCGTGACGGTGACGATGCGGGCCGCGCCCTTCAAGATCATGGCCAACGCCACGGGGTCGGGGATGCGGGTGGCCATGCCATCGGCACGAGTCACGGCGTGCGGCGTCTCGATCACACGGCCGGCGGCAAAGCTGCGCGCATAGGCGTCCGCCCCGGTCGATTGCACGCCGATGATCTCGGTGGAGAGGCCCAGCAGATCGCGGGCCATGATGCAGCCGCAAATGCCCGAACCCAGGCCCACAGGCACATAGATCGCATCGAGCGGCGGGGCGTTGCGG
>Ga0335395_10002964_pt1 | contig 10544 bp, 8 predicted proteins | sample MAT02_FD_205744 | JGI IMG/M metagenome (GOLD analysis project Ga0335395, IMG submission 205744) | Freshwater microbial communities from Lake Fryxell liftoff mats and glacier meltwater in Antarctica - MAT-02 (spades assembly) (version 2) ...
ATTCTTGGTCTTTAGTTGAGGCAACTTTGAGGATTGTTGCCCAGAAAGAAGAGCTAAGTTTGCAAAGATTAGATCCGCTGTATTTAGTGAAACAACTGACGGTGGAGGGCGTAATTTCTAAATCTGAGTATCACTTACTAATGAATACGCTTTCTTTGCGTAACGCTATTGCTCATGGGTTTAAAACTACACAACTTACGCAAAACTCTGTGTGCGAACTGATTGAGGTTGCAGAGCAACTATTGAAAGGTTTGCATACTGGCGATGGAGCAGGCTAAAATTTTAAAAAGCACAAGAATTACGTAATTTTTCAAACAAATAGGTTGGGTTTAACGCAATTACACCCCAATACGGTTCACTTAACATATTTATGCCCCGGATATCCCCCTAAATCCCCCTTAAGAAGGGGGACTTTGAGGGCATTCTTGTCCCCCCCTTTTTAAGGGGGGCTAGGGGGGATCTGTCTTAAATGAACCGTATTGAATTAAACCCAACCTATTAACTCAATGAGACTTCAGAATTTAACCTTGATTTACCACTGTCGGTTTTAAACTATTCTGCGATTCAGAAACGCGATCGACAATAGCAGCATTTACCACAGATTCCTGAATCGGTTTCCGGGCTTCAATTAAACTCAGAGCTTTGGTGACACCTTCAGGTAAAATCACCACCAAACTGCCTGCTGGTGCTTCGTCTAGGGCTTTGTTAACCGCCGTTGTTTCGTCGAGAATCAACTCGTATGCAACTTTAGATCGATCGCCAGTGCGCGCAGAAATCCCCTCTGCAATTCCTTGACAAATTAACTTAGCCACGACACCGGGTTCTCGGCCACGTCTGTCAAGATCTTCTTTGACAATAATGCGATCGAACATATCGGCCGAAAGTTTGCCCAGCGTCACAAAATCTTCATCTCGTCTATCCCCCGGAGCACCAACTACCCCGATCCGCATTCCCTGCCAATTCTGCACAAAACTGCCCAAAGCTTTGTAGCTGTGCGGGTTGTGGGCGTAGTCGAGCAAAGCGTGATAGCTGCCCAAATTAAACAAATTCATCCTTCCGGGAGTTTGACCTACCGATGCTTGGAAGCTTGACAAAGCAGCCCGAATATCTTCTATTTTCAATCCTTGGGCAAAAGCCGCCAAACAAGCTGCTAAAGCATTAGCAATCATAAACGGCGCGCGCCCGCCCATCGTCAGCGGCACGTTTACAGCCTGCTCGATTCTCAGCGTCCAATCGCCTTTCAAGATTGACAAGTAGCCATTTTCGTAAATCGCCGCCAGCCCGCCCGCAGCGGTATGTTTGGCAACCAGTTCGTTGTCCGGGTTCATCGAAAAATATGCAATTTGAGCCTTGACACGCTGCGCCATTTGTGCTACGAGCGGGTCGTCTGCATTCAAAACTGCATAGCCTTTGGGCATTACTGACTCGACGAGGACGCTCTTGAGTTTGGCTAGTTGTTCCACGGTTTCGATGTCGCCGATTCCTAAGTGATCGGCTGCGACGTTCAAGACTACGCCGACATCGCACTGATCGAAGCCCAAGCCCGATCGCAAAATTCCGCCTCTAGCCGTTTCCAGCACCGCCACTTCCACCGTCGGGTCAGACAAAATCAATTGAGCACTCTGCGGCCCGGTATTGTCTCCGCTTTCGACCAAATAATCGCCGATGTAAGTGCCGTCGGTAGTCGTGTAGCCAGTAATCTGACCGGTCTGCTTGACAATGTGAGCGAGTAGGCGAGTGGTTGTAGTTTTGCCGTTGGTTCCCGTTACCGCTAAAATCGGCACCCGGCTGGGTTGAGGCGATGGGAAAAGCATATCGAAGACTGCGCCGGCGACGTTGCGGGGCAAACCCTGACTAGGCGCGACGTGCATTCTGAAACCCGGTGCTGCGTTGACTTCGACGATGACTCCGTTCGTATCGCGCAGGGGTTGGGAAATGTCGGATGTTACTACGTCAATGCCGGCGATGTCCAAACCGATGATTTTGGCGACTCTGGAAAACAGCCAGACGTTTTCTGGGTGGATTTCGTCGGTGCGATCGACTGCAATTCCACCGGTACTCAAGTTTGCTGTCGCGCGCAAAAATACTCTTTCCCCGGCGGGCACTACGGAGTCCATCGCGTATCCTTGTTTTTGCAGCAAATCCAGGCACAATTTGTCGATCGTGATCCGGGTGAGCACGTTGTCGTGTCCGTCTCCTCGCTGCGGGTCGCGGTTTACTTCTTCAATAAGCTGTTCTACTGTAGACCTGCCGTTGCCTAGGACGTTAGCCGGGACTCGTTCTGCAACTGCTATGACTTGCCCGTTAACTACCAATACTCTGTGGTCACGGCCGACGTAATAGCGCTCGACTATCACGCTTTTTGTTTTTGATGCCGCGCTGGCTAAGTCGTAGGCTTCTGCTGCTGCTTCCCAGGAATTGATGTCGATCGTAATGCCGCGGCCGTGGTTGCCGTCTAGGGGTTTGAGGACGATCGGATAACCGCCGACATCTTCGATCGCCCCGCGCAGTTCATCCAAATAATTAATCACCGTCCCTCTGGGAACCGGTACGCCGGCGCTGGCGAGGATATTTTTGGTACCTTCCTTGTCACAGGCAAGTTCTACTCCCAAAACTCCCGTGCGGTTGCTCAGAGTTGCCTGAATCCGCTTTTGGTGAACCCCGTAGCCGAGTTGAATCATAAACCGGGCGCTCAAAGGTATCCAAGGAATGCCGCGCGCTTCTGCTTCCTTAATCAGTGTTTCCGTGCTTGGCCCCAGGGCTGCCGACAAAGCAAACTCATTGAGGTCTCTCAAATCTTGGACTAATTCTGCTGCTGGATAAGTGCCTGTCTCGGCAATGCTTTGGCACATCCGCACGCCCGCCCGGGCTGCGTAGCGACCTGCTTGTTCGTTTTGATACTCGATTACTACTTGGTAAGTGCCTGGGGTGGCCGTCTCGCGGGTGCGACCGAACCCGACCGGCATTCCTGCCATTTCCTGAAGTTCTAGGGCGACGTGTTCGATTACGTGTCCCATCATTGTCCCTTCTCTGACCCGTTGCAGGAATCCTCCCTTATGGCCTGGAGAACAGTGATGGTCGTTCAAACTCGGAAGTGCGGCGATCAACCCTTCATAGAAGCCAGGAATTTCCGATGTGGTTTTATCTGCCCACTCCTCTAAATCCAGACGCATCAGGACGAGTTTCTGGCGTCGGATGCTCCAGTAGTTGGGGCCGCGTAAGGTCTGGATTTTAAGTATTTTCATGGCAGTTAGAGGGGTATGGGGCGCGAAATCTTATAGATAATTGGAGCATTTATTCAATTTCGATCTAGATTGCTCGATCGACTGTTCGCTGCGAACAGTTTGGGAGTGAATTTCCAGTTATGGGTCACCGAATTGAAAATTCATGCCCCAGCGATCGGCTAAAAACAAGTACAGGTCAATGGCTAGCAAAAACTCAAAGCCCGAAGCTAGAATTTTCTGTGCTTCTGCCTTCTGGCGTCAGCCCGTGGCTGCTTCGGAATCTATTCTATTGTGGTATTGATGATTCGGCCGGAATGCCACTTAATTTCTGCCGAATCAATGACAAGAGATGTTCTAAGTTAGTTGGCTGTGCGGCATTCGGGAGGCCAGCCCGACTCGGAACAGGCTGCCGATGGCATTGGTTTGCCTAGGGGCATATTGTAGCAATCTCCGTGACACAGAACGTGCAAGCGCATATTGAACAGACTTAAGGGTTCTGTCGCTCCTACCAGAGACTCATTGGTATAAAAATTTTCCCTAGAATCAACAATAGTCACAGTGCCTTTACCGAGAATTTTCATAGTATCGTCTCCCTCAAACAAGGCGCAGGTGTCTTCGTCAATACCAATAGCGAGGCGATCTGGATGGCAAGCCACAGCCGACAGCAAGCGAGCCATGCGGTTGCGGTTGTGAAAATGCTGATCTACGATGATCTCAGGAATAATGTTAAGTCCGTTTGCCATGTCTACTAAAGAGCGGTTTGGTGACGCCCCACTCCCACCGCCTGCAATCATGTGATATCCCATCACCGCAGCACCCGCGCTGGTACCGGCGAGGGTAATCTTGCCTTCGAGAGCTTCTTTACGAATTTTCTCCATCAGCGGGGTGTCCGCCAGCAGTCCGCAGAGTCGCAGTTGGTCGCCGCCTGTGATGAATACGCCCGTACAGTCTTCTAAATAATCTTTCCAGACGGGGTTTTCGCCTTGTTCGCGTTCGCGGATGTCCACTACTTTGACGGCACTAACGCCCATTTCGTCAAATATGGTGCGGTAGCGGTTGCTAATTCCTTCGGGATCTCGCGAAGCGCACGGAACGATCGCCAGCCGAGCGTTTGCACCCCCAGCACGGCAAAAAAAGGTGTTCAGAATCTCTCGCCCGTGAACTTTGTCTTCGGCTCCCCCGATGACCATAATCGAGGTTTTTGTGCGCTGGGGAATATTGTGTTCAAGGGCTTGAGATGTCAACTGCTGCATGGTGTGTCTTCCTCTGTTGGATGTGAAATTCAATTTTGCCGTTGCTGTGGGTACAATAGGGCTTTTTAAGAATAAATTTTTGTTTGTGCGAGTGAGGTGCGATCGCCGATCGCACTATCCCGCAGTTGTTTGGGGGGCGAGTTTACTTGCAGTCGCTGTCATGAAAAACAGATTATTTTTGTACAAAACCGGCCCGCCGACACAGGAAGAGAATTTAACTTGCCAAAATTTTCAGAAATTATAAGAAATTATAAAGAATAAAGCAATTACTGAAAACTGAACTCCCTCTAAAGGTCAAACTAGAGGTGATGTATCAATGAAATTCCAATAATTGTGCGATTTGACGTTGTTACCCTATTTCCAGAATTTTTCCGGGCTCCCCTGGAGTCGGGACTGATGGGCAAAGCCTTAGCTAAAAAGATTGCTGAGGTGAATTTTGTCAATCCCCGCGATTTTACCACAGACAAACACCAGCGAGTCGATGATGAGCCTTACGGGGGCGGAGTGGGGATGCTGATGAAACCGGAACCGATTTTTGCTGCGGTGGAGTCGCTGCCGGTTTTGCCAAGGCGAGAGGTGATTTTGCTGACTCCCCAGGGGGAACCGATGCAGCAAGCGATGTTTCGGGAGTTGGCGGCCGATCGCGATCAGTTGGTGTTGATTTGTGGTCATTATGAGGGTGTGGACGATCGAGTCCTGCATTTGGTCACTCGCGAGGTGTCTTTGGGGGATTTTGTGCTCACGGGGGGCGAAATTCCGGCTTTAGCTTTGATTAATGGGGTTTTGCGATTGCTGCGGGGAACTGTGGCGAAGGAAGATTCCCTAAAGTTTGAGAGTTTTGAAGACGGGCTTTTGGATTATCCGCAATATACTCGACCGGCAGATTTTCGTGGTTTGAAGGTTCCTGATGTTTTGCTGTCTGGTAATCACGCAGAAATTGCTCGCTGGCGCAAGGAACAGCAAATTGCCAGAACTCGCCAAAGGCGGCCGGATTTGTTGGAAGATTAGTCAACTGAAGTTAAGTAGATGGAAGAAGTCATCAGTCATTGGTCATTGGTCATCAGTCATTGGTCATTGGTCATTGGTCATCAGGAAGAAGAGATATACAGCAAGCTTTTGAGCGATCGGGAATTTACGTTTAATTAGGTCGATTTACTCAGGAATGAAAATTTAATAACTTAAGCGATTGCTCGTTGCTCGTTACCAGGCTCTGCCTGGTAATGCAGATCCGGAGGCTCTGCCTCTTTTTATCTGGCAACTTACAGGATAGACGACTGTAGGAGGTAATTAAGTTTAAGTTTTCGATCCTTAGTACAAATTTAACTTGTAAATTTATGCCGAATCTTTACATCATTGGCGGCGCTAACGGTTCCGGCAAAACCACTGCATCAATGAGTTTATTGCCCAACTTTCTGGACTGTTTTGAATATATCAATGCTGATGCGATCGCGGCGGCACTTTCACCATTCAATCAAGAGTCCGTAGCCATTTGGGCCGGACGAATCATGCTAGAAAGACTGCAAACTCTGTCTAATTCTGGAACTGATTTTGCCTTTGAGACTACTCTGGCGGCCCGCAGCTTTGCAGCTTTTCTCAGAAGTTGTAAAACAAAAGATTATACAATTAACTTAATTTACTTTTGGTTGCGATCGCCAGAACTAGCCGTAGCAAGAGTAGCCCGACGGGTAGCTAGCGGCGGTCATTCTATCCCAGAAGATGTCATCCGCCGCCGCTATGACAGAGGACTGCGAAATTTGATTGCTCTGTATTTGCCACTGTGCGACAATTGGATTATCTATGACAACTCTCACGAAACTGCTCAGTTAGTGGCAGAAGGGACTATCGAGGAAGAACAGATAATCTATAATGTTGAAAGCTGGAATCAAATAACTCAAAAATAAAATGAAACAATCAAAACCCAGACAACTTTTATCTATAAAGATTAATGCTGGACTGAAATCGGCAGTTGCCGCAGCTATTGAAAGACACCGCAAATTAGGTGAATCTATTGCTGTTTGGCAAGATGGGAAAGTAGTAATTTTAACGGCCGATCGCATTCCTCCAATATCTGCCCAAAAGTAAAAAAGGTCGATCGCCCAAAAAACTCACTTATCCCCAGACAAACTGTGCAATAATTGCCTGCTGTCTGCATTCCCCAAACATCTACTTGACATGAACATCCGCATCGGTAACGGCTACGACATTCACTGTTTAGTTCCAGAACGCCCCCTAATCCTCGGCGGCGTACACATTCCCCACGAATTAGGCTTATTAGGACACAGCGACGCAGACGTGCTCACCCACGCTATCATGGACGCGATGCTGGGAGCTCTCAGCTTAGGAGATATCGGCCTATATTTCCCGCCAACTGACCCAAAATGGAAAGGTGCTGATAGTTTAGTTTTGCTAGCACAAGTCAATCAGTTAATATTAGATAAAGGCTGGGAAATTGGTAATATTGATTCGGTGGTGGTGGCTGAACGTCCGAAGCTGAAACCGCATATTGAGCAAATGCGCGATCGGCTTTCTGATGTTTTACAATTAAAACCAGACCAAATTGGCATCAAAGCTACTACTAACGAAAAGTTAGGCCCCGTGGGAAGAGAAGAAGGAATTGCAGCCTATGCTGTAGTTTTGCTGGGCCAAAAATAGAAATCTATCATCTAAAATTGACTGTGGAGTCAATTGTTTAATCCAAAATCGCTAGGAAGCCTGAAATCATGGACACTGACACCTGGGAGTTACAATTTCCTGTAGACGCGGATGTGATCGCGTTGGATAAGGACGATCGCATAGTCGTGCTAATCGAGGTTAAAATTATTCAAGCCCAAGAAGCAGCCGCCAAACAGAAAATTGTCGATCGCGCGATCGACTGGCTGAAAGCTGTATTAGCTAACCTGTCTGAAAAAAACGCGATCGTTCCCTATGCTATGTTTATTGACGCGGAACAAATTTTGATTTTTAAATGGGATGGTGTGAATTTATCAGAACCTGTTTGCACTCTCAATACTGGTGAAATAGGTCGCTATTATATGCCTATGTTTGGCAGTAAATGGCTCTTTGAAGATACCATTGAAACGGTGATTCAATCGTGGCTGCATGACTTAGATTATAACTGGAAATCAGAAAGTCCGCCAGCATCGGAACAGATAGCAGCCATCGGTTTGCTGCCATTACTCGCAGGTGGAACAACAAAATCAGGAGTGGAATTAGGTGGCAATCGTATATATCGAGACCAACTTTTTGATGAGTATTACTACAGGGCGTGAGGCTGAAGCAATTATGTTGCTCAGGGATTTGTCCTCATCAGTTCAGTTAGTAATACCGAGCATTTGTTACATGGAGGCTTTGTCAGCTTTAGAGGATGAGTTGAAGCGACAAAACTCTTTTGGGCAACAGCTAAGTCGTCAAGTTAGCGAAACAAAGCGAGATGTGACATCTGAATACGCCGCATCTCTATCTTTTCACTTAGAAGAGTCATTCATTTACTATGGCTATCGAGTAGGTGAAATTAAATCGCGCTTGCGGGAAGCGATAAGTCTGATGTCGCGAAATTCAGAAATGATTGCATTAAATCCAGAGATTATCGAAGCAAGCTTAAACGCAACTTTGATCGAAAAAGACCCAACAGACAATTTGATTCTACACTGTATCCTCAGTCATGCCCGATCGCATTCCACAGAAACCAAAGTATTTCTCAGCGGTAATTTCAAAGAATTTGGTCTGTCGAAAGTTCGAGATGCTTTGCAGGAAGTCGGGATAACCAAGTATTTTTCGCGCACTGAAGACTTTCTCGGTTGGCTACAATCTCAGTCATAATTGCACGCAGGTGGTAAACTAAATTCTTATGAAAATTTTCCCTATTTTACATTCAAAGCGCCGCTGGCTGGCTGTTTTGCTGGCTGTAATTGCCACTATCAGTCTATCTGCTTGTCGTCCCGCCCGATCGCAATTAACAAACAGACTCATCGTTCCCACCCCCAGTGGCCCGTCTACCTTCAACTATCCCCTAAATCAATCTGCATACAGCGTTTTTGGCTATATGTACGAGGGATTGCTCAACGAAAACGGCCTGACATCAAAGCTAGAACCTGGTTTAGCAGAGTCCTGGGAAGTTTCTAAAGATGGCAAAAAGATTGTCTTCACCCTGCGAGAGGGATTAAAATGGTCTGATGGCGAACCGATGACTACAGATGACATTATCTTCAGCTATGAAAAGATTTATTTCAATGATAAAATCCCTAGCGGTTTGAAAGATACTCTGAGAGTTGGCATCAGCCGCCAATTCCCAAAACTCAAAAAACTTGATAGTCGCCGCGTAGAATTTTCAGTGGCAGAACCTTTCGCTCCTTTTATTAGATATGCTGGCGGAATACCGATTTTACCAGCTCATATTTTACAAGAATCAATCAGCAATACAGATAGTAAAGGCAATCCAAAGTTCCTGGCTACTTGGGGTACAGATACTGACCCTAAAAAAATTGTCGGCAACGGTCAATACCGAATGCTGAGTTATACTCCTAATCAGCGAGTTGTCTTAGAACGAAATCCCTATTTTTGGCGTAAAGATGCAGAGGGAAATGCTCAGCCTTTCATCCAGCAAATTGTCTGGCAAATTATCGAAAATACGGATAATCAATTGCTGAATTTTCGATCGGGCGATTTGTATACACTGGACGTGCAGCCGGAGGTGTTTCCGCTGCTGAAACGGGAGGAAAAACGTGGCAAATATACTGTGTTTAACGGTGGGCCGGACACTGGTAGTGTCTTTATGTGTTTCAATCTGAATAAGGGGCGTAATCCTCAAGATCAGCCCTTTGTAGACCCGATTAAGTCTAGATGGTTCGCGAGTAAGGAATTTCGGCAGGCGATCGCCTACGGCATCAACCGCGATGCTATGACTAACAATATCTATCGCGGACTTGGAGCGCCACTGCATTCCCCTATTCCGGCTCAAAGTCCGTTTTACTTATCTCCAGAACAAGGATTGAAAACTTACAGTTACAATCTACAAAAAGCCAAAGAATTACTGTTAAGTGCTGGCTTCAAGTATAATACTGATAGTGAATTACTGGATGCTGAGGGTAACAAAGTGCGGTTTACTTTGTTGATGGCTGCTGGCAAAAAAGTGCGGGAACAAATGGGAACGCAAATTAAGCAAGATTTAGGTAAACTGGGAATGCAAATTGATACGCAGTTCTTGAGTTTTAACACTTATGTCGAAAAACTGCGTTTGACTAAAAATTGGGATACTTACCTCGGTGGTTTTACCGGAGGTTTGGAACCGCACAGTGGCTACAATATTTGGTCTGTCAAGGGTACTTTGCACAGTTTCAACCAGGGCCCGCTAGCCGGAGAACCACCGATTCAGGGTTGGGAAGTGGCGGAGTGGGAACAAAAAATTGATGACCTTTATGTGAAGGCTTCCCAGGAGCTTGACGAAGCGAAGCGCAAGGAACTGTATGGGGATACGCAGCGGATCATAGCGGAACAAGTGCCTTTTATTTATATGGTGAATCCGCTGACTTTTGAGGCGGTGCGCGATCGCGTATCCGGAATTCGCTATAGTGCTATAGGAGGTGCTTTCTGGAATTTGTATGAACTGAAAATTGCCGAATAGTCAGTAGTCAGTAGTCAGTAGTCAGTAGTCATACCATTTTTCTAAAGATATGCTATGGATGAATTCTTAGCCCCCCCCCTTACTAAGGGGGGGTAATATCTAGCGCTACTTTATGAAATTGGTATCAGTAGTCAGCAGTCAACAGTGAATTAATTCATGGAACCTAAAATTTTACAGAAGTTACTCGAATCCGTGGCGGCCGGCGATGTTAGCCCGATCGCAGCTTTGGACAAATTAAAGCATTTTGACTTTGAACAAGTCGGTGATTTTGCCAAAATTGACCACCACCGCACCTTAAGAACCGGTTTTCCTGAAGTCATCTTGGGCCCAGGGAAAACACCAGACCAAATTGTGGAAATTATCGAGGCGATGCGCGGGCGAAATCCTGTGGTGATGGCGACGCGAATTGAACCGGAAGTTTTCGAGAAATTGCAGCAAAAAATACCC
>Ga0335395_10002970_pt1 | contig 10537 bp, 8 predicted proteins | sample MAT02_FD_205744 | JGI IMG/M metagenome (GOLD analysis project Ga0335395, IMG submission 205744) | Freshwater microbial communities from Lake Fryxell liftoff mats and glacier meltwater in Antarctica - MAT-02 (spades assembly) (version 2) ...
GGAGAAAGAGCGGTAAGCGGGGACAGATGCATGAACGAATGGGTACAAGACGAAGGACCCGAAGTGTAGGCAATTCGCCGCTTGTCGGCTGAACCGTCGCGATTGCCACCGCGGTTCTTCCGTCTGCGGGAGGGTTGGGCTAACGTGATCCTCGCTGCACTCCGTTCCCTGACGCAGGTCCCAAGATGAAGGTTCGCGGATTTACCCTGATCGAGCTGCTGGTCGTCATTGCTGTCCTTGGCATCTCGCTCGCAGCAGCATTCCCGAGCTTTAGAACCGCCATCCAGAACAACCGTTTGACCACGCAAGCCAATGAATTTACGACCGCGATCAACATGGCGCGATCTGAGTCCTCTCGGGCGTCACGCCCGATGAGCGTTTGTCCCAATGCGGGGAGCGAGGTGTGCGGCACGGACTGGACACAGGGCTATTTTGTCTTTTACGACGATAACCTCGACGGTGTGCGCGTTGGTGCGGACGAAACGGTCGTCCGTGTCTTCCCAGCCGCCCAGTTCCCAATCGCGTTTACCGGCGCGCCCAACGCGATTACGTTTGGACGCAACGGTTTTCTGGCAGGGGGCGTGGTGCTCGCCTTCAGCGTCTCGCTCGCTGACTGCAAGGGTGACCAGGTTCGTAACTTCACCGTCGCCTTCAGCGGTCGCGCGACCGTCAGCAAGTCGGCCTGTTCATGATTCTTAGGGTATTTCCAATGTCAACTGTCACATTGAAAAAGCGCACCCAAACTGGCGTCACCATGATTGAGGTCCTGGTCTCCGTTTTAGTGCTGTCACTCGGGCTGCTCGGCATGGCCGCGCTGCAGGGCGTGTCGATCCAAACCAACCAGAGCGCCAACTTCCGATCGCAGGCGGTTTATCTGGCGCAAGACATGCTCGACTCCATGCGGGTTAACCCCGGACGGACCAGCGCCACAAACACGGCCGTCGCGCCAAATCCCCCTGTTTGGGTTACCGCGTACACCGCCCATTTGCCGTTCTACGCCCGCGTCTATGGCGGCAGCGTTCAGACAACCAACGCGCTCGCAACTGCAGACGTCACCGGCTGGTTGCAGCGGATCGCACGAGAGCTGCCTGCTGGTGACGGACAGATTGCAGTGAATGGTCGTGTCGTGACGGTGAGCATTCGTTGGTCAGACCAGCGCTTTGCCGAGCGCTTCGGCTTTACCGGGACCGATGCAGACCTGACGGAGTACGCCTATGAAATCACCATCTAGGCTGAACCCCCAGTCAGGGCTGTCGCTGGTCGAGCTGATGATCGCGCTCACCCTGGGCACCCTGTTGATGCTGGGCGTGGTTGAAATTTTCTCCGGCACCAAAGCCACCTACAACATGCAAGACGGGCTCTCTCGGGTGCAGGAAAACGGGCGCGTAGCGCTCGATCTGCTGTCCCGCGACGCCCGTCTGGCCGGCGTGATCGGTTGCACGGGAACGACCGGGGTGTCCCCAAGATCGGGCTCCCTCGCTCCGACAGCCGCGCAAATCGCCATTACAAGCTCGCTCAGCAACACAGACCCGCTATTTGGACGTGCCATTCAAGGCGTCGAGGGCTACGAGTTCACGGGAACCGGGCTCGGTCAGTCATTCAACACGCCGTCAACACCGGCATTGGCCGCTGTGGGCAACTTTGGCCCCGCATTGCCTGCGACACCCTTGCTGCAAAACAGGCCCATCACCGGCTCTGATATTTTGATTCTGCGCTACGTCGCAGAACCGCTTGCCCGCATTCTTAGTTCTAACTCTGCAGCAAGCGCACTTGTACTCGGGAATAACGCGACTGGCGAGAGAAATGAAGGCGTTGACTTTGCGGTTGCTTTGCCCAGCGGTTCGGTTTTTGCGGTATCAGACTGCCGCAGGGGAAGGATATTTCAAGGAACACGTGCCGGTCGCACTGTTACCTCGATTCCGCCACCCGGCACTACGGTCGGAAACGTGGTCGGCTTCGGCAATGAGGACAAATACGGCGACAGTGCACTGGTTGGGCGTCACGAGACAGTCGCTTACTACGTCGGCGTCAACGCGCAGGCGCTGCCCACACTGTACCGCGCACGCTACGTTTTCTCGGCCGCTGGCGTGCCTGCCTACGTCCATGATGAATTGGTCGAAGGGGTCGAGTCGCTCCAAGTGATGTACGGCGTTGGCAGAATGGAGCTGGTTCAACGCGGCGCGGGCGCGCCAATGCCTGCCTATACCGAACAGGCGCAAGCGTTTGTCACCGCGGCCGAACTGGCAAACCCGGCATCGCTGGTTTTTGGCGACGGCGCTTTCGCCACATCGGCTGTGCCTGGCGTGAGCGCGAGAGCCCTTCAGTTACGCGCTTTGAATGTTCGCGCCGTGCGGGTATCGATGTTGATTCGCTCGCCTGAGGAGGTTCGGACTGACCTCGATACGCGCGTCTATTCGCTTTTTGGAAACACCAACGCGACTTCGATTCGAATCGATCCACCGGACGATCGGGCGCTCAGAGAAACCTACGAAACCACCATCCAGCTTCGCAATCAGTCATTTGGGTTGCATTAGGAGTGACAGCATGATCCAGTTTTCCCACACCGCAAGACGCAATCAGCAGGGCGCAGTACTTTTTGTGTGCCTGATGCTCTTGATCTTGTTAACCCTAATTGCGGTGACATCATCCAAGGGCTCCGCCTTACAGGAGCGGATGGCGGGCAATCTACGCTCCAGTTCGATTGCCTTCGAAAGCGCCGAATCTATTCACGGACCGCAGAAGCTCCGGCTGGACAACTATATGGCCCAAAGAAACATGGCCGGCGCGTTCGTGAAAGACGTTCTTCCGCGGGCCACAGACGAGCTCTGGGGACGCGCATTGACCGGAGTGGTGTCCAGCACGTTTCTGAACGTCGATGCATCGCTGGGTGATGTCAACGTCGCCGGCGTCGCTGGAAGACGTGCAAACGCGGCGTCGTTTGTTCGTCGCTACGATCGAATCCGCGGCGATAGCTCAATCGAAACAGGCCGCGCCGTGCAAGATGATCTGGTCGTTTACCAAATCACGGGCGTCTCTGCCGTTTCTATTGGCGGTGATCGCGCCGCTCCCGCCGTTTCCCAAGAACTCTATATTCCCTAAACAGTCACTAGACTGAGGCAAGCCATGAAATACGTCTCAAGGTTAGGAATCACCGCCATCGTCGCCACTTCGGTGTGGATGGCCGCTCTTCCGGTGCACGTGAAGGCGGCTGAGCCACCCAATCCACTGTCGGCCTCGTACCCGTTGCCGCTGTATCAGCAGCCAACGGTGGTTCAAGAGAGTTTGCCGCCGCTGAATATGCTGGTGCTCGGGCGCGATCACAAGCTCTACTACGAAGCCTATAACGACGCCTCAGATCTCAATGAAGATGGCTTGCTGGACGTCGGCTACCGAGGCGATTTTCAGCGCTGGAATCCAAACGCATCGCCGCCAGGTTTCGAAACGGTGCCAGAGGCCAATCGGGTCACTTACTATGGGCTGTTTGATTCATTGAAATGCTACATCTACGGAACCGATGGCGTATTTACCCCGACGAGGATCACTCCGAATAAGCGCTGTGGCGGCAGCGGTGAATGGAGCGGTGACTTCCTCAACTATCTGACAACCTCGCGCATTGATGCGCTTAAAAAGGTTTTGTACGGTGGAACGCGCTCGGTAGATACCACCTCGCGTACCGTCTTGGAGCGCGTGCGCATCCCGCAAGACGGCCACTCCTGGGGCAAGGAGTACACCGGCATCGCCAAAGACGGCTACGACATTCGCAACTACACGCCGTATTCGGTGCCCACAGCGGCGCCACCTCCGGCCCCGACGCGACGCCACCTGTTTGCGAGCACATCGCTCAATGACGACATCAACACGCCGCGCTTGCGGACTTTGCCGAACAGCATTTATCGAATCTGGAACTGGGTCTCCATTGAAGGGCCGGTTGCGGGTGAAGACTGCGACCCTGGCTCACGCCGGCGTTGCGGAGAATTCGCGCCAGCTGACTGGACACCTGTACCCGCCAGCGCACTGAATATTCAGAGTTTTAGAACCATTGCAACTGGAACAATTAATGCATTAGATGGACTTGCTGGGAATCCTGCTAGCCCAAACAATCGGGCAGAGATGGACACCCTGTTTGCGACCTATGATATACCGACGAGGATAATTGGCTCAGTCCCGACCGCAATTACCTCAATCAACACACCCAGCGCAAATGGCGGTGCTGCGCAGCCATTCACCAGCCCCGACGTGAGGATCGTCCGCCCCATCGATCGCTATGGCACTTGGGTAAGTGGGCGACTCACTGTTCCGCGCAGCGGCGTATGGCGTTTTGCTGTGGACAGCGATGAGACTGTCGATTTCCGACTTCGTAACCCCGCCGGTACCGTTGATTTAACCTTTGCCGCTTGGTACGGCAGCCACGGCATGTGCAACGGGAATAACGACGCCGTCACTGCCGCCAACCTGGCAGCGATGAGCGTGTGTGCCGAGGTAGTTAATGGGACTACGCGCTTTTTCGGTTCAGCGAATTTGGTCGCAGGCGAACCCTACCAGTTCTTGTTTCGCCATCAGGAAGCGACGGGCAATGATGGGTATCGGCTGCTTTGGACTGATGGGCAGCCCGTGCCAGTATCTGTAATTGAGGACCGAGTGGCTCGGGTGGCGGTTTGTGTCAGCGAAGCCCTGAAAGAAGACAATTGCCTTCCCTATCGCAACACCGTGACCAACGCGATTACCCTTAAGCCCACGGGCCTTCTGCATGAATTCGGCGAGACCGATCGGATGTTTTTCGGCCTGATGACTGGCTCGTTTCAAAACAACACGCAGGGCGGCGTGATCAGGAAAAATTTGGGCTCATTCAAAGACGAGATCAACCTTGCTGATGGCACATTCAAAACCACCTTCAGGGGGATCGTCGATCAGCTCAATCGCTTCCGCATTCGCGGCTATCCGCAGACGCTCAATCGTCTTTCCAATTCCGGCTACGCCGGCTGCGGCGGTATCGGCTGGCGTCCCATTGCCAATAGCGAGTGTCGCGATTGGGGTAATCCGATTGGTGAGATGGTCTACGAAACCATGCGCTATTTCGGTGGTGCGACTCCGTTGTTTGGCTATGCTCAGGCTAATTCCTGGGACAACGATCTCGGCCTGCTTCAGGATCCGTGGAAAGACCCTTACGCGCCCACACCCGCCGGCTTGGGCTTTCGCGCGTGCGCCCTGCCTTTTGCAACGGTGATCAGCGATATCAATCCGTCTTATGACACCGACCTGCCGGGATCTTCCTTTTCATCGATTACCCCGGCCGACCCAACGTTCCCGACTTTCAACGCAACGGCTCTCGGCCAAGATTTGTGGACGCGAGAGGGATTCGGGACCAAGAGCATCTTTATAGGTGAATCGGGCGCTGTGGCGGATGGCGTACCCAGTGCGAAATCAGCCAGTTCATTTGGCAACATTCGCGGCTTGGCGCCAGAGGAACCCACCAAAGCGGGAAGTTTCTATGGCGCGGCTGCGGCTTACTTTGGGCGCAACACCGATGTTCAGCCCACGGCGGCGGTCCCTGGGCTACAAAACGTACAAACCTTCGCGGTTGCTTTGACGTCACCGCTTCCGCGGATCGAGTTTCCAATTACCCGCAACGGCGCGACCCAGACGATCACCTTGATTCCCTTCGCCAAGTCGGTGGCTCATCCTGGACAAGGTGTTGGTAGCGAGTTCCGCATCCCACAAACCCCAGATTTCAGGCCCACAAACACCATCGTTGATTTCTATATCGCCGACTTTGTCAATATGGCCGGTGGCAGAAGCGATGCAACAGTGAATGGTGGGCGCCCCTTTGCCGAATTTAGAATTAATTACGAGGACGTCGAGCAGGGTAACGACCATGATATGGATGCGATTGTTCGCTATACGCTTCAGCAGACGGCAACTGGCGACTTGAGCGTGGATCTGGCGCTTGAGTACCAGGCGGGTAGCGTGGTTCACCACATGGGCTACGTCATTTCCGGTACTACGCGCGATGGCCCGTATTTGGAGATCGTCGACGAGAATCGCAATGAAGATGTACGGGCGAACGATTTGGGCTATCAACGCTATCGTTTTGATACGCCGCCTGGTAAATGGTCCGGTGAATGCTCCGTGGTCACCGACTGCCCGCGCGCCAGTGCCACCGCCGTTTACACCGATCAACGAACGCCGTTACCACGCACTCTTGCAAATGATCGCCTGATGCCGCGAGAAGCGACACGCGTTTTCAGCCCGGGCACCGGCACGACAGCTGAGCTGCTAAAGGATCCTCTGTGGGTGATGGCCAAGTACGGCGGCTCCCGGCGGCCAGCACCTATTAGCGGCCCGATTCCCAACGTGGATTGGGATGAGGACAACGATGGCACGCCAGACAACTACTTCTTGGTGACAAACGCGTTGACGTTGGCCGAACGCCTGCGCAGTGCTTTTATCGCGATTGAAAATCGGGCCAATCCCGCTGGCTCGATTGCGACCAGTTCTTCCCGCGTCGACTCAGATACACTGGTTTATCGTTCGTCCTTTGAGTTTCGCCGCGGTACCGATCAAGGTTGGTTCGGCGATATCGAGGCGAGAAGCTTGAGCCCGCAGGGTGTCGTTGGGGATTTCCCCACTTGGAATGCGGCTTCGCAGCAGCCGGCTGCCTCTGCGCGGCGCATTTTCTATTGGAATCGAACCAACGGTGCAGCGGAGGCATTCACGTCTGCGGTGTTTGGGCCAGCGGCTGATGTCCTCAGGGGACGGCCCATGGGCGATATTGTCAACTCATTGGCCGCGGTTAGCAGCAAGCAGGATTTTGGCTACTGCGCACCACCGGCAATTCTGGCAGCGTCGACACTACCCGCGTCTGTGAAGGCGGCGCGTGATACCGACTGCGACAAGCCCGCACCAGGCTATGACGACTTCCTGAACGAGAAAATCCCGGCTCCGCCTACGGTGCCGCCGGCACCGCGTTTGATTGTCGGCACCAACGACGGTCTGTTGCGGGTCTTGAACGGCTTGACGGGTGCGGAGGAGGCCGCGTTTATGCCCAGTTCTGCGCTGGATGGGTTGAGCATTGATCCGCCGAGCACTGACAATTGGCGCACGCTCACAACATCGAACTATTCCAATCGCCATCGCTATTTCGTAGACGGCCCAGTCACCGTGGGTGACGTGAAGATAGGCGGCGCGTGGTCTACGGTTGCGCTCGCGGCGACTGGCGCTGGCGGGCGCAGCATTATGGCGATTAGGGTCTCCGGGCGCTCCGGGCTGGCGGCCACGGATTTTCTTTGGGAGTTCCGACATCCGGAACTTGGGAATGCGCTCGGCCAGCCCAAGATTGCCCGCCTTAACGATGGGCGCTTTGCCGCTGTGTTCGGCAATGGCGTAAACAGCCTTTACGACAGGGCGTCACTTTTTGTTGTTGACATGGCGACCGGAACGCTGATCAGAAAGATAGATACTGGCGTTGGCGACTCGACTCCGGAATCCAGCTACGCAGGGCGCCCTGGGGTCTATAGATTCAGCATGCCGATCGGTCCCAACGGCTTGTCTGCGCCAACCCCAGTCGACATGAGCGGCGCCAGACGCGATAGTGACGATATTTCCTTCGGTCTTGACCCTGACGTGTATGCAACAGGCACCTTTGACGGGATTGCTGATCTGGTGTACGCGGGCGATTTTCGTGGAAATATGTGGCGCTTTAACATAGACAGTGAAGATCCCAATGACTGGGGTGTCTCGTTTGCTGGCCAACCGCTGTTTGTGACCCGAAACCCACTCGGCGGAACGGGTGAGATTCAGCCCATCACCTCTGCGCCCGCAGTTGCCTTGCATCCGATATCGGGCTTGGCCGTTGCATTCGGCACCGGCCGTTTTGACGTCAATGGTGATGATTTTGCGCGGCCAGAGTATGCGGACAGCTTTTATGCTATCCGAGACAAGAATGCGCGGGTTACTACTCTTGGAAACGTCGTGCAGCAAAACTTGGTCGGAAACAGGATTGTTTCGAATACGAATGTTGATGAGGGTGCCGATGGCTGGTTTATAGACTTCACGGGTTCATTTTCGTTGACAGGCGAGCGAGTCTTGGCTGCGGGCTTGATTCGGCAGGGTGCAATATTCTTCAACACCTTTGCACCGGGCGTTCGCGCGACGCCGTGCGATCCATCGCCACCGCCAGGCGGCTTTTTGATGATCTTGGACCTATTCACCGGCATTGGACGCTATGAAATCATTGATCCCTCGGCGCCGCCTGGAACGGCGGGTACGGCACTGCCGCCGGGTTCACCGAAAGCGCCCCCGACGATTGTTGGCGGTGGCGGATCGCGGGAGCGTCCATTGGATATCTTTATTCGGCCGGACGGTACCACCGTGGTCTTGGATACGCGACGCGGTCGGCAGTCCTGGCGGCAGCTTCGATAAAAATCGTCTTAGGGCCAGCGGGGCGCAGCAGCGCCCCACTGGTATCTGTTTACCCTTAAAGCTTTGATCTGGATCAATTTATGCGCAAGACCCGAGTTAGCGGCTTTACCCTCATTGAACTCTTGATTGCGGTCGCGGTTATCGGGATCCTGTTGGCGATCGCCGTACCGGCGTATACCGATCAGGTGCGCAAAACGCGCCGCGCGCAAGCCAAGGCAGACTTGCAGGAGCTGACCCAAGTGTTAGAGCGCCGCTACACCCTGAGCAACGCGTACAACGACCCGGCGTTTGTGCTTCCGTTCGCCGTTTCGCCGCGACTGGGCGCAGCCTTTTATGACATCACTGCCGTGGTTGCGGCAAACACCTTCACCTTGACTGCGACGCCGTCAGGTGATCAAGCAGAAGATCGCTGCAGTGCGATGACGATCAACCAGACCGGCGTCACTACCCCAACCACCGACGGCTGCTGGAACTAAACTTCCGCGTACATCCAGTGCCAAGGCTCAAAAGCGATGCCTTGTTTGTTGCCTTGTGGGTAGGAAAGAGTAAACCCGAAACGCGAGGCGTTCTGGCAGAGCCAAGCGTAAGCCTGGGTGCTGGCAAAAATCTCTTCCAGTGCGGGTTCGGCTGCTTCCTTTAAGTCAACGGCACACCCGCTGTGGTGTTCGCTGTAGCCGGGCGCTGCGCTGATCTTCAGAATCGCCTGAAGCGCCATTCCGCTATCGAGCTTGGCGCGAATCAGTTCAGTTTGGCGCGCATAGCTGCGAAAGCCCGAGACCACGTTCACGGATACGCCATCAGCGGATGCCGCGTTGATCAGTTGGCGGAGTGAAAAAAGCGCGGCTGGCGCCAACAAAATGGGGCGATCAGGGGCTGTTTCGGCAAACGCTTCCAGCCACATGGCCTCTGGATGGTGGTCGAGGCGGTGTGCGGCGAGATGCGCGGGGCCGATGCCCAGTGATTCGCACAGCGCCCGGCTTAGGCGCTGATAGCAGCGGCGATGGCGGCTATCGCTATCGGCCAAGGCGCTTCTGAGCTGCCGACGAAGCGCCGCTGCCGATGGCCTCAAACCATATGCGCCGAGCTTGGGTATGAAGCCCGATTCAGTGACCCGCCAGCGCGGCAGGTTAAGGACCAAGGTCACCTAGAATAGAGCTGGGTGATCAGCAGGCTCAAGCGATCGAAACTCACGCGGTCCATGTCGTAGAACTCGCAGCCAACGCGACCGCCGTCGTTGTAAACCAGCATCACCGATGCCTCGATCGTGAGGTCTAGGCCCATGTGCAGTTTCAGGTGCAAGCGATCGCCCGGGCGCAGGTAAAAACCGGGCGGCTGCGAAACCATCACGCCATTGAGCGAGATATCAAGCGTTTGGCAATCCCAGGTTTGATCCGCGCGGGTCAGCCGTGCGGTGCCATGAAGCGGAAAGCGCGGTTCGACGCGGCGGTCTTCTTGATAGGTATTCATGGCGCAGACTGTAACGCAGGCGGTGTCTCAAAGATCGGCGACACCATCACGATGACGCCCACGCGGGAGTGATCGAAGTAAACAGGTGTATTAAGGCGTATCTGCTGGCGCTGGCGCACACGAAACAACTCACCGGGCGAGCCTGCTGCTAAGTCTATCCGCACGCTGGGGGCATCACTGCCGTTTTGCGCTTCAATGATTCCGCCAAATGTGCCGCTGTTTTCGGTGTCCTCTAACCTAACCTCAGTGCCATTGAGTGGTTGAATCCAGCCGGCGTGGTAAAGCACGCGCAGGCCAGCTGCATTCAGACGACCCGTCTGTCGGCCCAGTTTGAGCTTCGTGATGGGCGCAAGCCGGTAAAACGCGGGGTCCAAAGGATTGGCTTGATCTGCAAGATCCGCTTCACCCAAGGTGCGTCCGCCGTAGACAGGTATCGAGGCAATCGGCGTTGCTTTGCTGCTGGCGCCATCACGCAAAAACACGACCAATTCGACGGCCAAGTGTTTGAGCGCAGGCGGCGCTGCCGTTTCAGCGGGGCCTGCCGGCTGCGCGGCTTGCGCCCACGCGAACCCACTCAGCAGCAGCAAAAATGGCGCGAGTAAGCGGGGTGCGTGGGCAAACTTCATCAGATTAACTGGCTCAATAAACGGTG
>Ga0335395_10002971_pt1 | contig 10535 bp, 9 predicted proteins | sample MAT02_FD_205744 | JGI IMG/M metagenome (GOLD analysis project Ga0335395, IMG submission 205744) | Freshwater microbial communities from Lake Fryxell liftoff mats and glacier meltwater in Antarctica - MAT-02 (spades assembly) (version 2) ...
CAGGCGCCCAGGTTCGCAAGGCCGAGCGCGGCACCACCATCGTTTTATGGAAGCAGGCGACGTCCCGCGTCGATGATGAGAGCCATGACGGCGATGCCAGCCATGGCCGCATTTTCGCGCGCGCCTTCACGGTGTTCAACATCGCACAAGTCGAGGGTTACGAGCCCGCACCAGTCGCGATGCTCCCGGAAAGCGATCTCATCGACCACGCCGATGCATTCGTCGCGGCTCTGCAGATACCGATTACCGTCGGCGCTTATGACGCGCACTACCGGATTGATCTCGATCATATCTTCATGCCGCCGTTTGCCGCATTCTGCGATGCCACCGGGCATCTCGGCACCCTGATCCACGAATGTGCCCATGCGACCAGGGCGAAGCACCGTCTCGACCGCAACTTTGCCGAGCGCTTCAACCGCGACAGCCGTGCCATCGAGGAAGCCTGCGCCGAACTGACCGACAGCTATATCCTCGCCGATCTCGGCATCGCCCACCATCCCCGGCCGGACCATGCTGCATACGTAGCTTCGTGGCTGCGTGTGCTGAAGGACGACCCGCGCGCGATATTCACCGCCGCCAGTAAAGCCCAGCAAGCCGCCGACTGGATGCACGACCGGCAGCAACGAACAGAGGCGATTGCCGCTTGAACGGCGACACGAATCTCGCGCCGGAATTTCAATTCAGGGCTGGACTGTCAGGATAAGTAGCCGAAATTTCCAGCGCGCTCATCGGCGCCGAACTTGGATTGCCGGTCACCCATCTCGACAACCACGCGAGCTACACCGCGTCCTGGATCAAGATCCTGAAGGACGATGAGAAGGCGCTGTTCTCTGCCGCCGCCAAGGCCGAAGCTGCCGCTGGCTATCTGTTGACGCGTGCAGAACAGAACATGAACAATGTCGACGAAATCGAGGAAGATTTCGACGACGCTTTGCCCACCGCAGCCTGACAGGATCAAAGCCATGGCACCCAGAAAACCACCCCCCGCGCGTAAGCGTTCGGGCTGAGCCGCGTTGCGATAATTCCGGCCGAAGGCAAATGAGGACCGACGGTCTCCTTCTGGAGTCCAGAAGGAGCCTTGCAGGTGTCGAGCATCGAGATCATCCGCACTGTGCACGGCGTTGACAAAGCAGCGTTCCACGAAAACCTCCGCTGGTTGATCCCTGCCGATCGCGTCTTGCGGCTCGAGCATGGCCCGAGCGGCACGACCATCGTCCTTGAACCACTAGAAGCAGCCGACACCACTACTCCGTCAGTCTGAAGGCGGTCCCGCCATGCGTATCTCAGGGCTTGCTGTCCTTTCGCCAAGGCACCTGCCGCCAGCGGAATTGCGCACCAACGAACGGCTGATCAAGTCGGCGCCGATCGCCGACGGACGTCCTACCATCGATTTCCACGGCATCGCTGTTGAGGCACATCGCTACGGCTTCTTCCTGAACACGGCGCTTGTTCTGGAAGATGACCGACCGGTCGACGTCTCCGACACGCTTTGGGCGATCCTCGAAGCGGCCGAGCGTCAGGGCTGTGGCTGGCTGCTCATTGATCGTGACGAACCAGTGTGCACCGAATTGCCGCTGCTCAGTTGATCAGAGCCGGGGTGGCGTAGCCGGGGCGGGCAGCTGGTCGCGGAGAGCGACCCCTTCACACCTTGCGGGTCCGTCGGCGAGAGGTGAGCCCTGACCGAAACCCCTATGCTCGGGAAGGCTCGGCGGTCCCCCCAATTTTGCGGTGGCCGCGTCGGCGCAAACGCTGCCGCCGGCACCACAAAATCGGCTCCCCCACCGCCCGTAGGCGCAGCTTTGCTGCGGCGATTTCCGAGCACCGTTGCCCCGGTCATTTTGGGCTCACGCCGACGGATTTCCCGCAGGTGTAACTCAGAAGACCTTCGATGCAGACCAGTCTTGCCGCCCAGCTTATCGCGCTCGGCCTTGAAAATCTGAACGTCCGCGATGCCGAATCCGGCACACTGGAAATCCCGTCCGACGATGCAATGTGCCAGACCGTCACCGCCTGCTGGAACGATCTCTTTGGCCTGTTCGCGGACACGCCGATGGAGCGCGCCGGCGAAGACCTCGCCTGGGGGTTCGTCAACATCTTCCACAAGGCCGCCGAGAAGCAGGAACGCCTGCTCGATGATGCGACCGACCAGATCCGTCTGGCAATCGCTGAAGACGACCAGAGCGAAATCGCCTCGAGCAACCTTGAAGAAGCCATCGAAAAGGCACGCAAAGCCGAAGAGGCAATGCAGGCCTTCCAGACGATGCGGGAAGAAGCTGCCATGCTCTACTGCAGCGAAACCACCCACAGCTGGCGTCCGTTCAGCGGCGCACGCAACGCCAAGTGGGTCACGTCGGCGATGGTCGAAGGCCGCGCCTACCTCAAGGCTCGCTCCGACACCAAGCGCGCCCAGGCAGTGCCACAAGGCACACCGGTGGTGTTCAGCGGCGGACGCATGAAGATCGATGCGGTTGACGCAACCGAATTTGCCGACAACCTCTTCCGCACCCTCGACCGGGTTCGCGAGCGTGTGGGGGACAGGGTTCTCGTCCATGGCGGCGACAGCAAGGGCATTGACCGCTTTGCAGCAGGCTGGGCCGAACGTCACAAGATCCCGCAGGTCATCTTCAACCTCGACATGCGGCTCGGTCAACGCGCCGGGTTCAAGCGCAACGAGCAGTTCCTCAGCCTCAACCCGCGCTACGTCATCGCCTATCCGGGCAACGGTGTCCTCGAGCGCCTGGTCATCGACGCCAAGCAGCGCCGGATCAACGTCGTCGACCGCCGCGGGCCTCTTGGAACCCCGCCTGCACAGGCTGCTGCCAAGGCCGCATGACGCGCATCGCCGGCATCGACCTTCGGGTCGGTGCCGGCGCTTTTTTGAACCTCATCACCTTCACGGAGAACAGCGATGTACAACCCCTTCATGGACCAGAGGCACCTGGCCAGGTTTGCGGTGCGACAGGCCTTTCAAAAGGGCAATGTCTGTCATGTCGTTGCCACCGGCGAGCCGATCGCGCCTTTCATTGTCATCGATGATTACACGCTGTTCGCGCTTGCCGACCAGGTTGACCCGCATGACGTGATGTTCAGTGCAGACCCCTTCGCCGATGCCGTAGCGTGACGGGCGTCCAGCATGACCGGAAATGTTTGAATTAATCCGGCCAATGACGGGTATTTTTAAATATGCCCCTTGCCAACGCCGCCATTGGCACTTCCGCAAAACCGGTAAGAGTGGTGAAAATCTGATATTTGGTACCCGTGTGCTGTTCGTCCGATTTCAGGCGGAAAAGCGGCCCGGCGGCAGTCGCCCAATCTCAGTCGTGGCGGGTAGGGCTGGAGAATGTCAGCTTCGCGCCCTCATTGCCGACATCGGCCCAACCTTCTGCAAGTGCCAGAAGCGGACATCCCGTCAATCGCCCGTTTTGATGCTGCGGTGATGGCTGGCTATGGCGCTCCCAGCTTCAGTGTTGCTTGCGTCCCGGTCTGGTGGTCACTGCGTTTGCCCAGCGTCAATTGGCCGTTGGCGCCAAGGGTCAGATCAAGTGCAATCGCCAAACCAAGGCCATGGCCCGGCATTGCTTCGTCAAGCCGCACACCGGGTTTCCACAAGCTTTCCACCGTTTCGGCGGGAATGCCGGAGCCATCGTCGATCACCGATATGACAACGCTACCGTTCCAAGTTTCCCAGCGCACTTCGACCTGGGTGCGGGCCCATTTGCCGGCGTTGTCGAGCAGGTTGGACAGGATTTCCGCAAATGCATCGGGATCAATGGCAACTCGCAGCGGCGGGCCATCGGCCGTGAATATTATACGGCGGGCGGCGTGCAGGCGGCGCATGGCGCTGATCAACGGTTCGAGCGCGTTGGGAAGGCTGGTTTCGATGACAGCGCCCTGGCCGGCGGCAGCCCTGGCGCGCGCCAGATGCCAATCGAGGCGGCGGGCCATCGCCGTGCATTCGGCCATCAATGTTGTGCCAGCCGGATGATCTGCCAGCGTTTCGGCTTCGTCGGTCAACACCGCGAGCGACGTGCGCAAACCATGGGCCAGATTGCCGGCTTCGATGCGGGCGGCCGTCACCATGGCTTCACGGCTTTCGATCAGGCGATCGAGATCATTGGCCAGCGGCACGATTTCCGCCGGCCATGTGCTGCCCATACGCTGGTCGAGCCCGGCGCGCACACGCGCGATGCTGAAGGCCAGCCGGTCGAGCGGCCGCGTCGCGAACCGCAAGGCAATCAAGGCGCCGACGATCAACAGCAGCGCCATGGCGGCCATCCAAGCCAGCAATTCTTGTTGAAACGCGGTCACGGCGGCATCAAGGTGGCGTGTGTCGGTCGCGATCAGATATTGCAGGGGACTGTGCCCGGCTGGCCGATGCGTTGTGCCATAGATCATGGCGTCGCCGAACGGTCCGCGGGTTCGCATGTGGACAACAGACGTTTCACCGGTCAGCCGGCCCGGCAGTTGCCGTTCGCCCAGCGATGGTGACCGCAACACAATGGCGCTGACACTGCCGACCTGCCAGTAATAGCCTGAACCGGCGGCACCATAGCGCGGATCGGACAGGGGGCGAGACAATTTGGGCTGCCCGCCTGTATCAAATTCCGTCAAGCCGACCAGCTCGGCCAGATGCTCCTCAAGCTCGGCGTGGAATACCCTTTCGACATGGCGGCGGAACAGGGCGCTGGCCGACACGCCCACCAGCACCAGCCCGCCAATCACCCATGCCAGCATGGCGAGCGCAAAGCGCGCGCGCAGGCTGGATTGGCCGCCACCGGTCATCATGGTTCGAGCCTGTAGCCAAGGCCGCGCACCGTGGTGATTGCGCCAGCGCCAAGCTTGCGGCGCAGCCGGCTGACCTGCACCTCCAGTGTGTTCCAGTCGCGCTCGGCCGCCAGCGGATACAGGCGTTCAAGCAGATCGGCCTGGGACAGGATATGGCCGGGTCGGCGCATGAACGCCTCCAGCAGGCGATATTCCTGTCGCGACAGATCGAGCGGCGCACCTTCGCGGCTGGCAATGCGCGCAACCGGGTCAAGCGCCAGATCGCCGGCCTTCAACACGGGTGCGCCGTGATCTTCGTGACGGCGGATCTGCGCGTGCAGGCGTGCAATGAGTTCTTCCGAATGCACGGGCTTCACTACGAAATCATCTGCGCCGGCATTCAGGCCCTCCACCTTTTCCTGCCAGTTCCCGCGCGCGGTCAAAATGATCACCGGCACCCGGATACCCTGGGCGCGCCACTGGCGCAGCAGGCTGAGGCCATCAATGCCGGGCAAGCCAAGATCGAGTATCACGGCACTGTGCGCATCAATATCTGGCCAGGCTAGCGCGCTGTTGCCGTCGGCGGCGCGGTCCACGGCGAAACCGGCTGCCGTCAGCCGCTTTGAAAGGCGGCTTGCCAATTCCACATCGTCTTCAACCAGCAGCAAGCGCATCGGCCCTTCTCCAATTCTCCTTCATCACTGCCAACCATGCCGCAGGAATCTTGCAACAGGCTGACAGATTGTCAGGTTGGTGCAAGCTTATGCTGGCATTTGGCGTTCATGTTCAGACATGCCGCCTCGGTTCTCATTGCTGCAACGCTGTCGGGGTGTGGCCAAACCACGCCTGATCCGGCGCCGCAAAGGCCAAAGCCGATTGCCGCCCGCACGGCCGTCGCCGCAGCGGCCACCGAAATGACTCTGGCGCAATTGCCGGCCACAGTGGTGCAGCCGCCGGGATCGCGCGCGGCCGTGGCGACGCCGTTTGCCGGGCTGGTCCGCTCCGTGCATGTGCAGCCGGGGCAAGTGGTGAAGCGGGGCCAGTTGCTGGCCGTGCTGGTGAGCCGCGATGCCATGGCGTTGGCGGCCGAACTGGCGCAGGCACAGTCGCGCCGCAGCCTTGCGTCGGCAGAAGCGGCACGCATGGCAGAACTGTCGCGCGCCGGCGTGGTGGCAGGCAGCCGGGCCGATGTCGCCATGGCCGCTGGCAACCAGGCCGCCGTCAGTGCCCGCGCCGCCCAGACCATGATCAGTCAAGCGGGCGTTGCTCGCGACGGCACAATCAGACTGACGGCGCCGATCGCCGGAAGGGTCGTGAGCATGGACATGGACGTCGGCGCGGCCGTGGATAGCATGACCGCCCCCATCATCATCGAACGCGAGGGCAGCCGTTGGCTGGCGGTGCAGATCCCGGAACGCCTGGCATCCGCCGTTCGCGCCGGCTTGCCGGTCACCGCTGATGACGGCCAATCCGGCCGGCTGGAAACCGTGGCCGCCTCGCTTGATCCGGCCACCCGGGCCTTTGCGGCGCGGGCCCGGCTGGCCGATGGCGGCGCGCCGCTGACCAGCGGGCGCTTGTTGCGCCTGACCATCCGGGCGCCAGCGCCAGATGGGGCCGTGCGTGTGCCGGCAGCCGCCGTCGCTTCGGAAAATGGCAAGGATCTGGTGTTCGTCAAGTCTGGCAATGGCTTTGCCGCGCGGCCGGTCACCAGGGTGGGCAGCGGCGATCCGGCGGTGATCACCGCCGGGCTGAAAGCCGGTGAGGCCGTGGCCATCACCAACCTTCCCGAACTGCGTGCGGCGGCAGAGCGCTGATGCTTGGCCGGTTGGTTGAAATGGCGCTGACACGGCGCTGGTGGACGGCAACGCTGTCGTTGCTGGTGGCGATTGCCGGGGTGTGGTCGTTCATCACGCTGCCTATCGATGCCTTTCCCGAAATCGCGCCGACGCAGGTGAAATTGATCCTGAAGGCACCGGGCATGACGCCCGAAGAGGTGGAAGCCCGCGTCATCACGCCAATCGAGCAGCAGATGCTGGGCATGCCCGATCAGCAGATGCTGCGATCGGTGGCCAAATATGCCATCGCCGATATCACCATCAGTTTTTCCGATGCCGCCGATATCTATTGGGCGCGCGCCCAGGTGTCGGAGCGGTTCGCCGCTGTCATCGGCGATCTGCCGCCTGGCGTCAGCGGCGGCCTTGCGCCGATTTCAACGCCACTATCCGATATTTTGATGTTCACGCTCGACGGCCCGCAAAGCCTGGCCGAACGCCGGCGCGCGCTGGATTACACCGTGCGTCCGGCACTGCGCACCGTTCCGGGTGTTGCCGATGTCAACGTGCTGGGTGGCCGTGTGGAGACGTTCGAGGTGGTGCCCGACATGGCCGCAATGGCTGCGGCGGGCATCGATCTGGATATGCTGCGCACCAGCGTGATGGACGGCAACCGCAACGATGGGGCGGGCCGCGCCGGCGCCGGGGAATCGACGCTGATCGTGCGCAGCGTCGGCGCTGTCACAAATTTGGATGAGCTGGGCGCCACGGTCATTCGCGCAGGTGCGTCCGGCCCGGTGCGGGTGCGCGATGTGGCGCAGGTGCGCATCGGCAGCCTGGCGCGCTACGGCGCGGTCACGGCCGGGGGCAAGGGCGAAACCGTGCAGGCGGTGGTGATCGGCTTGCGCGGCGCCAATGCCGCTGAAGTGGTGGGGGGTATCAAGGCGCGGCTGGCCGAATTGGAGCCAAGCTTGGCAGCCGGCATGAAAATCAATGTCTTTTATGATCGATCGGAACTGATCGATCACGCCGTGGGCACCGTCGAGGAAGCGCTTCTCGAAGCCGCCGTGCTGGTGATCGTGCTGCTGCTGCTGTTCCTGGGCGACTGGCGCGCCGCGCTGGTGGTGACAGCGGCGCTGCCGATGGCGGCGCTGATCACCTTCATCCTGATGCGCAGCTTTGGCCTCACCGCCAATCTGATGAGCCTGGGCGGCCTGGCCATCGCCATAGGCTTGCTGGTGGACGGCGCGGTGGTGGTGGTGGAGAACATCGTCGAGCATCTGGCACGCGCCGATTCCCCGGGCTCTCGATCGCTCCGGGTCGGACTGGCCACCGACGAGGTGATCCAGCCGGTGGCATCCGGTATCCTGATCATCATCCTGGTGTTCCTGCCGCTGCTGGCGCTCGAGGGACTGGAAGGCAAATTGTTCGCGCCGGTCGCGGTCACCATCGTGCTGGCGCTGGCATCATCCTTGCTGCTGGCGCTCACGCTGATCCCGATGCTGGCCGATGTGGCGCTCAAGGCGCACGCGGAAGGCCACGAACCCTGGCTGATGCGCAAGCTCAACCCCTTTTATGGCCGCATGCTTGTTGCCGCGCGTGGGCACCAGCGGCTCGTTGCCGGTATCGCCGTGGCCGCTCTCGTGCTTGCTGGCTTTGCCTATACGCAGGTTGGCAAGATTTTCCTGCCCACGCTCGATGAAGGCGCAGTGCTGGTTCAGTTGGCCAAGCAGCCTTCCGTCGGCTTGCAGCATAGCATCGATGGCGATGTGGCGGTGCAGAAAACCGTGCTCGCCGCCGTGCCGGAAGTGACGGGCGCCATTGCCCGGCTAGGCGCGGACGAACTGGGCCTTGATCCCATGGCGCTGAACGAAACCGACATGTTTCTGGCGCTGAAGCCGCGCGCACAATGGGGCGTGGCCAGCAAGGCCGAACTGACCGACAACATCCGTGCGGCGCTGGCCAGCCACCCCGGCATCCAGCCCAGTTACACCCAGCCCATCGAAATGCGCGTATCGGAAATGCTCACCGGCAGCCGCGGCGATCTGGCGGTGAAGATCTTCGGCCCCGATCTGGCCGAACTGTCGCGGTTGGCCGGCGCGGTCGCGGCCCAGCTGCGCGCCACGCCGGGTGCCACCGAAGTCATCACCGTGGCCGATGAAAGCGTCAATTATCTGCAACTGGGCATCGATCGTGAAGCCGCCGGCCGCGCCGGGCTGACCGTCACGCAGGTGCAAGATGTGCTGCGTGCCCAATTGGAAGGCTTGCCTGCCGGCACTGTCACGCTCGGACTGCGCCGGGTGCCGGTAATGATCAATGCCGGCACCAGCACCGCTGCCGATGGCACAGCCGCGTTGATCGATACGCCATTGATCGGTGCCGGCGGCCAGCAGGTGCGCGCTGGTGATGTGGCGCTGCCGGCGCGCGTGGCGGGGCCGGTCAAGCTGGAGCATGAAAACGGCTCGCGCTTCGCGCTGGTGCAGGCGTTTGTTTCGGGGCGTGATATTGTGGGCTATGTCGCCGACGCGCAGGCCCGCATCGCGGCAAAAGTGCCGATGCCACAGGGCTATCGCATCGTTTGGGGCGGGCAATTTGAAAACCAGCAGCGCGCCGCTGCCCGGCTGTCGCTGGTGCTTCCGGTGGCGCTGGCGCTGATCCTTGGGCTGCTAGTGCTCACCTTCCGCGCGCTGCGTCCCGCCGTGTTGATCCTGCTGATGATCCCGTTTGCCATGGTCGGCGGCATCCTCGCGCTGTGGGCCAGCGGTGAATATCTGTCGGTGCCGGCATCCGTTGGTTTCATCGCGCTGCTTGGTATCGCGGTGCTCAATGGCCTGGTGATGGTGAGCTATATCCGCCAGCTTCGCGGCGAAGGCCTGCCGTTGGCGCAGGCCGTGGAACAGGGCGCCCGCCGCCGTCTGCGCCCGGTGTTGATGACTGCCAGCATCGCCGCCTTTGGCCTGGTGCCGCTGTTGTTTGCCACGGGGCCGGGATCGGAAATCCAGAAACCGCTGGCCATCGTGGTGATCGGCGGGCTGGTCAGCGCGACGCTGCTCACCCTGGTGCTGCTGCCGCTTCTCTATGCCCGGTTTGGCGAGGCGAAATCCGCATGAAACCGATTGCCGCTCTCCTGTTCCTGATCGCCGCAGGGCCCGCGCTGGCCGAACCCGGCCTGCCACCCGAAGCCGCAGTGGCTGCAGCGCTGGACAATCATCCCAGCGTCTTGGCGGCGCGGGCGCGCATCGGATCGGCGCGCGCCGATGCCCGCATGCTCGCCGTGGGCCCGCAAGAAGTGGTGGTGCAAGGCACGATCCAACGGCGCGATGTAAGCGGGGTGGGCATGGTGCCCGAATATGATCTGCAATTCACCCGGCCGTTCCGCCTGCCCGGCAAGGCCGCCATCGACCGCCGGGTGGGGGCGGCCGAAATCAGTGGGGCCGATAACCGTGCCGACGATGCCCGCCACCAGGCCGCACTGATGCTGTCACGGCAATGGTGGGCGTGGACGGGCGCTGCCGCGGAAAGCCGCACGCTGGGTGCAGCGGCCGATCTGATGGCCACTGCTGTCGCTGCCACGCGCCAGCGGCTCCGGCTGCGCGACGCCAGCGCGCTTGAGCTTGATACGGCGCAGGCCGCCGAAGCTGCTGCCCGCGCCGCCGCGTTGCAGGCCGCCGCCCGCGAAACCGGCGCGCGCGCCTTGCTGGCCGCCAGCTTCCCCGATCTGCCGCTGCCAGCCGCTGCGCCGCCGCTTCCGGTGCCGGCGCTGCCCGCCGAAGGCCCGGCGCGGTTGGCGGTGCTGGTTGTCGAACGCAGCCACGAAATCGGCGCTTCGGTTGCTGATCTGGCGCGAGCCCAAGCGTTGCAGGCCCGCGCAGCCCGCGACCGCATTGCCGATCCCAGCATCGGGCTGCGCGGCTTTTCCGAACAGGGCGGCAAAGAACGCGGCTTCGGGCTGATCTTTTCAATGCCGCTTGGCGGACGCTCACGCAGCGCCGCTGCCGA
>Ga0335395_10002972_pt1 | contig 10529 bp, 7 predicted proteins | sample MAT02_FD_205744 | JGI IMG/M metagenome (GOLD analysis project Ga0335395, IMG submission 205744) | Freshwater microbial communities from Lake Fryxell liftoff mats and glacier meltwater in Antarctica - MAT-02 (spades assembly) (version 2) ...
GTCCGCCGTCGAACCGTCGCGGCCGCAGTCATAAATGCTATGACCCGCGTATAACCGAGTCTCAAAACCAAACCGCCGTCGGCGCCTAAATCACGGCGCCGACGGCGGCTAGCTATTGCCCCTCCTGGGCTCGAACCAGGACTCTTCTGATCCAGAATGTGGCTGATCAGCACACAGACATGACCGCCGCGTTTCCGGACACTCGCGGACAGCAAACCCGCCGCGAAGCCAACACCCAAACATCGTAGTGTCAAGTGTTTTCTGTGGACGACCTTTGCACTTCAACGAGTTCCGCCACGCTATCGCAATGGGACCAGATCGCCGAAGTTCCGGGAAAACTGCCGCACCTGCGTCGCGGCCAACGAGTCGGGATTGATCGACGTGATCGTCGGCGGTTGAAAGCCAAACAAACTGAACGCAAACAGCGTCCCCCCGGCCACCACCCAGCGCCGCGAAGCCGAATCCGCAAGGACACTGACGCTGACCGCCGGGGCGCCGAGCGATGGCGGTAGGGGTATCTGCTGGGCCTCGCCGGAGCGGGGATCGATGACCGAGAGTGCGCCCGACCCCGGCCCGAAGCGCGTCCCCGGATCGGGAACCACGATGAGACGTCGTGCTCGATCAAACGCCGGTTTCCCTTGTCCGACCACCGCCACCGCACGGCAAGCCATGGGTGTGCAGAGGTGAACATGCCCCGCTTGTTGCACCGCCACTGAGTCCGCCACGCCAAACGGGATCGCACTCAAAATCAGTCCCGCGTAGCCGGCACCCTGCCGCAGCGGAATAGAGTCCCGCATTGCCAGCGACCGCAGGCTCAGAATCCACACGTACGCCTGACGCACCGCAGCACGGCCCGCGGGGCGACTGCCAGCAACGAAGAGGACTGAGTCTCCGCGCCACATCCCGACCACTGCACCACCTGACTCCACCGAATCAATCGTCTGCGAGATGGTGCTGGTCCGCACGTCGACCACGGCTACAGCAGGGACACCGGCACGGCCGCTCGCGACAACGAACACACGCTGCACCGTGGTGTCGATAGCGCAATCGAAAAGGTACCCGAGACTCACGTCCGCGATGGATGCTGGCGCACGCTCCAAGTCGGGGGCAAGTAGGGTACGAACGACGCGCAGGCTTGATCGGTCGAGCACTTGGAGCTGTCGATCATTGTCCGTCTCGAACGAAGAGACGAGCACACGCCCACCCCCCAGCGACCCACCGCAACGGGTACCGGCGCGTGCGGTTACGGGTCCATCGGAGAGCGCGAGGGTGGGCGAGACGGTGATGGCCTGTGCAACGCCCCCGTCGGTCGCTGCCAGGGCAACAGGAACACTCCGGTCGCGTGCTGGGGATTCCACCACCGATGTACACGCGACCACGGTGGCGAGGACACCGAGCACGGCAAATTGATGCTTGCACATAGAAACTCTCTGAGAGGCGGCGAGTCCGCTTCTGCGGGCTCACCGCACGTCGGATCGGATTGGAGTCAGTTCGCGAACGCGCTTCGGAAGCCTGATGCCGTACCACTCGGATCGGTCACGTCACACCGAAACTCAATCTGATCGCCGGAAACAAAATTCTGTGTAATTGATGTCGTCGTGTTACCCGAATCGAAGAATGCGCCTTCATTGTATGCAATGAACCAGCGGTACGAATAGGAGCCGAGCCCACCAGCCGCTGTGCACGTAAATGTGTTGTCTCCGACAACGGCATGTACCGGGCCATTCACAGTGACGGAGAGCGGAGCGCGGAGCGTGCGAAACGCGTCGAGCTTACCGGCCCCAAAGTCGTCTGAGCGCCCCCATCCGATGGCTCGCGAGCGAATCCGGTCTCGGACCTGGGCTGCCGTCAGATTCGGCGAATCGGTCAGGAGCAACGCGGCGACCCCCGACACCTGTGGCGCTGCCGCGGACGTCCCACCGAACTCCTGCCGAAACTGCGGCCCCAACGGGCCGCTACACTGGTTCAGGGGATTGTCCGTCGTCACGACGTCTGTTACTGACGGGCATGGTCCATTCTCGGTTAGGAAGGAGCTCGGAGCGACGACATCGATCCTACCTCGCGGTGCGTATTGGGCTATCTGGCCAGTGCGACTAATCGCGCTCACAGAAATGACGTTTGTATTGACGGCCGGATATGCGACACCGCCGGGCGCGGACGGAAATACCTGACGCTGGCCCTCGTTACCTGCCGAGAAAACAACCACGGCGCCGCGGCCACCGCGGCCGCGAGTAACGGCGTTTGCGATGGCGGCGTCCAGCGCCGGGTCGGCCGCGCAAGCCACCGGGCGAAAGTTTGAACCGAGCCTGATGCACCCCCATGAGTTATTCAGAATGTGTGCTCCGAATACACTCCACGCCGCGTTGATCGCTTGAGCGATCTGGGCATTTGAGGCGCTACAGGACACACTCTGGACAGAGCACCGAAAAATTCTCACGGGCAGAATAAAGGCGTCAGGCGCAATGCCAACGATGCCGACACCATTGTCACGAGCCGCTCCGATGATGCCCGCGACTGCCGTCCCATGTCGCTCTGTTGCGAGCGGCGCATCAACGCAGTTCGCACACGCATTCGCTGTACCCGTGAACGCATCGTAACCGAAGAGCACTCGACCGCTCAGATCAACATTTGCCGAGCTCACACCATCGTCAAAAACCGCGACGACCATTCCTCCAGCGCTCGGAAGACCGCCGCCCCGGTTGATCAGCCATGCAGACCGTGCGCGGATATCGACCGGCACATTATTGAACAGCGTTGCGTTCTCGAGGTAGTACTGGAGCGAAAAGTGGGGATCGTTGCTCAGGGGGGCCTGCGCGAGTCGATTCCCTGCTTGGACACGGTCTGGACTTACCCACTCGACGGCCGCTGACTGCTCCAGCTCACTCGAGACTGCATATTGATCCTTTGGGCCAGCACGCTCTTGTCGTAGCCAGTACTCAAAGCGGCCGGAATCTGGCGCCGGACGCGCGACCACCGCCAGGCCGTGACGACGCAGCAACTGAGCGATTACGCGACTGTCCACTGACTCGCGGAACTTGATTGAGATCAAATTTACCGGGAAGATGTCGCTTGTATCGCCCTCGAATCGCAGGACTGGCATTGCGAATGTGACACCGGGCAAGCCCCCGAGACTGTCACGCGTTCTGCGAACGTTCTCGTCCCGGGTCGGAAGCACAACTAGCATGTGACGCGCCCGTTGTGGCACGAGCTCAGATCTAGCGTTCCGGATACCCATTTCTGCGAGTAGGCCGTCACCATTGTGCGCGAGTTGACGCTCGCGCCCGCGCAGAGCAACCGAGTCGATTTCGATTACCCACCGCCCTAGTTGGGCGATTAGCTGTGGACTGCTGTCGTCTGCGTGGCGCGACAAGGAAAAGCGCATCAGTGAATCCGACGCGATCCTCTGCGCTGAAAGCGTTGGTACACGGTCGGGAGCGACAGGCGGTTCGTTGGTGCACGCAGCAGCGGCGACCACGGTTGCAAGGAGCAATGACGTACGGACTGAGATGCGCTTGTACACCGTTCGCATGCGAGTGTGGATGGCTGAGAGTGATGATACGGAAGTGAGAGTTTCGGTGGCGACCAAGTGCCACGAGGCAGAGTACGTGGACTGAAAAGGATCACATCGCCGTTCTGCAGCTGAGAACGACTGGTTGGCAGGCGGCCAACACAGTCGAAATGGCGATTCCTGACAGATGCCCAAGCTTATCCAAGCTCAATCGTCGCATATGCGGTCCTTCAACGCAAAAGTTGACGTGGTTCGGCAGCAACAGTGCAATAACGAACTAAAACGATGATCCTGCTCTTGCTTGAGGTACGCAAGTATCTCGCGTTATGGAACAAACAATCGTTACGATAAAAGCGCATTCCAAGTATATGTCTGCTAAATCGTGCACGATTGGAAGATCAATTACAGGAACGCATCGGACTCAGCTGTTCTTTGGCTTCAGCTGTTCGTGAGATCGCATATTGGGTGCAAGTGGCACAGTGGTTAGCCTGCACACCCAACCGGCAACCAGCCAGAAGCGTTGATGAGGTTCCTCCTGAAGAACACGTCCGGTGGGCTCCCGATTCGGCACCCCGCGTCGATACCGAAGGACGCACCCATCGTCAGTCTGTTGCTGAACACAGTTCGTTCCCCGGACGCCTCGCCGTACGTGTTTCCAAAGGCGACGAACCTCACGAGACACGTGAGTGAGAGTTTCGGTGAAAGTGCACCCCTTGCACGAATTCGGTATCTCGGTGGCACCCGCCACGGACGCATTCCGGGCCGCTGACGTGTCCCGCAGCCCAAGGTCGCGACGAGCTCATGAATCAGGGTGCACGAACGCACTCCTCAGGCGACAGACGATGAGCCGCGCTGGCGGTCAGCAGGAAAAAGGAACCACGCCGGGTGTCCTCGAAATGCCCGACCGTAAGCATGGCAGCGCAATGAGTGCACTGTCACCGATTCGCCACCGACTAGTGCCGTCACCATTTCATGCCATCGATTCATGGTCGGAAGCGCCGTCCAGCGTGCGGCCGTCCTAACTGCTGCGGGTACTCGCGGGGACGGTGGATCGACGTCCTGCTGTCCTGCAGACTCCTGCATCTGACCGGCAGCGCCCGAGACCGTGATACTGCTCAGTTGGCCGCGGGCGTGGTACCAACAAGTGCGCACTGCCAACGACGCCCCGGATCTGCGCGTCCCTTTCCTCCAACACGTCGAGGGACGTGCGTCACGGCGTCCAGTCCGCAAAAGCCCCAATCAACGGATCAGCGAACGGAACTAGCCGCAGGTTACGTCAGCGTGTGTCGCCCGTTCGCGAGTGCGGTATGCGCGGAGCACGGCGACCGGGAGAACGGCTCTCTCGCGCGGCCATCGACGTGCCGTCAGAGACGACCGGCCGCCCCCGGAAACCGAAAGCCCGGCCGCCTGATCGGCAGCCGGGCCCTCGCATATTGCCCCTCCTGGGCTCGAACCAGGACTCTTCTGATCCAGAATCAGACATGTTGCCAGTTACACCAAGGGGCACCTCTCCCCGACCAACACTCCAGCCGAGTCCCTCAAAACTACGCCCCAACCTCCCCGCCTTCAAGGGGACAAACATCTCAACACACGAACACCCCGGAAGCAAACCCAGACACCACAATGTCGGCTAGCTTCCCCCCCAGTGACACGCCCTCTCCAACTCGCCCGACGCGCCAGCTTCCTCGCCCTCGCCACGCTGCTCATCATCGGCTGCCGCGCCGGTTGGGACGCCCTCGGCTCCTCCCCCGCCCGCGCGCAGGCCAACGGCGTCACCTTCGCCGATGCGCTCTACCGACGCTACCTGATCGTCGAACGCGCCCCCTTCTACGCTGCCGCACGCGCCAAGCTGGGGAAGCGCGCGCTCTCGCCCTCCGGCGTCTTCGACGACACCACCGCCTGGACCTCGCGGCCGGATGCCGCCACGCGCGTGCTGCTGGCCGAAGGCGTCTCCACCGCCGATGGCCGGTACCGCTTCACCCCGCGCGCCGATGCGCCGTTCCCCGATCGCATCGCCGATGCACGACACCTGACGCAGCTCACCAGACTGGCGAACGGCGGCGAGTTCGAGTGGCGCACTGCAGTGGACTTCGCCGTGGGCCCGATGTCGCCCACGGACTGGGCCACCGGCTTCCGGGCCCTCCTCGGCAGCGCCGAAGGACGCACCGATGCCGATCTGCGCGCCGACCTGCGCAGCACGCTGCCGCGCACCACGGCGGCACTGGGCCGCATGTTCTCGCTCGATACGCTGCACGCCGAGCGCGCGCAGGATGGCACCACCGCCGTGACGATCGTCACCACGCTCCATCCGGAGTGGCTGCGCGAGGGCTTTCCACTCTACGCGAAATTCGTGGCGAAATACGTGGCGCCCGCTGCCTATCACATCGTGCTGCGCGATGCGCGCAACGTGCGCTGGATGGATGTGCGCGCAGTAAATCGCATGTTGACACTGAAGATGCGAGTGCGGGACGGTGGACTGGTGCCGCTCGACGGCGCGCCACGCGCCATGCCCGACACGCTGCGCCTCTCGATGAATGCGAGCACGAAGTATTCGATCTTCACCATCGGCTTCAGGGAGATGCGGGGCAGCATCGTCTTCCTGCGATCCCCGGCCGAGCATGGCTGGGCCCTGCGTTTCGATCACGCTCCAGACTGGCAACTGCCACTCGGCACCGCCGCCATGCTGCGCTCACCGTTGCGCCGACCGTTCGAACAGGGCGGCATCGTGGGGAAGGTGAGCTTTCGCACGGGGAACGGCGGCCAGACGATGATCGTGCGCGACTTCCGTGTGGCCGTGCAGGAATCGGCCGTCACGCGCTTCCTCGGTGGCCTGAGCGGCTCGGCGTTCAGCGAGTTCGATGGCCCCGCCGAGCGCGAGGAAAATCGCTTCAACGCCGACCTGTTTCAGGGAATGCGCGACGACCTGCGCGGCCTGCGCTACGGCTTCGCCCCGGGCACGCCGTAGTACGCGCTACGAGTGTGTCGAGGATGCGTCACGACAGAAAAGGGGCGGAAGTCCATTGGACTCACCGCCCCATCAGCTGGGCCACGCACGCTGTCATTGGAACTCTCCGTCCTACCGAACAGCGGCGGGCAATGCTCTGTCAATCACACAATGGAGCTGAGGGGAATCGAACCCCTGACCTCTGCAGTGCGATTGCAGCGCTCTACCAACTGAGCTACAGCCCCGAACCCTGTCAACACCAGAAACAAACTCATCTTCGGTGCCTCGCACAGTCCGGTGAAGCTAGTTCGTTGCCCGTTGCGGGTCAACTACCCCTGTCCTTCCAGCTGGAACAAGGCCATCACTTCAAACATCCGTAACCCGACACCCGCTGCAAGTTCCATCTGCGACATCAGGCATGCATTCCCTCGATTCCCAGTTCGTCCGCGACCAGCTCGCCCTCCGCACCACCACCGCCAACGAACTCCGGATCCAGCCCGAGGGGGAGTACGTCCTCTACTGGATGCAGAGCACGCAGCGGCTCGACGAGAACTGGGCCCTCCGGCAGGCGACCCTCGAGGCCGACCGGCTGGGGAAGCCGCTGGTGATCTATCAGGGGCTCAACCCGCATTACGAGCACGCGAACGATCGCACCCATGCCATGATCATCGGCAACGCAGCGGAGCTGTCGGTGAGGGCCGAGTCGCTGGGCTACACGTATCTCTTTCATCTGCGCCGCACCATCGACGGCGACAACCGCGTCGTCGACCGTCTGGCAGCCCGCGCCGCGCTGGTTGTGACCGACGACTACCCGACGGCCGGCGTGGCAGCGCGCACCAGCCGCGTTGCCGCGCGCCTGCCGTGCCGACTGCTGGCGGTCGAATCGCACGCGATCGTGCCGGCGGCGGCACTGCAGAAAGAGGAATACGCAGCGCGGACCATCCGCCCCAAGCTCGCCAAGCTACGCGATTTTGCACTCGAACCGGTGCGCGATCAGCCGCCGAAACACACGGTCTCGGCGACGCTGCGCGCGTCACTCGACGTGGACGTGCTCGACCTGACGGCGCCCGACCTGCGCGCCATCATCGCCAGCTGTGACATCGACCACACCGTCGGTATCGTCGACGCGACGCCGCCGGGGCTCACCGCCGCACGCGCCCGTCTCGAGACGTTCTGCAGCGGTCCGCTGCAAGAGTATTCCGAGCGACGCAGCGAACCCGGAGATCCTGACGGCTCGAGTCGTCTGTCACCGTACCTGCACTTCGGGCAGATCAGCGCCGCCGAAGTCGCGCGCACGGTGCGTGAACGCGGAGAGCCCGCCGAGGTCGAGAAGTTCTTCGACGAGCTGATCACCTGGCGCGAGCTGGCGCTCAACTTCTGCCGGCGCAATCCGAACTTCGGCACGCTCGACGGGCTGCCGAACTGGGTGCGCGAGAACATGGCGCGTCATGCGGACGATCCGCGCCAGCACATCTATGATCTCGACACCTTCGAGCGCGCGGCCACGCATCATCCGCTCTGGAACGCCGCGCAGCGCGAGCTGCTCGAGACGGGATCGATGCACAACGTGATGCGGATGTACTGGGGCAAGTACATCGTGCTCTGGAGCGCGAGTTACGCGGAAGCGCTGCGCATCATGATCCTGCTGAACAACAAGTACGGTCTCGATGGCCGCGACCCGAGCAGCTACGGCGGCATCCAATGGTGCCTCGGCAAATTCGATCGTCCCTGGACGCGCCGCCCGGTGCTCGGCACCATCCGCTACATGTCGATCGACCTAGCCTACAAGAAGTTCGACGCGCGCGCGTACGAGCGTCGCTGGACGCGCGGATGAACGACAAAGGGCGCTCCGTCACCGAGTCGGAGCACCCTTTGATTTTTGTCGTACGAATCATCGGCTTCACCTGGGCGCCGTGCCGGGCGCGTCGGGGTGGTCGAGGATCCTGTCAGCAAATCAGCGACGCGTCTCGTCGGTATTCCCGCGACGGTTGCGGCTGCGTGCTCCGCCACCTTCACGGCCGATCGAGGCCATGTGGGCGCGATCGCGACTGACGATCTCGCCACCCTTCTTGCCGGCATTACGTGCCTCGTCCCGGGACCACTCGTGCGCGGTGCCCTTGGCGTGTGCAGCGCGACCGCCCTTGGAGGCGATCTCCTTCTGCCGTTCCGGGTCCATGCTGGCGAACCCGCGCGTGCTCTTTCGCGGCTTTTCGTCGCCCATCGGTGGCGCGCCGTGATCCATTGTCTCTGCCATGCAGCGTCCTCCTACCCCGTGAAAGGAAACACCCCAGACATCCGGTCGGGCCGACAGCAGTACCAGAGGACGACCCCTGCTCAGAATCGGGGCGCAACCGCGGTAAAGCATCCGAACGACTTGCCAGCATTCCCGGCGACGATGACATACCCTCGTCCCCGAACGTCTCAGGTGCGACTGCCAGGCGCCGGTTCGACGCCTCTGCAGGTCCCACGTGAATCAGTGTATGCAGGATGCGGGCCACTGGCCGAGCTTGGTCAGGAATATTTTGCCGGAAGCTGACCGATCCGGCAGGCTCGGCCGGGGGCCGACCGCTTTGCCGGTCGTCGGTCGTGTCAGAATGAGGCCGCTATATTCGCCACGATGTCGCTTTCGCTGCGTTTTCTGGGGACCTCCGCCGCTCGCCCCACCGTGGAGCGCAACGTCACTTCCGTTGCACTGGTGCGGGAAGGTGAGACCCTGCTGTTCGATTGCGGCGAAGGGACGCAACGCCAGATCATGCGGTACGGCGTCGGCTTCACCATCGGTGAGATTTTCTTCACACACTATCACACCGATCATCTGGTTGGTCTCATCGGGCTCACCCGGACGATGGCATTGCAGGGTCGCACGGAGCAGCTGCGCCTTTATGGTCCGCCGGGTGCCCACAAGGCGTTGCGCGCGTGCATCGCGTTCGGGGGCGAGCGCCTCACCTTCCCGGTAGAAATTGCCGAGCTCGAATCCGGTGCTTCTCTGGACCGGACGGACTATGCGATTCACGCGATCGCCGCCGATCATCGCGGCACCAGCGCACTCGGGTACGCACTCGTGGAAAAGACGCGACTGGGCCGATTCAATCCGGAACTCGCGCGCGACATGGGCATTCCCGAAGGGCCGCTGTGGGGCCGGCTGCATCGCGGCGAGACGATCGAGCTGCCGGATGGGCGCCAGGTGAATGCCTCGATGCTCGTGGGAGCGCCGCGAGCGGGACGCCGAGTGGTGATTTCGGGTGATACCCGCCCCACCGCCGCCCTTCAGGCCATGGCCGCGCAGGCAGATCTTCTGGTGCATGAGGCGACGTTTGGCGACGAGGAGGCCGAACGTGCCGTCGAGACGGGACACAGCACCGCACGCGAAGCGGCGCAGTTGGCGCGCGACGCCGGCGTCCGCCGCCTGCTGCTGACCCACTTTTCGGCGCGCTACTCACGCGATCCGGGCGAACTCGTGACCCAGGCCCAGTCGGTGTTTCCCGCCACGGTCGCGGCGCGTGACGGCCTCGAGATCGAAATTCCCTACGACACGGAGCTCACTGCATCGACGCCATGAGTGCGGCAGTCCGACGCGTCAGGAACGCGACGGGTCGTCCTCTTCGCCTTTATCGATGTCGAGCATCACACCGCTGTCGCGCCCTTCCCAGCGCGTGACCTCGTCCTCACCCGGTTGCCAGAGCAGGCGCGCCGGGATTCCGTCGACGAAGGCGAACCACTCCACGCGGCCCGAGCGGGGCGATCGGCAGGTGGCACCGAGCGGCGCCAGCTCCTGGCGCAGTGCATCGATCTCCGCGGCATGTCGCTTCACATCGCGCTGCGCGGTGCGAGCGAGCTGCGAATTGATGTCGGCATCGAGTGCCGCGAGCACGGTATCGTAACGCGTCACAGCTGCACGCCAGGCTTCCCACGACACACGCAGGTCGGCGATGATGCGACGCACGAGTGGCAGCATCTGCGTGGCCAGCTCCCTCGTCATCGGTGCCGTGTCCGCACGCGGGCTGAACGTCACCGGAAGCGGACGCGCTCCGGGGCTCGAATCTCCGCCGATCGTCATAGGGCCGCCTGCCTGGCTGC
>Ga0335395_10002973_pt1 | contig 10528 bp, 10 predicted proteins | sample MAT02_FD_205744 | JGI IMG/M metagenome (GOLD analysis project Ga0335395, IMG submission 205744) | Freshwater microbial communities from Lake Fryxell liftoff mats and glacier meltwater in Antarctica - MAT-02 (spades assembly) (version 2) ...
ACCCAACCGGGATTGATCTGATTGACTCGGACGCCATTTTCTCTTATTAAGGCATCACCCAGATTTCGTGTCATCGTCATTAGAGCTCCTTTGGAAATGCTGTAAGCCAATAAATTAGGTTCTCCGCTCCAGGCATTTACCGAACCAATATTCAAGACAGCTCCATGACTTTCTGTCAAAAAAGGAAGTGCCGCCTGAATAAGCTGAAGGGGAGCAATAGTATTTACTTCAAGAACTCGATTCAGAAATGCTTTGTCGGTTGTCGAAATATTGGAGGGAACTACCAGCGCGGCATTGTTCACAATTGAATCCAGACGCCCCCAATGTTTGATCGCTAAGTCCACTAAACGCTGTGCTGCTCCCTCATTGGAGATGTCTTCTATATGAAGCCTTGCATTTTCAATCCCGAGTTCATTGACCACCGCTGCACCAAAATCTTCCTCTAGTCCATGTATGATCACTTTTGCACCTTCCGATACTGCTTTTTTAGCAATGGATTTGCCGATCCCCATCGTACTGCCTGTGACGATAATGATTTTGTCTAAAAGCCGCATGTCAAACAGGTTTTAGTACACTTTTCACGACTTCCCCACTGTGCATTTTCTCAAAAGCCTCACGCCACTCGGTGATAGGCCAAACGCCTCCGATGATGGGTTTCACATCTAAAGTTCCACTGGAAAGCAAGCCTATGACTTTTTCCCAAATCGGCCAGTTGTGACTGAAACTTCCCTGAAGTCTTACATTTTTTTGGACCAATGAATCTAGAGAAAAGTTACATGGAGTTGGACCCCAGCCTACTTTGGTGATCTGTCCATTTGGACGTACGAGGTCCATGGCGATTTTTAGCGTATCACTAATTCCTGCTGCATCGATAATTAAGTCAGCTCCCAAGCCATCTGTTTTTCTAGCCCATTCTGAAGCATCGTTGACGATAGGAGTAACTCCATAACTTTTCGCGATCTCCAGTCTTCCTCGGTCTTTTTCCAAACCTAGAATTGCCACATCTCCGCCACAAATTTTCGCTACTGCTGCACATAAAATCCCGATTGTTCCTGGGCCGATTACAACGACACGGTCGCCAGGTTTGATGTGAGAGTTGACTGCAACGGCGTTGTAGGCAACTGAGCAGGGCTCGGTGAGGCAGGCTTCTTCAAAAGAAAGTCCATCAGGCACGCGATGCAAGCATCTGGCAGGAACTCTCACGAATCTCGTCATGGCGCCATTTACTCCGTAGCCGAATCCTTTTCTGGTGGGATCAAGGTTGTACAAGCCAACTTTGCTCATGGGGTTTTGAGGATTGATGACCGCAGCGGTTTCGCTCACCACCCGATCGCCCACTTTCCAACCAGTCACTCGATCTCCAACCACAGCGATTTTCCCCCCAAACTCATGACCCAAAACGACAGGATAATTTACAGGCCAACTGTGATCTGAAGTCCATTGATGGAGATCGCTTCCGCAAACTCCGACATTTTCTACCTCTAATAGAATATCCTCTTCTCCGATTTCCGGAATGGAGATTTCTCGGATTTCTACGGAGCCTTTGGCTTCTGAAAAATTAACTACTGCTGCTGATTTACCTGTAATTGACATGAATTATTGGGTTTAAGGTTTAATGACGGTTTGGGAATGTATCGCTGCGCAAATTTTTCGTAACGAGGCTTCAAGGTCGCCGTCGGCAGTTTTGAAGGCATCTGCGTCAATAGTCAAAGGTGCGCCGAGAACCACGAGAGGTGCTCCGTATTGTGGGCATTGGATGGCTTGCTCCAGCGTAAGTCCACCAACTGCCTGCACAGGTATTTTCACTGCTTTTACAACTTCTCTCAGTTGATCAAGCGGACTTGGCATTCGATGGCCTGCCGCTGCAATTCCTCTTCGCTCATCGTAACCGATATGATGGATCACAAAGTCGCATCCCAAATCTTCTAAAAATCTCGCACCCTCGACCATATCCGGACAACCCAAATTGTCTCCCATGACTTTTACACCATAATCTTTACCCGCCTGCACCACGCATTTGATGGTTTCGGCATGAGCTCTTGCCATCACGACTACGTGAGTTGCACCGGCTTTTGCCATCATTTCTGCTTCAAGGTAGCCACCATCCATGGTTTTGAGATCGGCTACGATGGGAATCCCCGGGAAAGCTTCTCTGAGTTTTCGAACTCCGTGAAGTCCCTCTGCAAGAATAAGCGGAGTGCCGGCTTCCAGCCAATCCACTCCTGCACGCAGGGCCAGAGCTGCGGTTTCAAGCGCTTCGTCAATGTCGGTGAGGTCTAAAGATATTTGTACAATAGGTTTCATTTTGGGTTGGATTAAAGAAGGTCATTAAAAAAAGCGAGCGATTCATTTATTTTTTAAGATACGGAAAATTGAAAAAGATACTTTCCTGTACTGGGATAAAAAGGGGAGATTTTATTTTGGAAATAAGCTGGAAAAAGTAGTCAATGATTTTTTACCGCAGAGTCACAAAAAATGCAAAGTCTTTGCCGCAGAAATGGCTAAAAAATCTCTCTGAATTTTCGAAGGCAACTGTCCTGATTGTTATAGGGGAAAAAGTCTTTGCTATATTCTCCGTTATCTCAGCAACTTTGCGATGAAAGGATTTCAAAAAAAAGCCCTTTACTGAATTAGCAAAGGGCTTTCAAGTAGACCGAATAAACTCAGGTCCACGCTTTCTTCAAAAATCGGAGCCAATTCCCATGCATCACTTTCTCTACATCCTCGGTTGAATAGCCACGCTTGGCCAGTAGATTAGGGAGTATTTGAAGGTCTGCAATGGTATCCAAGTCATGTGGCGATTGCTCTTTGCCAAATGCACCATCTAAATCTGAGCCGATCCCGATGTGATTGGCATTGCCTGCAAGCTGGCAAATATGATCCATGTGATCGATCACGGTCTCTAGTGTTATGTTACATTCTTTTGGCGTGGATTTCCCTCGCTGCCAATTTGGACTTAGCATCCAAGCATCCATAGCCGATCCGATCACAGCTCCCCGATCGATCAAGGCTTTGATCATGTCGTCCGAAAACTGGCGATTGTGATCCACCAGCGCCCGACAATTGTTATGACTCGCCCAAACTGGACCATTATAAATCTCCAACGCATCCCAAAAAGCCAAATCGCATAGATGCGTAGTGTCGAGGATGATTCCGAGCTCATCCATTTTTCGGATTAGCGCTTTCCCATCGGGACTCAGAGGCGCCGAAGAATCTGTCCCAAAGGCATAGCGTCCCGGGCCGTAATGTGCCGGACCTAGAGCCCGGAGACCGCTTTCGTAGGCTTTCTCCAAATAATCAAGATTCACGATGGAATCGGCACCTTCCAGTGAAAGGATAAATCCGAGGGGCTTTTTATCTAAATCACCACCAGCATTCCACTCTGCCAGATGTGCTTCCAATTCACTCCAATTCCGGATCTGCCGCATTTCACCCTGCTCGACCATAGCTTGGTACCAAGCCAATTGTCCTTGAGTTTGAGCCCAAGCCTGAGCGGGAGAGTTCCAACCTGGAAGTGAATTATCAGGTGCCACAAAGCGGGCGATCTGTGTGGCAACTACCAAACCGATATTTCCTTTTCTCAGTGCGGGTAGTGAAACCAAGGCATTTCCTCGATCAGGTTTGTCATACATTCCTTGTTCCCGAGAATTGATTTCAACAGTAGAACGGGTCAAATCCCGATTCCACTCGAGTGCATTCATACTGAGATCTAAATGGGCATCTATGGTAAACATATCTTAGAAGCTTTGAATGATAAAAACAGTGGGAATCTTATGCAGGTCGATCGGTAATTTCTTCCATTCCTCGACTGTTTTGGTGAGGACTAATTCGTCCGAAGCGGTCAGATTTTTTGCGATGCAAAGCTTGGTCTGGGGAGCCAAAGTGCTCAGGATGTCTTCCAATAGTTGATTGTTACGAAAAGGCGTTTCCATAAAAATCTGGGCTCGTTTTTCTCGTGTCGATTCGGTTTCCAGTTTGCGCAAAGCGATAGTTTTTTCTTTTTTGTCGATGGGTAAGTAGCCATGAAAGGCAAAAGATTGACCGGTGAAACCCGAAGCCATCAGCGCCATAAACATGGAACTCGGCCCGGAAAGCGGCACCACTTGAATACTCTTTACATGTGCATGAGCCACTGCCAATGCACCCGGATCGGCTATTCCGGGGCAACCTGCTTCGGAAATGATTCCTATATCTGCGCCATTGAGCAAAGGTTGCATGAGTCGATTGATAGTCTCGGGAGCGGTGTCTTTGTCAAGAATCTCCATGTGGAGCTCTTCGATATTCACCCCAAGCTTCAAGCTGCTGATATAGCGACGTGCAGTTCGAAGGTTTTCTACCAAATAGACTTTGGTATGTAAAATAACTTCCTTGATCTGCGGACTGATGATAGATTGGGCTGTATTTTCAGCCAAGACATTGGGGATTAAGAAAAGCTTTCCTTTGGGCATTTTTTAATAGTGTGAATTGAGGATAAAGTTAAAAGTTAATAGGTAAAATTTTTAACTTATCCGCAGAAACACCAAATCCTATGAAACATAAAAATTTAATGCTTCCAATTTTGATTCTTTTACTCTCAGGATTTGAAGGCTATTCTCAAAACCTCAAAGCCCTCTTCGGAGGCACGCTGATCGACGGATCTGGCGGTACTCCGATCCGCAATTCGGTGATTATTATCGAAGGAGAGCGCATCAAAGCTATCGGCCAAGTCGGAAGTTTGTCGTCGGTTACCACGCTTGCAACCCAAGACAACTGTTGGTTTGATGATTTTTATTCGATGATGATTTGCTCCCTCGTGAGCTCTCCATCGACCACCACATGAATAAAGTAGATTCCTTTCTGAAGATTCGAAACTTCAAAAGTCATTTTCCCCGCTACCCTTGTTCCAATTGCAATTTCTCTACCTTCTTTATTTAATAAAACTGCTGACTCAATAACCGGGACTTCTTCTGTTATAGCATTTTTGTCGATTGCCATCATTTCCACACTAAACTGATCTTTGGCGGGATTTGGATAGATCACCACAGAAAATGAGCTGGTACAACCAAAGGTTTTTTTACTTAGGAAAAAATTTGAATTGGCTCCTTGCCCACAGGCGTTAGAAGCACGAACGGAAATTGTCAGGGAATTGGAATAGTTTTGTGGATAGGTAAAATCCAGCGTATTCGTCCCGACAAAATGAGGGATGCCTGATGGGACAGTCCAGCTGGCATTTCCCGGATTTCCGCCGACCGGAGTGACATTAAGCCAATTATTTCCAGGACAGAGTTGGACATTCATCCCTGTGAAATAAGACATATTATTCACCCGCATATTGGTGATCTGAGGAGTCCCTACCCAAAAGGATCGTTGAACCTGTAAATTACCACATGGAGAAGTCAGGGAGTAGGTCAATGTGGCCTGTCCTGAACTACCTGATGAGTTAAGATTAGCTGTTGCCCCGCTCCCTGAAGTACTTCCTGTAAACAAGCTTGTTGGGTTAACAGACCAGGTAGCCATTGCCCCTGCCGGCACATTTTGAAAGGTGAAATTTGCCGACGAGCACATTAAATTAGTTCCGGTAATTGGAGGAATTGCTAGCTGCAATGCAGCCAATGCATTGACTCTTCCAAATCCAAAGATATTGTCAAATCCTGCTGTACCAATATCTGTAGCGGTGTTTTGTAAGATTGTTCGAACTTGGGTTTCAGTCAAACCTGCATTAACAGAAAGCATCAATGCTGCCACCCCTGATACTTGGGGAGCAGCTGCTGAAGTTCCACCAAAAGTATCTGTATAATTTCCATTGTTGTATCCAAGATTACCCATTCTGTCCGTAGTGACGAGATCACCTGCTTCACCTACATTACCTGAAGGAGCGACCAAGTCCATTTGAGGTCCCCGACTGCTGTAATTCCATATGTTTCCATTTCTGTCTATAGCACCGACCGCAATGACGCCGTTGACATTAGCTGGAAATGTAACTCCGCTGAAACATGAACTGCAACCAGATCTTGTGTGTGAATTTCCCGATGCAAAAACTACAATACTTCCTAAGTCTCCACGTCCCTGGGTTCGGGCACGGCCAATGGCAAAGGTGATTGCATCAAAATTGGCCCCTTGGTTTGTAAACCCCCATGAATTACTCAGAACCTCTGCCTGTCCTTCATCCCAGGCCCAATCTATTGCATTTCTATAATTTTCGATGTTTTCGTTAAAGAATACCGTTTGATTAAAAACAAACCAATCATTAAAGATATTAATGGGAATGATGTTAGTACATGGAGCTACACCAGCCACTCCTAAATTATTATGAGTGGCTGAGATTATTCCAGCGCAAGCTTGTCCATGTCCTATGGTTAATAAATTAGCCGGAGGAACTGGATTCGTTGGAGCTCCAAACCCATTATTATTCGTTGGGGTAAAGCCTGGAAGAACTCTTCCCTGAATATCCTCATGATTCTCCACACCATCATCAATAACCGCAACTCTTACTGGTCTCAGTCCCCTAGAAATTCCCCATGCTTGTGGAGCATTAATATCAATATTGTTTCCTTGGTTTAAATAATACTGTTGTTGATAAAGTGGATCGTTTGGAACTGCTTGGAATTTATTGATAGTAGCCTTAAAATTTGGGTGACTGTAGTTAACCAAACCACTCTCATAAATCAGATTGGCAATTCCAATGACCTCGTCCCAATCCTTTAATACTATCTTATAAGAATTGTATTTTTCTTCCTCATAGGATTTGCCTTCCCTTCCAATAAAGTTGATTACACTATCAATAGGGATTCCAGATTTTAACTCAATTAAAATTTCCCCGTTTATAAACATTGGTATTCTATCGGTCTGAAACAAAAGCCCGAAAGCAGCATTCTCAATTTCTGGAAACTGAGAAACAACCTTATTGATGTCTAATGGATCTTTATCCGATTTAATGATAATTTCCTCTTTCGTTACTCGACTGGGAAAATAAGATAAGCCTGCATTTTGAATCTTTGAGGTCAATACTGGCAAGTCAGTACCCGGCTTTACCTTAACCAGCAAAGAGGTTTTGTCAATGGTTAAGGAAATTTTTTTCCCACCAGACCAATAATAGTATCCTTCCCGAGTTGTTGAAGACATGACGGAGAGGAATAAAACAATTCCTAAAAATAATAGAAAGTTTTTCATATTACGGACAGTTTTCTTCCAAATTTTCAGTTATGACAATTTTGGGTACGGGCAGCGGTGCAATATTCGCATTACAGATAAGATTGGCAGGATCTCCATCTTTTTCCTCATTGTATAACCTATACCTGAAAAAAATCATCCCAATAGGGATTCTTCCTCCCGGTATTTGAACAATATTATCATATGTTTCTCCCTTCCAATCTGTTGTTTTACCTATCCCATTATGGGAAAGAACTTGTACAACATTTACATTAAAACAGTGTAGGTGACCGATAACCCTTCCCTGCACACAATCTGGCAAGGAGTCGTCTTCACAGGCAATAAAAACAAAGGCTATTGAAAACACTAAGATGATCTGAATTATGGTTTTCATATGCTTACGGATTTATTTTTAATACGGACTTTAAAAAGAATTTGTTTCAGCCTGGGAAAGAAAAAGAAACGATTTTTAAAAAAAATAGAACCAAACCCAAGCGGTGATTGGAGCATCGTACCACTGGAGCAAGCATCCTATATTGCTCAAGAGCGGACGAATAAAATTTCGGTAGTAATTCGGCCTGAGGCAGGATTGACCTTTTCGGTATCGGAGTATTCCAAGTTTTCGGCTAGGTTCCAATATGGAATCGGAATCGGGGAATCTTTGATCGTTCAAGAATTCAACAATTTCCCACTGGAAGGAAATCTTTCCAATTCCAGACATCAACTCAAAGGAGATTTTTGGACGGTTCAGCTAGGGTATCAAATTCTTCTGAAATAGTAATTGAATTAATTTCCTTAGAGAGCTGTCAGAATTTCTGATGGCTTTTTTTGTATCTTTTTGGTTCTTATTTCCACCAGGCTTATGAAATCAACCAAATTCCTTACAGTCTTACTCCTTCTCATTTCTTTCCATTCATCAGCCCAAAATATCAAAGCCCTAGTCGGAGGAACTCTTATCGATGGTTTTGGAGGAACTCCGATCCGGAATTCGGTGATCCTTATTGAAAATGAAAAAATCATTGCCGTTGGTCAAGTCGGGACTTTGGATGTTCCTGCCGGAGCAGAAGTAATCTCTACCGAAGGAATGAGCGTATTACCTGGACTTTGGGATATGCATGTGCACTTGATGATCAACGGACATAGTGACTATGACCATTGGGATAAGACGTACATTGATTTGTTTGAATCGGTGATCATGCCTTCTTCAGCACATCAGCTTTTGATGGCTGGGGTGACCAGTGCTCGAGATCTTGGAGCACCTTTGGAAGCGAGTATTAATGTGCGAGATAAAATTAATCGTGGTGAAATTCCAGGCCCCACCATCTACGTTTCCGGGCCATTTATCCAAAAAGCCCCCTATCCTAATACCGAAGAATTTCGCTGGGGAGTCAACGGGGTGGCGGATGCTAAAGCAAAAGTGAAGAAACTGGCAGATGCAGGCGTGGATGTAATCAAGTTGATTGATCAAGATCAGATGACTTTGGAAGAAGCCCAAGCGGTAGTTGATGAAGCGCACAAGCATGGCTTGCCAGTAGTGGGACATTCACATCGACCTGAGGAAATTCGTATCGGATTGAAAATCGGAGTGGATTGTTTTGAGCATACTGGACTTAACTCGGCACCAGAATATCCTGAAGATATCATACTGGCAATCCAGGAGCGATCTGCCCAAATGAATCTCGGACCACTATTTTGGACTCCGACGGTTGAGGGTTTATACAATTATGAATCGGTACGGAATAACCCTGAGAAATTGGATGATCCAAGTTGGCACCTTGGCTTGCCGGATTCTATTATTCGTGATATCAGAGCTTCGCTGAGATATCCTGGACGGATGTCCTATTTCCAATTAACTCCGGTTCGGAAACCAACGCTAGAGCGTAAATTCAATCAACTCAAGCAAAGTGGAGTGGTAATGCTGATCGGTACAGATAGCGGGATTCCGATGAAGTTCCATAGTCAAAGTACTTGGAATGAGCTTGATGTCTGGGTAAATGAATTTGGATATGATCCGCTGCTTGCAATCAAAGCAGCGACTTATTGGCCTTCGGTTGCAATGAAGGTAGATAAGGAATATGGGACAATCTCGGAAGGAAAATATGCAGATATCATCGCTGTACGTGGAGATGTACTTCGACATATCAGCCTGCTACAGGATGTGGACATGGTGATTAAAAAAGGAAAGCGGGTGAAGTGAGAATATTAGTTTTAAAAGATGGAAGACAGGAGACCGAAGACAGAGGACGGAAGGGTTGATACCAAAAAATTAATTTCAAGAAACTACAATTTGCTTATTTTCCTTATCTGCGGCAAAAGCTAGGCAAGCATGGATCATTTCCTCGTTAAGTTCTTCAAAATCCTCTATGATTTCTTCCTTGCTCATTCCGTTGGAAAGCCAGTTTAGAACATCATATACAGAAATCCTTGTCCCTTTGATACATGGTTTTCCAAAGCGCTTGTCTGGACGTATTTCAAGGTAATCTTGATAGTTCATCTTTGAATTCAACTTAAATACTTTTGAATTCGAAGCACTAATTGATTTTTCTAAAAATTGCTTATTGTTAAAATAACTGCTTCATTCCCGAACCGATAAATGCAGCCAAGGGCACGCTGTGTCGGATTCGGAACTCTTCCCATGCTGTACTTTCATTGGCTAGAAAGGCCAAGACTGATTCCGGCGGTACATTTTTGAATAACTGCCCAAAAATCTCCCGACCACCCACTTTCTTGTTTAATAAGACATCAAGCAAGGTGCGATCATACCAGTCCAGCATTTGATCTCGAAAAGTTTTCGTGAGGGCTGGAGATTTTCCCGCCTTGAGACTTGCCATTAGGTTATCGAGGTGCTTTTGGACAAAATAAAATGTATAGCCCGTGCTGGCTTTGGTAAAACCTCCGGCAGTGCCCAGATTAATGATTCGTTTTTCCGCTCCAATGCTTCGCTCAAATCGAGCTAGAGACATGGGGATGATCCCAAATTCTGTATGAGTGATTTCATATTCGGTGATTCCTAAATCAATCCGGATATAAGTTTTGAGTGCGGCTTCATATTCCTCCCGCTCCAATACTTCTGGGCTGAAAAGGGTGTATTCTACCAGTGCTTCTCGCGAAGTGGTGGGAAGCATATACATAAAAGTAGTCCCATGCTTTTGATCCAAGGTGAAGTCCATCAGGGTGGCTTCCTTTGGGTTAAAAATCGGCTGCTCTACTTTGATTTTCCAACCTAGAAAATGCTGTAGCAGGGAATTTTCAGTGGTAATCTCAGGATTAAAAAGATTGGTGGAGTTGAATACATATTCACCTTCAAATTTACCTGTGTCGGTCTGTACCATTCCACGATTTCCCTCGGTATAGATCTTTTGAATGTTGCCTGTGTGGAAGGTGATGTTTGGATTCTTAG